>Ga0209745_1000659_pt1 | contig 20912 bp, 18 predicted proteins | sample BarGraNGADG00312_FD_184495 | JGI IMG/M metagenome (GOLD analysis project Ga0209745, IMG submission 184495) | Arctic peat soil microbial communities from Barrow, Alaska - Barrow Graham LP Ref core NGADG0004-312 (SPAdes) (version 2) | ecosystem: Environmental > Terrestrial > Soil > Wetlands > Peat...
CGTCGTCCCGGTAGCGTGCCCGCCACTGGCCGTCCTCGCGTTTCTTGATGCTGGCCATGTCAGCCCACCTTGCCTCTCGTTGTCGGCCGGAGGATCCCGCGATCTCGCGCTTTCCTGATCCATGCGTGCACTGTGCGGACCGAGGAGCCGGTCTGGGCCGCGATCACCTTGGCTGGCCGTTGCCGGTTCCTGGCGGCCCAGGCGTAGTTATCGGCGACACTCCGCAGAAAGTCATCCGTAAGGCCGTTGGCCAACTCAACCGGGTCCGGTTGAGTTGGCTCCTCATCCACTTTGGGGCCTCGCATCATCGGTGCCTGCTTCACTGTGCCGCCTGAGATCTGGGCACGCCAGGAGTCCGCGACCCAATGCGCGATCTGCCTGCTGAACCCGGAGCTATGGAAGTAGCTGGCCAGGCGTGACAGGTCCGGACCCGCATAGCGAACACTTCTCTCTAGCCAGTCGCCCTCACCGCGCATCGCCCAGGCAGTGAAGGCCGCGAGGTCGAGCGTTCGAAACAGGCTGGACGGGATCTCGTTGCCGCGGCCGTCGATGTAGAACTCGGTCAGGACAGGCCTGCCGGACTCACTGCGATACCGGATATAGACCGGACCTGGCATGTCGGGGTCGTCGAGCCGGACCCATCCGCCGCTTCCGTAGCTGGTTGTTGCCATACGGCAAGTAGAACACAAGGCACGGCAAGTTTCAACACCTACACGCGTTAACTGGTGGGATTCTAAGAGTGTGAGGTTCCTGCCAGTGGGCGCCTCATCTGCGAAGGAGAGACGAATGCTCGAGTACCTGACCACTGTCGAAGTCGCCGTGAAGTGCAGGACTAGTTTCGAGACCGTTAGATATTGGAGAAATCTCCGCAAGGGGCCGAAGTCGTTCAAGCTCGGCCGCCGCGTGCTGTACGCAGTCGAGGACGTCGAAGCGTTCATCGAGGAGGCACGGAAGGCCGGCGCTGCCTGATGTCATGGGAAGCCTCGCCGCTCGTCGTTGACGGCACTCGCGAGTGCGTCCGTTTGGTCGCTGCTCTCCCGAGTGACTGGACGACGGATGGTGAGCGGCTGGTACTGCTGGCGATGGCGTGCGATGCCTTCGAGCGAGAGTCCGCCCCAGGGCTCGACAACCTCGCCGCGTGGACCGGGATGAACCGGCGATCGGTGGGGAAGATCCTCGACCGGCTGCAGTTCGCCAACGCGAACCGTCCCGCGCTGCTGGTCAAGACCAACACCTCGAAAGGCCGCGCCACTTCACGGTATCGGCTGCAACTGTCGCCTATGGCGGAGGTTCAACATCCGCCTACGGCGGAGGAAGGATCTTGGTCAACCTCCGCCCAACCTCCGCCCGTACATCCGCCCACGGCAGAGGTCAACCTCCGCCCAACCTCCGCCCGTACATCCGCCCACGGCAGACCTCCCTCTCCCTCTCCCGAGATTCCCTCTCTCTCAGCCGAAGCGCGCGCCGTCGCCAACGCTCTCGGCCTGAAAGACGATGATGAGAAATTGACCTCTGTCGACAAAATGCTGAAAGACAACAGCGCCAAGAAGCCAATGGCCTTCATCGCGCACTGTGCCAAGAACGGCAGCCTCACGGACCTGCTAGACGATGCGCACGGCGCCACGCAGGCCAAACAACAAAAGACCGCCGAAGCCGACCGCCGCAGGTGCCCGCATGGCGTCATCAACGGTCTTAGCGCCGGTCAGTGCGTCAAGTGCACCGACGCGTTTGCGATGCCGGCATGACGCCCGGCGTCCTCGATCGCTGGGGCGAACCGCTCGACCCGCCCGAGGACGACAACACCCTCGACCCGACATCGAGACGGGCACTCCCGACACGTAAGGCCCGGATCGCAGAGCTGAGAAAGATTCTCAAAGACGCGCGCGCACGACGGGAGACCGACCAGTGACCGCCTCCGAGGTCTACGTCGACCCGGACCAGCTGCACGCGCGCGACCCCGCAACCCTGGCGACGTACCGGCAGTACCAGGACGACCGCCTCGGCCCTGACCCGCTGGCCGAAGGCTCCCACCCCTGGCCAGCATGGACCACAACGCAGGCCCGCACCCGGCGAGCTGACCGGCCGCTGACCGGTTGGCGAATGTGGGCCGTCCTCGACACCGACAACGGCCCGCGGCTGGCCGCGCCGTTCATCACCACAGTGCACGGCGAGAGCCCCGACGTCGACGGACTCACCTGGCAGCCCGGACGCAACACGTCCTCCACCATCGGATGCCCACGACGCACCGAAGGCAAACACCCTCTGGTCGACTGCTACTGCGGTCTCAGAGTCATGCAGAGCCTGAGCGCGCTCAAAGCGTTCGCCGCCAACCAGGAACACCGCATCGGGCCGCTGGCCTCATACGCCGAAGTTGATGTCTGGGGCATGCTCGCACCCCTCGCAAGCGACGACGACTGGGCCTACACGTTGCGGGCCGAGCACGCCCGGATCGTCGGCCCGCTGCACCTCGCCGCAACCAGCTGGTCGCACGCCGACGCACTGGCCGAGCACTACGGCATCGAGGTCATCACCGACCCGCCCGATTGCACCCACTGGGGCGAGTACGGCGCCGCCGGGCTGCTCGTGGTGGACAAGGGCAACGTGCTGCTGCAGCTGCGCCCTGAGGGCGTCCACGAGGGCGGCACGTGGTCGATACCCGGAGGCGCACTGCAGGACGGTGAGACACCTGAGGCCGCGGCGCTGCGAGAGGCTGGCGAGGAGGCCGACATCGATCCGAACGCTGTCGAGATGCTGGCCTTCTACACGCAACCGTGCGACTGCGGCTGGGAGTACGTGACCTGCATTGCCAACCCGACCGGCACGCTCGAGCTGGCCGGCAACCGGGAATCCCAAGAACTTCGCTGGGTGCCACTCAACGACGTCGACACACTGCCCTTGCACCCCGGGCTCAGGGACGCCTGGCCCGACCTGAGCGACATCATCGCCGCCCAAGACAGCGACCCCGACATCAGCCAGGTCAGCGATCGTGTCTGGACGGGCGGCGACCGCGGACGCACACCACCAATGGCCTGGCTGCTCCAGCTCGAACAGGCAGGCATCACCGCCCTGGTCGACTGCCGCCCGCAAGGCGCACCAGATCAAACTTACGCGGCGGACGCGGCACCACACATCGGGTACCTACTCAACGGCCAAGACGACGACGGGCAGACCATGCCCGACGCATGGTTCGACAAGGGTGTCGACTACGCCCTCAACGCACTCACCGACCCCGACGCGATGGTCCTGGCGCACTGCCACGAAGGCCGCAACCGCGGCCCATCCATGGCCTTCGCGATCCTGCTCGCAACAGGCATGACACCACACGACGCACACGCCGCGATCACCAGCGCGCGCCCGATCGCACAGGTCGCCTACGCCCAGGACGCCATCAACTGGTGGGCAAGGAAGACGACATGAGCGATGACATGCGGCACGCGCCCAACTGTCTACGACCTGGCACTACTCGCACGCAAGGGCACTCCGTCGTGATCGTGAAGTGCGATGGGTGCGGGTGTCTGTCGACCACACGCCACATGCCACCCACACCGAAGGGCATCCGATGAGTAGGCGCACCGACAACGACTGGCCCACCCACAAGGCCAAGGCGAGACGACGACAGGCACGGCGCGACCGAACACCACGACCGATCAGACCGAGGACCAAGTGAACACTCAACGCGGCGTTGAGGGCCTCGGCAAGCGGCCTGAGTGTGGGCCGGAACACCCCGCTTGAGGGCGAAAAAACTCCCGGTCCTAGAGGGGGACCTCGCGCGCGCGCGACCCCCTGTGGAAATCGAAGTCGGGGGGAGATTCTGCAACGAAGCGGGGTGTTGCGCCTATGCCGGCGTCAAGAAAACGACCCCCGACCCCCTATCCACCCAACCCTGAAGGAGACAGACGACAATGACTGATGTTGAAGAGCGCGTGAAGTTGTTCGCCGAGGGCGCGCTGGCAGCGCTGACTGATGAGCGCCGCGCGGAGTGCGAGGTCCTGGCTGTCCTCGAGCCGGGGATGCGTCTTCGCCGGTCTGAGATGTACCCCGATCAGGTCGAACTGTTGTGGGCTGGTCTGCTGGTCGGGGTCACAACGTGGCGCTGGTTGAACACCGGCGAGGCTCCACCGGCTGTCGGTCCGGGCGAGTATGATGAGCAGTGACGACGAAGTGCTCCTGGCTTCGCTTATCGGGCCGCCTGAGGCCTCCCGAGACAGCCTGGCCGAGTCGAAGCACAACGTTATGCGGGCCGCTCAGGCCTCCCGCGATTTGGCCGTCGAACACCCCCACCATTCTTGGCGCGCACTGTCGCGCCCGACGTCCTTGAGAGGACGAAACATCATGAGTAACAGACCCCTTGAGCTTGCCCGCTCGAAGATGGAGACGCTCAGCACCGAACTGCGCTCGATTCTCAGCCTCCACGGCGAGGACGAGTCGAAGTGGGAACCTGGCATCATCGAGCGTCACAACCGCATCGTCCGCGGCCTGGACAAAGCAACCGAGACCTACGACGCACTGTCAGCTCGTGGTGACCGCATCGAGGCCATCCGTCAGGCGGCGATGGACCCGAGGAACGTCGAGGCCGGCTCCCAGGGCCGTGACGGCGTGCATTTCAGTGCCACGCGCGCGTGGGATGGGTACGACTCGCGTGGCAGCATCGGCGCCCTGGACAGTGACGACGGGCTGCGTTCGCGTGCGCTGATCGCCTGCGCGGAGATGGACGGTCTCGAGCCGGCGTCGCGGGCGAAGCTCACCGAGATGGTTGAGCTGGACCGGTCCAGTGGTGAGGCTCGGGCGGTTCTCGCGTTGGGTAACCCGGCGTACCGGTCTGCGTTCGACAAGTGGTTCGTCGACCCGGTGTCCGCTGCCATGCAGCTCACCGCCGAGGAGGGCGCCGCGTGGCGTGACGTTTCGGCGTATCGGGCCGCGATGGGTGAGTCCGGTTCGGGCGCCCTGCTGCCGCTGATGCTCGACAGCACGATCGTTCTCACGAATGCCGGCTCGACCAGCAGCATCCGCAACTACGCCAAGACCCGCACCACGGCAACCAACCAGTACCGGGCTGTGACTTCGGCGGGTACGACGGCGGAGTTCAAGACTGTGGGCTCTCAGGCGGCCGACGCGTCACCCACGGTCGGCGCCGTCGACATCCCGGTGTACTTCGCCGACCAGAGCCTCACGATCAGCTACGAGCTCTTCCAGGACACCGACATTGGGTCCCAGCTCGCCATGCTCATCGCGGACGGGTTCAAGGTCCAAGAGGATGCCGTGTTCGTCACCGGTTCTGGCTCAGGTGCACCGTATGGGGCGCTGACCCGGATCTCGGCGACCACGGGCAGCCGGGTGTCGCCGACCACCGCGAGCACGTTCACCACGGCGAGCGTTGCGGACATCTTCAAGGTCAGGGATGCGTTGTCGCAGAGGTTCCGCAACCCCTCGACCGCGTGGGTGTCCAACATCGCTGTTCAGTCCGTGATCCAGCAGATGGGTGTCTCCCAGGTCGGGCCCAACGCGTTCTGGGCTGACATGGGTTCGGGGTCGCCGGCGAACCTGCTCGGTTTCCCCAACCTGGAGGCGTCCGCGATGACGGGCACCATCGGCGCAGCGGCCAACATCCTGATGCTGGTCTCGTGGGACCGCTTCTGCGTGGTCGACAGGATCGGGACCACCATCGAGACGGGGCGTGTTCTCGGGGCCAACGGTCGCAGCATCGCCAGCAACGAGGTCTTCGCGTACCGCCGCTACGGAGCGGACATGCTCGACAACAACGCCGGGCGCGTCCTGAAGTTGTAACCTCGACCTGGCGTTCAGGTCACCCCGCGGCCGTCTTTTCAATCTATTCAGCGGCCGCGGGGAGCCAAGGACGGTGAGGGGCGCCTTTCAGCTCCCGATGACCCGTCCTGCGCCTGCACGAAAGCAGCGCCCCTGCCGCGAGCGGGGGCGTTGCTGTGTCGTGTGATGGCGCGTCCCCGCTCAAGCCTCGTCCACGGTGAAGGTAAGGCGAACGGGGGCACGCTGCACGGATCATCTCAGGGCGCAGCCGTGACCCGCGGGGTGTTGTGACCAACGACACAGCGCCCGCCTCTCTGGTCTGAGGCGGGACGCTGCTGTGTGCTGGTCAGGTCGTCGGGCTCTGCGTCACTGGTCTGCCGCAGTCGACCAGTGGGCGACTGAGACGCGCCCAGCGTCTAACGCCCGCAACCTGGCCAGGACACGGCTCCCGTGGTCTCGGGTGTTCTTGATCGAGCAGGGCCGCAAGCAGCTTGTGGACTACTACGAGGGGCGACGGGCCACGTTCCCCAAGTCCGAGGACGACGGCACATGGCGCCCCAAGCGTCGCTAGCAAGGGCGGCGAGCCCAGGGGCCTCTAGTGTTTCGCTCATGAATCTTCTATGCGTCGACCACCTGACCGACCTAGGGCAAATCGAAATCCCGGCAGTGACCATCTGGAATGGGTTCGCACTCTGCGCCCACTGTGCTCGCAGTCGTGAGTCGCAGCTGGAGGAGATTTCCCGCGACCTACCGACCCCGCCTCCATTCCCGCTTCGCTGACTGTCACACGACAGCGCCGGCCGCACTGATCGAGTCGGGGGTGCTGCTGTGGTCGTGTGCAGGCGCGTCCCCGCTCAAGCCCTCTAACCTGGGGGAGGTAAGGGGCGAACGGGGGCACGCTGCACGCATCACACAGCAGCGCCGGGCGCAGCGCCAGGGACTAAGGTCCCGAGGACTAGCCTCGACAGACGACAGAGCCCGCCTCTCATGGTCTGAGGCGGGCGCTGCTGTGCGTGCTGTCAGGCGTTGTCGATGATCTCCGCCGCCTTCAGGAGCGCCGCGGCCATGTCCCGGCAGTCCTGCGCGTCCCAGTCGACCCAGTTGTCCGGGCTCGCGAACACTGGCCCCAGACTGCCATCGGGGTTGATGAGCTGGTCGACAAGGATGCTGCCCTTGCCGACCGTGATCGTCGTCGCGTGCATCGCCCCTTCGCCGAGCTCGTTGGGCTCGCTGGTCTCCGTTGCCCACGCCGGGCGCGTCGTGCTCATGCCGCCCCCGCCTTGACGCCGACCTGCGCGCTGAGGACACGATCGTAGGCGATCCAGCTCATCGGCCCTTCGCCGTCGAGGTGGCGCTGCAGCGCGTCAGCATCGACGCCCGCGTCAGAGGCGAGTTCGGCGACGCTGCGCCTGTCGTGGCCAACGAACTTGGCCCACATCGGCCCGTGGCTCGCCGGCTTGTCAAGTCTGTCGACGATGCGACCCAGCGCGCGGTGTAGTGCCTTGACCTGATCGAGGGTGATGTGTGTGTCGCGCGATCCGATGCCGGCCCGCTCCTTAATGCCGGACAGGTGGTAACGCCCGTCCTCGAGGTAGACGAACCGGGTGAGTTCGGCACACCGCTCCTCCGGGGTGAGCGCGAGGACGTCGACGGTTGGCCCGTCTGCGGAGGTGGTTTCCTGCATGATGGTGCTCATGATCGTTTTACCTCTCAGTTAGGTGATGCGGTCTAGGTCCTGGTCGGAGCTTTGTACTCCGGCCGGGGCCGTCTTGCTTGTCTACTCGCTCCCGCCGACAGCCGCAAGGGAATCGGGCCGGGTCATGATGTCCTCCTTCGCTCTCTAGTCCGCAGAAAGTCCGCAAGACGTCCGCAGACAGTCACCGACTGTCAACGGTCGAAACTGGTATCTGTGCAGGTCAGCGGCCTAAGCCACCACTGACCAACGGTATTCACCTGTGCGGCCGTAGTTCGAGATGTACTACGACCTGTGAGGTAGCGAGGCAGACTCAGACACAACCAGGCAGGTATGCCGTGTCCCCACGTTTGGTGGGGGCGCGGCATACCTGCGTCTCGGGCGAGCTGGCGCAGGAGACCTCAGGAGTTGTATGCCGTGTCAACGGCCGCACGCAGAGCGGCGCGCGGCCAAAAGGCGGCGAGCACGACGATGGCGAACAGGCTGGCGACCGCACAGATCGCAACGGCCGAGGCCGGGGACGTGAGCTCGGCGAGATAGCCCGCCACCAGGAAAGCCACGCCACTGGCGGCCACGGAGAGTGCGCCCGCAAGGCCGAAGACCCTGCCACGCATCGTGCAAGGAATGACCAGCGAGAACGTCGACTGCAAGGGCAACATGAAGGCCTGCAACACCCCGCACCCGAACCACAACAGCCAGGCGATCGGCACCTTGGGCCCGAACATGGTCCCGACCAGGGGCAGCGGCATGAGCAGCGCCATGATGATCATCCGGGAGTTCTGGCGTTCGGGCTGCCAGCGTCCGACCATCACCAGACCAGCAACGGTGCCGAGGATCGGGGCGGCCATGAGCAGACCGCCGAGGCGCGCCGACCCGGACAAATCCTGTGCATAGGCGATGGCCACTGCCTCCGGTGCTGCGATTGCCCACACCGAGCACAGACTCAGCGCGAGCAGAGCTGCCAGGACCCGGTGGCGGAAGAGATAGCTGGCGCCTTCGCCGATGTCTCGGAAGAACCCGAGAACCCCCGCCGACGGCGTGCCGCGGATGGCCTGGACCTTGATCACCAGACTGATGACCAGAGCCGAGACCACGAAGGTGGCGAGGTCGCACCACAGTCCGAGCCCGGGGCCCACCCACGCCACCACCAACCCTCCGAGGCCAAGCCCGATGGCCTGGTTGACCTGTTCACTCATGGTGCTCAGGCCCAGCGCGCGGGCGTAGAGCCGACGATCGCCGAACAGGTCTGTCATGAGGATCTGGCTGGAGGCGATGGCCGGCCCGCCGGCGAGCTCGATGAGGAACAGAAGGGCGAACACCACCCACAAGGTGCCGCCCTGCGTCCCGACCGAGGCCGGCACCAGACTGCGCACCGCGAGGATCAGGGCACCCACCAGGACGGCCCGCAGCAGGTGTGCGGCGATCAGGACGTACTTGTACGGGAGGCGGTCAGCGATCGGCGCGAGGAGACTGCGTCCGAAGACACTCGGCAGCAAGCTGACGGCAAAGGTGGCAGCGGCCGCAAACGGCGACCCGGTCTGCTGGAACACGACCACGGCGACCGTCACCCGGGCCAGGTAGTCGCCCCACGTCGACAAGGCGGCCGCGAGGAAGATGGCCAGGTAGGCCCGGGTCCGGAAGACCTCGGAGTAGGAGGGCATGGCTACGCCCGCGCGTGAGCGCTGGCCCTGTCCGCTCATGAGGGCGAAGTTACCTGCCTGTTCGTGAGGGCGACACCTGTCGGTTCAATAGGCGACGCTACCCGTCTAATGCGACTCATAGAAGTTGAAAATGACCGTTGCCCTCGCACGTCGGGCCAGGCGCCGGTAAACCTCGGCCAATTCGGCGCCCTTCCCAGCCTCTCGACCGACGATCCGTCCGATGCCATCGGCGTCCCTCAGGTCGCTGGGTAGCGCGTCGACCGGTCGGCCGCGCCACAGTACCGAGGCGTTTCGAAGCGAGGACGCGAACGTCCAGGCCGCTGCCATCGTCTTGACATCCGCAGGTGGGATCAGGCCCGCCTCGCCGGCAGCGCTCAAGGCCGCGAGTGTCCCGGTTGTGCGTAGTCCCTCGATCTCCCAGGCGTGTCTGAGCTGGACGAGCTGAGCCGTCCACTCGACGTCGGCGAGCCCCCCGAGCCCCATCTTGAAGTGCGTCTTGGGGTCGGCGCCCCGCGGCAGACGCTCGGACTCCATCCTGGCCTTCAGCGTGCGGATCTCCCGTATGGCGCGTGCTGACACTCCGCCCTGGGGCCACCTGATCGGGTTGACCAGGTCGCAGAAGGCCTGCCCGAGGTCCTCGTCACCCGCCACCGGCGCGGCGCGAAGCAGCGCCTGGGCCTCCCAGTTGAGGGACCAGCGCTCGTAGTAGGCGGCGTACCCCGCGAGCGAGCGCACCAGCGGCCCCGCCTTGCCCTCGGGCCGCAGGCCCGGGTCGATAACCAGCTGTGGGTCCGGACCGGCGAGCCCCAACAGGCGGATGACCTCCTGAACGACCAGCGTGGCGTGCTTCTGGGCATCCGTCTCGTCCACGCCGTCGTCGGCCCGGTGGACGAACATGACGTCGGCATCCGAGCCGTACCCCATCTCGCCCCCACCCAGGCTGCCCATGCCCACGACCAGCAGGCGGGTGCCCAACGTTCGCCCGAGATCGCCCTCGACCTCCCTGGTGGCGATATCCAGTGCGGACTGCAGCGTGGCCGACGTCAGGTCGGTCAGCGCCGCGCCGACCTCAGCGAGGTCCAGCTTCCCGGTGAGGTCGCCGACCGCGATCCGGAAGAGCTCCTGGCGTCGTACGACGCGGGCCGCCGTCATCGCATCGTCGGCCGTGTCCTTGCGAACGTTCGATGCCGTCATGGTGGCAAGGAGCGCCTCGCGGCCGCGAGGGGTCAGACCTCCCGCGTCACCGAGGATGGCCACAGACTCGGGCGCCCGGGTGAGCAGATCCGCGGCGTAACGACTTCGGGCCAGAACGTGCGCAAGGCGCTCGGCCGCGCTGCCCTCGTCGCGGAGCATCCTGAGATACCAGTGGGACGTGCCCAAGGAGTCGCTGATCCGTCGGAAGGCCAGCAGGCCGGCGTCCGGGTCTGCCTCGTCGGCGAACCAGCCGAGCATGACCGGCAGCAGCGTGCGCTGGATCGCAGCGCGCCTGTTGAACCCATCTGTGAGGGCTACGAGGTGGCGCATCGCTCCAGCGGGGTCGCGAAAGCCCAACGCTGCCAAGCGTTCTCGAGCGGCTTCAGGAGTCAGCTGTGCTTCGGTGCTGCTGAGCCTGGCTGCCGCGGTGAGCAGCGGGCGGTAGAAGAGCCGCTCATGGATTCGTCGAACTTCACGTGCTTGCTGCTGCCATTGCGCGACCACTGCTTGTGCAGAGTCACTGCGATGTCCGACGGCCCTGCCGAGCCGCCGCAGATCCGCCTCGGCGCTGGGCATCAGATGCGTGCGGCGCAACCGGAACAGCTGGATTCTGTGCTCAAGGGTACGCAACAGCCGATATGACTCGTCCAGGACCGCGGCATCCTCGCGGGCGACGTAACCGCCCTTGGACAGGGCCGCCAGGGCCTCCAGAGTCGTCCCCGATCGCAGCGAGAGGTCAGTACGACCGTGGACGAGCTGGAGCAGCTGGACACTGAACTCGACGTCGCGCAGACCACCCGGGCCGAGCTTGAGCTGGCGAGCGGACTCGGCCGCAGGGACGTGCTCCTCGACCCGTCGGCGCATGGCCTGGACGTCCTCGACGAAGTGCTCACGACTGGCCGCCTGCCAGACGAGTGGGCCAACGGCCTCAAGGTACTCGCGGCCGAGACCCGCGTCCCCGGCGACGGTCCTCGCCTTGAGCAGGGCCTGGAACTCCCACGTCTTGGCCCACCGCTGGTAGTACTGAAGATGGCTGGCGACCGTTCGGACCAGCGGCCCGCTCTTGCCCTCGGGGCGCAGGGCGGCGTCGACAGGCCAGAGAGTGCCTTCGGCCGTGGCCACCGAACAGGCCCGCATCAGGGCCGTCGCCAGCTGGGTGCCGACGGCGAGCGCGGCAGTCTCATCGGCGGCTTCACCGGTGGCCGGCTCGGCCACGAAGATGACGTCGACGTCGGAGACGTAGTTCAGCTCACGTCCCCCGCACTTGCCCATACCGATGACCGCGAACCGGCAGGCGTCTGCTGACTGCCCGACCTCATCACGGGCGATCACCAGGGCAGCCTCCAGCGCAGCGGCGGCAAGGTCGGCCAGCGCCGCAGCCGTGGGCGGGAGCTCGTCGACCGCCTTCTGCGCCGTCAGGTCCAGTGCCGCGATCCCGAGCAGGTGGCGGCGGTAGGCGACCCGCAGGGCGTCATACGCGCGCATGCGGCCTGCGCTGGTGCCTGCGCTACCGGCGCTGGTCACCGCGGTGACCAGCGCATCGCGGCGCTGTTCGGCGCTGTGCCGCCTCGCTTCGGTGACGCAGCGCCAGTCACCTGGATGCGTGACCAGATGGTCGACCAGCGCGGAGGATGCCCCGAGCACTGCCAGCAGCCGATCGCGTCCCGGGCCGGCATGACGTAGCGCGGCGATCAGCTCTCCGACGTGGTCCTCGCCGTCGATGTCGGTCTGGCGCAACGACTCCATCAGGCGCACGAGCGCGAACAGGGCGAGGTCAGGGTCTGCCACCTGGCTCAACGCATCGGGCAGGCCGTCACCGAAGACCTCGTCCAGCGGATCGCTCAGCCCGGACAGTGCCGCATCGTCCAGGAGCGCGCCGGCACGAGCCGGGTCGGCAAATCCCAACCGGGCCAGCCGACCCGCCCGACTGGCAGACCTCGCGGATGCGCTCACGAGGCCAAACCTACCGACGGCGAGCCACCCTGACGTCCCTACAGGCGCGGCAGATAGCGCTCGAGCTCGAACGCGGTCACCTGGCTCTTGTAGTCGGCCCACTCTGCCCGCTTGTTGCGCAGGAAGAAGTCGAAGACGTGCTCGCCCAGGGTCTCGGCCACGAGGTCGGAGCGTTCCATCGCGATGATGGCGTCCATCAACGACGCCGGGAGCGGCTCGATGCCCATCGCCCGGCGCTCGGCATCGGTCAAGCTCCACACGTCGTCCTCGGCCTCATCGGGCAGCTCGTAGCCCTCCTCGATGCCCTTGAGCCCTGCCGCGAGCAGCACGGCAAACGCAAGATAGGGGTTGCACGCCGAGTCCAGCGACCGCACCTCCACGCGCGTGCTCTGACCCTTGCTCGGCTTGTACATCGGCACGCGCACCATCGCGCTTCGGTTGTTGTGGCCCCAGCAGACGTGTGCCGGCGCCTCGCCCCCGCCCCACAGTCGCTTGTAGGAGTTGACCCACTGGTTGGTGACCGCGCTGATCTCGGCACCGTGCCGAAGGAGACCCGCGATGAACTGCCGCCCCACCTGGCTGAGCTGGTAGGGCTCCCCCACCTCGTAGAAGGCGTTGCGGTCGCCCTCGAACAGCGACAGGTGCGTGTGCATGCCCGAGCCTGGGTGGTCGCGGAACGGCTTGGGCATGAAGGAGGCAAAGACACCCTGCTCCAGCGCGACCTCCTTGATGATCGTGCGGAAGGTCATGATGTTGTCGGCCGTCGAGAGTCCGTCGGCGTAGCGCAGGTCGATCTCGTTCTGGCCCGGCCCCCCCTCGTGGTGGCTGAACTCCACGGAGATACCCATGTTCTCCAGCATCGTGATAGCGGCCCGACGGAAGTCGTGGCCCGTCCCGTGCGGCACGTGGTCGAAGTAGCCGGCCTGATCCACCGGAATCGGCGGCTGTCCGGCCTTGATCGGCTGTTCGAACAGGAAGAACTCGATCTCGGGGTGTGTGTAGAAGGTGAACCCGAGGTCAGCAGCCTTGGCCAGCGCGCGCTTGAGGACGAACCGCGAGTCGGCAAAGCTCGGAGAGCCGTCAGGCAGCACGATGTCGCCGAACATCCTCGCGGTGCCAGGGCTCTCCCCCCGCCACGGCAGTACCTGGAACGTCCCCGGGTCGGGCTTGACCAGCATGTCGGACTCGTAGACCCGGGCAAAACCCTCGATGGCGCTGCCGTCGAAGCCGATGCCCTCGGAGAAGGCTCCCTCCAGCTCCGCGGGGGCTATGGCCACCGACTTCAGCTGGCCCAGTACGTCGGTGAACCAGAGACGCACGAAGCGGATGTCGCGTTCCTCGATGGTGCGTAGGACGAACTCCTGTTGACGATCCATAGCGCGATCCTGCCCTAACCGTGTTTCGTGCGGGTTAATAGCGAGCGGGTGGGTGCGCTCCAGCACCCGTCATGGTGCCCGTGGCCGCCACGCGCGAGCGCGCCGGCGCCGGCGCCCGCGCCGAGGTGACTCTCACAGAAAACGGACAAATTGGGAACCTTTGACATCAAGAAGTTTCACTTGGTACCGCGGAGCCATGGACCGCAGGTCGCTTCCGTGAACATCGGGACCGGGTGGATAGGCTGGCTCAATGGCGCAGATGCGACTGGCCCTGGCCCAGGTCAACCCGACCGTCGGCGATCTCAGTGGCAACGCGCGGGCAGTCCGCGAGTGGACTGCCAAGGCGGCCGAGCGGGGCGCCCATCTGGTGGCGTTCCCCGAGATGATGCTCACCGGATACCCGGTCGAGGACCTCGCGCTGCGGGCGTCGTTCGTCGACGCCTCACGGGCCGCACTGGCAGGGCTGGCGACGGACCTCGTCGCGGACGGTCACGGCGAGCTACCGGTCGTTCTGGGCTACCTGGACCACGCGCCATACCGCCTCAAGGATGCGACCCGACCACTCCCCCAGAACTGCGCCGCGGTCCTGCACCAGGGCCACGTCAAGGCTCGCTATGCCAAGCACCACCTGCCCAACTACGGCGTTTTCGACGAGTTCCGGATCTTCGCCCCCGGCAAGGACCTCACCGTCGTGCGGATCGGCGACATCGACGTGGCCATAGCGATCTGCGAGGACCTCTGGAATGAGGGCGGACCGGTCGCCCAGACCCGCGAGGCCGGGGCAGAGCTGCTGCTGGTCATCAACGGGTCGCCCTACGAAGTGGACAAGGACGACGTCCGCTACGAGCTGGTGGCGCGGCGGGCCGCGGAGGCCGGTTGCACCCTGGCCTACCTCAACATGGTCGGTGGCCAGGACGAGCTGGTCTTCGACGGGGACTCGTTGGTGGTCAACGCCGCTGGGCAGATCCTGGCTCGCGGGCCGCAGTTCAAGGAAGACCTGCTCATGGTCGACCTGGATCTCGAGCCGAGCACCGTGGATACAGCCGGCCCCTCCGCGGACGGGGTCGTGCGCGTTACCCTCAGCGACACGCCCATCCCCCCGTATGCCGCAGCGCCTGCAACGCTGGTCCCTCGCCTGGATCCCGTCGCCGAGGTATACCGCGCAGTGGAGCTGGGGCTGGGCGACTACGTCCGAAAGAACGGCTTCCGGTCGGTGTTGCTGGGAGTCTCCGGCGGCATCGACTCGACCCTGGTCGCCACCATCGCGGCCGATGCCCTGGGCGGGGAGAACGTCGTGGCGATCAGCAACCCCAGCAAGTACTCCAGCCAGGGTTCAAGGGATGACGCCGCCGAGCTGGCGCAGAACCTCGGCCTGGACTACCGCGTCATCCCCATCGAGCCCATGGTCAGCGCCTTCCTGGACCACGTGAAACTCACCGGTGTAGCCGAGGAGAACCTGCAGGCCCGGGTGCGCGCACTGGTGTGGATGGGGCTCAGCAACCAGGAGGGTCACCTCGTCCTGGCCAACAGCAACAAGAGCGAGGTCTCGGTCGGTTACTCGACCATCTACGGCGACAGCGTCGGCGGCTACGCGCCGATCAAGGACGTGCCCAAGACGATGGTGTGGGAGCTGGCCAGGTGGCGCAACGCCGAGGCCGAACGTCGTGGCGAGAAGCCACCGATCCCCCTGGCGTCCATCAGTAAGGCACCATCGGCCGAGCTGCGCCCGGGCCAGGTCGACCAGGACTCGCTGCCGCCGTACGAGCTGCTCGATGCGATCCTCGACCGCTATGTCGAAGGTGCCCACGGCCGAAGTGAGCTGATCGAGGCCGGCTTCGACCCCGCAGCGGTGGACACAGTGATCGGGCTCGTTGACCGCGCCGAGTGGAAACGCCGTCAGTTCGCCCCCGGCCCCAAGATCTCCTCGCTGGCGTTCGGACGCGACCGACGCCTCCCGATCACCAGCCGCTGGCGCGAGCGCGACTCCTAGGTTGGCACAAGAGCTCCCGCACGGCGCCTAGGTTTGGCACAAGAAGTCCCGCACCGTTACGAGGTTTGGCAATGGAGACACATGAGTGAACAGCCCGCCCCCTACGGCTCTGGCGCCGGCAAGGCGCCCGGATCGGTTCCGTCCGTGGTCAAGCGCATCCGCATCCCTCACCTGCAGGCGATGAAGGAGCGGGGGGAGCGCTGGGCGATGCTCACGGCATACGACCAGTACGCCGCCGAGATCTTTGACGAGGCTGGCATTCCCGTTCTCCTGGTTGGTGACTCGGCCGCCAACAACGTCTACGGATACGAGACGACCGTGCCTGTCACGGTGGACGACCTCGTGCCGTTGGTCCGGGCCGTCACACGAGCCGCCAGGCACTCCATGGTCGTCGCGGACCTGCCGTTCGGGTCCTACCAGGCCAGCCCGACTCAAGCCCTCGGTACGGCGACCCGCTTCATGAAGGAGGGTCGCGCGCACGCGGTCAAGCTCGAGGGTGGACGCGCTATGGTCCCAGAGATCGAGCTTCTGGTGCGCGCCGGCATCCCGGTCATGGGACACATCGGCTTCACCCCCCAGAGCGAGCACGTCCTCGGCGGCTATCGCGTTCAGGGGCGCGGGGACTCGGGCGACGCACTTGTCGAGGACGCCCTCGCTCTGGAGAGGGCAGGAGCTTTTTCGGTCGTCATGGAGATGGTGCCCGCACCGGTGGCCGCCCGCGTCACAGCGGTCCTGCACGTCCCGACGATCGGGATCGGCGCCGGTCCCAGCTGCGACGCCCAGGTGCTTGTCTGGCAGGACATGGCCGGGTTGCGCGGCGGCAAGGTGCCTCGCTTCGTCAAGAGGTACGCCGACCTGCGCTCCACCCTGGGCGACGCTGCCCGCGCGTACGCGGCCGATGTCGCCGGCGGAACCTTCCCCGCGGCGGAGCACTCCTTCGAGGACTAGGGGTTTCAGCTGGCCGCCGGGCCCGTGACGAACTTGCCCGCAACGTATGGCCACCCGTTCGGCAGGCAGCCGTTCAGCCCCAGAGTCTGTTGCTGCATCACGGGCGCCGGGCGCCCCGGCCCCGGACAGGCCTCGTGGCCGAGCCCGAGCCCATGTCCCACCTCGTGGTTGATGACGTACTGCCGGTACAGGGCGACGTCGCCGCGGTACTCCGGGACCGCGTTGAGCCAGCGGTCCAGGTTGATCATGACGAACTGCCCCGTCCGGCACGAGGAGTACGCAGCGTCCTCCAGACCTGCCGCCTCGCACACCTCGCCGACCGTGGCGGATGTGGCCAGGCGGATGATCAGGTCCACATCCTCTCCGGCGACCCGTTGGACCGACCACTGTCCCTGGCCGGCCCAGCTCGCGGGGTCGGCCAAGGTGGCGTCCACGGCCGCTGCGAAGCCTTGTGCACTCTGCCCAGTGCCGGTCTCGACCTCGACCCGATAGGTCATCAGCTTTCCCGACCCTTGGCGAACCGTGCCGCCCGTGGCGCGAGCGTACTGGCCGGTCCCCCGGATCGTGGTGCTGCGCTCTGTCCCCGACGATGACTTCGCTGGCGTTGAAGTTGGGCTCGCGTGCGGCTTCGGTGCGGTGACCGGCGCACTCCTGCTGGTCGTCGCGAGAGGGCCGACGGCGAAAGCTGCCGCCAGCCGAAGACCGCCAAAGACCAGAACCGTGCAGGACAACAACAAGCCTGCCGACGCGACCTGGCGACGCCGCCTGATGACCCGACGACGGGCGCGGGTCATGGGCCTGCGCGTGGGCATCAGCTGAGCCCCGGGGGCGGGGTCCGGCCGCTGGAACGCCATCCCCTCACGCTACCTTCGGCTGGCCGCGCAACGTGATCAGCTCAGATCCGACACGCTCATTTCAGATAACGGGGTGCCCCGGTCAATCGGTGGGCTCGGCTCGACCGACAAACCCACCGATGACAAGTCCGGTCCAAACAGATTGCCGTGCAAGGAGATCAACAGGTAGACGACGGCTGCGCCGGTGAACGCTGCCATGATCGCGAAGATGACGTGGTAGTCGAGCAGCGTCACGAGCAGGGCTCCGAGGGCCAGCGAAACGGCCTGGGGCGCACCCATGACGGTCTCGACCGCGGCGGACACCCGGCCCATCAACGCGTGCGGGGTGCGGCGCTGGAGCATGGTCATGAACGCAATGAACGTCAGCGGCAGCGAGTATCCGGCAACCACCACAGCGGCAAGCGTGACCCACAGCGCGGAGGTGAGTGCCACCGTCGCAAGGCCGACCGCGAGGAGCGCCATGCCGACGGTCACGGTCCCGGCCTCACCGAGTCGACGAACCCACCGTGAGGTCGTGAGACCGCCTGCGATGGCGCCCACGCCCTGCACCGTGACCACGACACCGGCATAGGTGGGCGGCTTGCCGAAGAAGTCCAGCAGCGCGTAGAACGAGGCCTCCGTGAATCCGATGACGATCAGCATGAGTGCGAACGCGACCAAGGTGTGCCGCAGTACCGGCTCGTGCGCCAGATGCTTGATGCCGCCTGTCATCTCATGCCACCAGTGCTGCTCGACGCGCTCAGGAACCTTCTCACGCAACGGAATTGACGCGATGATCAGGGCAGCGACGAGGAACGACAACGAGTCGACGACGGCAACCACGCCACCGCCGAACGTGCCGAACAGTGCCGCGCCGACGAGCGGACCGATGAGGCGGAAGCCCTCCTTGGTCGTCTGCAAAGAGGAGTTGGCCTCCACGAGCAGGTCATCGGGAATCATCTCCTTGAGCAGCCCGTTCAGCCCAGCCGGGAGGACGACGAACGAGATGCCGTACAGGAACGCAACGACGTAGACGATCCAGACGTCGCCGGCATCTCGCACGACAATCAGCGGAAGAACCATCAGGGCCGAGATCACATTGCCCCACACCAGCAGCGGCTTGCGCTTGATCCGGTCGATGTACATCCCGTAGAGCGGCGCGAACAGCGCTGGGATCATCATCCAGAAGAAGGTGAGGCCCGCTGCGCCATTGGAGTGGGTCAAGGTCTTGACCCACATGCTCAGGACCAGCAGCATCACGGAGTCGCCGAGCATGCTGGTGGTCAGGCCGGCGAAGAGCCGGGTGAATCCCTTCTGCTGAAACGCCCTACGCATTGTTCTTCACCTTTTGGTCCGGTCCTGTCTCGAAGTCGTATGCCGGAACTCCCCACGCCAGGAATGCGCAGAGCCGCGCCCCCTCCGGTCGGCGTTCCGGGTGCTCGAAGCGGTCGATCTTGCTCATCAGCCGGTCGCGCACATCCAGGTTGACCTGGTTCAGCTCGTCGGCGGTCAGCCACATCATCGACTGGGTGAAGTTGCTCGCCTCCTGCCATGCGGGGGCGTCGCCACGGACCCTCGCTCGCGACCTACCCAACCGGGCCACCTCTCGTTCGATCATCAGCTGACTGAGCGCCTCACCGGCTAGGGCCAGCTCGGGAGACTCGTCGACCTCGCCCCATCGCATTCCCTGGCTCACCACCTGCCAGGGTCGCTTGCGTCCGGTGCCGCCCTCGGCCTCCTCGACGAAACCGTGCTCGGCCAGCTTGCGCAGGTGCCACGAGCAGTTCGAGGGCGTCTCCTCGAGCCGGTCGGCCAGCTCGGTCGCCGTCATCGGGCCGTGCACAGCAAGCTGCTCCATGATCCCCAGGCGCACCGGATGGGCCACCGCCCTCATGGTTCGTGGGTCGCTCAGCTTCCGTTCCGAGTAGGTCATAACGTCGAAAGTACTCTTTCGAAAGACTCATTGCAATACCATCTCTCGCCTGGAATCCGTTCGCGCGGCACCGCGCGTTCTGCCACCATCGCGAGGTGAGCAACCTGCGGGAACGCCTGGCCCGCCTGAGCGTCGACGTCACCCCACTGCGCGAGTCCCGTGACTTCCGCCTCCTGTTCTGGGCGGGCAACGTGTTCTACCTGGGCGGGATGGTCAGCTATGTCGCCCTGCCCTTCCAGCTCTGGCAGCTGACCGGGTCCAACTTCGCCGTCGGTGCGCTAGGCATCGTCGAGCTCGTCCCGCTGGTGGTGTTCGGGCTGTATGGCGGCGCCCTCGCCGACCACGTCGACCGTCGCCTGATGCTTGTCGTCACCGGTGGCGCGCAGGTGGTGCTCACGGCCGGGCTGATGGCCAACGCCTTTCTCGTTACCCCGCGCCTCTGGGCCATCTACGGCCTGGGCGCGCTGCTCGCGGCGGCCGGCTCGTTGCAGCGTCCGTCACGGGAAGCATTGCTACCACGCGTAGTTCGCCACGATCAGATCCCCGCAGCCATCGCGGTCTCGTCGCTCGGGCGCGAGGTGAGCATGCTCGCGGGACCCGCGCTCGGTGGTCTGCTGTTGCAGTGGGTGGGGGTCGGCTGGTGCTTTGTCATCGACGTCGTCGGCCTGTCGGTGGCGACCCTGCTGTTCCTGGCGTTGAAGTCCTACCCTGCGAACGACCGCTCGAACCCGCCAAGCCTGTCGGGTGTGGCCGAGGGTTTGCGCTACGCGTTGCGACGCAAGGACCTGCTGGGCACCTACGTCATCGACATCGTGGCCATGCTCATGGCCATGCCGATCGTGCTGTTCCCGGCGCTGGCCACCCAGGTGTTCCATGCGCCGGCGATGCTCGGTCTGCTGTACTCGGCCGAGAGCGTTGGCGCGCTGATCGCCACGGCCACCTCTGGCTGGACCTCCCACGTCCATCACCACGGGCGCGCGGTCGTCATCGCCGCGTCGATCTGGGGCGGCTCCATCGCGCTCGTGGGGCTCATGCCCTCCCTGTGGCTCGTCCTGATCGCCCTGATGGTGGCCGGCGCCGCGGACATGGTCAGCGGCCTCTTCCGCTCGGTGATCTGGAACCAGACGATCCCCGACTCGATGCGGGGCCGGCTGGCCGGTATCGAGATGCTGTCGTACTCGCTGGGCCCGCTGGGCGGTCAGGCCCGGGCCGGGCTCGTGGCCGATCGCTGGAGCGTACGCGGGTCCATCACCAGCGGAGGCATCCTCTGTGTGGTGGGAGTGGCTCTGACCGCCTCCTGGCTGCATGGCTTCTGGGCGTACGACGAGCGCACCGACGTGCACGCCCGCCGCCAGCGAGAGCTCCGCGCGGAACAGGCTGGCTGAGACGCAAATCTGACATGAAGAACGCGCCGCCTGGGCATTGTGCAATCGGCGCGATCTTGGTGTGCTGGCTGTCTGGACATTTCCCCCAGCCGTCGGGCCGATCCGGACGGAGCGAATCGAGGTCGCGATGACAGCAGCAGCAGAGCACGAGGTTCCAACAGATTGCGCGCCGGGCGCCCGCGA
>Ga0209745_1000660_pt1 | contig 20906 bp, 16 predicted proteins | sample BarGraNGADG00312_FD_184495 | JGI IMG/M metagenome (GOLD analysis project Ga0209745, IMG submission 184495) | Arctic peat soil microbial communities from Barrow, Alaska - Barrow Graham LP Ref core NGADG0004-312 (SPAdes) (version 2) | ecosystem: Environmental > Terrestrial > Soil > Wetlands > Peat...
CGCCCTGGGGCGCGCCGTCCGGGGCCGCCTCTCGCGGGGACTTGAGGGCGGCAGCCGACTCCCCGGTGAGCGACGACTCGTCGACGTACAGGTGGTTCGCGGCCAGGAGCCGGCCATCGGCAGGCACGATGTTCCCGGCGGCCAGGTCGACCACGTCGCCGCGCACCACGTCGTGGACCGGCACCTCCTGTGCGCGGCCGTCGCGGATCACCGTGGCTCGCAGCGTGAGGCGCGCCTGGAGCGCGGCGACCGATGCCTCGGCACGGGCCTCCTGGACGAAGCCCAGCCCGGCGCTGAGGCCGACGATCGCGAGGATGATCCCGGCCTCGACCGGGTCGCCCACGGCGATGCTGACGCAGCTCGCGGCGACGAGGATGAGCACGAGCGGGCTCGCGAACTGGCCGGCGAGGATCCGGGCGCGCGATCGCCGCCCTTCGCCGCCCAGCGCGTTCGGCCCGTCGGTCCGGAGCCGCGCGGCGGCCTCGATCGAGGTGAGGCCGATAGTCCCGTCACGGGGCTCCAAGCCGGGCGCCATCACCGGCGCCGCGACCGCGTCAGTCGGTTTCGCCGTCGTCATCTCGGGCCCTCAATCGCGACCTCGAAGCAGCGACACGCGGAACGGGCGCAGCTCACCACGGGCGAAGCCACCGACGATCACCGGATCCTCGTCCATGATCCTTCGCGCCAAATCCTCGTCATCCGCCTCGAAGACCACGATGCCCGTGTTGGTCGGACCGAGCGTTGGCCCGGCGAGCACGACCGTGCCACGGGCCAACAGGTCCTTCAGGCGCTCGAAGTGCACGGCCCAGACGGCCTCTTCCTCGTCGGTCATCGTCGCCGCGAAGTCCTCGCGCGGCGGGTGGAGGAAGTAGACCCACTCGGACATGGAGCCTCCGATCGGCGGCCTGCGGTTTCGCACTCGGTCGACCGATAGTATGGAGATCGCCGCGACCACGGAAGGGTGGGGACGGGGACTCCGTCGGATCCACGGCCGGCGCGGCCTCCGCCGCTCGTCGGGTGCGAATCTTGGGAGGCCGGCTCGCCCCCGAGCCGGCCTCCCAAGAACGTTGATGCCCGCCGATGCGGCGGCCCGGTCACATCGCCTCGAACGTCTCGCAGACCTCGATCGTCGCGCCGCCCGAGAGCACGGGACAGCCCTTCGCCAGGGCGATCGCCGCGTCCAGGTTGTCAGCGCTGATGACGCTGTAGCCGCTCAGCGAGCTGTGCCCGTCGCCGACCAGGGAGCCGTCGGCGTTGATGGTCTTCGCCTTGCCGATCGGGTTTCCGGGGTCCGCGACCGCCGCGCCGAGCTGGCCGAACCAGGCGCCCCAGGCGGCCATCACCTTGGCTCCCTCCTCCGGGCTCTCGGGCATCCCGCCGCCGCGGTATGCAAGCAGGTACTTCGCCATCGTCAGGCTCCTCTCCGTGGGGATGACATGGAGCAGCGGCTGCTGCCCTCGTGATGGCGACGAACCGGGTCAGGCGGAATCGACGGTCTCCGAGACCGAGACGCGGAAGTCACGGCCCTCCCAGTGGCCGGCCTCCGGCCACCAGGCCGTGAACACGACAGTGTCGCCGGGCCGAAGCCGGTCCGATCCCGGCACGTCGGCCACCCAGATCCCGACGCCGGTGTCGCGCGCGTCGATGTCGATCCAGGTCCGCCAGCCGTCGAGCGAGCAGTGCACCCGGGCGGGGGCGAGCAGCTCCACGCGAAGGAGTCGCCCCGCGACCATCGTCGGGCGCGGCGCTGCGAACCGCCAGGTCGCGCGCGTCGCCTTCGGTGCGACGCCGTGGTAGCGGTGCCAGGCCGCCGCGGGACGGTCGATCGCGTGCCCGAGGGCGATGGATCGGACGAGCTTGACGTACTCCGCATGGGCCCACGCGAGCGGCATCGCGGAGCCGCTCGGCCGACCCGGGGCCAGGCCGCGGGCCGGGATGGCCTCGGCGTCCCAGACCTGCTCGGGCAGCATCCCGCCCGAGGACCCCATCCGCCGCATCGCCTCCAGGTACGGACGCGCGTCGCGCCCGGCCTCCAGCTCGTAGTGACCACGCTCGCCGACGAGGAGCGGCCAGCCCCGGCCGATCCCGGTGCCATCGAAGGCACTGCCATCCTCGTGCTCGCCGTAGCCGTCGCCGCTGTAGCGATGCCAGACCGGCCCGCTCGGCGTCTCGGTTCGCAGCTCCGCGTCGGCCACCGCGACGGTCGCGAGGATGCGCGGGTCGTCGGCCATCCGCAGGCCGAAACGCACGAGCGCCAGGAAGTCCGTGCCGACGATCTCGTCGGCCGGCACCAGGGATGCCTCCGGCGGCCGGTTCCGGACCGGGACGGGAGTCGAGATGGGGGCACCGGCCAGCACGTCGGGCGACGCGATCCGGACGTAGTGGCCGTCGACGCCATGCTCCCGGGCGAGCCGCGTCCCGCGAGCGTAGGTCCAGTCCTCGATCGAGGCGTTCCAGTCGTCGGCGAGCTCGCGCAGGTAGGTCGCGGCGGGCTCCGGGTGGTGATCCGCGGCCACGACCAGCGCAGCCACGACCGGAGCCAGCGTCGAGGGCGTCAGGCCCGCGTCCTCTTCCCAGCGATCCTGCTGCGTCGCGGGCCCGGTCCGGGCGATGAAGTGCGCGGCCGACGCGATCATGTGCTCGAGCGCGTCGTCCGTGAGCAGGTGCTCGAATCCGGCCGCGTCGGTCCCCGACATGCCGTGCAGCTCCACGCCGCCGCCCCGCCGGAGGGCGCCGGCCAGGAGGATCGGGTAGGCGGCCTCGTCGAGCTGGACGCCCGACCAGTACGCGACCCCGTCCACCCACTGGTTCTGCACCCACGATCCATCGGGCTCCTGGGTCGCCACCAGGTACGCGAGCGTGCGGCGGGCCGTGCGCTGCGCGCCCAGCGCGACAAGCGCACCGGCGGACTCGACGAGATCCCGCGACCAGACAAGGTGGTAGCCGCCCAGGTCGTTGCGGGTGTTGCCCCACGGGATCGAGAGGCTGGCCACGATAGCCCCGGGGACCGTCCGGTCGGCGTGCGTTCGCAGGACGGCCGCCGACGCCAGGTAGAGCGCGCGATCCTCCGCCGCGAGATTCTCCGACGGCCTGCTGACCGTCCGGAGGAACCCGTGCCAGTTCCCGACATACTCGTCCCAGGCGTTCTCGAAGTGGCCGGCCAGCGCAGCGCACGCCTCGAGGCCCGCCTCCTCCGGCCGCGTGCCGAAGCCGAGGGCGAGCCGCGCGACGCCGTCCGCGAGGATCAGCTCCGTCATGCCCGCGACGTTGCCGGCGTCGGTGGTCCCGTACGTCCACGCCATCCGGCCGTTCGCCGCGAAGTCCTGCCAGCCGTCCGACGCGCCCACGTAGCCCACGCTCTGCCGGGCCGGGCCCGGGTCCGAGGCGAGCGCCAGGGCCGATGGGCCCGTCTGGGCGAACAGCATCGCGCGGCCCTTGTAGGTGCCCGTCCACGCGCGGTTGTGGAGCCCGCTGAACCCCAGGTGCGGGGCAAGCAGCGGGTAGAGGCGCAGCGGGTGGGCCAGGCGCTCGGGGTCCGCGGGATCTCGCGGGTCGTCCAGGCGTGCCTCGATGTGGATGACGTCGGCGTGGTCGTCCGCGCAGATCCGCAGCGTCAGGGTGTACCGCGGATGTCGGTGCGTCGCGATGATCGCGGGGATGCCGGGCTCGAGGGACCGCACCTCCTTGGTGGCATCCCGCTTCACCTCGCTCCAGAACCCGTTGTCGTCCGCGACGACGAAGCCGAGGTCGCGGACCTGGGGCCGGTCCACCCGGGGCCAGTAGACCTCGTTGAGGATCCCGTGGCCGATCGTGAACCAGATCCGGCTGGAGAAGTGCGAGGTTCCGACCGCGTCCTTCTCGCTGCTCGACCAGGTGGGGGGCGCACCGGGCGCGCCCGGTGCGTGGCTCGGGTCGAGCGTCACGGCGCCGGCACCGGCTGCTCCGCCGGCGTCGCCGGGCGCGCTCCATGGACCGGGATGCTCGCGTCCCTGGCGCTGACGACCGGGTCGTGCCACCGGTCCCCGCGCGCGAGGATCCCCGTCGCAGCCTCCGGGCCCCAGGTGCCGGGCTCGTACTCGTGCAGCGGCGTCCGGTCGTCCAGGATCCCGTCGACCACCCGCCAGGCAGCTTCGACCGCATCCTCGCGCGCGAAGAGTGACTGGTCACCCTTCGTGGCGTCGCCGATGAGGCGCTGGTATGGCGGGCGCTCGGTCCCGCTCTCGTGGCAGGCGTAGAGCTCTACGGCCTCGCCGACCATGGCCTCGCCGGGCTTCTTGGCGCGGCCGCCGAGCGAGATGGACATGTCGGGCGCCAGCCGGAACCGAAAGTAGTCCGCGTCGGGCGACTGGGCCTCGCCGAAGACCGACTGGGGCGGGCGCTTCATCTCGACGAGGACCTCGGTGGCGGTCACGGGCAGGCTCTTGCCGGTCCGGATGTAGAACGGCACGCCGCCCCAGCGCCAGGTGTCGACGCGCAGTCGCAGCGCCGCGAACGTCTCGACCATCGAGCCCGGCGCCACGCCCGTGACGGAGCGGTAGCCGCGGTACTGGCCCCTGACAACGTCCTTCGGCGAGATCGCCCGGATCGAGTCGAGCACCTTGAACTGCTCATTCCTGACGGCCTCCGGCGTGGTGCCTGAGGGCGCCTCCATCGCCAGCAGGCTCACGACCTGGAGAAGGTGGTTCTGGACCACGTCGCGGATGGCCCCCGCCCGGTCGTAGAACGCGCCGCGATCGGCGACGTCGAATGCTTCGGGCATGTTGACCTGGACACTCGCGACGTGATCGCGATTCCAGAGCGGCTCGTTGAACGAGTTGGCGAAGCGGAAGTAGAGGAGGTTCTGGACCGGCTCCTTGCCCAGGTAGTGGTCGATGCGGAAGATCGCGGGCTCCGCCAGCACCTCGTGGACGGTGGCGTTCAGGGCGCGCGCGCTCGCGAGGTCGCGCCCGAACGGCTTCTCGAGGATGACTCTGGCACCTTCCGAACAACGAGAAGCCGCCAGGTTCGTGACCACCTCGGCGAAGAGCGCCGGCGGGACTGCCAGGTAGTGGAGGGGGTGACGGGCCGCCCCCAGCTCGCGGCGAAGCGCGTGGAAGGTCTCGATGTCGTCGTCAGAGCCCTTCACGTAGCGCAACCGCGCGACGAGCGCGTCGACGGCCGCGCGGTCGACGACGCCGGCCGCCGCGAGGCTCTGGCGCGCCCGCTCCCGGAGGCTGTCCAGGTCGCCCGACCGGGCGACCCCGATGATCGGCAGGTCGAACCCCTCGTCGCGGATCAGCCCGAGGAGCGCGGGGAAGATCTGCTTGAAGGCGAGGTCGCCCGTCGCGCCGAAGAACACGAACGCGTCGGATCGCTCGACAGGCACTCACTCGCCTCCGTACACACGGGATGAGCCCATCGTGGGCCGGTCGGTCGTGGCCGGTACAGCTTCGAGCGGCATGTAACCCCCCGATCGAGCGGGCGTCGTCGTTCGACGATCGAGGACGATCGCGGGGCCCGCCGCGGCTAGCCTAGCGCGATCCGCGTCGAGAGGCGCCCGCGCCGGACCGCGACCCGCGGGCTCGCCGTGACCGGGTGGAGGCATCCGGCACGTGTCCCTGGCCGCGCCGGATCGTGTCCCCGGCCGCGCCGGATCGCGACCCCCGGGGCGCCTCTCGTAGTCCTTCTGGTCGGCTCCGCGGCTGGGCCATTTGGGTCGCTGTGCAGGGCCCTCGCGGCCGGCCACGCTTGGCAGTACTGTGAACACCATGACGTTCGTTCCCGATACGGGCCGGACGCGCATCGGGTCCCGTGCCCACCCGGTGGCGATCGTCCTCGTCGCGCTGCTCCTCGGTATGCTGGCTGCCGCCCCGGCCTCGGTCCAGGCCGCATCCGCCACGATGGCCCCCGCGTGCAGCGGCGTAAACGTCCGGTCCGGCCCCACCACCGCATCCGCCGTCAAGGCCAGGCTCTCGACGAGCACGAAGGTGACGACCGTTGCGCTTGTCGCCGGCAGCGCCTGGACGGCGGTCTGTGCCGGCACGAAGTCCGGCTCGAAGTGGTACCGCATCAGCGCGGTCAACGGGAAGGCCGTCCGCTCGCTGTACGGCGTGGCGTACCTCTACGCGGCGAGCGGCGTCCTCAAGGGCGCGCCGACCTCCACCGTGCCGCCGACCTCCACCGTGCCGCCGACCTCCACCGTGCCGCCGACCTCCACCGTGCCGCCGACCTCGACCGTACCGCCGCCACCGCAGGCCGACCCGGCGGCCGACACCTACGGCGCGGAGCTCATGCGCCTGATCAATCTCGACCGCACGGCGCTCGGCCTGCCCGCGTACCCGATCGATGCAGGGCTCGCCGCCATCGCCCGGGATGCGCCGTTCACCTGCCCCACCGATCCGACCCTGGTCCTCCGCGGCCGGGCGGCGGACATGGCCGGCCGCTCGTACTTCGGACACGCGGTCGCGGGGTGCTTCCTCGCGGGAACGGCGACGCCGTACCCGTCCCTGACGATCGTGCGGACCGTCTTCGGCTACTCGCTGGCCCGGAGCGAGATCCTGCACTGGAACCAATCAGGGTCCGCGGCCACGACCTACACCCTCGGATGCGACATCAATGGGACAGGCTGCACGGGTGGCACGACGAAGGCCCCCGCAACCGTCGTGATCGCCCAGCGCAACTTCATGGGCTCGTCGCCGCACCGGACCTCGGAGCTTGGCGCCTTCGGGCGGTTCGGGTGCGGCTCCGCGACGGTGCCCGGCACGACGACCACCTACTACGCCTGCCTCTTCTCCGACAGCGGGTCCAGCTGGTCGCCCGGATCCCCGCCGGCCGCCCCGCCGACGCCCAGCCCGGTCCCGCCCGTGACCCCCGACCCGGCGCCATCCTCCGCGGGCCAGCAGATGGTGCCCGCGTGCAGCGGCGTCAACATCCGGACGGGCGCCTCGACGAGCTCCCCGATCGCGGCGACGCTCGGGACGACCGATGCGCTCACCGTCGTGGCGAGCGTGCCCGGGTCCGGCTGGAGCACCGACTGTGCGGGTGCGACGTCCGGCTCGACCTGGTACCAGGTCAGCCAGGTCAACGGGCAGCCCGTCTCGACGCTCTACGGGGTCGCCGCCCTCTATGCCGCGACCGGCGTCCTCGCACCGGCACCGACCGCCGTGCCCCCCGCCCCCGCGCCCGCGCCGGGTCCTGCGCCCGTGGGCGCGCCGGCCGCCGGCCCCACGGTCCTCGGGGCGAGCGTGACGTTCTACGGCCGTGGCTCGGGGCATGGCGTCGGGCTCTCACAGTACGGCACCCGCGGCCGGGCGCTCGCCGGCCAGGACGCCGCGACGATCCTCGCCCACTACTACGCCGGGACCACGATCGGGCCCATTGATCCCGCGACCCCCATCCGAGTCCTGCTCCTCGCAGGCGCCGCGTTCACGGCCGACAGCCCGCTGATCGTGTTCGGCAGGGGCGGTTCGTGGACCGTCGACGGTATCGCAGCCGTCTTCCCGGCGGACGCCCGCCTTCGCCTGGTCCCTGCGACGTCCGGGACCACGACGGCCTCGCGCGTGGTCGTCGACGACGCCGCCGGGAGCGTCCTCTTCGACGGTGCAGCGCCGGCCGACCTCCGGATCCGCGGGGTGACCCCGGACACGGCGCTCCAGGTGCCGGCACGCGCCGCGTCCTACAACCTCTACCGCGGCAGCCTCCACGTGATCACGACAGGCTCGAATGCCGACGTCGTGAACGAGGTGCGCCTCGAGGACTACCTTCGCGGCGTCGTCCCGGCCGAAATGCCGTCGACCTGGCCGGTGGCGGCGCTCACTGCCCAGGCGATCGCGGCCCGATCCTACGCGGCGTATCAGCTCCGTCCCGGCGTCTCGACGTTCGACGTCTATGACGACACCCGGTCCCAGGTCTACCTCGGCGTTCGCACGGAGACGCCGGCGATCGACGCCGTCGTTGCCGCGACGGCAGGCCAGGTGCTCTTCAGCGGCACGCGGATCGCGAACGCGCTGTTCCACTCGGCCGATGGCGGCGCCACGGAGAACAACGAGAACGTCTACGTGAGCGCAACCGGGGCGAAGGTCGGGACGCCGGTGGCTGCCCTGCGCGGGTCGCCCGACCGGGACCCGAATGGCGTTCCCTATGACGCCACGTCCCCCTATGCGACCTGGCAGACGCGGACGTACACGCCGGCCCAGCTCTCGGCGATCTTCGCCGCCGACGCCCGCACCAACGTGGGAAGCCTGTCCGCGCTCGACCTCCACGATCGCGGGGTCTCGGCTCGCCTCGTCAGCGTCACGCTGGTCGGCTCGGCCGGCACGAAGACGGTCTCGGGAACGGTCTTCATCGCGGCCTTCAACGCGGGAAGGCCCGCGGGGGACCCGATGGCCAGGAGCACGCTGCTCGACCTCGTCCCGATCCCCTGAGGCGCGGGCCGGGCGTCAACCTTCCGGCGCGGGACGTCCGGCTCGATCTTCCGGCGCGGGATCGGCCGCGCCCGACAGTCCGACCACGGCGTCCCACAGGCGGCGGCGATCGGCGGCGCCGAGACGGGTGGCGGGAATGCGGTCGAACGGACGCGGCCGGCGATCCAGGTAGAGCGCCCCGCTCGTCGCAGCCCCGGCGGGGTCCGCGGCGAGCCAGACGATGGTGTCCGCCCCTTCGGCTGGCGTTCGGAGGAGCGGCCGCATCGCGCGATAGAAGCCCGGCAGCGTCTCCGCCAGGCCCGGCGTGTCGGCCCAGCCCGGGTGCATCGCGCTGAACGCCATGCCGGTCCCGCGCAGGCGGCGCGCCCACTCGCGGACGAGGGCGGTCTGGGCGCGCTTCGCGCGAGCGTAGGCGCGGGACCCGGAGAACGGCCCGCCCGAAGATTGCAGGTCGTCGAGGTCCAGCTTCTGGCTGTACATGCCGCCGGATGTCACGGAGATCACCCTCGCGCCCGGCGTGCGCCGAAGCAGGGGCAGGAGCCCCGAGACGAGGACGAACGGCCCCACGACGAGGACGGCCAGGGTCGCCTCGATCCCGTCCGGTCCAAGGCGCCGCTCGGGGAAGATCGCCCCCGCGTTGTCGATCAGCACGTCGAGCCTCGCCTCGGTCGCCTCGACGCGGCGCACGGCGTCGCGGACCGAGTCGAGGGATCCCATGTCGGCCACGACGATCGGGAAGCGGTCCTCGCCGTGGCGGGCCACCAGGGCATCCCGCACGGCCGCGAGACGTGCCTCGCTCCGGCCGACGAGGACGATCCTCGCGCCGAGCGCCGCGATCGCATCGGTCGCCGCCCGCCCCAGCCCCGACGTGGGGCCGGTCACGAGGACCGTCCTGCCCTCGAGCGCGCCATCCGGCGGCGGCTCCCATCCGAATAGCTGTCGACGGAGCGCGATTCCCACCCGGGAGAAGCTGCCGACGATCGAAACCTCGAGGCCGTCGTCGACCAGCGACGCGAGATCCATGAAGCACCCTCCAGGTGGTGGCTGCGGTCCGGGCGGCGGATGCCGACCCCGGGTTCCAGGCGCCGACCTGACCGCCCCGCATCGGAGCCGACGATGACCAGGTTGCACCAACAGATCGAAACTCGACTGCCGCTGGATGCCGCGTTCGCGTTCGTCGCCGATTTCGCGAACGCCATGCACTGGGATCCCGGCGTCGCCACGTCCGAGTCCATCGACGCGGGGCCGACCGGGCTTGGCGCCCGGTACCGGCTCGGCGTTCGGATGCGCGGACGGGTCACGCCGATGGAGTACCGGATCACGACGTTCGAAGCGCCCCGCCGGGTGGTGCTCACGGGCACGGGTCCCGGGATCTCCGCGGTCGACGAGATCCGCTTCGAGGCTGTCGGGACCGGCACCCGGATCGACTATACGGCCGACATCCGGCTCGGCGGCTTGCCGCGGCTCGCGCAGCCCTTCTTGGGCGGGGCCTTCGCGAAGCTAGCGCACGAGGCGCTCGACGGGATGCGGCGGGCGCTGGACGCACGGGCCGTCGAGCGCGACGCCGCGCACACCAGCGCGGCCACGTCGCCCCGATGAAGGTCGCCGTCGTGGGGTCCGGGGTCAGCGGGCTGACCGCCGCCTATGCGCTCCACCGGGACGGGCAGCAGGTCCGCCTCTTCGAGCGTGAGCCGGCGGTCGGCGGTCACGTCCGGACGGTCGTCGTTCCGACGGATCGCGGTCCGGTCCCCGTGGACACCGGGTTCATCGTCTACAACGAGCGGACGTACCCGCGATTCGTCGCCCTCCTCGACGAGCTGGGAGTGGAGACGCAGCCAAGCGACATGTCGCTGGGCTCGGCCTGTCGCGACTGCGGCGTCGAGTTCAGCTCGCGCGGCGCGCGCGGCCTGTTCGCTACCCCGACGTCGGCAGCCCGCCCGGGGCACTGGCGGATGCTCGCGGACGTCGTCCGCTTCTACGCGGACGCGCGACGGATCCTCGAGATGAACCCGCCGACCGGCCTGACGCTGGGCGAGTACCTCGACGCCGGCGGCTACGGGGCGGGCTTCCGCAGCCATTTCCTCGTCCCGGTCACCGCGGCGGTCTGGTCCACCGCCCCGCAGCGGGCGCTCGAGTTCCCGCTGGACTACCTGCTCCACTTCCTCGACAACCACGGTCTGATCGGCCTGGGCCGCGCGCCCCAGTGGCGAACGATCCGCGGCGGCTCCCACGAGTATGTGGCGCGGATCATCGCGGCCCTCCCCGCGGGTGCCGTGAGCACCGACGATCCGGTGCTCGGCGTCAGTCGGGACCAGGCCGGCGTCACGATCCGGACCGCGCGCCGGCCGCCGCAGCGCTTCGACGCGGTTGTGCTCGCTTCGCACGCGGACGACGCCCTGCGCGCCCTCGGGGATGCGGACGACGCGGAGCGGGCGGCACTGGCCGGCTTCGATTACACGCCGAACGACGTGGTGCTGCACACCGACGAGCGGCTGATGCCACGGCGCGGGAACGCCTGGGCGTCGTGGAACGTGGAACAGCCCGCTTGTGCGAGCCCCGGCGGTGCCGTCACGATGACCTACCACATGAACCGCCTGCAGTCGCTCCCCGGCCCCGAGCAGTACTTCGTGTCGCTCAATCCGGGTCCGCGCGTCCGACCCGAGCGGGTGATCGTGGCGCGCGAGTTCAGCCATCCGCTGTACACGTTCGGGACGCTCCGGGCCCAGGGCGCTGTCGGGGCGCTGCAGGGCCATCGACGGACGTACTACGCGGGGGCGCACCTCGGCTACGGGTTCCACGAGGACGGCTGCCGCTCGGGCTACGAGGCCGCCGCGATGCTGTCGTCGGCCGCGGAGGAGCGAGCCGCATGAACTCACACCTGCTCGAGGGGAAGGTCACGCACCGCCGCACGCGCCCGTTCACGTACCGGCTGGACCACGCGGTCTTCTACGTCGCGCTCGACCTCGGCGAGCTCGACGAGGCGGCGCGGACGCTCCGGCTGGTCAGCCGCAACCGCCGGAACGTCCTGTCCTTCCGGGACGGCGATCACCTCGACCCGCCGGCGGTCGACCTCGCCGCCCGGATCGGCCAGCACCTCCGCGACGACGGCGTGGAGCCCGACGGATGGCAGGTGACGCTCGTCACCAGCCTGCGGGTCTTCGGCTACGTCTTCAACCCTGCCAGCTTCTACCTCTGTCACGACGCGGCCGGCGAGCTCCGCGTGGTCATCGTCGAGGTCCACAACACGCACGGCGAGCGGCACCTCTACACGCTGCGGACCGAGCGGCGCGGCGCCTGGCACGTGGCCTCGATGGCCAAGGCCTTCTATGTCTCGCCCTTCATCGAGATGGAGGGCCGGTACGCCGTTCGCGTGCGCGACGACCCGGACGGCCTGCGGATCGGCATCGACGAGAGCCAGGACGGAGAGACGGTGCTCCACACCAGCCTGGTGCTCGCCCGGGTCCCCCTCACCGACCGCTCGGTGGCCCGGATGCTGGTTCGCCACCCGTTCGTGACCCAGAAGACGATCGCGGCGATTCACCTGCACGCCTGGCGGCTGTGGCGTCGCGGGGCCCGCTTCCATCGTCACGGGGAGGCCACGCGCCGCCGCGCGGATGTGCTGCGCAGCCCGGCGGAGGCGACCCGATGAGCGAACGGCAGGCAGCCCGGAACGGCCCACGCGTGGCAGAGCCGATCCTGGCGGGTGTCGCGCAGCGGATCGGGCTCGCGGCCGCGGCACGGATCCGGACCGGGTGCCTGGTCGTCGTCCTTCCCGATGGGTCGCGCCGCGTGTTCGGCGACGCCCAGTCCACGCGTCGTGGCGAGATCCGGATCCATGATTCGCGGGCCCTGGTTCGAGCCCTCGTGAACGGCGAAACCGGGCTCGGCGAGGCGTACGTCGACGGGCTCTGGTCGAGCCCGGACCTCGTCGCCCTCATCGAGCTGGGGGCCCTGAACCGGGCGTCGCTGGCGCTGTCCGCCGGCTGGTGGCGCGCGCCGACCCAGCTCGCCCGGACGCTGGCCCACCGGGCGCGGCGCAACACGCGGAGGCAGAGCCGTCGCAACATCGCGGCGCATTACGACCTGGGCAACGACTTCTACCGGCTCTTCCTCGACGAGACGATGACGTATTCGAGTGCCGTCTTCGCCTCGCCCGACCAGCCGCTCGCCGACGCCCAGCGCAACAAGTACCGGCTCATGGCCGAGCGCGCCGGCCTCGCCCCCGGCATGCATGTGCTGGAGGTCGGCACCGGGTGGGGCGGGTTCGCGCTCTACGCCGCGGGCGAGCTCGGCTGCCGTGTGACGACCATCACGATCTCCCGGGCCCAGGCGGAGCTTGCCCGTGAGCGTGTCAGGGACGCGGGCCTCGAGGGGCTCGTCGACGTCCAGCTCCGCGACTACCGCGAGATCGTCGGCACCTTCGACGCGATCGTCTCGATCGAGATGCTCGAGGCGGTTGGCGCCGAATATCTCGCCACGTTCTTCGAGGCATGCGACCGCGCGCTCAGGCCCGGGGGCAGGCTGAGCCTCCAGTCGATCACGTTCCCGGATGCCGCCTACGAGAGCCAGCGCCGGGGCGCCAACTGGATCCAGCAGTACATCTTCCCGGGTGGCCTGTGCCCATCTTTGGCCGTGATCGAGCGCGCGACGCGGGCCACGAACCTCCGCATCACGCGGGTCGACGACGTCGGCCCGCACTACGCGGCCACGCTCCGCGCCTGGCGCCAGCGCTTCCTGGAGCGGGTGGCCGCAGTCCGCGCGCTCGGCTTCGACGACCGGTTCGTGCGGACGTGGGAGTACTACCTGGCCTTGAGCGAGGCGGCGTTCGCCACCGGGACGACGCAGGACCTGCAGGTGGTGTTCGAGAAGAGTCGCAGGGTCGCGTAGCGGCTTTCCGGGGCCCGCGGGTCGCGACGGGACGTCCACGGCTGCGGGTGCGGCGTGGGCCGTGAAACGCTGCGCCCGGTCGCGGGCGTCTTCCGCTACGCTCCGCCCGCCCAGGAAGGAGCACTCGTTGCCCCCAGATCCGTTCCCGCGCGCGGCGCTCGCCGCGAATCGTTCCGGCCGCCTCACTCCCGACCAGACCGCCCTGTACCGCGAGGAGGCAGCCTCCGACCGTCGGACCTTGCTCATGGCCGGGCTGGTCATCGCGGCGCTCGGAACCGCGGTCGTCTTCGGCTCGATCACCGGTCGGATCACGAGCGGGCGGCTGGAGTCGCTCCTGGTCGGCGCGGCGCTGCTTGCGGTCGGCGTCGCGGTGGCGTGGCTCGGGGGGATCCGCGGATCGCGGGCCAAGGCCGCGGCCGCCGGCGCAGGACGCGTGGCGTCTCTCGATGGGCCGATCCGGAGGGACCGGCGAGACCGGCGTGATGAGGCATTTGGCGACTCGGGCCACATCAGCCCGGGGAACGAGTACGCGTACTACCTGCTCGTCGGCGACCGGAGCTTCTCCGTGTCGCGGGACCAGTGGGACGCCGCGCCCCAGGACGGCATCGTGCGGGTCTACCTGCTGGGCGAATCGGATCGGATCGTCAACCTGGAACGGATCGCCGACGCCCCACCGCCGCAGGTGCCCGGCCTCGTGCGTGCCGCCCTCGAGCTCGCGTCGAGCTCCCCGGACCCGGCGAGAGCCGCGGAGGCGCGGGCCATGCTGCGCCAGGCAGACGCGATGTCGGCCGTCGCCGGGGGTTTGTCTGGCGCGCCTGCCGGGGCCGCCAACGGCGAGCCGGCCGTCGCGGCCGTGGCAGGAGATCCGTCGGGGGGGGCGCCGGCCGTCCCGCTCGAGCAGGCCATCCTCGGGACGTGGCAGAGCGACCTGGCCGGCATGACGTACGAGTTCCGGGCCGACGGCTCGGCCTCGGCGGGCTCCGCGCGCCATGGCGCGCGCGAGCAGCGCTGGTCAATCGCCGGTCCCGGGACGATCCAGGTTGACGACTCGACGGTCCACGTCGCCGTCGATGGCGACGTCCTGTCGCTCGGCGAGCCACCGCGGTCCCTCACATTCCACCGCGTGGGCTGACGCCGGGCTCGCCTCCAGGTCGGGCAGAGTTGCCGCGGCATGCGGGTTCCAGCATGCTTGAACGCGAGCGTGCGCGCCCGACGCGCGGCTACCGCGCCGTCGCCTCGACCGCGTAGCCCTCGGCCTCGTCCTCGTACCCGCCGTGGTAGTCGGAGTCGTCGGGCCGGCCGATCTGCGAGTGCGGGACCACGCGGCCGCGACGCAGACCCCGGAAGTTCGCGAGCGAGGTCCAGCCGCGATCGGCGTTCCGCTCGAGGAAGCCGGTCATTCCGCGCGTCAGGGCGGCGATCACGTTCGGTCCGATCGCATGGTCGAGCATCGCCGCGGTCGCGACCTGCACAGTGCCGCATCCCAGCAGGAAATAGCTAAGCGCCTGGTCGAACCCGGAGATGCCGCCGATGCCGGACAGCTCGCCGTCCGGGAAGGCCTGCGCCAGCTGGGCCATCTTGGCCAGCGACTGGGGCAGGATCGCGGGGCCACCCAGGCCGCCGGACGAGACGTATCCGTCCACGTTGACCTCGAAGTCGAGCGTCGCCGGGTCGAACAGCGGCAGTGCCGGGAACGTGTTCGACGACGAGATCGCATCGGCCCCGCCGAGGAAGGTTGCCGTCGCCTCCTCGACGATGTCCGCGGTCGCCGGGGTGAGCTTCACCCAGACCGGGACCCGCGCCACGGCCTTGACGGCCTGCGTGGAGACGGAGCAGAGCACCGGGTCCTTGCCGACGTTCGAGCCCATGTCCACCCGGTCCATGTGAGGGCACGAGAAGTTGAGCTCGATGGCGTCCACGCCCGCGTCCTGCACCGCCTGGGTCAGGATCTGCCAGTTGTGGAGCTCCTTGTCGGTGCCCGAGCCCGCCATGATCGAGGCGACCAGCACCCGGTTCGGCCAGGCCTTCTTGATGGCCTCGAGGCGCGGGACCCACCAGTCGAGCGGCTTGTCGGAGATCAGCTCCCAGTTCCACGACGCCATGAGCGTCGTATCCGGGCGCTTTGCCATCGACAGGCGGCTTCCGTCGCGGTCGGCGCGCAGGAACTTCGTCTTCGGGCCCCGGACATTCGTCACCGGGTGCAGGCCGATCGTCTTCGTGACGACGCCGCCCCATCCGGCTTCGTAGGCGCGGAGGATGTTCGACTCGGACTCGGCGGGTGGGGCCGAGGCGAGCAGGAACGGGTTCTCGAACCGGATGCCCGTGAAGACGGTCGAGAGGTCGGCCACGGGATACCCCCTTGCGAGACTCGAGGACCGGCGTGCCCGGCCGGCACGCGGCCGGACTAGGGTCCGTTCCCCGCGGCGGTCCGTCAAGCCCCGGGTCCGTCAAGCCCGGGCTCAGTGGCGGGCGAGGATCGCGAGGATCTCGTCGCCGTAGCGGTCGAGCCGCGCCGGGCCCATCCCCTTGACCCGCCGCAGCGCGGCGACGCTCCCGGGCCGCTCCTCGACGAGCCCGGCCAGGAGCGCGTCGGGCGCGACGACGTAGGCGGGGACGCCGTCGCTGCGTGCTTGCACCGACCGCCACGCGCGGAGCTCGGCCAGGGCCGGCTCGTCGGTGGGGCGACCGGTTGGCCGCGTGACCATGGGTGACCCCGGCAGGACGGTCACCCTCGACGAATGGTCAGCCCGGGATGTCGGAAGCACGCGGCCCTCGCCGTCTCGCAGTCTGGGTCGCGGTCCAGCTCGGCCGTCATCGATCGCGCGTAGGAACCGGCTCGGACGGCGTGGCGACTCGCGATCGCCCGGCCCGGTGCGACGCTCGGCCCACGAGAGGACGAGATTGCGGCGAGCACGCGTCAGGCCAACGTACAGGAGCCGCCGTTCCTCGGCGAGCGCGTCGTCATCGTCGGTCGCATGCCGGATCGGAAGCGTTCCCTCCTCGAGCCCGGGGAGAAGGACCGCGTCCCACTCGAGGCCCTTCGCACGGTGGAGCGTGAGCAGGTTGACCCCGTCGGCCGACCCCGCGACTTCCGCCGCGGCCCGCGCCGCGAACTCGACGAGGAGCGCCTGCCCGTCGAGGCCCGTCGCCGGCCCGACCCGAGCCGATTCGGCCACGGCCGCCCGGGCGATGTCGAGCACGAGGGCCAGTGATGCCGTCCGTTCTCGCGCCTCCGCGCCCGCCGCGTCTTCGTCCGGGTCGAAGCCGAGGTCCGCCCGCAGGCTGGTCTCGAGCGCCTCGATCAGCGCTCGTCCGCGCGCCGTTTCCGGCAGCCGGCGCAGGAGCCGCAGCGCCTGCCGCACCTCGGGCCGCTCGAAGAAGCGCTGCCCGCGGACGCGGAACGCGATCCCGGCCCTCGTGAGCGCGGCCTCGATCGGCGGGACCTGGGCATTGATCCGCACGAGCACCGCGATCTCGGCGGGTGGCGTGCCGCTGTCGATGAGCCGGCGAATCGTCGCCGTGAGCAGCGCGAGCTCCGCGTCGCCGTCCGTGCAGCGCCGGATCGTCGGCGGTGGGCCGGATGGCTGCGTCGCAACGAGGCGCTTTCGCCGGCCCTGCGCCGCGAGGAGGCGGTTGGCGAGCGCGACCACCTCCGGGCTGCTCCGGTAGTTGCGGTCCAGGGTGACCTGGCGGGCCGCCGGGAACCGGTCGGCGAAGCCCGTGAGAAAGTCGGACGTCGCGCCCGCAAACGTGTAGATCGTCTGGTCCTCGTCGCCGACGACGCACAGGTCGTCGCGATCGCCGAGCCAGAGCTCGAGGAGCCGCTGCTGGAGCGGGTTCGTGTCCTGGTACTCGTCGACGCTGAACCACCCATACCGCGCTCGAACGGTCGAGGCGGCAGCCTCCTCCGCCTCGAGGAGGTCGACGGTCCGGGTGAGCATGTCGTCGAAGTCGAGCCGGCCTGCCCGATCCTTCTCCCGCTCGTACGCCGCCCAGAGACGAACGAACAGCTCCGCCGGGATCGGCGGGGTCCGGGTCCCGGCCCCGGCCGCGTACGTCGCCGGTTGGAGACGCCGGCTCTTGGCCCATTCGATCTCGTCCGCGAGGTCCTTGGCGGTCGTGAAGCGATAGCCGCCGGGCAGCGCGCGGGCAAGGCGCCCGACGATCGGGATCTTCGAATCGAGCACGGCGGGCGCAGGTGCCCCGTCGTGGTACGCGGGCCAGAAGTGCCGGAGCTGGGCCAGGGCGGCCGCGTGGAAGGTCCGGGCTGCGATGCCCGGCAGGCCGAGGTGCGAGAGCCGCTCTGCCATCTCGCCCGCCGCCTTGTCCGTGAACGTGACCACCAGGACGCGTTTCGGATCGACCGCGCCGGTCGCGACCGCGTACGCGACGCGATGCGTGACAACCCGCGTCTTCCCCGATCCCGCCCCGGCGTGGATGACGAGCGGCCCGCGCGTGATCCGGACCGCTTCGGCCTGGGCCGGATCGAGCCCCTCGAGGAGATCCTCGGGATCAGTCGTCGTCATCGCCCGTGCGACCCCGCGCCGGGGTCCTCGACGGTCGGGATCGGCGTCACCGGGCGAGGGTCCGCTCGATCCGGCGATCGGGCACGAACCAGATCACGGCGACAAGGACGTACAGCGCGAAGGCGACGAGCGGCACGACGAACGCGACGACCAGGGCGGCCGCGTAGATCAGGGGCGACACCTTGCCCTTGCGATCGCTCCCGACCGCGGCTGCGAGCGCGGGCGACTGCCCCTCGCAGGCGATGAGGGCGCGGACGAGGATGAAGTAGGCGAGGGCAGCCAGCAGGAGCACGGCGCCGTAGGCCGCGGTCGGGATCGACGCGAAGCTGTTCTCGCCCATCCACGCCGTGCCGAACGGGAAGAGCGAGAGCCAGAAGAGCAGGTGGAGGTTCGCCCAGAGCACCCGTCCGTCGACCACCTTCGTTGCCTGCAGGAGGTGATGGTGGTTGTTCCAGTAGATCCCGAGGTTGACGAAGCTCAGGACGTAGCTCAGGAAGACCGGACCGAGCGGGAGCAGCGCCTGGAGATCCGCCCCCTGGGGCACCTTGAGCTCCAGCACCATGATCGTGATGAGGATCGCGACCACGCCGTCGCTGAACGCCTCGAGGCGGCTCTTGCTCACGCGGACTTCCCTTGTTGGACGCGATGGTCGGGCGGTTCAGGATGCGACAGGCCGCTAGTACGTGTCCAGCGCGCTCGCCGGCTCGGGCTCTTGACAAAGCTAATGACCTTCGCCAGAATGCCCGAAGACCAAGCTAATGACCATAGCCAAGAGGCAATGGCCGGCCGGTCGCCAAGAGAGCACGGAGGTCCCCATGGTCGAGACGATGACGGGAGCGCAGCCCGCCACCAGGTTCCTGGATCGCCCGGGTGGGAGGATCGCCTACGACCTCGCGGGAGCCGGTCCCCTCGTCGTGTGCATCCCAGGGATGGGCGACCTTCGCTCGAGCTACCGGTTCCTGGCGCCGGCGCTCGTGGCGGCCGGGTATCGGGTCGCGACGATGGACCTGCGCGGTCACGGCGACAGTGACGCCACCTTCGCCGAGTACAACGACGTCGCCGCGGGGTCGGACGTGGTCGCGCTGCTCGCCGAGCTCGGCGACGGGCCCGCCGTGCTCATCGGGAACTCGATGGGGGCCGGTGCTGCGGCGTGGGCGGCCGCGGAGGCGCCGGACCGCGTGGCCGCGCTCGTGCTGGTCGGGCCCTTCGTCCGCAACCCGCCCGGCGGCCGGGCCGCGGCGCTGCTGTTCCGGCTGGCGCTGCTGCGACCGTGGGGCGCGGCAGCCTGGAACGCCTGGTACGCGCGCCTCTTCCCGGGTCGGGCGCCGTCCGACCTGGCCGCCCACCGGGCGCTGATCCGCGCGAGCCTTCGCCGCCCCGGTCGCTGGCAGGCCTTCGCGGCGACAACGCACACGAGCCATGCGCCCGTCGAGGCGCGCCTGGGCGAGGTCGCGGCTCGGACGCTCATCGTGATGGGCGATCACGACCCCGACTTCGCGGATCCGCGGGCCGAGGCGGCGTTCATTGCCGGCAGGCTCCCGGCCGCGGTCGTGATGGTTCCCGGGGCCGGCCACTACCCCCATGCCGAGTACCCGGAGATCGTCACCCCCGCCATCCTCGGGTTCCTCGGCAACGGCACGAACCATGCCTAGGGCGGGACTGACCCCCGCGATCGTTGTCGCGCGGGGAGCCGACCTCGCCGACGAGATCGGCCTGGACCACCTGACGCTCGCGGCCCTCGCGTCGCGCCTCGGGGTCGCCGTCCCGAGCCTGTACAAGCACGTCGGCGGGCTCGACGCCCTGCGTCGCGGCATCGCCATCCTCGCGCTCGGCGAGCTGGGCGATGCGATGGCCGGCGCGCTCGCGGGCGTGACCGACGGCCCGGACGGCAGCGCGCAGGTGCTGGCCCTGGCGGACGCCTACCGCGCGTACGCGGCGGCGCATCCGGGACGCTACGCGGCCACGCTCCGGGCGGCGCCGCCCGGCGACGCAGAGCACGGAGCTGCGGGCGACGCCATCCTGCGGAGCGTGTTCGCGGTCCTGGCGACCCGTGGCCTCGCGGGCGAGGATGCCGTCGACGCGACGCGCGCCCTGCGGGCGGCGCTCCACGGCTTCGTGGCGCTCGAGGCGGCCGGGGGATTCGGGTTGCCGCAGGACGTGGACCGCTCGTTCGGGCGGCTCGTCGAGGGGCTGGACCGCGGCTTCGGCATGCTCGTCGGTGACGATGCGGCTCCAGAGCTCGGCGCTCGGGGCGCGGTCAGCGAGCTCCGGCTCGCGCTCACGGTCGTGGACTACCCCCGAGCCCTCCGTTTCTACCGCGATTCGCTGGGCCTTCCCATCCTCGAGTCGTGGGAGGACGGGAAGGCGCACGGCGCGGTCCTTGGCGCGGGACGCGCCACGCTGGAGCTGCTCTCGCCGGAGCAGGCCGAGCTCATCGACCGGATCGAGGTTGGCTCGCGCGTCGCGGGACCGGTCCGGGTGGCCCTGGCGGTCCTCGACTCGGCCGGTGTCGCCGATGCCCTGGTCGCCGCGGGCGCCGAGCGCCTCGGCGGGCCCGTGGTCACCCCGTGGGCCCACCGCAATGTCCGGGTCGCGGCCCCGGATGGCCTCCAGCTGACGCTCTTCACGGAGCTGAATCCGCGACCGGGTGAATGAGTCGCGATCCCGCCGCCCGCCCGGCCTGACCGAGGTCACGCGGCGGGCGGACCCTTCGACACGTGACGGGAAGCGCCCGGCCCTGGTCAGCTGATCCGGTACGCCACCGTGACCGACACAACGAGCTGCTGCACGGTGGGTTCAACTGGAACAGGCGCCGGGGCGATGTTCGGCGCGCCTCCCGGCACGGCGCCCGGGGTCGAGCCCGCGGCCCCCGCTGCCATGGGCACGGCGTAGGCGCCGCCGCTCGAGACGCTCACCGAGAGGACCCCGGTGATCGTCACCCCTGCCGCACGCGCGACCACGTCCGCCTGCGCCTTCGCATCCGCGAGGGCGGCCTGGAGGGCGTCCCGCTGCGCGCCTGCCTGGTCCGATAGGTCGGCCTTGACGTCTGCCCGGCCGACTCCGGCCACGACGATCGTGTGGTCCGGCGCGA
>Ga0209745_1000663_pt1 | contig 20861 bp, 16 predicted proteins | sample BarGraNGADG00312_FD_184495 | JGI IMG/M metagenome (GOLD analysis project Ga0209745, IMG submission 184495) | Arctic peat soil microbial communities from Barrow, Alaska - Barrow Graham LP Ref core NGADG0004-312 (SPAdes) (version 2) | ecosystem: Environmental > Terrestrial > Soil > Wetlands > Peat...
GGGTTTGAAACCCGCCCCTACACACCTGTCGGGGTCTGCCTAGAAGCGGTAGCTCAGCTTGGCGTAGCCGACGCTGGCCTTGTAGGGTCCGCTGTCGGTCTTCATGAAGATCAGGACGGACTGCGGCATGAGCGACGCCGGGCCCGTGTACGGAACCGAGTAAGCGTCCGCGAAGTCGTACTTCTCGTAGGCGTAGCCCAGGCTGAGCTTCCACGCCTTGCCAACCATGCGGTCCAGCTGCAGGCCGGCGGTCGTGAGCGTGGTGTCGTCCCAGTCGTTGATGTCCTGGGCGCCACCGGTTCCCGCGGCCACGAGCGTCGTGCGGCCGGGGGTGTAGAACGAACCCGTTTCCCGCGCCGTGATGTCCATCAGGCCGTCGACCTTCTGCTGACGCGCCATCAGCGAGAACGTCCACTTGTCGGGGACGAGCTGGAACATCGCGTTCACGCCGAAGGTGTTGGTCTTGTCGGTGCCGGCGTAGTTGAGCAGGTTGTTGATGGCGCCGCTGGTCAGCGTGCCCCACCGGTTGGTCTGCGCGTCCTTCTCGTAGGTGTAGTAGACGCTGAACTCGGCGCGTTCGCTCGGCGCGTACTCGAACTCGCCGGTGAACGTGTCGTACTTCGCCTCGAGCAGGCCGCTGGTGGTGTTGAGGTCCCCTGCCACGCGGCCCGGCCGGTTCGGGTAGTCCGTGTTCCGGCGGAAGTAGGCGAACGTCAAGCCGAGACCGGAGGCCGGGGTCAGCTCGATTTCGAAGCCCGTGCGCGTCGTCTTGCGCTCGGCCTCGTCGACCATCAGGCCGATCGTGGTCGTCGCGTAGCCCTCGGCCGTGCGGTTGGTCTGGTCGATGGTGGCGCGCACGCCCACGAAGTCGTTGGCGTGGTACACCGCGGAGAACGACGCGCCGTTTTCCTTGCCTGACGGGGCTTCGCGGAACGTCCGCGTGAGCTTGGACGTGCGGAACGCGCCTTCAAACGTGATGCCCTTGAAATCGTAGCTGGCCGAGGCGTCGAACCGCTCGGTCTTGGTGTCGTAGTTCTGCGCCGTCGCGTGCCCGTAGGGCTCGTCCGCGGTCGGTGTGTCGGCAGCCCCCCAGCTCCGGTCCGGCGTTCCGGACGTGTCGCCCGTGATGACGAAGCGGGCGGTCTTGTTCGTGAGGTCGTAGCTGCGGTAGCGCATCCGGAGCCCGAGGCCGTCGATCGGCCGCGACGAGAACGAGAAGTTCACCGTCGTGGTGTCGATCTTGCCGTTCAGCGACGGCTTCTGGAGCGACGAGAGGAGATTGGCGGGCTGTCCGGCACCGGTCAGGATCGTCGAGTTGATGGTGTAGGGGTAGAACGAGGCGTTCTGCGTCCAGGTGGCCATCGACACGTCGCCGGCGATGCGGGTCTGGCGCTTGAACTTGAGCAGGAAGCCGAACGTGGTCCCGGTGGCTTCGTTGTCCGGCGCGTTGATGAACCGAACGGTGCCCGCGCCGCCGCCCGGGATCGACGTCGCCGTTGTGTAGGCCACGTCGGACGCGCGGAACGGGCTGTTGACGCTCAGCGTCTCGGCCTGGTTGTCGTACACGTTGCGGTTGAACGCGGCGTGGACGTTGCCCATCTTGAAGTTGTAGGCCGCCCGGATGCCGAAGTCCTGCGTGACCTCGTTCAGCGGTTCCGGCACGTCGACGACCGGCGAGATCGAGCCGAGGATGTCGCCGCCTCCGTAGCCGCGCGTGCCCGTCTTGAGCTCGCGCATGTAGGTGAACTTCAGGTCGAACGGGAGCTTCTTGCCCAGGTCGAACTCGACGTTGCCGCGCTGGCGCATCGACGTGAGGTCGATGTTGCCGGCGCTGGCGAAGGTCGGGGCCAGCAAGGCGGAGTAGAACGGGTAGGTGCGTCCCGTGGACGCCGTCTTGTCGGCCGCGTCGCCGAGCGCCTGGCGCAACGACGAACTCATGCTCCACACGCCCAGGGCGGTTTCCTGGAAGATGGAATGCCCTTCGTTCCCCATGTTGTGCGGCGTCTGGTTGTAGTCGAACGCCACGCCCAGCCAGCTCGTGTTCGCCCAGCCGGAGTAGCGCTGGTCGGTCTGGCGGACGTTGTAGGCCTGCAGGTTGAAATCAACCATGTTCGTCGTCGAGAAGAGGTTCAGGAAGGGGATCGAGAGCCCCTTCGGCACCTCGCGGTATTCCTCGAACTTCGACGAGGAGACGTCGCTGCGGCCGAGCAGGCTCAGCGTGACCTGACCGCCGGTCGTGCTGGCCGGCGCATCCTGCGCCGCCGCGAACGAACTCGCCACGAGTACACCCATGGCGAGGAGCGCTGTCACTGTCAATGCTCGCTTCATGGGTTACCTCAAGAAAAAAGCGCCCGAGGGCGAATTGGAACCGTGGAGGTTTACGTGGCAGTTCTTGCAGCTCTTTTCCACGAAACGCGAGTTCACGGTCGGGTAGCCGCTCACCGCGCCGGTCGGGGCCACGGGCACGCCCTTTTCGGTGGAGAGGTTGTCACCCGAACCGAAGTGGCCCGAGCCCGTCAGGTGGCAGTTCCAACAGAGGTTCGGCAGCTTGTTCTGGAGCAGCCGCTTGTGGTTCGTGCCGTGCGGCTCGTGGCAGGTCGTGCAGTCCTCGCGGACCGGGGCGTGCTCGAACAGGAACGGCCCACGCTTCTCGGTGTGGCACTTGTAGCACAGCTCGTTGACCGAGTCGGCCTTGATCATCTTCGGCTGCGACCCGTCGTGCGGGTTGTGGCAGCTCGCGCAGCCCACCTTGCCCTCGCGCACGGGGTGGTGCGATGTGCGCATCGACTTCGCACGCTCGGACTTGTGGCAGGTGTAGCACGTGTCGGCGTCGTTCTTCGTCTTGAGCTGCGCCTTCACCGACTTGGCGGCGTGCACGCTGTGGCACGACGTGCAGGCCACGTTGCGGCGGGCGTGCATGCTGCTCAGATAGCTCGCCTGGTTGTCCTTCTCGTGGCAGGAGAGGCAGGTCTGGTTGATCTGGCTGGCCTTCATGCCCTTGAGACTGGGCACCGGGCCCTTCTCGCCAGCCATCTGGGCCTTCGCGTGCTCACCGACGCTCTGGTGGCACTTCGTGCAACTCTGGTCGAGCGTCGCGTGTTTGGTCTGGGTGAAGCTTGGCCCCAGGGCCTTTTCGTGGCATCCCTGGCAGTCCGTGACGCTCCACGTCGCTGGTGGAGCCGACGCCTGCGCGAAGGCCGGGCTGCCTCCTAGCACAAGGACAGCCGCCACGAGCGTCATGACGAGCAATGATCGACGCATCAAGACGTTCCTTTCGAGGTTGGCATCACCGGATTGAGGGCGATGCAGAATGTAGGAACATGATCACAACCGGGTCGAGGGGCACGCAGTATTCCGGCAATCTGTTCCCGCCATGCAATTTCAGTGCCCAAATGATCAGCTAGCTAGCCGGGCACTATTCCAAAGAAATCAGGCTGATTGCGCTTGTGTGTAGAATAATACAGCAATGCTCGCTGGTGGGCAGTCGGCGGTAGTGCGGAATTTCGGCACCCTGTCACGCCTGCGTGTCGGGGAGCCGGGTCCGTGACGATCTCAGCCCTGGAAGATGCCTGGTCACTTGGAATCCGCGGGCGCGTCTGCGCCGCCGGCAAGGACGATGAGCCGGACGGCGGGCGGCAGGGAGCGGTAGAGCGATTCGGCGTCCTTCGGGTTCATGGCCATGCGCAGCCTGACCGCGTCGCGGTCCCTGGTAAGAACCGCAGCGGCGACATCGCGCCACTTGGCGCTCCACCAAGCCCACAAACGTGCCCAGCGCCCCGCATTCGCGTCCGCTTCACGCGGGCGGATCTCCAGCGAGAGGCCACCGGCGAAGCGAATATGGTACCGCGTCGGCACGGGGTAGAGCTCCTCGGCCGTGGGCGGAATGATCGCCGGCTCGGGCTCGGCCATGTCCTTGCCCGGCGGAGTCGCCTGGATGACAAGCCGGTCGATCTGGCGAGGCGGGTCCAGCTCGCCGCTCGACCAGATCGTACCCTGCCATGGCCGTGGATCGTGCCGGCCGACCCAGGCGACCCGGGAGTGCCCGACCTGCAGACCGAGAATGGAATAGCGCTGCAGTTCGGCGCCACGCAGCATCAGCGACACCTCGGACCCGGCCGGATCGATCACCAGGTAAAACTCCTTCTCGGCGGCCAGCTCGATCTGGCGCTGCAGGAGCGCACTGGCCCGCTGGAGCCGGGCTACCTCCGCCCGAAGATCGGTGGTCTTCTGGGCCGCCGGGGCTCTCGTGCACGCGGCGGCCAGGACGCCGACCGCGACCATCGCCAGACCCCAGCCGCACCGTGCGCGGCGTCTCGTCATGACGTGCCACACCTTCGTCCCTGAGGTGAGAAGTCCTCGACGTTGGGGAACAGATATCGTGGCATGTCAGTAGATGAAGATCGGCGTGCCGACATTCGCATGTGCCCAGACCTCGCGCAAATCGTCGCGCCCCACGCGGATGCACCCGTGCGAGACGGCTCGTCCGAGCAGCCGTTCGTACAGGGTTCCGTGGATCATGTAGCCGTTGCCGAAATACAGCGCATACTCGCCCAACGAGCCGTAGTCAAGGCGTTCGGTCGGGTTTTTCGGAATCGGCTGCGACTCTTCCACGAAGGCCCAATCGGGTTTCCTCCACACGGGATTGCGCAGCATCGACAACACTTCGAATCGTCCGCGCGGCGAGTCGAACACCCACTCGCGCTTCTTGCCGCCGCTCTCCTTGAGCACCATGCCCGAGCCTGCCGAGCACACGGCCTGGAGCAGCGTCTCATCGTTGCGTTTCAGGTACAGCCGGTTCTGAGTCTGATCGATGACAACGTACACCCCGCGCGGGGCGGTCGCTTTCAAGCGAGCGTTGAGGTCGCGTGCGCGCCTGGCCAGGCGCGATGCCAGCGGCTTCAGGCTGCGATCGTTGGCCGGGACGTCGCCTGACAGTTTGGGGAGCGCTTCCACGTACGGCTCGTAGCGATAACCGGTGCCCGCCCACGCGATGGCGAGCAGCAGGGTGACCAGCGCCGTCACGAGACTCCGGGTTCGCCGGTCGAGCGGAAGCAGGCCAAAGCCGCGCGGACCTATGGCAGACGGGTTGGTCGGCGCAGATGTCGATGGCGAGTCGGGCTCAGGGCCGGCGGCCGGCTCTGGCCTGCCGTTGCTTGACGGCAAACTCGGCAATGGCTCCATAGTCGTCGTTCCCCACAATGGTGACGGGCGTGCCAACGCCCACGCGACCAAATACATCGTCCATGTCGGTATTCGCCAGGGCGACGCAGCCGGTCGTCCAATCCTGGCGACGGCCGCCCCCGCCATGGATCTCGATGAGGCCGCCGATTCTGGCCGAAGGCGGTACCTCACCGCTGCGGCGCGCGCGGCTGAACCTGGCGCGGTCTTCGGCATTGGGGTAGTCGAGGAGCAGGGCCTTGTAATAGACCGACGACAGATTCGCCATCCGACTGGCCACCCGGTATCGGCCCTCGGGCGTTGCGCGGTCGCCTTCGTGCGACTTGTCGGCGATCCAATTGACGCTCAGGTCGACCTGGTAGGTCTTCACTGGCTCGCCGCGCACGAAGAGCGTCAGCAGGTGCGCTTCCTTGACTACGACGATTGCCGCCCGGCCCTCACGCCGGGACCAGGCGATGGTCTCTTCCTTCCAGCGCTGCCACCGCGCGACCGTCTCGGCATCGGCGTAGCGGGCGGCGACCGCAGCCGCATCGTCGCGCAGGCCCACGGCCAGTTCCGTGGCCTGGCGCGCACGCACGGCTGCGCTCTTGAAATCGCGTTCGCGCTGGTAGGCGCGCGCTTCCTCCAGGGCCGATCGAGCCTGGGCCAGCAGGCGGCGGCGCTCGGCGCCGACGTGGATCGTCAAGGCCAGCGTCTCGCTGGACGAGACGGCCGCGCCGGCTTCCTCGATCTGGGAGGTTGCCCCACCTTCCGCCTCTGCGCGGCGCGTGCGCGCAAGTGTGAGCGCCTCTCGCGCCGCACGTTCGGCTCCAGCATACGCTCGGACGACGCGCGCGGCGTCGGGGACGGGCCAGAATCCCGTCTCCTCGATGCGCTGCGCGGTCAGCGCGTCGCGCGAGGCGCGTTCGGCGACCGTCAATTCATCAGGGGCCCACGTCATGGCCTCTGCGGTACGTGCCTCCCGAACGGCCACGCGGGCAGCGTCGGACGCGGTTCGGATCGCGGTCTCGCGATGCGAACCGATGACGCTCACGATGCCGTACGCGATCGCCAGCAGCGCGATGCCGGCGGCGAGGGCGTACCATCTGCTCCGCGCCCAACCGTTCGCGCCTTGCGGTGTACTGTTCTCCAATGGAGAGAATCCTGAGGGCCAGGGTGCCGGCACACGCGAACCCCGTGGGAGGCGCCGGATGGCGCCGTCCCGCAGGGGTTCGCCCGGGAATCGCTACCGCTTCTTGGCTGCCATGGCCGTCTCAACGGCGGTCTTGACGCTCGAGGCGGTGTTCTTGGCGGCTGACGCTTTGGCCTTGGCGTCGAGGAAGCGCTCGCTGCTCAGCGCGCCTTCGGCTTCCGTGATCGCGGTGGCCGCGGCCGTCAGGTCGGCCTTCATGGCCTCGATGTCGGCAGCCGAGCCTTTCCCTTTCGGCGCCTTGTCCAGGAGAGCCTTGGCCTCGTCGAGCAGGGTCTTGGCCTCGCCGATGGCAGCGGTCGCCTCGCCCTTGGCCTTTTCCTTACCGGTGATGGCATCGGCCGCAGCCTTGTCGGCTGCCGTCTTCACGGCGGCCGCGAGTTCCTTCGCCTTGTCGTACGATTTGAACCACTTGCCGTCCTGGGCCTTCACCTCGGCATCGAGCGCTGCCTGGGCATCCTGGGCAGTCTTCAGCGAATCGGCGGCGTAATCACCAGCGCCTGCCGTCACAGACTTCTCGACGGCGGTCTTGGCCGCGTTCATGTCTGCCGCGGGCGGCGTCCCGCATCCGACAACCGCGAGAGCGAGGCCCAAGGCCAGCCCCAAGAATCTGACACTGACACGCATAGCTTATCTCCCTCCATCAGGCTCCACGGAGACCTCATTGCCTCCAATGGGCAATCTCAACTATACGCCTCCGCGAACTCCGCCGCGAAGGAACCCGAAGGCCTTCCGCTAGGCCACGACCGTGCGACCGTACTGGGCCGCTGCGCCCAGTTCCTCCTCAATCCGCATCAGTTGGTTGTACTTCGCCACGCGCTCAGAGCGGGCGACCGAACCGGTCTTGATGTAATCGGCGCCAACCGCCACCGAGAAGTCCGCGATGAAGGGGTCCTCGGTCTCTCCGGAACGATGCGAGATCACGACCCGATAGCCCGCCGTCCGCGACGTCTCGATCGCCTGGAGCGTCTCGGTCACCGTCCCGATCTGATTCAATTTGATGAGCGTCGCGTTCGCGACCCCTGCGGCGATGCCCTTCGCGATGATGGCCGGATTGGTCACGAAGATGTCGTCGCCCACCAGCATCGTCGAGGCTCCCAGGCGATCGGTGAGCGCCTTCCAGCCGTCCCAGTCGTTCTCGGCCAGGCCGTCTTCAATCGAGACGATGGGGTAGTGCCCAACCAGGGCGGCGTAGAGATCCACCATCTGTGCGGGCGTCAGGCGGCCGCCGCCGGCCTTACGAAAGACGTAGCCGCCGTCTTCCCACATCTCGCTGGCGGCCGGATCCAACGCCAGGCTGATGTCAGCGCCGGGCGTGTAGCCGGCGCGCTTGATGGCGAGGACCATCGCGTCCAGCGCTTCTTCCGTTTTGTGGAAGTTCGGCGCGTAGCCGCCCTCGTCACCCACCGAGGTGGGATGGCCGTTTTCTTTCAGCAGCGCCTTCAGGGCGTGGAAGACTTCGGCGCTCCAGCGAATGGCCTCCTTGAAGGTCGGCGCCCCGACCGGCACCAGCATGAACTCCTGGAAGTCGAGCGTGTTCGCGGCATGGACGCCGCCGTTCACGACATTGATCATCGGCACCGGAAGGCGGGAGACGCTTCGGCTGCCGGCGAGGTAGCGGTAGAGAGGCAGCTTGGCGTCATCAGCCGCGGCACGCGCGACGGCCATCGAGACACCGAGCAGCGCATTCGCGCCGAGCCGCGTCTTCTCTGGCGTACCGTCGAGCTCGATGAGCCGGCGGTCGATTCCAGCCTGGTCCCGACAATCGGCACCCTCGAGCGCCTCCGCGATCTCGGTGTTGACGTGATTCACGGCGAGGATGACGCCCTTGCCCCCAAAGCGGTGCTTGTCGCCGTCACGCAACTCGAGGGCTTCACGCTCGCCAGTCGAAGCGCCCGACGGGACCGCGGCCCGACCCCAGGCGCCGTCTTTCAGGTGGACATCCACTTCAACCGTGGGGTTTCCACGCGAGTCGAGGATTTCTCGTGCCCGAACCTGCGCAATCGCAGTCATGATGAAGGCTCCCCGGGCTACCGGCCCGTCGTGTTGAGATGACCACAAGATCCCGCAAGACCGTTCTGCCAGGCCATCATCAGCGCCAGGCGAGGCGGCCAGACGGCCCCCGCGCTCGCGCCAGCGACCCGTCGCGGCCTCCGTTGATCCGGCTGGCGAACCTGCCGCCTCGCGGCTTTCTACGTCGCTCAGGCGATCATACCCGTTCAGGACGACGGGGAGACGATCGACGTGCGCCGCCACTCTGTGCCTACCGCCACTCCCACTCGATGAAGCCCGGCGTCACGTCTTCCATGGCGTTGACGATCAACTCCACGAGCCCGCCGTACAGGATGCGGTGCTTCTCCCAGAGATCGTGGTAGTTGAGCGCGTCGCGGATTTGCCCCTTGCAGTTGCTGCACGGTGCACACACGTACTTCGGCCGCGACGGGTCCAGGCACTCGGCAAAGGCGTTCAGGATCTGCTCGATCTTCTTCCGGCCGCTCACCTGCGCGCGCCAGTCCTGGAAATTGTGGCCGCTCATGATGGCAAAGCCGCTCCCGCCACCGCAGCAGTAGTTGTCCACCCCGTGCGGGTGCATCTCGCGGAACTGCGGGCAGATGCGCCGCAGGATCTCCCGCTGCGGTTCGACGATGCCCATCAGCCGGACCATGTTGCAGGGATCGTGCAGCGTGACCGGGAAATCGTTGCGCGACGGGTCGAGCTTCACCCTGCCGCCGACCACGATGTCGCGCAGGAGCGTGAGGCAGCTCTCGCGGGGAATGTTGAGATCGCCGGTCAGGATGCGGTCGGCGATGACGAAGAGGGCCTTGTGGGCATGGCCGCACTCGCCCATGACGATCTTGCCGACCTTCAGCTTCTTCGCCACCTGAGCGTGCATGAGCGCCACGCGGGCGAGTTGCGCGTCGTCATACCACAGGCCGTAGTTCACCGCGTCGTAGGCCGCCAACTCCGAGGAGAGCGTCCACGACACGCCTGCGGCGTTGAGGAGGACCGCAAAGGCTCCGGGGTTCTCCGGCCACGCGAGCACCTCCCCCGCGTTGTGGATCAACAGGATGTCGGCCCCTTCGACGTCCCAGGGCGTCTCCACCGTGAGGCCGGTCTTCTCGCTCATCTCCTCGTCGATGAACTGGACGTTGTCCCTCACCGCGCGGGCGTTCATGCCCGTGCTCGAGCCCGACTTCAACTGGAGCATCGATCCCGACTCGTGCAGTTCCTTCGGCGCGATCCCCATCTCTTGACTGAAGAGCTTCCGGATCTCGTGGGCCACGAGGCCGTTGTCGGCGCCGATCGGGCAGGTTTGTGCGCAGCGCCGGCAGAGGTTGCAGCGATAGGCCAGTTCCGCCAGGCGTGCAACCATCGGCCAGGTCAGATCGATCGCGCCGTGCTGCCAGGCCGAGAGTAGACCGCCGCCCTTCACGTGCTTGTAGTACAGGCGGCGGAAGACCTCCGAGCGGTACGTGGGCCGGTAGATCTCGGCGCGTCCGCTCGACTCGTAGACGTGACAGGCGTCCGAGCAGGTCTGGCAGCGCGCGCAGTGCTCGACCGTCAGGAGGAGCGGTTGCAGGAACGTCCAGTTGTTCTCGCGTGTGAAGAGCTTCTCGAGGCCCGCGAGGAACTGGCCCACCAGCTCGCGTTCCTGTTCGGGCGTCTTCGGCCTGGGCAGGCTGAGGGCGCAGGTGTCGTCGAGATCACACTCGTACCTGTCGCGCACCTGCTGTGAGAGCGGCGCCCAGGCACGACCGGGCAAACCGTCGTCGCGGGACATCGGCAGCGGCTGGAGGTCCTCGGGGTCGAGGTGCAGCAGTCGTTCGCCCGATGGCCGCGAGAGATCCGACAGCCGGGTTTTGTCCTTCACGACCGTTTCTCCCCTGCGACGTTGGGATTGGTGGCGGCCACCTCGGCCCAGGTCGTCGCGCCGCCGGCCTTCATGTGCGGGGCGGACCAGGTCGGCCGGTACGTCAGATACTCCGCAAACGCCGCGGCGATCCGCCGGTTGTCGCGAAGCGGCGTATCGTCCCAGCGGACGGAGTGATAGGTGAAGTACTTCGCGACGAAGTGCGACATGTGCGTGAGCGGGATGTAGGCGGTGAGCGCCGATGTGGCCACGAGGCCTGCCGCGAAGACGGGAGCCACCTGCGGCGTGGGATCCCAGCGCAGGATTCCCGTCACGATCGTCAGCGCGCCTGCCGACCCTTCCGGCCGCAACAGGTACCCCATGCCCAGGAGGCCGAACGCCACGAGGAAGAACAGCAGGTTGAGGATGTCCCCGGGCGTGGTGTAGGACCGGAGGTCGGGCGCCGTGAGCCGTCGATGCAGCAGCGCGGCGGCACCCACCAGCGCAAGGACGAGCCCCGAGACACCACCGAGCGTGTAGGTCTCGCGAAGCAGGGTGCCGACGACTCCGGAGATCGGTCGGCCCTGCAGCACCGAGAGCCCCGCGGTCAGCAGGATCAGGCCGCACGATCCGGCCAGCAGGTATAGGCCGAAGTGAAAGGGAAACGAACGGAACCAGAGCGGGCGGTTGTTCTCGCGGAGCGCCTTCAGGAACAGGATTTCAGGCACCATGAACCGCAGCTCACCAATCAGGCTGAAGTGGCGTGGAACCTTCCACCACTCGCTCGTCTCGAAGTAGGAGCCGCCGTAAGAGACCCGCGCGGGTTTCTCGTGGGGGACCGGATACACCTCCCAGCGAAGGTGCAAAGGCGCGCGGGCGTAGCGCACCGCACGCTCGAGGCTGGCCACGACAAAGGCGAGCACAGCCGCCGCGATCACGAGGTACAAGACGACGATCATGGGAGGTCCTTCATCGCGGAGAGCAGTGCCCGAGCGCACGGGAAGCCCCGTGACCGGGGTGACGCTCTATTCTACATGGACCAGGATGGCAACAAGTGATCACCGAGCCGGTCCTGATGAGGCGCAGTTCCGCCGGCCAGGAGGCCGGCGTGAGAACGCCGCCGAGGTGAGAACCGGATGCGCCGGGTCAGCCGGCCCTCCGTCGCCTGGCCTCGCTGCGCCTGCAGCCGCGTGCCCCCCGAGTCCCCCTGACGCTGCCGGACACCCGTCGGCGACCCCATTTTCCAGTACAATTGCAGCGGATTGCCTGGTCGGACGTGGAACCCGGTTGATGTCGATCCGGCGCCGCGGAGCGGCTCCCGGCTCCCGAGGCCGACCCGTGCAACGACATTCGCCGGGACGCGTGTGCGCCCGGCACGATCAGAGGAGAGCCCTGTGGCCGCACCGACGTATCGCATTGCCGACATCCTTGGGGGCCGGGTGGCTGCGGGATTGCCCGTCACCGTCCAGGGCTGGATCCGCACCCGCCGCGACTCCAAGGCGGGGCTCTCCTTCCTCCATGTTCACGATGGGTCATGCCACGATCCGTTGCAGGTGGTGGCACCCGCCGCGCTGGCCAACTACCAGGACGAGGTCCTGCGCCTGTCCGCGGGCTGCGCCGTCACCGCCACGGGAACCCTGGCGCCGTCCCAGGGGAAGGGACAGGCGGTCGAACTGCTCGCCGAGTCGGTGACCGTGGTGGGCTGGGTCGACGACCCGGAGAGCTACCCGATCACGCCGAAGCGCCACTCCTTCGAGTATCTCCGTGAAGTGGCGCACCTCCGCGTCCGAACCAACACCTTCGGAGCGGTGGCGCGGGTGCGGCACTGCCTCGCCATGGCGATGCACCGCTACCTTCACGAGCACGGCTACTACTGGGTGCATACACCCATCATCACCGCCAGTGACGCCGAGGGCGCCGGGGAGATGTTCCGCGTCTCGACGCTCGACCTGGCCAATCTCCCGCACACGTCGGAGGGGCGGATCGACTTCGCGCAGGATTTCTTCGGGCGGCCCACCCATCTCACCGTCTCCGGGCAGCTCAATGTCGAGAGCTATTGCCTGGCGCTCTCGCGCGTCTACACCTTCGGCCCCACCTTTCGCGCGGAAAACTCCAACACCAGCCGGCACCTCTCCGAGTTCTGGATGGTCGAGCCCGAGCTGGCGTTTGCCGACCTCACGGCCAACGCCGACCTGGCCGAGGAGTTCCTCCGGTACATCTTCAGCGCCGTGCTGGCGGAGCGGGCCGACGACATGGCCTTCTTCGCCGATCGGATCGACAAGGATGTGGTGCGCCGCCTCGAGGACTTCGTGCGCTCCAGCTTCGTGCGGATGGACTACACCGAGGCGGTCGCGATCCTCCGGCGCAGCGGCCGTTCCTTCGAGTTCCCGGTGGAGTGGGGTGTCGCGCTGCAGGCCGAGCACGAACGGTACCTGTGCGAGGAGCACGCCGGGCGACCGGTGGTCGTGCTCAACTACCCAAAGGAGATCAAGGCGTTCTACATGCGCCTGAACGACGACGACCGCACCGTGGCCGCCATGGATGTGCTCGCTCCAGGCATCGGAGAGATCATCGGTGGCAGCCAACGCGAGGAGCGGCTCGATGTCCTCGACCGCCGCATCGCCGAGATGGGGCTCGACCCTGCGGTGTACTGGTGGTACCGAGACCTGCGCCGGTATGGGACCGTGCCGCACGCCGGGTTCGGCCTGGGGTTCGACCGCGCGGTCGTCTATGCCACCGGCATGGCGAACATCCGCGACGTCATCCCCTTCCCGCGGACGCCGGGGAGCGCGGACTACTAGGTCAGATGCTCGCCTGCCCACACCTCCTGATCATCGGCGGGACCAGCCAACATGTCGGCAAGACCGAGTTTGCCTGCGAGCTGATCCGGCGCCACGCGGCGACGTTTCCGATCTTCGGCATCAAGGTCACCACGGTCCACGAGCGAGACGATTCCTGTCCGCGTGGCGGACAGGAATGTGGCGCCTGCACCTCGCTGAACGAGAACTACTGCATTACCGAAGAGAGTTCCGCCGACAACGAGAAGGACACCACCCGCATGCTTGGTGCCGGCGCGCGACGGGTCTGGTGGTTGCGGGCGGTCCGAGAGCACCTCGAGGCAGGCGTGAGGGATCTGCTGGCGCGGATGCCCGCCAACGCGTTGGTGGTGTGTGAATCTAGTTCCGCCCGTGCCGTGCTGGAGCCAGGCGTATTTCTCGTCGTGCGCGAATCGGGTTCGACCTCGGAAGAACTATCCTGCCGCGCCGCGCTCAGTCATGCCGATCGGGTGGTGGAGTTCGACGGCAGCGGCTGGGATTTCCAGCCTGCCCAGGTCGCGGCAGCCGGCAACCGTTGGGTGCTGCGGCCAGACGCCACGGCGGTCATCCTGGCTGGCGGTGACAGCCGACGCATGGGCCGGGACAAGAGCCTGTTGGAGGTTGGCCACAAGCCCCTGATTGGCCACATCGCGGAACAGCTCGCCTTCTTCCCCGAATGCCTGGTCGGCTCGAACGACCAGGCCAGGTATGCCTTCTTGCAGATTCCGGTGGTTCCAGACAGACAATCCGGCCAGGGTCCGCTGATGGGTATCCTCTCTTGTGTGGACCGGGCCGCCTACGACGTCTGCTTTGTCACGGGTTGCGACATCCCGATGCTCGACCCCCAGTTCATCCTGCACCTTCTGTCACAGGCGGATGACTACGACATCGTCATACCGCAGTTTGCCGATGACCGGGTGGAGCCGCTTCTCGCCGTCTATCGGAAGACGGTTGTCCCCGTCGCGGAGGCGGTCCTGCGGGGTGGCGGCCGGCGAGTCGTGGATCTGTTCGCCCATCTCCGGGTGCGCATCGTGCGTGGCGAACAGCCGAGTTGGTACTGTAATCTGAATACCATGGAGGAGTATCGCCGTTGGATGGCTTTGAACATCGTCCAGGGCTGACGCCTCGCCCCACTGGCTTCTGAAAGTACGATCACGCGTGGGCATGTGCGTGTCCATCCAAGGCAGGCTCGTCGTGGCGCACCATCGGCTCACGATGCCATGACGCCACATTCATCAACCGTGAGGACTCAGATGGTGTCGTTCGAATTCGTCAGTCCCTTGTGCGCGAACTCTTCGACGTCGGGGAAAAGAAACCGGGTTGTGCTCCTGGCTGTCGTTGTTTTGTGTGGCGTGCTCGCCGGTTGCAACCGGTCTGCGGGGCAGCCGCCAGCGTCGCAGCAGGCGCAGCCCCCTCCTCTGGCCGCCGCTCTCCCGGACAGCGCGAGACCACTGCTCGGGTGGTTGCCCGCCGACAACGGCATCCCGGGCTGGTTGCGCGCCGGGCCGCCGCGCCATTTCGGGCCCGACACCCTTTGGGAGCACATCGACGGCGCGGCGGAGACGTACCTGGGGTTCGGGTTCGAGGAACTGGTGACGGTTGACTACACCAATGCGGCCACAGGACTGCAGGTCACCGTCGATCTCTACCGGATGAGCGACGCTGTCGGCGCCTTCGGCATCTATGCGCAGGAGACCAACCCGGCCGCGGAGTTCCTAGCCGTCGGCGCGGAGGGCTATCTGAACGGGACGGCGCTCAACCTGTGGGCAGGTTCCTGCTACGCGAAGCTCACATCAGGCAAGGACCACCCGAGCCTGGCCGCCGCGCTGCGGGCGCTGGCGGCCGACATCGGCACGCGCATCGGCGCGGACGCGAAGCGCCCCGTGCAATTCGATCGATTCCCGACCGTCGGGCTCGTCGCGCACTCGTTCAAGGTGGTGCCCAAGGACGTGCTCGGCCAGAGCTTCCTGACCGGAGGCTTCCAGGCCGAGTACGGCACGGGCAAAGCGGCGTGGAGGCTGACGCTGATCCCGTTCGAAGGGGCCGAGAAGGCGACAGCAGCGCTCACTCGCTACCGCGAGTTCCTGTTGTCGAACGGCCGCGTCACCAAGGCTCTCTCCGCGCCAGACAAGGGCGGCTTCGTCGGACAGGACAGCTACTACGGGCTGGTTGTGGCGGCTCGGTCGGGCGCGGCGATCGCGGTGGCGCTGGGACCGCCATCCGAGCAGTCCGGCCTCGACATGGTGATGCGTCTGCTGAAGTAATGCGCGGGTCCGCCCGAAGGAGTCCTCCACAGAATCTGTGGGGAGAAACCTGATTTCAGCCGGATCGACCGCGACGGGCACTATCTGGGCGGTGGCCGACGGCGAGCAGGAAGATGCGCGGAACACCCAGATGTTCATCCTGGTGGCGACCAGGCTACGGTGACCGCCCACGCTCACGCCCGACCGGTGGCGTCCCCGCCCCGAGCGCTCCTGCCGCGGAGGAGCGCAGGCAGCTTCTGGACGGTCAGGACCACCATCGACACCGCCAGCAGGATCAGGACGACGGTGGCCCCAGTCAGGAGGAAGTTGTCCTGCGCAACGTACTTCTTCAGCAGGAGCCATAGCGAGGCGACGGTGGTCACCAGGATGAAGACCGCCGGGACGAGGGTGAAGATGGCTTTCTTCCCATGGGTGATCAACCACGCCGAGACCACGAAGAGCGTCAGCGCCGCGAGCAGTTGGTTGCTGCTGCCAAAGAGCGGCCAGAGCGCGTTGAACGAGTTGGTGAAGGCGAGCGACCCCATGAGAAGCACGGCCAGCCCCGAGTTGAAGTACGGGTGTCGCATCACGCGCGGCACGCGTTCCTGCCCACTGAACATGATTCGCCACAATTCCTCGAACAGGTAGCGATTGAGGCGCACGGCTGCGTCGAGCGTGGTGATGACGAATCCTTCGACCAGGAGGATGCCGAAGACCGTTGCCATCGCCCGCGGGACGTGGAGCGTACGGTCGAGGAGCTGTCCGACGGCCAGCGAGAACGCCAGGATGGGGTTGGACGGCGAGATGCGGGCCTGCTCGGCTGTCGGCCAGACAATCTGCAGGTAGTCGCCAAACGGCAGGCTCGACCCGAGCGCGAGCATGACGAGCAGCGCGAGCACGCCCTCGAGCAGCATCCCGTCGTACCCGATGCGCTTGGCATTGGCCTCGGTGTCGAGCTGCTTGGCCGTCGTGCCTCCCGCCACCAGGGCATGGAAGCCCGAGATCGCGCCGCACGCGACGGTGATGAACAGGAGCGGCCAGATGTGCCCCAGCCGGACCGTCCCCTCGGCCAGGTTGGACGCCGGAATCTGCATGGTGTCGCCTTGCAGCCCTCCGACGATGACGCCGGCGGCGAGCAGGCCCAGCCCGGCGTAGAGGATCTGCACGTTGATGAAGTCCCGGGGCTGGAGGATGACCCAGACCGGGAGGACTGCGGCCAGCATGACGTAGACGGAGAGCACCACCATCCAGACGTGGGGCTGGAGGGTTATTGGCGCGTAGCTGCCCGCCACCACCGAGCCCACGCAGATGAGCGTGGCGAGGGCGTAGGCAAGGGCTGTTTTGATCCGCCGCAGGTGGATGAGGTAGCCGAGGATCGGCGCCAGAAGCGTGATGACGACGACCGAAGTGGACGCGATGCCGCCAATCACGCCGAGTGTCTGCCCGTTCTTCGTCACGACCTTCAGGAACGACTGCCCTTCGGCGAGGCCGAGCTTCTCAACGGGCCACATCGAGGTCAGCGAAATGGACGTGGCGGCCAGGAAGTTGGACGTGACCAGGACGAGCATCATGATGGTGAAGAGGATGAACATCGCGAAGCTCATCTTGCCGAGCGTCGTGCGCGCCACCTCGGCCATCGATTGGCCGCCCTCCCTGATGCTCACGAAAATGGCCGTGAAATCGTGCACGGCGCCGATGAAGATTGAGCCCAGGACGATCCAGAGCCAGACAGGTCCGTAGCCGTAGAGGATGGCGATGGTCGGACCGAGGATCGGTCCGGCGCCGGCAATAGCCGAGAAGTGGTGGGCGAAGAGGACGTGGATCCTCGTCGGGACGTAGTCGCGACCATCGTTCCGAACGATCGCTGGCGTGGGTATCTCCGGGTCCACACCCAGGCTTCGGGCGATGAACCGGCCGTAGAACCGACTGGCAAGAACGAAGAACGCGGTACCTGCTGCGAATAGAACGAGGATATTCATCGTTGGCCTCTTCCGCCGATTTCTCTTCTGATTATTCCCCAAAACCGCCCAGGCCGTAGGGGCGGGTTTGAAACCCGCCCCTCCCGGCACATCCGCCCCGGTCACCCGACCCAGGAACCACCCAACCCCAGGGGAAGTTGACAATTCACCCGGTCGGCTCAACACTGCATCCACGCATTACTCGGCCCGTCGCGGTCGCTTCGCGGCCCGGACGCCGGGCGTGCCGAACCTGACCGGCGACGATGCCGGCCTTTCTGGAGAACACATCATGCGAGCCGTATCCTTCACGCTGAACGGCAAGCCGACGCGCTTGACCGTGGACGAGACTCGTCCGCTGCTCTGGGTCCTCAGAGACGACCTCGGCCTCACCGGCACCAAGTTCGGCTGCGGCGAGGCGGTGTGTGGCGCCTGCACCGTGATCGTGAACAACGAGGCGGTGAGGTCCTGCGCGACACGGATCGGCGACGTCGAGGGCAAACAGGTGCTGACGATCGAGGGCCTGGCCAAAGGCGATCGCCTCCATCCGATCCAGGAAGCCTTTGTCGAGCACCTGGCCTACCAGTGCGGCTACTGCACGCCCGGCATGATCATGGGCGCCTACGCGATGCTGCTGAAGCACCCGAAAGCGACCCGCGCGGACATCGTCAAGGAACTGGACTCTCACTTGTGCCGCTGCGGGGCCCACGTCCGCATCCTCGAGGCGGTAGAGACCGCGGCGACCGCGATGAAAGGGAGCGTCCGATGAAGACCGAGGACCACGACTTCGATCGTGATCAGGAACTCGTCGTGGATGGTCCGACGTCGTTCCCTGTGGACCGTCGCGATTTCGTCAAGCTGACCGCCACTGGCCTGCTCGTGCTGTTCGCCATCGATCCGGCGGGCGCCAGCCAGGAAACGGCGCGGCTGCCGGCGGGGCGCCAGGGTTACCCCACCGACGTCAACGCCTACCTGCACGTCGGCACCGACGGGAGAGTCACGTGTTTCGTCGGGAAAATCGAGCAGGGGCAGGGGACGATGACCTCGCTGCCGCAGTTGCTCGCCGAAGACCTCGACGTCCCGCTCGCGTCGGTTGACATCGTCATGGGCGATACGGACCTGTGCCCGTGGGACATGGGCACGTTCGGATCACTCAGCATGCGCCAGTTCGGCCCGGTGCTGCGCCAGGCGGCCGCAGATGCGCGAGCCACCCTCCTGCAACTCGCCGCCGAGCGCCTGCAGGCGCCGGTCGAGCGGCTCACGGTCAAGGCGGGCGTGGTCAGCGACACCGCCGATCCGAAGAAGACCGTGACCTACGGCCAGCTGACCGAGGGCAAGCGCATCGAGCGCAAGCTGGAAGGCAAGGCGCCGCTGAAGCCGGTCAAGGCGTTCACCGTCGTTGGCACGTCGGCGCGTCGGCGTGACGGGGGCGACAAGGTGACCGGCAAGGCGAAATACGCCGGCGACATCGTGCCTCCGGGCGGCGCACTGCACGCGCGCATCCTGCGGCCGCCGGCGCACGGCGCGACGCTCGGACAGGTGGACACGTCGGCCGCGGAGAAGGTGCCGGGCGTGAAGGTGGTGCGCGACGGCGATCTGATCGCCGTCCTCCATGAGCATCGTGACGAGGCCGACAAGGCGCTCGCGCTGGTGAAGGCCGACTGGACACGCCACGATCCGCCGTTCGACGACCACACGATGTTCGACCACTTCCTGAAGACGGCCGGGCCGGCCACGACCGCGGCCGAGGGCGGGAGCCTCGTCGAGGGCGAGAAGATCGTCACCGAGGTGGTGGAAGGAACCTACTACGACAGCTACGTCGCGCACGCGCCGATCGAGCCGCACTCGGCGGTGGCCGCCGTCGAGAACGGCAAGGTCACGGTGTGGGTGGGCACGCAGACGCCGTTCTCGGTGAAGAACCAGCTGATGCAGGCTCTGAGGCTGCCCGCCGAGAAGGTCCGCGTGATCACGCCCTACGTGGGCGGAGGGTTCGGCGGCAAGTCGGCGTCTCGCCAGGCCATCGAGGCGGCGCGCCTGGCGGTGCTGACCGGAAAGCCAGTGCGCGTCATCTTCAGTCGCGAGGAGGAGTTCTTCTACGACACGTTCCGTCCCGCGTCGCTCATCCGGATCCGGGCGGGCGTAAACGCCTCGAAGGCCATTGCGCTATGGGACTACAAGGTCTACTGCGCGGGCGAGCGCGGCGCGGCCCACTTCTACAACATCCCGAATCACCGCACGGCGTGGACGGGTGGCTGGAGCGGCAACTCCGGAAGTCTCCACCCGTTCGCCGTGGGGCCGTGGCGGGCGCCAGGGGCGAGCAGCAATGCGTTCGGACGCGAATCGCACATCGACGTGCTGGCGGCGAAAGCCGGTGTCGATCCGGTGGAGTTCAGGTTGAAGAACCTCACCGACCCGCGGATGATCCGGGTGGTGAACGCGGCCGTTAAAAAGTTCGGCTGGACGCCGAAGCCGGCGCCGAGCGGGCGCGGCGTGGGCGTGGCGCTGGGCATCGACGCGGGCACCTACGTAGCGCTGATAGTGCAGGTGGCCGTCGACAAAGGCACCGGCAAGGTGCAGGTGAAGCGCGTGGTCTGCGCCCAGGAGATGGGCGTCGTGGTCAACCCCGAGGGCGTGCTGCAGCAGATCGAGGGGTGCATCACGATGGGCCTCGGCTATACGCTGAGCGAGGAGGTGCACTTCAAGGGCGGCGAGGTGTTGGAGCGCAACTTCGGCACCTACGAACTGCCGCGCTTCTCGTGGTTGCCGACGATCGAAGCCGTCGTCGTCGACGCGCCGGAGATTCCGGCGCAGGGAGGCGGAGAGCCGCCGATCGTGCCGCTCGGCGCCGCGGTGGCCAACGCGATTTTCGACGCGGTGGGCGCCCGCCTCGACCGGATGCCCATGACGCCAGAGCGCGTCAAGGCGGCGCTGAAACGGTAGGACGTGGGAGGACCGGAGACCAGCCATGGAACCTGTGATCTCGCCGGCTCCCGTCGTTGTGTCCGTGCCGGCGGACCCGCACGCGGACGGGTTCGGGCCGCGTGCGGCAACCCTCGGCGCAATCGCCGTCGCGGGAGGCGGTCTCAATGGTGGACTCCGACGCAGCTTGTCGGCGCTCGGCGACTTCGGCGAGGTCGTCCTGATCGCCTACGCGGTCCCTGTCGCCGTCCTCGCCGTCGGCATTCCAATCGTGCTGGTTGTCCGGCTGGTGATGTGGACCGTCGGCGTGCGCTAGGAGATGGCCCTGGCGATGCCGAAGGCTGCGGCCGCCGCCAGGCCGCCAATCGGGATAGAGCCTCCGACGATGTACGCACCGGCGATCGTCAGCGCGCTCGTGAGGCCGCGCCTGGGATCGGGCGTTTCGAGACCCAACTCGAACCGCATCATGAAATCAACCCAGGCGCCAGGCCTCGTGCTCAGCGCCTGCACGATCGGCGCGCTTTCCTCCGCCGTGAGGCCGTAGGATAGGAGCACCTCCCGCACTTCCAGTTCTTCGCGCGCCCGCTCGCTGGCGTAGTGTTCGGCGTCGCTCCTGGCGGCGAGGTAGCCATTGAGTCCCATGGCGATCGACCCGGCCGCGATTTGGGCACAAGAGCCGTTCGTTCGGCCGGGCAGTGTCAGAAGATTGGG
>Ga0209745_1000667_pt1 | contig 20819 bp, 17 predicted proteins | sample BarGraNGADG00312_FD_184495 | JGI IMG/M metagenome (GOLD analysis project Ga0209745, IMG submission 184495) | Arctic peat soil microbial communities from Barrow, Alaska - Barrow Graham LP Ref core NGADG0004-312 (SPAdes) (version 2) | ecosystem: Environmental > Terrestrial > Soil > Wetlands > Peat...
GTAAATGTCCCGTTCAAAGCACCTGAAGACAGAGTGTATGTCAGTTTATTCCCTTCTACTTTTCCGTCCAATGAATTACCTGAAATAGTACAAGACAGGTCATAAATGTTGTAGCCAACCCTGGTTACCCGTATCCCGGGAATACTGAGAGTGTGCGAGCCGGCAATTATATCCATATCAACTTTTGTCTCTGACCGTTTAACAAGTTCAGAAGAGCCAGCTGTTGTACCTGATCCGCTCGTAACCGTTCCAATATAAGTCCCCGTAATCAAACTTGCGTAGTCTTGTTGGGAATTATCTCCTCCACATGACGTCAGCAGTGTTGAAGCAACAGCGAAAAATATTAATAAAGTCCGTGCTTTATTCATTTTTAAAATCTCCCGGTATTCCAAAGGTAATTATAATTAACAGGAAATTCCGGAGAAAGATAGTGCATATCCCAATCTCATTTATTCGATGGTCAACAGCCATCTAATTCGACCCTGGCAGAAGTTGCGGCACGCCATAAGTGATTCCGGTTTGAATAAAAAAAGTTCAGCAGGATATTTTTTGAGATTATTTACAAAACCTTATCTCTTTATAATTGTTATAGCATTCAAGTAATAATATTAACCAATTACCTTAAAATTATGAAAAAATTATTAATTGCATTAATGGCTCTTGTGGTATTTGTGTTTCCTTCAGTTGCACAAGTATCCCATGATTACAATCTTAACGACAGGGAACCTGGCATAAATGAAACTATTACAAAAGACAAGGTTCCTTTAGCAGTTCAAAAAGCTGTCAACGTACAGTTTGATAAAAACAATCCTCTTACCTGGTCTAAATTCCCGTATGCACTTAAGGAATACGGATGGGTCTATGATGTGGGAGCATCTGATATTAAGCTCGATCAATACAAAGTCACCATGAAAACGGATAAAGGCAATGATCTTTGGGCAGTGTACAATGCAAACGGAGACCTTATCGAAACCAGGGAAGTATCCACCGATATAGCCGTGCCTCCCTCTATCATGGAATCATTCTTACAGAGCCCGTACAAGGACTGGAAAATAGTCGGCAATAAAGAGATCATCAGATATTATCGCGATCAGAATAAAAGCAACGTAGAACAGCATTTTCGTATTACGGCTGAAAAGGATAACGTAAAAAGAAGCATATCCTTTAACTATCAGGGAAATTATTGAAAATACGAACCGGCCGGTGGTGGTTGACAAGTATAATTAATCACCCTGCCTCCCGGTTTAATCCAGTGGCACTCCTTCCCGAAATTGAGGAGTGCATGTTTACTTTCTACACATGAAAGCTCTCCCCCTTCCCAAGGGGGATTTTTTTAATGTCTCCAAAATCTGTGTAACTTAAGACCGCAATCAGGGTTAAATAATCACAAAAAAAAGGGTTATGAGGTGGAAAACGATGGTAATTTTGACAGGCGTTGCTTCCTTTGTACTTTCGGGATGTAACCAGAAGGATATGGCTTTCTACAGATCGGATGCTTTTACCGTCTTCCATGACCGGGTGGAACAGGGAGAATTCAGGGCAGTGGCTATCAGCCCGGAACACATAGTTTCGGATTATGTGAGCATGGCAAAGACCAATATTGATCCACTCATACAATTCAAATTCAGTATAAACGGGCGTGATGATGAACTGGCTTTCGGTGTGAATCACGAAGCCAATATCTTACCTGAGGGTGATAGTGAAGTAGTCCTGAATGTAACCTTCGGCGAGAGATCTCAACTGAGAACTGACAGGGAATCCACCCGGCCGCTCCCGGTAAATACATGGGTCAGGTTCAGGGTCGATTTTACAAAGGTTCTTAAAGCCTTTGAAGAAAAGGGTTATTATGACGACTTGTCCGGGAACAGGATATATAAGGCGGATTTTAAGGGCCTCTACATTGCAGGGGACACCTATCCTCTCAGCTGGGACTTTGAGAATCTGGCAGGCAACGGGCAGCTGAAGATGCAGGACCCGGACAGCGACGGGATCTTTGAGAATGAGCTGGTATTCAATGTTTATGATCCTTCCGCACACACCTCCTCAGAATGGAAGCTGAAAAACGATCTGTCATCATACCCCGTGTTCAACAGCGAATCAGAGGTGCTGAATGCTCTTTACAACATGTCTCTCGATGAGATGATCATGCTTCAGGAAGCAGACGGCACCTTCCGAACCGGTAAAGAGTGGGCAGGAGTGTGGACCCGTGATGTCAGCTACGCCACTGTGCTTGCGTTTGCCTACATCGATCCCGACCGATGCAAGGCCAGCCTGATGCGCAAAGTGGCTGACAACAGGATTATACAGGACACGGGCACCGGCGGAGCATGGCCGGTATCTTCCGACAGGGTGGTCTGGTCCCTTGCAGCATGGGAGATCTATAAATACACCGGCGACAGGCAATGGCTGGAACAGGCTTTCGAGATAATAAAAAACAGTGTTGAAGACGACCGGAAAACGATAATCGATCCTGCCACCGGACTGGTAAGGGGCGAATCCTCATTCCTCGACTGGCGCAAACAGACCTACCCCTTATGGATGGAACCTGCCGACATCTATGCTTCACTGAACCTGGGAACAAACGCAGCTTATTACCAGGCACTTAAAACTCTTGGCATGATGGCTGAGGAGCTTGGGACGGAAAATACCTGGTCAGAGCAGGCAGAAAAAATACGCAATGGCATCAACCAATACCTCTGGCAACCAGACAAAGGTTACTATGGCCAGTACCTGTACGGCCAGCTCTATCGTTCCCTGTCGCCCCGCTCTGAATCGCTGGGTGAAGCATTCACGGTGCTTTTTGATATCGCCGGTGAGTCGCAAAAAACAGATGTGCTGCATAACACTCCGGTCCTTGAATTTGGCATACCGTGTATTTACCCGCAGATACCCGGCATACCTCCCTATCATAACAACGGTATATGGCCTTTTGTCGAGGCTTTCTGGACCATGGCAAATGCCGGTCAGCATCAGGCCAGCGCTGTGGAATTCGGTCTTGCTTCAATTATCCGCCCTGCCGCCCTGTTCCTGACAAACAAGGAAAACTTCGTGGCGGAAACCGGCGACTTTGCAGGAACCGAAATTAATTCCGACAGACAATTATGGAGCGTTGCAGCCATGCTGGCAATGCATTATCGTGTCATTTTCGGAATGGAGTTCGAAAAAGATCAGCTCGTATTCAGTCCTTTGATACCTGAAAGCTTCAAAGGAACTTATACTCTCAAAAACTTTAAATACCGTGATGGAACATTGCAGATCTCTGTAAAAGGATTTGGTGACGGTATCAGCTCCTTTAAGCTGGATGGCATGGAGACATCAGGGCATGTCATCCCTGCTGCGACGACCGGCTCACACACAATTGAAATTTTGATGAACGGCAAGGCAAATGACAGTCAGTTTAAACCTCTACCCGACATTACTGCACCTGAGACACCGGTGTTATCCATTGAAAAAAACCGTCTGTCATGGACAGCTGTCAGGGGCGCCAGGGAATACAATATTTTCAGTAATGGTACTAAATGGAATTCCACCGCAGAGACATTTATTGATATCGCGGATAAAAACCAGGCAGCGGAATATCAGGTACTGGCAGTTGACAGCACTGGTATTGAATCCTTCCTGAGCAATCCGGTATGCATAGAACCCCAAGCGTCAGGAATAATGCTTCAGGCAGAAGATTATAATCTTGCCTGTGAAAACAAGACAGCGGGGTTTTCAGGAAAAGGGTACGTTCATTTCATATCGAATAATAAAAAGGCGCTCGTCATCAGGATGAACGCTGATGAAGGTAAATACGCACTCAGAATGCGGTATGCAAATGGTACGGGACCGGTAAACACGGACAATAACTGCGGTATACGGTCACTTTATGTTAATGGCATTTTTACCGGATCGCTGGTATTTCCACAGCGCGGGAAAGATGAGTGGTCGAACTGGGGAATGACCAACGTGGAGTGGGTCACACTTAAGAAAGGTATGAACCTTCTGACAATCAGATACGAGGATTTCAACAGAAATATGGACGGGGAGGTAAATGAATTTCTGCTGGATTGTATTTATCTTCAGCGTCTGGAATTAAAATAACATGTCGCCCCTACGGGGTTTATTATCCTACAGTCAGCCCCGTGAGGGCGACCTGTCTTCCTGGTTGCGGGTCCAGCCTGGCGTCCTCTTCAGTTCACTTATCTTTTTTTACAGTGGAGAAAGGTTTCAAGGTTGCTGTGCATTGATCCGTGTATCTATAAAATTCGCTATCCGCATAATATCCCGTTTTGGTCACATCTACTTGTATTGTGTAACCAGTTATTGTACCGCCTGCATTATGTTGAATTATTGTGAGTCCGGGAACCGGTGACATCCCGTAAAGGGAAATTCCTCCTGCCATAAAAAGCTTGAACTTGCTTTTGCCGGCATCGCGGACTGAGTAGGTCCTGCATCCGCCACTTTCCCAATCTCCGGATTCGTACCAGCGGTAACCATAAGCATCTACGCTGGTGTAGGGAATCATCAGGGATAAAACATCCAACCCTTGCGGATCGTATTCAAAACTGAACGAACTTTTCACTTCCGAATCAAGGTTCGCAACGTATGTTTGTGAGGAGCCACTCATCTCCCAGTACTTCTTCGGGCAGTTTTCACCAGAGGGATTTGGACCTGTATACTTTGAAAAAGTGTGCATAAAAAGTTGCCCCGATACGCTCATGGTTGTATCGATGAATTCGAATTCGGTTTTTCTTTTATTTGCAGTACCTAAAATTTTACCATAAGCAGACTGTGTCATAAAAGAAGTCTTTTGCTCCCATCCTGTTCCATCTATAACCTGAGTCAGCAAGTCCTTATAGCTTGTCCCGCTTCGGCGGAGATCGAATTCCATCACCCACAGGTTTGTTGTATCGACATTGCCAACGACAATCGAAGCTGAACCATTGGAATAAATTGTATCCCGGGTAACAGAAATCAGATTCGGGATGGTTGCGCTGAGAATTGCTATACCATCGGAACTTCCCGCCTTAAACGCTACTTTAGTTTTGCCACTTGCATCTGTCTGAACAGTTGACAAGCCAAATGTGCCACCTGTTGATTCGAGTTTTAATTGCCGGTTTGCAATTGGTGAACCGTCGCAATCTATCACTGTTATGGTGACATCGGTTGATCCCTTCAGAGGTAACTTTGATTTAGCCGGGAAGATGTCGATCTTTGGATTGATTGCCAATAAAGGATTAACCGCCTTTAGTGATTCCTGATAACTACCTATCCTGGATGTAAGCGGGAGTATTTGCTGAATTGCCGATAGGCATGCTGTTTTAACATTGTCAGTGGTTGCGGAGCCAAATGTTGCAGTTCCATCCACAATATGAGCATAAGTATGTCCATCTGCGATCGTAACTGTGAGAGTATAGCTGCCGGGGCTCCCCACAATTTTGCTCGTGATGACGTAATTGGCATCGTCAACACCTCCGGAATCCGGTAAAGGAAATGAATGTTCCGGAAGAGATAAGTCATTTTTCAAAGTATCTGCAAATCCGTATGAAAAAAGGAAGACCTGGTTGCTGGAGCTATCTCTGAGAATAGCTTGAAGTATCAGTTCCGAGATGGAATTGATTGCCTCCTCCTCGGTGGCGTTACTGGTGACCGCTGATGAAGTATTGGCGTCATATAATGCCATTGAAGGTTTCTGACAGTTGTCTTCTGACTGCCCATGTAGCAGGTACATATTAGCCAATGCGATTAATGTCGGTAAGAGAAGACGAAAAATGGGTTTCATATTTTTCATAATTTTCTCTGTCAATATTATGGTTAATGAAAGAAAATAAACCAATTGAAATTACGAAAATATTATAACTGAGTCAAATTTAATTGGCTCCTTCGAGGCTAAATCACCGGTCAGTCTGAGCAGATCTAATTTTGGTTTGGCCTCGTCCGGTTTTGAACAAAAAAGCATAATAATATATAATTTATTGAAAATAAATGTAATATCCCGATAATTAAGCGTATCTTGAGCAAAAGTGATATTATTATCGGTAAAGTAATTATGTTCGAGAAGAAACCAGTTGTTTACAAATCGCCCGATCTTTCAAAACTGAAAGAAGTTGTTATTGACCACAGAACCAAGATATATATAGCTCCCGGCGCAGATGTCGAGGAGGCTAAAAATCGTTACTTATCTCTGATGCAGACAAGAAAACTAAGATAGTTTCCCTGAAAAAGCAGTCGTCTGCAATTCTGTATTTTTATCTTTTCTGACAACCGATACCCGGAAGATCGTCTGAAAGAGTATAACATGGTGCTTTATAAACCGGTCCTCCTGTGAATGGCTCCCTGGCAGGATCGATATGCGGGTCAAGGTCGATGAAATCAAAACAACCCTGTCCGGCCGCAAAGTGAACAGCACAGCCTAGCGCCAGCTTCGACTCCAGCATGCAGCCTATCATTAGCTTTATATTAGCGCTGCGTGCAATGGCTGCGATATCCAATGCCTCGATAATTCCCGACTTCATTAGCTTGATATTGATGACGTCAGCACATCCTGTGAGCACGACATTAATGGCATCCGCACTGGTAAAGACTGATTCGTCAGCGCCAATCAGGACTGATGTATGGTCCTTGACAAACCTCATTCCCCGGAGGTCACTTTTTATTACCGGCTGTTCAAACATAACCGGTCGTATGTCATTCTTTTCCAGTTCATTGAGAAAATGCACAGCTTCAGCCGGAGAGTAGCCCTGGTTGGCATCAAGGGTTATCCCGCAGCCCGGGGCCCCATCCCTGATAGCCAGGAGACGGTCAATATCATCCACTAGGTTTTTACCCACCTTAGTTTTCAATACCCTGTACCCGGCCTTTGCCAGTTTCCTGGCATTGATTTTCGCAACATCCGGCGGAACAATATCTATTGTATAGTCGGTCTCAGCTTTATTGCCTGCTCCTCCGAAAAACTGGTACATAGGTATATTTAGCACTTTGGTGTAAGCATCGAGCAGGGCCATTTCTACAGCACACCGGGCGGTAACCTGTGCCCAGAATACGCTTTTCAGTGTCTTTGATATGGCTCTGAAATCAATGATCTCCTTGCCTTTGATGAAGTCGACGCAACTTTTAAGCGTGGCAAGAACAGTGGCCTGGTTCTCACCGTTGATCGGCTCCAGAGGTGCCGCCTCGCCATAACCTTCAATTCCGTTATCCAGAACAACAGTCACCAATGCATTTTCGATACTGTATTTTGTTCCAATGGCAATCCTGAACGGCTCATCCAGCTCCACATTGACAGGCTCAATGAATATCTTCTTAATTTTAATTTTTTTCATTTTTATCTTTCCATTTTTTTAAAAGTCTCAATAAAATCTCAATCTGATCACTTGTATGGTTAGCGCAAACTACAATCCTTATCAAATGCATCTCCTGCCTGACAGGATAGTTCATGAATGGGGCAATGATACCATTGTCTTCCAGATAAGAGGAGAGGCCTATTGCTTTCTCTGCCCTTTCAAAAATTATCGGTATGATAGGTGTGTCATAATGAGTGGTTTCAAGACCTAACCCGGAAATTTCTTTTCTCAGCATCCGGGCCTTTTGAATTAGCTGAATGCGAAGGTCAGGATTATCATTTATTATTTTCAGGGATGCTATGCCCGCTGCCGCTATTGGGGGAGGTAGTGCTGTCGAGGCCTGGTATGTAGCAGATCTTTCACGGATCAGTTCAGTGAGATCATTGCTTCCGGAGATAAAACCTCCATAGCCTCCCAGGGCCTTGCTCATGGTCTCGGTCTGGAAAATGTTCTCCTCTTTGAGGAGTTTAAAATGCTCAGGGGTTCCCTTCCCCGTATTACCCAGGACACCTGTTGAATGGGCATCATCGACCACCAGTATGCCTTTGTATTTCTTTACTACGGGCCAGATCTCATCAAGCGGTGCGATCTCGCCGGTGAGCGCAAAGACACCGTCAGTAATTATCAGCGGACTGGAGTCCCTGTTATGTTCCAGCAGGTTTTCCAGATGACCGGCATCGCAATGGTCATAATACATCACTTTTACCACATCGGCGGGTATGGCAGAGATAATGCTGGCATGTGCAGACTGGTCAGCGAAGATAGTTGAGTACCTGCCTTTTAATATCTCAAGCAGGATGCTGTTTCCCTGGTATCCTGAGGCAAACACAACTGCATCTTCCTTCCCCTTAAATGCCGACAGCTCTTTCTCAAGTTCAAGATGGATATCTGCCGTTCCGGTTGTATGTCTCGATGCGGAGAAATTGACACCGTATTTTTCAATAGCCCTGATGGCTGCTTCCCTCACTGAAGGGTGGTTGGCAAGACCCAGGTAATTATTGCCTCCGAAGTAAGAATATTCTTTGCCGTTGCTGAAGATATAATTACCTACACCGCTGTTCAGAAGAATCATAAAAAATAATGCTTCGTTATTGTAAAGGATGTATCAAAAATACATTAATAAAACTGTAAAAACAGAAGGATATTCATAATAGGTGTGAAAAAAACAGGGACACACCATCGGATGTCCCTGTCTTAACCCTTATGTCTTTCTGATTTAGTGTCTTCAGTCACTTAAGCTTGAAATCAATAGGGACCGTGAACTCAACTGCCACCGGCTGGCCATGCTGAGTTCCGGGCTTCCATACAGGCATGCTTTCAATCACCCTGACAGCTTCTGCATCAAGGAGCGGATTAACCGGCTTGGTGACTTTAATACTCTGAACCGCACCGGTACTGCTTACCGTAAAGGTTACATTAACCTGCCCCTGGGTCTTGTTTTTCACAGCCTCAGCAGGATATTTAACGTTATTGGAGATCCATAACATCATAGCATTCTCTCCACCGGGGAACTGAGGCATCTCCTCAATTATCGCATATTTCTTTTCGCCTGGTCCGGTGTTGCCGGAAGCGCTCACCTTGGAAGTCTCTGATGGCGGTGGTGGCGGAGGGGGTGGAGGGGGTGGAGGTACCTGCATCTGCTTTGATCCTGATTGTGACGGTGGTGGTGGCGGTGGCGGCGGAACCTCGATCGCATCCATGACAACAGTTTTCCTGGCCATCTTTATCATCATGTCAGAACCGAAAGATGGTTTCATCACTTTCGTTTCAAATCCCACATAAGAGATTATGAGCACTCCGTCATCGGGAAAATCCACAAGTTTGAATCGTCCCTCATTATCGGATAAAGTGCCCATTGTGGTACCTTTTATAATGACAGCTGCCCCTGCCAGCGGCTTTCCTTCATCACTGAGTACTATGCCTTTGACTTCCTTTGCCGTTGTGGCCAGGCTGGCATCAGGGGGCGCCTGTCCCCTATTGTCAGCTGCCAGTTTGTACTCCGGCTCTGCAAACGCATACAGCAACAGTGCGAACACTGGCAGTATGGTTAGCAGCCTGAGTTTTCTGTAAGGTGAACTGATAATATTTTTCATCATCTTGAATCGTTTTTTGTTTAATGAATAATTGAATGAATTACCCAGATCAATGACAGGCGAGCCTGCGATCTGGTTCAGAAGAGCTGCCCTGTACACTGCCGGGTCAGAGGTGCGCTGCAGCGCTGCCTCATCGGCAAGGTACTCATGGTTCTGCCTTATTAACCTGGAGTAAATCCAGGCAACAGGATTAAACCACTGAACCGCACAAAGTAATCCTGACAGCAACAAGTCGAGCCAGTGCATCTGTTTTACATGCACCATCTCGTGATTCATTATCTCCCTTGTTTCAATGTCTTTAAGTGAAGGATTGACAACCACAAAGGAGAAAAATGAAAAAGGAGTGACATAATCGGCTGACCTGATCATTTTGACAGGATAGGATGCGATTTTTTCCGACTTGCTGATCGTTTTCACCACTGTCATTGTCCGGATCAATTGTCTGAAAATGGTGAGCAGGGCACCGGCAATCCACAGAGATGCCAGAATGAGCCTCCCTGTGCTGATACCAGAGGTTAAGCTGTTAGATTCAATGTTCACAGCTCCGGCTGACAGATCAGCCTGCAGTGCCGGTACTTCGATTATGTACCGGATCGTCACAAACGGGAGTAAAAGTGAGGCTATAATTCCTGCCACCAGGTAAGCCCTGTTCAGAAAGAAAAACCTCTCATCCCGCAAAAAGAGAAGATAAACCAATGCAAATCCGGTTATCCAGATTGCTGACCTTAACAGATAGGTTACCAACGCTTCCATCACTATTCCTTATTAGCTGATGACAACTCCTTTCTTGTTTCGGAAAGCAACTCCTCAAGATCAGCCACGGTCAGATCCTTCTCACGTGCGAAGAATGAGGCCATGGCAGGAAAAGAGTTATCGAAATAGCCCTCCAGCAATCCGAAAAGCTGACTCCTGGAATACTCGCTCTTTGGTACCAGTGGAAAATACAGATGGACATTCCCGTAGGATTTGTGTCCGACAAATCCCTTCTTCTCAAGTATTCTCACCACAGTGGACACAGTGTTCCTTGCAGGTTTAGGGTCACTGAAACGGTCGCGGATATCCTTGACCAAACCTTCCTCCAGATCCCACAGGATTTGCATCACCTGTTCCTCCGCCTTTGTCAGTTGCATGTTCTTCATAATTGTATTGTATCAATCCTTCAGTACAAATATATGACTATTTTCTTAGTCATGCAACTATTTTTGCAAAAAAATGACTATTTTTTTAGTTTATTTTTCATAATATTGTGTTTCAAGCATATATGTGACATTATTTGATGGCCTCATATTTTTTTCTTTGCGGATTTTGCATGATTTGAGTTTTCGTTTACACGGTATTGCACAATCCTGGTTATTAATTCAAGCGGAAGAGGCTTGTCAATCGGAAATTGAATAGCAAAAAGGGCGTTCCTTCCGGATGCCCCTTTTTTATCTCACAACGCTGATAAAGTAATCAGCCTTATTTTCCGGATTTAAACTTTGGAATTAAAGTATATCCCAGCATCAGCATCGAGCTGCTTCCAATTCTTAATCCGGCATCAAGGCTGCCGGGACCCACATACCAGCTTACTCCCGCAAGAAAAGAAGGTGTAAATGACATTAAGCCTTCCGCCGGGATTGTCACAGCCAGTTCAGCCCCCAGGTTGGGGCTTAAATTATGTTTTTTCATTGGAAAGTAGAACTTGCTCGCCAGGCCGACACTGGTCAGCATTGAAGGATTTTCATCCTCGATGTTACCAGACAGCTGTTCCGTGACGGAAGCTGCCAGGTCCCATTTGTTACGAAGAAGGAAGAAGCCAAGCCGGGCATTCAGCGCACCGTTTATATTTTTAAATGAATCCATTTGCGACGCACCGCCCAGATAAAAGAACCACGGGTGCTTTGCGATATTGGACTGCATCGTCTCAGGTTCCGCTGAGGGCGGGTCAGGGTTTAAATTCCAGGTATCAATCAGCAGTGCATCCTTTGCTTCATCGTTCCACCCCCACAGTTCGCGTTTGGACTCAAACTGCAGAACCACCAGGGATTCCTGCCATGATCTCAATACGATATTCATAATATCCTTTTTATCGGATGATGCCAGCTTGCTGTAACTTTCCCCGGCCGTCAATCTGAGCTTCCCGGACTCATCCAGATCAGCTGCGCTGAAATATGTCGAGTATTTAGCCAGAACGTCTGATCTGAACGATTCAAGCTTCACTTTCTGATCCTGCCCGGAGATCACCTGTGTGCCGATCAGCAGAATTATTATTACCGTATAAAATCTATTCATCTGTTTCATCATCTTGAACCGAAATAAACACTTCGTCCTATTGACATGCCCACTGTAGTCGCAGACCCTTTAGGGGCAAGAGGTTGCTGACCGTCAAAAAAGATATCCCAGCTGGAATTTTTGTCTTTATTCATTATACTGAATCCTACTGAAATCTTTACATTGAATGTTGTGGATCCACCTCCAAATCCCACGCCCAGTCCGTATCCGCCGGCGAGTACCTTCTGACGGAAAAAATTCATGACCCCGAGGTTCAGCGATGCGCCACTTCCGCCTGAAGTCACTCCAAAGTCTGCAGAGAGGCTTCCGGCATCCGATATGAAAGTTCCTAATCTTCCCGTCAGGCTTATATATGACGGTGAGAACATACCTCCGGCATAAGCCAGCATGCGCCTCCCCTTTGCGTCCGCCTTTAACGTTGCCGGAAGTATTGTATTGCTTTTCTCTCCTTCGGTCAGGTGCTTGCCCCTGATTTCAACAAGCCTGGTCTCCAGCATCTGTTTTACCTCCTGATGTTCTGAATTTTCTCCAATAATGGCAAGCGCCTGCTCTATGGTCTCTGCCGACTTTTCATACATGCCTGCTTTCTCCAGCGCAATACTGGAACCGACATATGGCAGGTACTCATTCGGGTATACGGTTATTATTCCTTCAAACATTGCTATCGACATCAGGTTATAATTCTGTGCCGTCAGCCTGTTTGCAGCCCTGAAATCCGAAACAACATCTCCGTCAGACGACATATTATCTCCAGGCATCCGGTCACGGTAATTCTCCAGGAATCCTGGTGCCGCGGACGATATCCAGGCGGGAGTGCTGCCTGCCGCAATCTTTTTACCTGCCTCGATGGCAAGCATATCATATCCCATCAGAGCAAAAACCTGCGAAGTGAAGAAATGTACATCCGTGCTGTAGGAATTAGGAGTCCATATACGGTCAAGGCGTGCAAGAGCCGCATCATAAATTCCATTCAGGGCGAGAGCATAGGCATACTCAGCATTCAGTGAGACGCTGGTTGAATCTTTCTGAAGAAGAAGTGCATAGGTTGAAACAGCCCTGCTGAAATCCTCAGAGATAATATATGCCCTTGCAGCATCCAGTGAAGGTCCGCTTTTTTCCGGCTTCGCAGATGTTCTGTCATCATTGTCGTGGCCGTAAATTGTTACTGTCGGCACAGTCAGCGCCAGAATGATCAGGAAGATACAGGCTTTCTCCTGCACTCCCGGGAATTTTAATATCCTTATCTTGTTTATCATACGAAGCTTACAAACTAAGTTTTTCCTGGAAGCAATATGTTATGTTCTCAATGATATCTGTGAACCTCTCCTCCACAGCATCCTGATTTTTCTGGCTCATCTGTTTAAGATAAGAGGCAAGCTCTTTGGCGTCGTCTTTCATCTTATCTGCAAGTTTTTTCCTTGATTTTTCAATTTCAGAAACCTGTTTCCTGAGAGTGGAAATTTCAGATTTGTTCTGCTTTGCATTTGAACTTAAATCCTTAACCTTCTGTTCAAGAGGATCGAGCTGGCTTTTCAGCCGGTCATCCTCCTTAATTGTCTCAGTAACTCGCGGATTCCAGTCATTGATGACCGTGTTCAGTTCGCTGATCTCATTCTGGTACCAGGCCAGCATTTCGGTCAGGAATACAATATATCCTACAGCATTATCATTTATCTCTCTTACTGTGTAATTAAGTGTAACAGCCTTCTCTCCTGATGCCGGATCTGAGTTCGCAGACACTACCTGCTGACCTGCATCAGAGTAGGCTTTACTGATATCCCGGGTAACATCACTGCTTATTGTCTCAATCTTTTTCACAATGTTATCGCCCTCCTTTAGCATTATATCTTTTGATTGCTTATAATTTTTTCTGTACGCTTCCAGCTTTCCTTTAAGTGATTCTATATCAGCATTGAAAGCTTTTGTATCAGCATTTTTCTTTTGGCGCAGCTCATTCTCGACCTGCAGCATCTGACCTTTGACCTTGTTGACATCAGCCACATAACCCCTCACCTGCTTATCCCATTCAACAATGGTGGTCTCAAGGCCGTTAAACTTTTCCTCATTAAATTTAATCAGCTCAGTCAGCGGTGCCACATAATTGAGGGCTTCAACCGAGACAGTTTCTTTTCCGACAGAAGGTATATAAGAAGCTACGGGTTCAATGACTTCCTTCTCATTCGAGGCCGCGGTTATTTCTTTCTCTATTGATGGTGCGGGTTTTTCGGCTGCCTGTTTTTTAACTGCTCCCGCACTTTTCATCGACTGAATTACAGTCGTGGAGACGCCCTGACCAGCCAGGCTTTTCAACGCACTTTCGCTAAGGTCAAACTTAACGGGCGAGTTCTGAATCATATCAGTAATCAATTCATCTGAAAGATTTGCTTTTGACATTTTTATCACAGAACTGTTTGTCAGTGTCTCAGGATTTTGTGCATTAACCATGACTGCTATAAACAATCCGGTTAAAATCAGGGAAATATGTTTTTTCATTGATATAATTGATTTCATGTTATTACTTTTTCTGTTCAGATGTCTGTCGCATCATTGCCTTCCTCATCTCAATGATCACTTCAGAAGACACGCCCTTTCCTGTGAGCTCAATGACCGCATCAGTTGTCAGGTTGAAGTCGACCTTAGCCTGTGTGATGAGTGCAATGATCAATGCATCTGACAGTTCATTATTGACAAGATCAACAACAGATGAGTTTGTAAGGATATCAACAGTCTTTTTAATCTCACTCGCCGTCTTCAGGCCTGTATTGCTTGTTATCTGTTCTTCAAGGCCGATAATCCTTAAAATGAGCTTTTCCTCCGGGCTGAACACGATCAGTCCATTACCGTAAAATTTAAGAAAACCGCTGAGGTCATCAGAAATGAGCACAGCACCTGTGTCTTTCAGGGCATAAATTTCATTCCCGGCCGAGAAGTAAATCCTGTCAGTTGATTTATCCACAGCAACGGATTTTATCTCCTTCTCTGCAGGTAAAACAGTGACTGCCTTCAGTTCTTTACTTTTAAGGTTAAAATCAAACAAAACGCTCCCTGAAGCAAAAAGTATTGAGTTATTTTCCTCAATAACTGCATTGACAGAAGTAGGCATTTCCAGCAATTTGGTATATCTGCCTCCCTGCGCAACCACATATATAGCATATTTCTCCCTATTACCGGTACGATCATATAGATACATTACCTTATCACCCTTACTCAGGCCCATTCCCTGATCCGGCAATCTGTACAGGACAGAAAGGTTCCCTTCAGAATCGAAATAGCAGAGTTCATCGTTTCGAATCGTGAGCAAGATACTGTCATTAGTAAATGCGAACGAGCTGATATCTCCTGTCACCGGTCTGCCGAAAGGCACCAGTCCGCCCCAGCCTATCAGGTAAAACTGGTCTTTCGAGGATATCAAAATCAGCTGATTGGCAGTAATATCCAGGTTCGTGATGAAGTTGGCATTAATATCCAGGTCGCTAAGCGTCTTACTGTTGAGCAATATTTCATAACGCAGGGTGTCACTTTGGTCGCCGTACCCATGAACATGCAATGAACAGACTATGATCAGGGACGTCAGAACGGTTTTCCTTATTGTTTGCATACGAAATTTTTGATTTTAGTTATGAAACAGGCCCCATACCTTCTGTGCCTTGGACGATAGATCTATAGCGGCTTTACCCAGTTCAAGACCATCTTTGTAATCAGCCTTTACTATGGCCGGATCTACATTTTTACACAGCTTGATACTGGCTTTTTCGCCCAGATACTCAACTGCCTTGACAGACTTTTTAACAATTGTGCCTATCGCTTCCCCTGCCAGACCGCTTGTCACGCTCGTAACGCTTGCTTTGTAGAGTGCGGTAGTCGCATCATATCTTTGCTCGTCTTCAGGCGAAAGAGAAGTTATATCAGGGCTTCCCAGAATTCTGGCTGCCTGAGAAATATTTGAGCAAGTCTCATTTGTAAGGTTTTCACCCCATTCGGCATACTGATTTGTTGACAGCTCTTTAAGAAGATTCAGCATTTTGACATTAAAGGAAGCTCCCGGTGAACTTTTCGTATCGATCCCTGTACCAGGGGACGAAACTTCTGAAAAGGTGTAATCAGCCAGAGCATAGTTTACGCTTCCCAGCGGTGGCACGGTGCTTGCCAGAGGTACTGGTTTTTGTACTGTGGAGGCGGAAGGGGTACCGCCTGCGGTCGTTGTCTTTGTTCCCTTAAGGTCATTCGGATCGACCGTTTTCTGGCCTTCCTTAAGATAGACAGTGCCACCCTGCTCCGGTTTCTGAAACCGCAGCGCCTGTTCGGTGTAAAACTTATCAAAGACGGCATTGCCTGTTATTGGAACGTCTCCGTTAGTGATCAGATTCATAGCATCAGTCGTCATGCCCATTGATTTCATCCTCTGCATGTAATCACTGACCCAATTCTCGATGTCCTTAATGTCATGCGGAGAAAATAAAGCATTGCCTGTAAGCAATCCTGTAATACTGACCTCTCCCGGATGTCCCATAAGGGTGCTGCCTCCTGACCCTGATGAAACCGGGCCCCCGCCGGAACCGACACATGGAGTGCAGGTGATTATGGTGGTGCAGGTTCCGTCCCATGTTGACCAGTCGGAGCCGCTGTTGTTAATCTCCTGCTGCCTGATAGATTCACAGGCTTCTTTGGTTGCATAAACAACATACGGGTATGGAGGATAAGGTATACAGCTGCCTGTCTGATTAATGGTTTCTGTAAATGTCCAGCCCTGAGCCTTCGCTGTTTTTCCGGATCCGAACAATAAAACAGCAGAAAGCACTAAAAGAAAACAAGATCGTCTTAGCATAGGGAATAGTGTAGGTGTAGTTCCTCGTTATTATAAGGGAGTTGAATGTAGTGTAAGAATATTAATTCAGATTTGGGTCAAGCTGATTGATGTTAATAACGGGTAAACGCTATTAAGAATTGCATTGACAGATTAAACGGAGGAGAAATAAAAAGTTTTTACATGAGTGACGCCCAAGTTGGGCGTCGCTACAGACGCTTTCTTATCACTGACCAGGTGTCAGTGATAAGAAAGCTCTCTTCCATGTAACCGATCATCTTTTCGAACCTTTTCATAGGTACGGCAAAAGTGATGGTATTATCAGGTACGCACTTGCGTGCAGATGGGTCAAACATGCCTATTACCGCCCTCTGCCTGTCAGAAAGGCTCTCAAGATAGGGGTAGTGAATGATGGAGCTGCAGCCTGATCCGAAGGGGGCGAATGTGCCGTTAGGCTCCGACTGATCAAAATTGGCAAGAGTGAAGAGACCGGAGAGAACATCCGGTGTCGCAAAGAAAATCACTACATCAGGGTCGTCTTTCTCCTCAAGCTTATCCCACCTTTTGAACACCAAATTCATACCTGAAACAGGTAATATTGTCTGGTTTTTCATGAACTCTTTCACCAGCTCGGGTGAGCGCAGGTACCTCTCCCCTTCCGTCTTTTCATTTCCGCACGAGAGAAAATCCTCAAATCCCGGCCTCATTTTATCTGTGTAGCCAAGATATCTCCTCCCGCCACCGCAGGTGACCCTCCCGGCATCATAAACAAGTGATTTCCCGTTTCGAACTTTTACCAGCTCGCATATTATACAGCTCCAACCCCTCGGTTTATCTGCCCATTCAGCACCGCCATCTGAATTATTGTAATAGAATACGATTGGCAACAAGGCATTGCCGAAGTACTTCTTCCAGAGTGCAAGGAAGGTCTCTTTTATTTCTGTTTTCATTGATTGTTATTTTACTCTGTTTCCCTGTATGAGTGTACCAACATGTATTTTCTGAAATGAAAGGTCTTTTACGTTCTCACAGACACAAAGCTTAGAAATAGCGCTTCAGGCCGTTCCTGGAATAACGGCTGAAGAATCTTACAAAGAAAGGAATGTGCCTTGCCTTTATCACTTTTTACTGCTGACTGAAACCAGGGTCCTGGGCGGATTCTGATAGTATTGAGGTATCACCGGTAGTCCTCCTTCATTCGCCGGGACAAATTTCTGAAGGTACTTCAATAGAGCAATCCATTCCTTCCCTTCCTGCAGGCCGGCCATTGAAGTATTATAATCGGCTACGGCCTTCGCAAAATCAGTTACCGGAATTCCGTCTTTGTCCTTAGGTACAACGCTTATCAATCCAAATGTCTTCTTTTTTATTAAAGGAAGATTATCTACCAAATATGAATTTGCCACAACCGAATAGAGCTTTGTATCCTTTTTTGAAGTGTTCACTTCTGTGACCTCACCTTCAGGATCGGTCAGTTCTATTTTCCGTACCTTGTTAAAAAGTCTGCCGTCCGGATCATATTCCACGCGGAGATGGGAAAAGTAGGGGAAATTCGACGGTGTCGATTTTGACAGAAAGATCAGGATCTCGGTAAGGTTCTTTATCTCCTTGCCTGTTACCCAGAGTTTTGAAAGAGCATATCCCGGTACCTGATCACTGCCTGAACCGAGTGACATTACCCTGAAGATATCAGCTACACTCTGTATGCCCGGCTGGATCGTATCGCGGATGACGCCCTCGGCCACCACGGCAATATCAGTGCCTGGTCCCAGGGTGTTTGTATAATCATATATTGCATCTGCCACAAGTGCGCCGAGGTTGTTACCTGCCATGTCTCCCTCCTCGCCGATGACAAGCATGAAAGGGGCAGTGGCTACCGGCATATCATAAGTATATCCCAGAGGTTTCAATATAACATCATTGATCTTGCCTTGCTGCGCCGCTATTGCCATCTGTATTGAGCCGTCAGCCCTAACCTTATCGTTTATGTTTATTACTTCATATTTTTCAAGCTTCACACCGTTGTTACTGACAACAAGCTCTGTCTTACCAACATATCTTCCATTATCACCGGCTTGTACGATAGGTACTCCATTCACTGTAAGCGGTTCTGTCAGAAGAGTATGCGTATGGCCAGAGACTATCAGGTCAATACCCTTTACCTTCTTTGCAAGGCTCACATCCTCTCCGGTCCAGGCTCCCATTTTGTCTCTGATAATGCCGCAATGCGACAGACATATTATGACATCACACTTTTCCTTCTTCAGTTCTTTCACCAGTCTTTCAGCGGCAGGTATGATCTTTTCAAAGGTCACCGGAGGGGCATAAGGGGCTGACTCATCCGCATCCTTTCCCATTAGTGAGAAGATTCCAATCTTAAGACCTTCTCTCTCCATTATTACATATCGTTTTATCAGACCATCACTGATCACAGCCTCGAAATCATTGTCTGCCTGGTTTTCGGGATCGGTGACCGCATTCCCGGCCAGCAAAACGGGAATTCCTCCTTCCTTAACTGCATTTCTGACTGTCTCAGCGAATTTTTCAGGGCCGAAGTCGAAATCATGGTTACCCAGGGCAACCACGTCATATCCGGCTTTCTTCATAAGGTTCAGCTGAAAACCCGTTGAAGGTTCAAGGGCCTGGAAAAGCGTCCCCATAAGGCAGTCACCTGCATCAAGCACCAGTGTCGAACCCTGATTTGTTGATTTAGTTTCGGAAATTACCTCCGCTATTCTTGAAAAGCCTCCGACAGTATGATCCCCGTCGATGGTATCCGGAGTGTATGCTGATTCAGGAGCAAAACCCTGCAGGTGTGAATGAAAGTCATTTGTATGCAGGATGGTCAGTCTCTTGCTCTCCTGAGCATTCAGCATCAGGGCTTGGATCAGAATTATCAGTGCAAAAAGTACAGATCTTCTCATAAGATTGGAATTTGGGGATTAAGGTAGGGAAAAAAGTCTGAAGTCTGAAAATCTGATGTCTGAGGTCTGTGGGTCTGAACACTTCTTACTTCAACATTCATTTGTTCAAATGTTCGTTTGTTCAATTCTCCCCTTCTCCGCTTCTCCCCTTCCCTCCGATAAAAAGAGTTCCGGGCCTGAAGGACAGACCCGGAACTCAGTTTATGACAGCGACATTAAACGCTGCATCACATTTATGGTTTAGTCATGGCTAAAGGTAAATTGAAATCCCCAGCTTTAATCCGAATCCCCCTGATAGATATTCACTAGGCTCTCCTTCCACCACATCTTTTTCAGTCCATGAAACATGAGAGTAACCGGCCAGTGCATCAATTGTTATCTTATCCCCAAGCGGTACAGCAACGCCAATACCGCCACCGAACATAACAAGACCTTCTTTATATACATCCCCTATCCATGTCTCCTTGTATGAACCAAACATCGCTTCTATCTCAGCAAAAGGGTAAATCTTATCAAGAGGATAATAATATCTGACAAACGGTCCGATGCCAAACTGCGATTCGCCGTCTTTGTCTCCGTCGTCGACATCTTTGTCCATATAACCGTTTACCATCAGTTCAAGGCCAGCAACGAGATTGTCAATAACAAAATATCCGGCCTTGGGCAGAAGATTCCAGGATGTGGTTTTGTAACTGGTTTCAGTAGTTGATCCGGATTTGTATTTGTGTGTCGAAAAGCCAAAGCCCCCAAGATCTGAGCCCCAGCTATCCCCCAGTGCCATAGTCGAAGTGACTCCGAGCATGATGCTGCCCTTTTCCAGCTGCGCCGGCTGTGCTATTGCACTGCCAGCAATAAGACATAATACAGCAATTAATAGAGTAATTTTTTTCATAGGTAAATTAGTTTTAAGATGCCTACTCTTAAGTTTTTCAGCTTACACTCCCTGCTTTTTTGAGGATTTTCGGGTTTTTCCATAGGTCTAATAAAAATGATTTGATATATGCTCAAAACAAATTTACATTTCACCTTAATACAAGTCAAATTTTTTTTTACAATGGCAGCGGGCTGTGAAGTGTCTTGTGGTCTTGCAGTCATGCAATCATGCAATCATGCAATCATGCAATCATGCAATCATAACTTCATAATTCCCAAATCATTGTTCCTTGTTCGATCTTCCCTTCGCTCCAATCCCAATGCCCCTTGCCCCATGCTCCATGCTCCAAGCTCACTGCTCCCTGCCCCTTGCCCTCCCGCTTTGCGGGATTTACTCTCCGCCAATCGGCGGATCGTTAACATGCTAAACAACTTCTGCCACGACAAACGTTGATCCTCCGATGAAAATCATATCATCAGCACCTGCGGCATCCTTTGCAGCCTTCAGAGCATCAGGCACTGCCGGGTA
>Ga0209745_1000668_pt1 | contig 20793 bp, 13 predicted proteins | sample BarGraNGADG00312_FD_184495 | JGI IMG/M metagenome (GOLD analysis project Ga0209745, IMG submission 184495) | Arctic peat soil microbial communities from Barrow, Alaska - Barrow Graham LP Ref core NGADG0004-312 (SPAdes) (version 2) | ecosystem: Environmental > Terrestrial > Soil > Wetlands > Peat...
AAAGGGCCTCTGACCTGCACTTTCATAAGTAGCGGGGGTAGGATTTGAACCTACGACCTCTGGGTTATGAGCCCAGCGAGCTACCGAGCTGCTCCACCCCGCGCCGCTGACCAAACCCTACGTTACCCGGGCCGGCCCTCCAAATCGAGAGCCGGCCCGGCCGGGTGACGCACGGCACTACCTACTTCCCGAGTTCTGCGTCCGCAGCGACAGCCGCCTCCAGCGCGGTCTGCAGATTCTTCTGCGCCTCGCCGTACGCCGCGAAGTCACCGGCCGCGAGCGCGGTCTGACCCTCCTTCAGGGCCGCGCTGGCTGCGCTCAGGGCCGTGTTCAGACGCTGCTGCGCAGTGCCGGTGGCCGGGCTGGCGGAACTGCTCGGTGCTGGTGCGCTCGCCGTCGGCGCCGCCGTCGCCGTCGCCGTCGCCGTCGGCGTCGGCGTCCCGGAGCCAGTCACGCCGGTCCCGGGTGCGACGGGTCCGGTGTCCGGCGTCGCACCCGACACATTGGCCCCGGAATCGCCGCCGAACACCTGGTCCAGCGCCTCCCCGAGGGTGTTCGCGAAGCCAACCGAGTTACCGAACGAGACGAGCACCTTCTCCAGCAGGGGGATCTGCGTGCCGGCCGACGACTGCACGTACACCGGCTGCACATACAGCAGCCCGCCGCCCACCGGCAAGGTCAGGAGGTTGCCGTGGATCACGCTCGAGTTGCCCTGGGCGAGCAGGTTGAGGGTGGTGGACACCGTCGGGTTGGAATCGAAGTTGTTCTGCACCTGGCCGGGGCCTGGAACGGTCGAGTTCCGCGGGAGTTCCAGGAGTCGCAGCTTTCCGTATCCCGCTGCCGGCTTGCCCGCCGTGCTGCCCGCCTCGGCATCCGCCGCCAGGAACCCGGTGAGCACGTTCCGCGTACCACCGGCGGGGATGTAGGTCGACGTGAGCGAGAACGACGGCGTCTGCTGGCCCGGCATCTGCAGTGTCAGGTAGTAGGGCGGCTGAGCGATCGCAGCGGCCTGCTTCGGGTCGTTGGGCGACGACCAGAAGTCCTGGTTGGTGTAGAAGTCGCGCGCTGCGGTCACGTGGTAGCTGGCGAGCAGCGTGCGCTGGACCTTGAAGAGGTCCTCCGGGTAGCGGATGTGGCTCATCAGATCGCCGCTGATGTCCGAGATCGGCTTCAGTGTGCCGGGGAACACCTTCTGCCACGCCCGGAGCACCGGGTCCTTCGCGTCCCACGCGTAGAGCGTGACCTTGCCGGTGTAGGCGTCGACCGTCGCCTTGACCGAGTTGCGCATGTAGTTCGCCTGCTGCGGGGCGAGCTCGTTGAGCGAACCGGCGCGCTGGGTGAGCGAGTCGGCCGTCACGTTCTGGAGCTGCGTCGACGCGGAGTAGGGGTAGCCGTCCGACGTCGTGTAGCCGTCCACCATCCAGACGACCTTCCCCTCGACGACGGCTGGGTACACGCGCTCGTCGATCGTGAGGTAGGGCGCGACCTTCTGCACGCGCTGACGCGGGTCCCGGTCGTACAGGATCTGCGAGTCGGACGTGACCCGGTTGGAGAAGAGCATCTCCTCGTCACCGAACTTCAATGCGTAGAGCAGCTTGTTCCACGGGTTCCCGACGCTTGGCCCGGCCTGGATGGTGGCGGTCGGGAAGGACGTGTTCTTCTGGCCGCCTGCCGTGTCGTCCGGGTAGTCGAGCTCCGTGGGAGGCGTGCCCTTGGGGGCGCCGACGATCGAGTACGTCGGCGAGTTCTGGCCGAAGTAGACGCGCGGCTCGTACGGGCTGAGCTCGCCCTTGGAGGGAATGCCGCCCTCGAAGTAGGCGGGCTGACCGTCGCGGCTCGTGGTGTTGCCGAAGGCGGCCACGACGCCGAAACCGTGCGTGTACACCGTGTGGTCATTCACCCAGTTCCGCGCCGATGCGCCGAGCCCGCCGAGGTTGAGCTCGCGCACCGCGATCACGGTGTCCCGCTTCTGGCCGTTGATCGTGTAGCGATCGACCGAGAGCGTGTCGGCGAAGTTGTAGTACTGCTTGTTCTGCTGCAGCTGGCGGAAGGTCGGGCTGACGACCGCCGGGTCGAGCAGTCGGATGCTCGCCGCGGTCTCGGCATCCTTGCGCAGCGCACCCGCCGTGGCGCTGGTCGAGGCGGAGTATGGCGTCTCCGCCACGTCCTTGAGGCCGAAGGCGGTCCTCGTCGCGTCGATGTTGCGCTGGATGAAGGTGGCCTCGAGCTCCTGTGCGTTCGGCACCACCTTGAAGCGCTGGACGACGGCCGGGTAGATGCCGCCGATGGCGATCGCGGAGACCACCATGAGCCCGACGCCGATGGCGGGGATCCGCCAGTTCCCGCGCACCGCCGTCGCGAGGAACAGCAGCGCGACGACGATCGCGACAACGGCGAGGATCCCCTTGGACGGGATCACCGCCTTCACGTCCGAGTAGGACGCACCGTCGAACTTGTCCCCCACCTTGGTCAGCAGCGAGTACCGGTCGAGCCAGTAGTTCGCCGCGATCAGTAGCAGGAACGCGGCGCCGAGGATCGCGAGCTGGACGCGGGCCGCCCGGGTGGTCCAGGGCGCCTCGCCGCCGATCCGGATGCCGCCGTACAGGTACTGGGTCGCGAGCGTCGCGAGCGCGGACAGGAAGACGACCGCCATGATGAACGAGACCACGAACCGCAGACCGGGCAGCGTGAAGATGAAGAACGACAGGTCGATGCCGAACTGCGGGTCCTTGGTCCCGAACGGCACCGCGTTCATCCACAGCTGGATCGTCGTCCACTGCTGCGAGGCCGCGGCGCCGGCGAACACCCCGAGCAGCGCTGGGCCGGCGATCATCACGAGCTTGCGAAGCGGCTCGACGGCCTCGCGGTACTGGTCGAGGTTCGCCTGCTCCTGGGTCGACGGCGCGTACACCGGTCGCGACCGGTAGGCCGCCCGCAGGCACACCGCGACGGAGCCCGCCATCACCAGGAAGCCTGCGACGAAGAGCAGCCCTCGCGTCGCCCACTCGGTTCGCAGCACGCCGATGTAACCGGTCTGGACGAACCAGAGGACCTCGGTCCAGACCTGGGCGAGGATCAGCAGCAGAACAACCAGTACCCCCAGCACCAGGAGCGTGGGTCCGAAGGCACTACGGCGCTTGCGAGCGCTCGGAGGGCCAGCAGGGCGGCGGTGCGGTGCTGAGAAGCTCACAGCGGTTGGTCCCTCGTCGTCGATGGTGCAGTGCCCTGCGCGTGACCCGGTCTCACTCGTGAACGCCTCGACAGTGTCCCAGGTTCCCACACCGCGGTGCGACGATGTTCCCATGACCCCCGAGTTCTCCGCGCCCGCCACACCGCCCGAAACACCGGTGCTGCCCCGCCCCCAGCTCTCCCTCGCCGATGCCGTGCGGGAGGTCGAGTGGCACGTGGCCGCCGCAGGATGGGACGCCCCCGTGCGGATGTTCGCGCTGGTCGGAACGGCACACGCGCTGGCGAGGACCCCCGAGCTCGCCGACCGGCTCTCCGCGGACGTGCTGGCGCGGGCCCGGGCCGACGACACCCACCTGACCTCGATCGAGCAGGAGGGCCTGCCGGCGGCCGCGGACCTCGAGCAGCTCCTCGGCGGCATCACCTGGCCCGCGGGCGTCGACGGCGCAGCGCTCACGGTCGAACGGGTGATCCTGCCGCCCGCCGCGGAGGAGGAGATGCCCGGTGACCAGGAAGCCGCCCTCGCCTACCTGATGGGACACCCGGACCGCCAGGACGTGCGCATCGCCGTCGGCGCCCTCCGCACCGGCGAGTCCTGGTCGGCCATCCGCACCCGCGCCCACGACGCCGACGACGCGGTCGCGATGGGTCCGGACCTGGTCCCGGGCCTCCTGGAAGCGCTCCGCGCCACCCTCACCTAGACCCAACCCCCGGGCGGGCGGGGAGCTAGGGGCAGGTGGGGAGGGATGCACCCCGGCCGGAACCGATCGCTTCCATCGCGGCGCGGGCGTCGTGCAGCGTCTCGACCTTCACGACACGCAGCCTGCCGGGCACGTGCCCGACCACCTCGTCGCAGTCGCCGGCGGGGGCGATGAACCACGCCGCCCCATCGCGCCAGGCCCCAGCGAGCTTCTGCTGGATACCGCCGATCCGCCCGACCTTGCCGTTCACGTCCATGGTCCCCGTGCCTGCGATGACCACACCGTTCGCCTCGTCCTCGGGAGTGAGCTTGTCGATTATCCCGAGCGCGAACATGGTTCCCGCGCTCGGGCCGCCGATGTCATCGATCTTGATCGTGACGTGAACGGGCAGGTCGAAGACGGGGTCGATGAGCACACCGAGCTGGCTCCCACCGCCCGGGCGCGCGCCCGTGACGATCTCGACGTCGCGCCGCGTCCCGTCGCGCTCGATGCCGAGCGACACGCGCCGGCTGGGCTCGATCTTCGCAAGAGCATCGACGAGGTCCGTGTACGTCACCACCGGCTTTCCGTCGAGCGCGACGACGACGTCGCCCTTCCGCACGACGCCGACCGCGCCCGTGCCGTCGACGACGCCCGCGACCCCGAGCCGGGCCGGCACCGTGTAGCCGAGCTCCTCGAGCGCCGCGACCGTCGCGTTCTCCTGCGAGGAGATCATCTCGGCGCTGTTCTCCTTGGCGATCTCGTCCTGGCTCCGGCCGGACGGGAAGACGGTCTCCACGGGGCTGACGACGCTCGAGCCCGACAGCCAGCCGCGGAGCACGTCCGGCAGCGTGACGGGGTACCCGGGTCCGCCGGAGAACGAGACCGTGGTCAACCGCAGCTCACCCGTCGTCGGGTAGGAAGGCTTGCTGCCGATGTCGATCAGCGGGGTTCCGTTCTGCTCGCCCAGCGTGTCCCGCGTCGGCCCCGGGGCGCCGATCGCGTACGGCGCGGGCACGAGAACCAGGACGGCGAAGAGCACCAGCGTCACCAGGCTCGCGACGCTCAGGGTCACCGAGCGGGGTGACGGCACCGGCGGCGGGTCCGCAGCGGTCTCGGGACCGGCCTGCACGTCGACGTCAGGATCGGCATCGGGTCCGCTCAAGGGATCGGGCACCCCACGATCATCCCCTACGCCGTCCGCGGGCCCGCCGCCACACCGCTGCGGTGCCGAGGAACGCGACGGCGGCGCCCGCAGCGCCAAGAGCAGCCGCGTCCCGGGTGCCGACCCGCCGTCCGGCGACGGCGAGGCGCCCGGTCCCGCCCTCGAGCAGAACCTCCAGGCACGCCGCGCTGGTCCAGTGGGGTTCCCAGCCCGAGGCCCGCAACCGGTCGCTCGCGACGGTCCACGAATAGACCGTGTACGCGAGCTCGCTCGACGGTGCCGGGAGCACACCCACCCGGTGCAGCCGCTCGGCGGTGCCGAACGCGGTCACGGCCGCGAGCTCGATGCGCCGCAATCCCGAGACCGCCTCGACCTGGCTCGGGCTGAGCACGTCATTCGAGCCGACGGTCAGCGCGCCGGCGAGGCCGTGCAGGATGGCGTGCTCGGCCGCCGACGCGACGTCGTCGACGTGCGCGAACTGCCAGTCCCGAACCGCGCCACGCACCGTGAGGAGCCGTGGCGCCTCGAAGTGGCGGGTGATCATCGTGTCGACGCCCTGCCCGACCAGCGCGGCCGGCCGGAGCACCGTGACCAACGGTGTGTGGCGACGCCGCGCGCGCGCCACGACGGCCTCGACCGCGAGCAGGTCACCGACGAGCCCTTCGTCGGTGGCGATCAGCGCGGCGTCGTCGGTGATCACCGACCGGCCGGGAGCGGCGCCGTGCACCATCGCCGAGCTGATCACGACCACGTGCCGGACCCCGACCGATCGCGCCGCCGCGAGCACCCGCTGCGCATGGGCGACCCCGTCGGCTCGTCGCTCGGCCTTGGGCGTGCCCTGGTAGGCCGTGAAGTCGGCATCGTGCTGCACGAGGACGACGACGTCGGCCCCGGCGAGCGAGTCCCGCGGCGCGACCGCCGGCACCTCCTCGGTGTGCCGCACGGCCCATGCCGGGCCGCCCCGGTGGGCGGGTCGTGAGAACCACGCCCCGATCGCGGCCGGGACCGCCCCGCGCCCCACCACGACGACCACGACGTCGGGCCCGGACCGGACCGGTGCCCGGCCCCGTCCTGCCACCATGCTGCGCCGTAAGCGAACCTGACCTGCTGACATGCCCCTGCGCACCCTTCCGCGGCGCCCGATGTGGTTACCGTGGACGCACCCGCGCCGGCCATTGTCCCAGGAGTCATCATGAGCAGCGAACCTCCGATCGGACCCGGTGACGAGTCGCCCCCCCAGTGGGAGGACCTGCTGCGCTCGATGTTCGGCGCAGATGCCGACGAGGCGATGCGCGAGCTCCGCGAGCGGGGCATGGATCCCGCGGCCATGGCCGCCGCCGCAGGCCTGCCGAACGACCCGCAGCTGCTCGATCAGGTGCTCGGCCAGGTTCAGCGCATGCTCGCAGCCTCCGGCGAGGGGCCCGTGAACTGGGACGTCGCACACGACGTGGCCCGGCAGGCCGCGGTTGCCGAGGGAGACCCGTCCCTCACCCCGGGTCAGGTGCGGACCGCGACCGAGGCGCTCTCGGTCGCGGAGCTCTGGCTCGACGTGGCCACGGACCTGCCGCCGGCAGGCGGGGCCGCCCGGGCATGGAGCCGGTCGGAGTGGATCGAGCACACGCTGCCGGCGTGGCGCGCGCTGGCCGAACCGGTCGCTGGTTCGCTCTCCGCGGCCCTGGTCGGTGCCCTCGCGGACCAGCTGCCCCACGACCGCGACGACGGCCCGGACCTGCCTGGGGCGGCAGGCGCGGGTCGCGTGATCGACCCGGCTCAGCTCATGCGCCAGCTCGGCTCCGCGGTCTTCGGGATGCAGGTCGGGCAGGCGGCCGGCACGCTCTCCCGCGAGGTCTTCGGCGCCACCGACATCGGGATCCCGCTGCTGCGCGAGCCGACCACGGTGCTCGTGCCGACCAACGTCGCTGCCTTCGCCGAAGGGCTCGACGCGCCCGTCGAGGAGGTTCGACTGTTCCTCGCGGTGCGGGAGGCCGCGCACGCGCGCCTGTTCACGCATGTCGCGTGGCTGCGCGGACACCTGCTGGGCATCGTCGATGCGTACGCGCGTGGCATCACGATCGACATCGACAGTCTCGAGGAGGCGGTTCGCTCGATCGACCCGACGGACGCCGCCGCGCTGCAGGGCGCGCTCTCGGGCGGCGTCTTCGCCCCGCAGGCGACGCCCGAACAGCAGGCGAACCTGCTGCGGCTCGAGACGGCCTTGGCCCTGGTGGAGGGTTGGGTGGACGAGGTCACGACGGTCGCGACCCTCCCGCACCTGCCGCACGCCGTGCCGCTGCGCGAGATGATCGGGCGTCGGCGGGCCGCAGGTGGACCCGCCGAGCAGATCTTCGCCACCCTGGTCGGCCTCGAGCTACGCCCTCGCCGGTCGCGGGACGCTGCGACGCTCTGGGCCGAGATCACCCGAACTGGCGGGCCGGCGGCGCGCGACGCCGTGTGGGGACACCCTGACCTGCTACCGACGACCGAGGACCTGGACGACCCGACCGGGTTCACGGCGCGACGGACCGCCGCAGCGGACGAGCAAGCCGATGTGGACCGGGCGCTGGCGGAGATCTTCGGCGACGAGCCCGGTGGCACCCTCGACGAGGGTGAGCCCGGGTACGGCGCGGACTGAACCCCGCGCCGGCGGGACGCGTCAAGAATGGGCGGGCATGCCCAGGTCGTCCACCGGCGAACTGAGCCCCGCCGCCTCGTCGGCGTCGGCGAGTGCGGCCCGCTCCTCGCTGAAGGTCACACCCTCCAGGAATCCGCGGGCCCGCCCGGTCCGCGGGTAGCGCTCCAGCACGGCCCAGAACTCCGGTCCGTGCCCGGCGTGCAGCAGGTGCGCCAGCTCGTGCAGAAGCACGTAGTCGATCACCCAACGCGGCATGCCGCGCACGCGCGTCGAGATCCTGATCGTGCCGTCACCCAGGGTGCACGAGCCCCAGCGCCGACCCTGGTTGCCTGACCAGCTCACACTGGTCGGCCCCGCCCGGCCATCGAGGTAGCGGCTCGACAGCTCCGCCGCGCGCACGGCCAGCTCCTCGTCCGAGGGTCGCCGACGGCGTTCGGCGTCCGCGAGGCGCGCCACCATGCGGCGCACCCACTCCCGCTCCTGCGCCGACGTGAACCGCGCCGGGATCGCCACGACGATCCGGTCACCGTCGCGGTATGCCGTCACAGTGCGCAGTCGTTTGCGACTCCTGCGGACCTCGACATCCCCCAGCGATTGCGGATTCACCCGTTCAACGCTAGCGCGCGGGCGGTGCTGACGCCCGCAGTCCTCTCGTTCGTCGGTTGTTCCGGTGCGCGCAGGACCGCTCGCGCGAGTCGCGACACCTCGCCTTTTCCAGCGCGCCGCGCGTCGTTGAGGCAACACCCCCCGCGCGGGGCCACTATCGTGACGGTGCACGGGAGCGTGCGGCCGACTCGGCTGCTCGGCCCTGCCGCCAGGCCGGCGAACCCAAGGGCCGGCGCACATACGCATCCGAACGGAGAAAACTGATGGCTGAGACATACAAGGGCGAGTTCTACTGCGTGAAGTGCAAGGAGAAGCGCGAGGCCGAGGGCGACGTCGTCATCTCCGAGTCCGGCCGCAAGATGGCCAAGGGCATCTGCCCGGTCTGCGGGACCAAGCTGAACCGGATCCTCGGCAAGGCCTGAGCCCGCACGCACCGCCAGGGGCGGCCCGCGCGTCAGTCACTGACGCCGCGGGCCGCCCCTGTTCTCGCACCCGTTCGCTGGCCCGTCACCCTGTGGATGACGGTCGTGGCCCGGTGTGCGGTGCCAGGGTGGGGTCCGAGGGTGGATCCCGACGGGCCGCCGCGCGGGCGCGGCACGGTCCGACGCGAGGGGAGGCGGTCCGGTGCGTCTGCGGACGGGACTGCGTGTGCTCTGGCGCGCGCCTGGCGAGGTCCAGATCGGCACCGACGCGCGCTGGGCCGTCCGGCTGACCGACCTGACCCGCCACGAGATCGACCTGCTCACCGCACTCCTCGATGGCGCCACACTGCGCGGCCTCACGGCCAACGCCCGGTCACTCGGCATGCCACCCGCACGACTGGACGCGCTGGTGACCCTTCTGGACCGAGCCCAGCTGACGATGCCTGACAGTGGACCACGTCGGAGCCAGCCCACCGTGGCCCAGCTTCCACCCGGCACGGGGCCGGATGCCGCCACCTGGACCCGACTGCTGGCCGACTCGGACGGCGCCGCTCTGATCGCGGCGCGAGGAGACCGAACGGTCGGCCTGCTCGGGGCGGGCCGGCTCGGCCTGAGCATGGCGGTCACGCTCGCGAGCGCGGGGGTCGGGAGCGTGCTGGTCGAGGACGACCAACCCGTGTCACATGCGGACCTCGGCGTCGGCGGCTACACGACGCGGGACCTCGGGGCGCCGCGCCGGGCGGCCGCTGCCCGGGTGCTGAGCAACGTGGCGCCGGGTGTGCGCACCACGGCGCCCGGGGAGACCCGGCCCGATGTGATGGTGCTGGTCGAGCACGGCGCGGCCGACGCGCTCCGCGCGCGGGTCCTGATGTCGGCGGGCGTGCCGCACCTGTCCGTCGTGGTCCGTGAGGCGGACGTGGTGGTCGGGCCGATGGTGCTCCCAGGCGTGTCGGCGTGCCTGCGCTGCCTCGACCTGCACCGCACCGACGCCGACGAACACTGGCCGGCCGTCGCGGCGCAGCTCGCCGGCGCGCCCGGGAGCACCAGTACCAGCGTCGGCGAGGAGTCGGTGCTCGCCGCCATCGGCGGCTCGCTCGCCGCGGGTCAAGTCCTCGCCCAGCTGGACGGAACGCCGCCACGCACGCTCGGCGCCGCACTCGAGGTCGCCCTGCCGGAGGCCGTGCCGCGCCTGCGCGAGTGGCCGGTGCATCCCCGCTGCGGGTGCACCCGATTGCCTGGCACGCTGGTCAGTGTCCCAAGACGAGAGCACCCGGCACACGACCGGTGAAACGCCGGTGGCCCGTCAGCCGGTCGCGGCGACGAGCGCGAGCAGGGCCGGGCCGTACTTGTCGAGCTTGGCCGGACCGATGCCCTTGACCTGCGCGAGCTCGGCCATCGAGGCCGGGCGGGTCTCCGCGATCGCGGCCAGCGTCAGGTCGACCAGCACCGTGTAGGCGGGCTTGTCGGTCTCGGTCGCGACCTCCGCGCGCCAGTCGCGCAGCCGCTCGAAGAGGTGCTGGTCGTACTCCCCCGACAGCGCGGGACGCTTCGACCGGGTGGCACCGGCCGCGCGGCGGCGGGGGCCGTCGTCCGGCCACAGACGGTCGAGAAACCGCGTCCGGCGCCGGGAGGCGCGCCCGCCGGGGTTGCGCGCCCGCGCGAAGGACAGCTCGAGGTGCTCCCGCGCCCGGGTGATGCCGACGTACAGCAGGCGCCGCTCCTCGGCGACCGCCTCGTCGGTCTCCGCGAGAGAGATCGGCATGAGCCCCTCGCTCATGCCGACGAGAAACACGGCCTGCCACTCGAGCCCCTTGGCGGCGTGCAGCGACGCCAGGGTCACGCCCTCGACCGTAGGGGCGTGCTGCGCCGACGCGCGCTCGTCGAGCTCGGCGACCAGATCGGCCAGGCTCGCCTGATGGTGAGCCGCGAGGTCGTCGGCGAGCGCAACCAGCGCCTGCATCGACTCCCACCGCTCTCGCGCCGCGCCGCGCGCGGCCGGCGGCTGGTCGGACCATCCGGCCGAGAGCAGCACATTTCGCACGACCTCGGTCATCGGCGTCTCCGCGTCCGCCGCACGCCCCGCGCCACGCAGCAGGACCATCGCCTCCCGGACCTCGCGGCGCACGAAGAACCGCTCGCCGCCACGCACGAGGTACCCGATCCCAGCCGCGGCGAGCGCCTGCTCGAAGCCCTCCGACTGGGCGTTCGTGCGGTACAGCACCGCGATCTCGCTCGCCCGGGTGCCGGCAGCCAGCAGCCTCCCGATGCGAGCCGCGATCCCGGTGCCCTCCGCCTCGTCGTCGTCGTAGACGGTGAAACCGACCGGCGGCCCCGACGGACGCTGCGCGATCAGCTCGAGCCCCTGACCGCCCCGCCGACCTGATTCGGCGAGCAGGCGGTTCGCAAGCCCGACGACCTGGGGGGTGGACCGGTAGTCCCGCACCAGCCGAACCACCTGCGCCGTCGGATGCGTCTTCGCGAACGTGAGCAGATGGTACGGCGACGCGCCCGTGAAGGAGTAGATCGTCTGGCTAGGGTCACCGACCACGCACAGCTCCTCGCGGCCCCCGAGCCACTGGTCGAGGAGGTACTGCTGCAGCGGAGAGACGTCCTGGTACTCGTCGACCACGAAGCGCCGGTACTGCCCGCGCACAGCCTCCGCGACGTCACGTCGGGTGTTGAGCATGTCCGCGAGCATGAGCAGCACGTCCTCGAAGTCGATGACGCCTCGCTCGGTCTTCGCTTCCTCGTATGCCGCGATCAGCCGGGCCACGCCCTGACGGTCGTACCCGGCGGGCGCCGGGCGGTCGATCGCGGTCGTCGCGCGGACGTAGTCGTCCGCCGGCACGAGGGAGACCTTGGACCACTCGACCTCGCTCGCCAGGTCCCGGATCGCCACGCGGTCGACCGACAGGGAGAGCCGGCCCGCGGCCTGGGCGATGACCGGTGCCTTGTGCTCGAGGATGCGCGGCGGCGCGCCGCCGACCACCTTGGGCCAGAAGAAGCCGAGCTGGCGCAGCGCGGCGGCGTGGAACGTGCGCGCCTGCACCCCCCCGACGCCGAGCTCGCGCAGCCGGGTGCGCATCTCTCCGGCCGCGCGCGCGGTGAAGGTCACGGCGAGGACGCTCGTCGGTGCGTAGATCCCGCTGCGAACGCCGTAGGCGATCCGGTGCGTGATCGCACGGGTCTTGCCGGTGCCCGCGCCTGCGAGCACGCAGACGGGTCCGGTCAGAGCCAGCGCGACCGCGCGCTGGTCGGGGTCGAGGGCTTCGAGGATCTCGTCGGCAGACATCACCGCGATTCTCCCAGCCCATACCGACACCCACCGCCTCCCTCCACAAGCCGACCCATTCGTGCCCATTCGAGCCCATTCGTGCCCGTTCGAGCCCGGCGCGCCCGTCGCGCCCGTCACGGCCGCGGGGAGATGTCGCGTACTCTCTATGGTTCTTGAAAGTACAACGATTCTTGAAAGTACAACTTCCTGTGCACCCCGCTCCGACGACTGCCGAGGCCCCCTTGACCACCCAGACGCCGTCGGCCGGTGCCGTCACGATGTACTCCACCACGTGGTGCGGCTACTGCCGCCGGCTCAAGACGCAGCTGGACTCCGCCGGGATCGGCTGCACCGAGGTCAACATCGAGGAGCACCCCGCGGCAGCGGCGTTCGTCGAGCGGGCCAACGGCGGCAACCAGACAGTGCCGACCCTGGTCTTCCCGGACGGGACCTCCGCGACCAACCCGTCGCTCGCCGACGTCCGGGCGCGCCTCGCCGCCAGCGTGAGCTGAGGGGCGGAACCGCTCAGTCGCCCGGCAGCTCGGCCCCGAACCACTCCTCGATCAGCACCCGCGCGATCGACGCGCGTGTCGGCAGCAGCACGACTCCCGAGGCGACCTGATCAGCGAGCTCGGCACGCTCGAACCAGCGGGCCTCGGTGACCTCGGAACCGTCGACCTTGATCGCCGTCGTCAGTGCACGGGCCCGGAACGCGAGCATCAGGGAAGCGGGGAACGGCCATGGCTGGCTGCCGCGGTAGGTCACCTCCCCGACGTCGATGGCGACCTCCTCGGCTACCTCGCGCCGCACCGCCTGCTCGATCCCCTCACCCGGCTCGACATATCCGGCAAGCGTCGAGAACCGGTTCTGGGGCCACGGCGCGGCATGGCCGAGCAGCAGCCGGTCGGTGTCGTCGACCACAGCCATGATCACCGCCGGGTCCGTGCGCGGGTAGTGCTCGGTTCCGTCAGCAGGGCAGCGGCGCACCCAGCCCGCCCGCACGACATCGGTCAGACCCCCGCAGCGCGGGCAGCGCGGATGGGTCTCGTGCCAGGCCGCGAGCGCGATCGCCACGGTGGCAAGACCGGCATCCCGCGGACCGAGCACCGCACCCACCAGGCGCAGCTGCGACCACCGGCGGCTGGCGACCAGATCGACGCCAGGGGCGACCACGAAACCCTCGACGTCCGTGGTCTCGGCCGCCTGCTCCGCCAGCACGAGCGCGAGGTACGACGTCGCACCGTCGGTCCCGAGGTACAGCCACGCGTCCGGCGGGATGCCTGGGCGCACGGCCGCCGACGGTGCGAGCAGGTCGAGCTCCGGTCCGTCAGCTGCACTCGTGGTCGCCACCAGCGCACCGTGCACGAGCACCACGCGCGTGCTCTCGTCGGACAGGAGGTCGGCGATGAGACCGGGACGCGCCCGGCGATCGGCCGCGCGATCCACGGTCGCCCGGGCGAGCGGGAGTTCGGTCCAGTCCACTCGAACACGGTACGCGGCGCGGCGGACACGCCCGGCGCGTGGCCCACGATCCGCCCATCGGGGCGCCTACTCTGAATAGATGTCCCGTTCCCCGCTCGCGCTCGCCGCTCTCGCGACCGTCGCGATCCCTGGTCTCGATGCCGTCGACGTCCGGCGCCTGGTGCACCCCGGGACAGACTTCGACGTCGCCGTCGTGATCGACTCCTCCCGGCGACGCTGGGTCGTGCGGGCGCCCGGGCAGCCCGCCGCCGGCGCGGCCCTCGAGGCCGAGGTCGCACTGCTCGAACGGATCGCGGAGCAGGTCGACGGTGGCTACCACCTGCCGTTCGCGGTGCCCCGTCCCGTCGGCTTCGCGCACCTGACGGAAGGCGGACGGGCGGTGGTCCACGAAGAGATCGCCGGCGGACCGCTGCGACTCGATGCGCTCGTGCCGGGACCCGGTCTCGCCGCCTCGCTCGGACGCGCCCTCGCCGCGCTGCACGAGCTGCCGGTCGAGCTCGTCGAGAGCGTCGGTCTGCCCACCTACGATGCCGCGGCGTACCGCGATCGACGGTTGGCCGAGGTGGACGAGGCGGCGCGCACCGGCAAGGTGCCACCGACGCTGCTGCGGCGCTGGGAGCTTCTCCTCGAAGACGTCGCCATCTGGCGCTTCCAGCCGACCGTCGTGCACGGCGACCTCAGCGCAGAGCACGTGCTCACGGACGGACGGGAGATCACCGGTCTGCTCGGGTGGGGGGAGGCCAAGGTCGCAGACCCCGCCGACGACCTCGCCTGGTTGCTCGTCGCGGCCCCCCAGGACGCGGTCGAGTCGGTCATGGAGGCGTACCAGCTGGCCCGCACCGAGCTGACCGACCCGCACCTGACCGACCGCGCGCTCCTCGCGAGCGAGCTCGCCCTCGCCCGCTGGCTCTTGTACGGCGTACGGTCCGGCAGTGCGGAGGTCGTCGCGGACGCCGTGCAGATGCTCGCCGAGCTCGATGAGAACACGTCCGCCGCAGCGGACGAGGCGTCGCCCGCCTGACCACCGGACGCTCCGCACGCTCCGTCGGACTCGATCCCTCACTCGGTCGAGCCACGCAGCAGTGCCTCGATCCCCGTCTCGTCGAGCAGCTCTCCAGGGGTCACCGTGACGCCCGCCGCGACGTAGCAGAAGGCTGCGTCCACCTGCGCGAGGGGAAGCCCCGCCCAGCGGGACCACGCGAGCCGGTACACCGCGAGCTGCACCTCGCGGGTGCGGGCGGCCGCCTCGTCAGCTGGCGGCCTTCCGGTCTTCCAGTCGACGACGACGACGCCGCCGTCGGGACGGTCGAACACCGCGTCGATCCGGCACCGCAGCACGTAGCCCGCGACCGGTGTCTCGATGTCGACCTCGACCGCGACCGGGGTGCGGTCGGCCCACGGCGTCGCGAGGAATGCGGCGCGCAGGGCGGCCAGAGGTGCGTCCACGGGTACGGAGTCGTCGTCCGCGCCAGGCAGCGACTCGACGTCGACGAGGCTGGCCGCACCGAAGTACCGCTCGGCCCACGCGTGGAACTGGGTGCCGCGCCGGGCCTGCACCGATGGTTCGAGGGGCACCGGACGGCGCAGCGCATGCGCGAAGGCCTGTGGGTCGGCCGCGAGCCGCACCACGGCCGATGCCGACAGGTGCGCCGGGAGCTCGACGGTGACGTCGGGAACGGCCACCCGGCTCCGCTCCGCGAGCAGCAGATCGGCGGTACGAGTCAGGGGCGAGGCGGCGGGAGCCATACCGGGGGGCCCCCCGGTCAGCCCGGCCCGCAGCTCGGCATCGACCGCGGCGGCGGCGGCCGCGACGTGCACCCGACGGGGTCCGAGCCCGAACGGGTCGGCAGGCCAGGTGTGGACGAGCGGCTCGGCGGTGCGCGGGTTCGGGGCGCCCTGCTCGGGTTCCATCGCCCAGTCGTCCGTGCTCACGAGCCCAGCGTCGACAAGCTCGGCCAGGAAGATCGACGGCGGTTGGAAATCCTTCCGGTCGCGCCACCAGGAGCCGGACAGAAGCACCGCGCGACGTGCGCGCGTCACGGCGACGTAGGCGAGCCGGCGCTCCTCGGCCACCTGGTGCGTGCCGATGTCGCGACGCAGCTGCTCGCGACGAAGGTCGAGGTCCTTCTGGTCGACGGCGCCGGCCACGTCCAGCGACGGCAGCTCCGCCGCGTCACCCCGCAGCGGGTACGGCAGCGCGCCGAGGCCACTGAGCCACCCGCTCTCCCGGGGCCCGTGCGGGCCGGAGGTCGTCGTGGTCGGCAGCACGCCGTCGGTGAGACCCGGGACGGCGACGACGTCCCACTCGAGCCCTTTGGCGGCATGCACCGTGATCAGTTGGACCGCGTCCGGGTCCGGCTCGGTGACCGGCTTCTCAAGGCCTCGCTCCTCGCTCGCGGCGGCGTCGAGCCACGCGAGGAACGCCCCGAGCGTCGGCGCGTCGGCCCCGTCGGAGAACTGCACCGCCACGTCGCGGAACGCGTCCAGGTGCGCGCGGGCCCGGCCGGGGCTCACGCCGGGCCGCGCGGCAACCTCGATGTCGAGGCCGAGCAGTCGCTCGGCCTCACCGACGAGCTCGTACAAGGAGAGGTAGGTGTGCGACCGCAGGGTGCGCAGCAGCCGGGCGAGGTCCTGGAGCCGCTCGTACGCGACCTCCGTGATGTGCCGGCCGGTTCGGCTGCGCCAGCCGCGGGGTGGCAGGTCGTCGAGCGCGTCCACGATGCTGCGCTCGTCCACGACGTCACCCTCGACCACCACGTCGTCGCCGCCGGTGGGGACGTGGTGGGGGGCAGCGGGAGCGCCGCGTGCACCTGCCAGCTCCCCCGCCCAGGCCGCCAGCGCATGCAGGTCCGCGATCCCGAGCCGCGTGCGCGCACCCGTGAGCAGCCGGATCAGTGCCTCCCCCCGCGACGGGTCGTGCGCGACGCGAAGCACCGCCACCAGGTCGACCACCTCCGGGGTCTGGAGCAGCCCGCCGAGCCCGACGACCTCGACCGGCAGTCCCGCGGCACGCAGGGCTGCCTCGAGCGCGCCGAACTGGGACCGCTTGCGGCACAGCACTGCGGCGGTCACCCGGACCGTCGACGGTCCGGCCGGCCGCCAGCGGTCCGCGACGAAGCGCGCCACCGTGGCGGCCTCCAGCTCGACCGTGGCCGCGTACGTCGCGTGCACCTCACCGGGGCCCGCGCCGGGGCGCGCCTCGAGCTTCGGGACGCGCACCGGTCCGGGAGCACCGCTCGAGCCCACGGCGCTGGTCCGCAGCGGCGCGGCGACCTGGTTCGCGGCGTCGAGGATGGACTGGTCGTTACGCCACGACGTGGACAGGAACCGCACGGGTGCCGGTCGCGGGACACCGTCCGCCAGCACCGGGAACCGTTCCGGGAAGCGCTCGAGACCGCCCGCGCTCGCCCCGCGCCACCCGTAGATCGACTGGTGCGGGTCGCCGACGGCGGTGACCGGGTGCCCGCCGCCGAACAACGCGGACAGCAGCTCGAGCTGCGCGCAGGAGGTGTCCTGGTACTCGTCGAGCAGCACGACCCGGAACCGCCCGCGCTCGGTAGCCCCCACCGCGGGGACCTCGCGCGCGAGCCGGGCCGCGATCGAGACCTGGTCGCCGAAGTCGATGACGTCGGCGACGTGCTTGCGCCGGCGGTACTCGGTGACGACGTCGATGAGCCGCCGGCGCTCGGCGAGGGAGGCAAGGACTTTGCCCGTCGCCGCGTAGGGGCCCTTCTTGCCGCCCGCGTCGGCGACCGCGAGCATCTCCTCGATCAGCGCCTCGATCCGCTCACCCGCCTCGTCCGGCTGCACGAGGTGCTCGGCGAGCGAACCCGAGAGCGCCAGCACCGCCTGGACGACGGAGGACGTCGCCGCATCGGTGGCAAGGTCACCCGCCCAGGTCTCCACGACGTCCGTGGCGAGCTGCCACTGGCCGGCCTCCCGGAGCAGGCGCGACGTCGGCTCGATACCCAGCCGCAACGCATGGTCGGTCACGAGGGAGGCCGCGTAGGAGTTGTAGGTCGCGACCGTGGGCCGCGCAAGATCGATGCCGGACTGGGTGCCCGTGGCGACCGGTACGGCGAGGGAGGTGGCCGAGAGTGCGGGCCCGAGCCGCCGCAACCGCCTCCGCACGCGCTCGCCCAGCTCCCCGGAAGCCTTGCGGGTGAACGTCAGGCCGAGCACCTGCTCGGGGGCGACCAGCCCGTTGGCGATGAGCCAGACCACCCGGGAGGCCATCGTCTCGGTCTTGCCCGAACCCGCTCCGGCGACAACGAGCAGCGGGGTGAGCGGATGCTCGATGATCTCGACCTGGTCGGGTGTCGGCCGGGCCCGGCCGAGCAGCTCGGCGATCCGGACCGCGGTCAGGGTCCGCGTTCCGGACCGGGCGCTCACTCCACCACCTGCCGGCCCTCGCCGTGCAGCGGGCAGCTCGTGCGGACCGGGCACATCGCGCACAGGTCGTTGGCGCACGCCGTGAAGACGGAGGCCGCCATGGTGCTCGCGACCCGGTCGATCATCGTCCGCGCCCAGGTCGGTGCGTCCACCTCGGGTCCGAGCGCCCCCTGGGCCCGGATCGTCGGGCCCTTGCCGACGTCGCCGACGAACACCAGCTGGGCGCCCGCGCTCCGGGTCTCGGGGGCGAGCCCCTCGAACGCCCCACCGTCGACCGCCAGCTGGTAGCTGCCGAGCTGCGCGTTCTCGACCGTCTCGCTCGCGCTCGGGGCACGCTTGCCCGTCTTGAGGTCGACGACGCGCACGGCGCCCGTGCCGACGTCCTCGACCCGGTCGACCACACCGCGCAGCAGCGCCCGGTCGAGCTCGAGGCTGAACGGCGCTTCCCGGAGCACCGCTTCGCCCGCACCCTTGAGGTACTCCGCGAGCCGGCGCACCATTCGTTCGGCGCGGCGCCGCTCAGCCACAGCGGGCCAACCGTCAGGCAGGCCGAGCTCGCGCCAGCGCCGGTCCAGCTCGCTCAACAGCTCACCCTCGGTGCCGCTCGGGAGTCCTTGTGCGATCGAGTGCACGAGCGTCCCGAGCGTCTGGCTGGTGCCGTCCGCGGCCGTGCCGCCAGCCGCCTCGAGCGCCCAGCGCAGGGCGCACGTGCCGACCGTCTCGGCCTTCGACGGCGAGACGGGCACCAGCTCGTCGGCCGCCCACAGCGGCTCGGCACTCGACTCCTCGGCCAGGCCGTACCACTCGCGCGGGTCGGCGCCCGCGACACCCTCTCGCGCGAGCCGGGCCAGCAGACGCGCAGCGCCGCGGTCGGTCTCGGCGAGTCGGCCTGCGGTCCCACCCACCGGTCCCGCCACGCTCGACTCGAGCTGCGAGCGCAGCGCGCCCACGAGCCCGCGCAGGTCCATCGGCACGGCCGCGGAGACACGGCGAGGGTCCCGGTCCTCGTCCCCCGCACGCTCGGGCGCGTCGCCCGCGCGCGGCACGAGCTCGGGCCTCTGCACGAGGTCGACGAACACCGAGGGCTGGGTGTCACCGTCCGAGACCGCGGTGACCAGCAGCACGCTGCGCGCGCGGGACGTAGCGACGGCGAACGAGCGCAGCTCGTCGGCGAGCACCGCGGCCCGGGCCTGCGTGCCCGCACCGGCGGCGTCCGAGGACCGGCCCGCCAGGAGCTCGACCAGCGACTGGGCGCCGAGCAGCGAGTCGCGCAGCCGCAGGTCGGGCCACGTGCCCTCCTGGACACCCGCGACGATCACGACGTCCCACTCCCTCCCGGCGGCCCCGGCGGGAGTGAGCACGGCCACGGAGTCCCGGCTCGCTGCTCGCGCCGCGAGGCTGTCTGCGGGCAGGTCCTGGGACTGCAGGTAGTCGACGAACGCGCTGGCCCGGGCCTGCGGCAACCGGTCCACGAAGGTCTCAGCCGCGCGGAAGAGCGCGAGCACCGCGTCGAGATCGCGGTCGGCGCGCGCACCACCCGGACCGCCGGCGAGGGCCGCCCGGCGCCATCCCTCGGCGAGGTCGGCCGCGGACCACAGCGACCAGAGCACCGTCTGGGCGCTGGCGCCCGGTGCTGCGGCTCCCGCCCGGCCCGCCGCGAGCACCCGAGCGAGGCGAAGTGTGCCGCGGCGCACGGCCGCGGGAAGGCTCGCCGTCCGGGCTGGGTCGGCGAGCGCCTCCACGAGCAGCACATCGCTCGCGCGGCCGCCGCCGCCGGCAAGCTCCTCGGCGCGCAGCGCGCGGCGCAGCCGCCGCAGCCCGACAGCGTCGGTGCCGCCGAGCGGCGAGGTCAGCAGCCCGACGGCGGCCTCGGCGTCGAGCTCCGCAGGGTGGAGGGCACACCTCAGGGCGAGCAGCAGCGGGCGTACCGCCGGCTCCTCGCGCAAGGGAAGGTCGGTCCCGAGCACGGCGACCGGGACCGAGGCGGCGGCGAGCGCGCGGCGCAGGGTGGCGACCTGACCGCCGGACCTGGCGATCACCGCCATGCAGCCCCAGGCGACCGAGCGCTCGACGTTCGCCGTGCGCAGTGCGTGCGCCACGTATGCCGCCTCCTGCGCAGGGCTCGGCAGCAGCGCGACCCGCGCGACGGTAGGCGCCAGCGGGTGCGCAGACGGTTCTGCGTGCACCGAGGGTCGTGCGGGCGCGAGGGGTCGGCTCCGCTCCGGACGGGCCGCCGGGCGGCGGTGCCGGGTGGCGCCGACCGAACCGATCTCCTGCGTCACGGCCGCCGTCACCGCCCGCAGCTCCGCGCTCTGCCGCCACGCCGTGGCGAGCACCAGCCGGTCCGCGCCGAACTCACCCAGCCCAGCGCCGTCGGCCACGGCCCTGCCCACCAGAGCGGGCGCCGCGCCACGGAACGTCTGCACCGCCACGTCGGGGTCCGCGAAGAGCACGAGCCGGGCGCCGTCGTCGGCTAGCACCCGAAGCAGGCGCCCCGTGGCCGCGGTGCTCTCCTGGTGGTCATCCACCACGACCAGGCGCCAGCGCGGACGCGGGACGCCGGGCACCTCGTCCTCCCAAGCCACGAGTGCCTCCGCCGCCTCGTCCACCACGACGGCCGGATCGAACCGGGCACCCGCGTCGGGTGTCGTCTGCCGCAGCAGCGTGACGTCGAGGTACTCGCGGTACAGGTGCGCCGCGACGACCCACTCGGGCCGCCCCTCACGCGCACCGATCGCTGCCAGGTCCGCGGGGGTCAGGCCACGCTCGACCGCGCGCATCAACAGGTCGCGCAGCTCGTCGCGGAAGGCCCGGACGCCGAGCACCGCCGGAGGCACGGTCGCGGGCCAGTCGAGCGGGACGCCGTCGCCGGCCGCGTGGCCGGCCAACAGCTCGGCGAGCAGCAGGTCCTGCTCAGGACCAGAGATGAGGGTGGGCATCGGCTCGCCGAGCCG
>Ga0209745_1000670_pt1 | contig 20758 bp, 18 predicted proteins | sample BarGraNGADG00312_FD_184495 | JGI IMG/M metagenome (GOLD analysis project Ga0209745, IMG submission 184495) | Arctic peat soil microbial communities from Barrow, Alaska - Barrow Graham LP Ref core NGADG0004-312 (SPAdes) (version 2) | ecosystem: Environmental > Terrestrial > Soil > Wetlands > Peat...
GCTGCCGCCGCCGGAGTGACCACGGCGTCCGCCAGCGGCACGCAGCTCGGCGCGCCGGTCAGCGGGACCGAGGGGTCGAGGGTGATCGTGCTCGGGTCGACCAGGGCGACGTAGTCCGAGCCCACGGTGAGGTCGAGGGTGCCGTCCGAACGGTTGTCGAGCACCAGGGTGGCATGGTCGAGCTGGGCCGCAAGGGTGTATGCAGCACCCACGCCCGAGCGCCCGAAACCGATCCGTGCGACACCGCTCACAGTCGACTGGGCGTTTCCGGTCGACAGGATGATGAACCCGCGGCCCGCGAGCGCGTTCGACGTCTCGGTCGCGAGGCCCGCCCGATGCGTCGCGTTGAGCACGGTCAGCTGGATGTTCTGGTACGCGACCGGGAGCGTGCCGACCGGCGGACAGGGCGGGGGCGGGTTCGTCTGCCCGGCGTCGGGTGCAGCGGTGGTGAAGTCACGCGCGAGAGGGGACCGGACGGCGCCGGTATAGACAGCGAGCGAGCCGAGGGTGACCGCGGCCAGCGCAATGGCGAGAACGCTGAACAGGACCGCCTGGCGCTCGCGTCGATGCCGTCGACGCAGCACCCTGCCGCGGTCGGCCCCCTGCGCTGGCGTCACGCGCCGAATCTAGCTGATCGGGTGCGTCGGGCAGCGACGATCATGACAGGACGAGCACGCGCGCGTGCAGCACCGGGCGCTGGTGGAGCGCGGCGCGGACCGCGCGGTGCAGCCCGTCCTCGAGGTACATCACGCCCTGGTACTGCACCACGTGCGCGAACAGGTCCCCGAAGAACGTCGAGTCGTCCGACAGCAGGCTGTCGAGATTCAGGGTTCGCTTGGTGGTCACGAGCTCGTCGAGCCGGACCTGCCGGGGCGGTACCTCGGCCCACTGCTTGGGCGTCACGAGGCCATGGTCCGGATAGGGACGCCCCTCGCCCACGGCTTTGAAGATCACAGTAGTCAGTGTAGGTCGCGACTCCGGTCATCATGAGCCATGACCGAGCCGTGGGCGGTTCGCCTCAGCCGATCGCGGCCGGGCCTGGTCAGCGTCGGTGCAGGCTGACCTCGGTGGCCTTGACCGAGAGCCACACCTTCGCTCCAGGAACGAGCAGCAGCGCCGCGACGGACGCAGGCGTGAGATCGACCAGCACCTCGGGGTCGCCTGTGGTGCGCAGGCGCACCCCGGTCGGTGCCGTCTCGAGCGCCAGCACCCGTGCCGGCCAGACGTTGCGCGGGCTCGCACCATGCGGCTCGCTCGTCTGCACGACGACGGCGGCGGGTCGGAAGACGGCCGCGAGAGGTGCGCCGTCGGGCACGTCCGGTTCGGCATCGACGGCCGGTGATCCGACGAACCGTCGGCCGTCGGGGGCCCGGACCGCGCCGCTCTCGGCTGTGCCGACCACGAGGTTCACCCCGGCCAGGTCCGCGGTGAACGGGTTACGCGGCGCGGCGAGCACCCGTGCCGTCGCTCCTTCGTCGACGACCCGGCCGTCCACCAGCACCGCGACCCGGTCGGCGAGGACCACGGCGTCGAGCACGTCGTGCGTGACGAGGAGCGTCGTCGTCCGGTGCGCCGCCAGCTGGGCCCGCAGCAGGTCCCGTATCTCGGGAGCCGTACGCACATCGAGCGAGGCCATCGGTTCGTCGAGCAGGAGGACATCGGGACGGGCGGCGAGCGCGCGGGCAAGTGCGACGCGTTGCTGCTGGCCGCCGGACAGGGCCGCCGGTCGACGGTCCGCCGTCTCCGCCAGCCCGACCGCGGTGAGCCAGTCGTCTGCCAGCAGACGCGCGGTCCGGCGTCCGGCGCCCCTGGCCGCGGGGCCGAAGGCGATGTTCTCGGCCGCCGTCAGATGGGGGAAGAGGAGCGGCTCCTGCCCGAGCAGGCCCACCGCACGCTCGGCAGGCGCGACGAGCACGGGCGTCGCGCGGCCCGTACCGACAGAGGTGAGCGTGCGCTTCCCGACCCGCACGTGCCCGGCGTCGGGCGCCAGGAGCCCGGCGAGCACCGCGAGCAGCGTGGACTTGCCAGACCCGTTCGGTCCGAGGACGGCGAGCACCTCGCCGCGCTCGACGGCGAGGTCGACGTCGAGGGTGAACTCCCCTCGGCGGACCAGCGCGCGGACCTCGACGAACGCGGTCATCGCGGCTGATCCGGCCGCCAGCCCCGTACGAGCACCAAGATGACCACCGCGACGACGACGAGCAGCAGGGACAGGGCCACGGCAGACTCCTGCGTCACGCCGGCGCCGTTGAACGCGGTGTAGATCGCGAGCGGCATCGTGCGCGTGACCCCGGCGGCGTTGCCGGCGAACAACGCGGTGGCGCCGAATTCGCCCAGCGCGCGCGCGAAGCACAGGACGGTGCCGGCGACGAGGCCGGGCAGCACGAGCGGCAGGGTGATCCGGCGGAATGTGAGTCCGCGGCCCGCACCGAGGGTCGCGGCGACCGTCTCGTACCGCGTCCCGGCGGTCCGGAGTGCGCCCTCGACGGAGATGACGAGGAACGGGAGCGCGACGAAGGACTGCGCGAGGACGACTGCCGCGGTGGTGAACGGGATCCGCACGCCGAGAGCGACGTCGAGGTACCGCCCGAGCAGGCCGTTCCGGCCGAGCAGGTACAGCAGCGCGACGCCGCCCACCATGGGCGGCAGCACGAGGGGGAGCGTCACGACTGCGCGGAGGACGTCCGCGACGCGTGGGCGGGCGCGCGCCATCACGAGTGCGAGCGGGACGCCGAGCACGAGGCAGAGCGCGGTCGAGGCGAGACCGGTGCGCAGCGACAGCGCGAGCGCCTCGAGCGCCGCCGGCGACGTGATCGCCGCGGGGACAGTGGCCCAGTCGGCGCGGACGAGCAGCGCGAGGAGCGGTAGCACGAGCAGTCCGACGCCGAGCGTGGCAGGGAGCAGCAGCGTGCGCGGGACCGTCCCGCCAGGGCGGAGGCGGGCGGTCCGCATGCTCACGGGGACCCGAACCCGTGCGCCGCGAGCACGTCCCGTCCGGTGGGCGAGAGCACGAGATCACGGAATGCACGGGCGGCCGCGGGGTTCGCCGCGGCGGCGAGCACGGCGATCGGATAGGAGTTCACCACCGCGTCGGAGCCCGCGAAGTTGATCCCCACGAGCGTGCCCTGCGCGCCTGCGATGTCGCTCGCATAGACGAGTCCTGCGTCGGCCTCGCCAGCGGCGACCACGGTGTCGACAGCGGACACGTTCTGCTCCTCGCTGACCGGGGTCAGCCGCACGCCCGCCGCGTCGAGCGCGGCATGGGCGGCTGCGCCGCACGGAACCTCGGGGGCGCACAGCACGACCTGCAGCCCGGGCCGGGCGAGGTCGGCGAGCGTCTCGATGCCGCGCGGGTTCCCGGGGGCGACCGCGATGCGCAGCGTGTTCGTGGCGAACAGGTCGGGCGCGCCGGCGAGGAGGTCGGCGTCGGCCACGGTGGTCATCGTCCGCACGTCGGCCGAGGCGAACAGGTCACCGGGCGCTCCCTCGACCAGCTGGGTCGCCAGGGTGGAGGAGCCGTCGTAGGTTGTGCGGACGCGCACATCCGGGTTGAGCTGCTCGAACCGGGTCGCGAGCTCGTCGAACGCGGACCGCAGCGAGGCGGCGGCGAGGATGGTCAGTTCACCGGAGAGCTCCTTGCCCGACGGCGGGCCCGTCGTGGGGCGCGACGGCGTCCCGGCGCCGGTCAGGGGAGCGCAGCCGACGAGCGTGACCACGAGCGCCAGGCCCGTGACCGCCCCGCGGACGACCAGCGACCGGATCGGGGCGTTCACCGCGCGCCGCCGGGCGTCTCGATGATCACGGTCGTCGCCTTGACGACCGCGACGGCGAGCGAACCGATCTCGAGCCCCAGCTCGCGGACGGCCTCGCTCGACATCAACGACACCACGCGGTGCGGCCCGGCCTGGATCTCCACCTGTGCCATCACGGTATCCGTGGTGATCGCGGTGACCAGGCCCACGAACCGGTTTCGGGCGCTCCGGCCGACCCCGGACGGGTCCTCCGGCACCCGGGCGACCTCCTTGGCCCGCGCGGCGAGGTCGGTCCCGGCGATCACGTGGCGGCCGGCGTCGTCCCGGTGGGTGGTCAGGGTGCCTGAGTCGACCCACCGGCGCAAGGTGTCGTCGCTGACGCCGAGCAGCCGGGCGGCCTCGCTGATCCGGTATTGCGGCACAATTGGGGAACCTAGCACCGCAGATGCGGAATCTTTGGCGGTATCAGGCCTCGATCACGACGGGGATGATCACCGGCGCACGCCGGCTCGTGCGCTGGAACCAGCGGCTCACCGCGCGGTCGATGAGCCGCTCCAGCTCGCTGAAGTCGCGCACGCCGTCCTTCGCCGCCTTGGCGAGCGCCTCCTTGATCACCGGGACGAGGGCGTCGAACGACTTGGCGTCGTGCACGAAGCCGCGGGTGAGGAAGTCCGGCTCCTCGCTCAGCTTCCCGGTCTCCGGGTTGATGAGCGCGACGATCGTGACGACGCCGTCCTCGGCGAGCGCGCGGCGGTCGCTGAGCGACTCCTCGGTCACCGTGCCGACCGTCATGCCATCGACGTAGACCAGGCCGGCCGGGACGCGGCCCGTGACGGACACCTTGCCGTCGACGAGGTCCAGCACCGTCCCGTCCTCGGCGACCACGGCGCGCTCCGGCGGGACGCCCGTCCGGATGGCCAGGTTCGCGTTCGCCCGCAGGTGCCGCGACTCGCCGTGGATCGGCAGGACGTTGCGCGGCTGGATGAGGTTGAAGCAGTAGACGAGCTCGCCGGCGCTGGCGTGGCCGGAGACGTGCACCTTCGCGTTTCCCTTGTGCACGACATTCGCGCCAAGGCTGGTCAGTCCGTTGATCACGCGGTAGATCGCGTTCTCGTTGCCCGGGATCAGCGAGCTCGCGAGCAGCACGGTGTCGCCCTCGCCGATGCGGATGACGTGATCGCCGGTGGCCATGCGGGCCAGGGCCGCCATCGGCTCGCCCTGGGACCCGGTCGCCACGAGGGTGACCTTCTTGTCGGGCAGGCCCTCGAGGGCCTTGAAGTCGACGACCAGGCCGCGGGGCACGTGCAGGTAGCCCAGATCGCGCGCGATGCCCATGTTGCGGACCATCGACCGCCCGACGAAGGCGACCTTGCGGCCGTGCTCGTGCGCCGCGTCCAGGACCTGCTGGATGCGGTGCACGTGGCTCGCGAAGCTCGAGACGATGATCCGCCGCGGGGCCGTGCGGAACACGGTGTCGATCGCGGGTCCCAGGTCCTGCTCGGAGGTGGTGAAGCCGGGCACCTCGGCGTTGGTCGAGTCGACCATGAACAGGTCGACGCCCTCCTCGCCGAGGCGCGCGAAGCTCCGCAGGTCGGTGATCCGCTTGTCGAGCGGGAACTGGTCCATCTTGAAGTCGCCGGTGTTCAGGACGAGGCCGGCCTTGGTGCGGATAGCGACGGCCAGTCCGTCGGGGATGGAGTGGTTCACGGCGATGAACTCGGTGTCGAACGGGCCGAACTTGCGACGGTCCCCCTCCTTGACCTGGACGGTCTTCGGCCGGATCCGGTGCTCCTTGAGCTTGGCCTCGATGAATGCGAGGGTCAGCTCGGAGCCGACGACCGGGATGTCCGCGCGTTCGCGGAGCAGGTACGGCACCCCGCCGATGTGGTCCTCGTGGCCGTGCGTCAGGACGATCGCGTCGATCTTGTCGAGCCGGTCCCGGATCCAGGTGAAGTCGGGCAGGATCACGTCGACCCCTGGCTGGTGCTCCTCGGGGAACAGCACTCCGCAGTCGACGACGAGCAGACGACCCTCGTGCTCGAAGACCGTCATGTTGCGACCGATCTCACCGAGTCCGCCGAGCGGCACGACGCGCAGTCCACCCTTCGGGAGAGGAGGCGGAGACTTGAGGTCGGAGTGGGTGTGGCTCATGGTCCTCAGATTACTGGAGCATGGCCGCCACGGTATTCACCAGGTCGGGCTCACGGGACGTCCAGGGTGGCGATGAAGGCGGTGACGATGCGGTCGACCGGGGCGGTGAGGTCGAGATCGTTCCCGCGCTCGTCGGCCTCGAGCGGTTCGAGGGTCTCGAGCTGCGAGGTGATCAGCGACACGGGCATGAAGTGGCCGGGCCGGTTGGCGACGCGCTCGGTCAGCACGGCGGCGTCGCCGGTCAGGTGCAGGAACACGAGGCGCGGCGCGGCCGAGCGCAGCACGTCACGGTACCGGCGACGCAGGGCCGAGCAGCCGACGACACCGCCGCGGTCGTGGTGGTCGGCGAGCCACTCCCCGGTGGCCTTGAGCCATGGCGCGCGGTCGTCGTCGTCCAGGGGGTGACCGGAGACCATCTTGGCGACGCTCGCCTCGCTGTGGAACGCGTCGGCGTCGGCGAACTCGATCCCCAGGCGGACAGCGAGCGCCCGTCCGACCGTCGTCTTGCCAGATCCGGACACCCCCATCACCACGACGAGCGGTCGGAGGTTCGTCGTGGGAGTGCTCATGGGCGACGCTCCTTGGCTCTGGGGTCCCGGATGGGAGCAGGCCTGCGCTGGCCACGACCTCACGATGAGGCATTAATGCTATGAATGCAAGCATGTCACACTATTAATGTGATCTAAATCCGCGTTTCGAACCATCGGGCCGAGGCGTGCGGCAGGATGGGCGAAATGAGCGACGAGGTCCAGCAGACGCGTACTGGCCTGCACGAGCAGGTTCTGGCAGCGCTCGGTCCGGCGCTGGTCGCGGGTGAGATCGGCGAGGGCACCGTGCTGAGGATGGACGAGATCGCGCGGCAGCATGGCGTCTCGCGGACCGTCGCGCGCGACGTCGTGAAGGTGCTCGAGTCGCTCCAGCTGGTCACGACCCGGCGACGGATCGGCGTCACCGTCCGCGCGCGTGGCGAGTGGAACCTGTTCGACCCCCGGTTGATCCGGTGGCGCCTTGCGGGGCCCGACCGGGCTCGTCAGCTGCGCTCGTTGAGCGAGCTGCGCCACGGTGTCGAACCGGTCGCGGCCGCGCTCGCGGCGGTCCACGCGCAACCTGAGCAATGCGGCCGGATGACGGCGGCCGTGATCGGGATGTCGGTGACCGGGAGACTAGGCGACCTGGGGGCCTACCTGCAGCACGACGTCGCGTTCCACCGCGCGTTGCTCGAGGCGTCGGGAAACGACATGTTCGCCGTCCTGGCGTCGGTGGTGAGCGAGGTGCTCACCGGCCGGACGTACCACGACCTGATGCCGAAGCACCCAGAACCCGCGGCGATCCGTCTGCACGCCGAGGTTGTCGAGGCTGTGGCGGTAGGTGACGCGTCCGGGGCCGAGCGGGCGATGCGGGCGATCGTCGAAGAGGCGCAGCAGGCGATGGCGGCCGCTGTCCCGGGCGGCGAAGCTCCGGTCTGAGCGGACGACCGTGCCGGTCCCGCTCCCGTCATCGTCCGCGCAGCCGGTCGATCTCGCGGCGCTCGCGCTTGGTGGGTCGGCCGGCACCACGGTCGCGCTGCGCGGCAAGGGCGACGTGCTCGCGCGGGGGTGGGGGTGGTGTGCGGTCGATGAAACACTCCGCCGCGGCCGCCGCGCCGACCCGCTTCTCGATGATGCAGGCGACGTCGACGATCCGTTCGAGTCCGTCGCCCCGGAAACGGACCTCGTCGCCGACGTGCACGAGCGTCGCAGGCTTGGCGCGGTCACCGTTGACGCGCACGTGTCCCGCCCGGCACGCCGCAGCGGCCATGGCGCGGGTGCGGGTCAACCGGACCACCCACACCCAGCGGTCGACCCGGGTACTTGCAGGCCCCCCGACAGTGCTCACTCCCCGAGCCTAGGCTCCCGCCGGGTCACGCCCGATGCGCGAGGTAGTAGTGGATCAGGGACTGGGTGGACTGGTCCTGGGCGGCCAGCGTCTCCCTGTCACCCGCCACCGCGGGGGCGATCTCCACCGCGAGCTTCTTGCCGAGCTCGACCCCCCACTGGTCGAAGCTGTCGATGCCCCACACCACGCCCTGCACGAAGGTGACGTGCTCGTACAGCGCGACCAGCTGACCGAGCACGGCGGGAGTCAGCGACGGCGCCATGATCGACGTCGTCGGCCGGTTTCCGCTGAACACGCGAGCGGGGATGATCTCCTCGGCGGTGCCCTCGGCCCGTAGCTCTTCGGCCGTCTTGCCGAACGCGAGGGCCTTGGTCTGCGCGAAGAAGTTCGCGAGGAACAGCTCGTGGACGTCCGCGGCGCCACCGGGCGAACCAGCATCGCGCAGCGGGTGCGCCGGTGTCGCGACCGCGATGAAGTCCGCCGGGATCAGCCTGGTGCCCTGGTGGATGAGCTGGTAGAAGGCGTGCTGCCCGTTGGTCCCGGGCTCGCCCCAGAAGATCTCGCCCGTCTGGGTCGTGACCGGGGTGCCGTCCCAGCGCACGGACTTGCCGTTGGACTCCATCGTCAGCTGCTGTAGGTACGCGGCGAAACGGTGCAGGTACTGGGCGTAGGGAAGCACGGCGTGGGTGTGCGCGCCGAGGAAGTTGACGTACCAGACGTTCAGCAGGCCCATCAGGACGGGCACGTTCTGCGCAAACGGCGCGGTACGCAGGTGTTCGTCCACCGTGTGGAAGCCGCCGAGGAAGGCGCGGAAGTTCTCCGGGCCGATGGCGATGGCCAGCGACGTGCCAATTGCCGAGTCGATCGAGTAGCGCCCGCCCACCCAGTCCCAGAAGCCGAAGGCGTTGGCCGGGTCGATGCCGAAGTCCGCCACCTTGTCCAGGGCGGTCGAGACCGCGACGAAGTGCCGGGCGACAGCCTGGGTGCGAGCCGCCTCGGTGTCCGCGATGGCGCCGACCGCAATCAGCCGTTCCCAGAGCCAGCCGCGCGCCAACCGGGCGTTCGTCAGGGTCTCCAGGGTGCCGAAGGTCTTGGAGGCGACGATGAACAGCGTCGTCGTCGGGTCGAGACCCTTGACCGTCTCGGCGACGTCGGTCGGGTCGATGTTCGAGACGAAGCGCACGGTGAGGCCCGCGGCGACATAGGGCTTCAGTGCCTCGTAGGCCATGACCGGCCCGAGGTCGGAGCCGCCGATGCCGATGTTGACGACGGTGGCGACGCGCGCGCCGGTCACCCCGGTCCATGCACCGCTGCGGACCTTCTCGGCGAAGGCAGCGACCTTGCCCAGCTCGGCCTGCACGTCCGCGTCGACGTCCTGGCCGTCGACGATCAGAGCCGGGGCGGCCGACGGCGGACGCCGCAGCGCGGTGTGCAGCACCGCCCGGTCCTCGGTCACGTTGATGTGCTCGCCGGAGAACATCGCGGCGAGCCGGTCGGCCAGTCCCACCTCTTGGGCGAGCCGCACCAGCAGTGCGACCGTCTCGTCGGTGATCAGGTTCTTCGACAGGTCGACATGCAGGTCGCCGACGGTCCGGGTGAGCCGGGACGTCCGCCCGGGGTCGGCGCCGAACCAGGCGCGCAGGTTCGGTTCGAGGGTGGCCCGGTGCGAGCTGAGGGCCTTCCAGGCGTCGGTGGTCGTGGGGTCGATCGGTGTCGGGTTCACGGGGCTCCTTCTGGTGGTTCTTCCGGGATCACCGTATTGCCCGCAGCTCGCCACCCTCCCGGACCCCTGCGCCCACCCGCCCCTTGCTGATCAGGCGCGCAGGCTACGACCGGTCGTCAGGGGTTCGGTTCTGGAAGGTCTCGCCGGTCTCGGTGTCGATGGCGGTGGCGCCCTCGGGCAGGTTCGACAGGTCGGGTGCGATGACGATGTCGGGCAGTCCGGAGTCGGGCAGCCGCATGGCGTCCTTCTCACTCTCGGGATCCCGGGTGACGCCCGTCAGGACGAGGTCGTGCGCGCCGCGCCGCGCCAGCGTCTCGCCGCGGAAGAAGGCCGGAGCCACCAGCCGATACACCACCATGAGCACCGCACCGATGACGAGGGCACCGATCCCGACCACGAACACGCCGCCGATCCCGAAGATGGTCGTGTTGCCGTAGTCCGGCTGGGCGTACTGGTAGGAGGCGATCACGAACGCTCCGAGCAGAAGCAGCCCGCCGAGGAACGGCAGCACGCCTTTCATCCAGAGGTCGCGCCCGCCGGCGGCGATCCTGCGCCGGTAGAACCACACGCAGGCGAACCCGGTCATGCCGTAGTAGAACGCGATCATCAGGCCGACCGCCGAGATCGAGTCGCCGAGGATGTTCTGGCTGACCAGGGTGAGCCCCACGTAGAAGAGGATCGAGACCACGCCCATCCAGATCGTCGCGTCCGTCGGCGTCAGGTAGCGCGGGTGGATCCTGGCGAACTTGGCGGGGAGCGCCTTGAAGGCGCCCATCGCCAGCGCGGTCCGCGCGGTGGGCAGGATGGTCGTCTGGGTGGAGGCCGACGCCGACGTCAGCACCGAGATGATCAGCAGGGACTCCATGACCTTGCCGAATCCGGATCCGCCGAACACGGTCGGGCCGAGGGCGTGGAACACGTCGGAGGAGTTGTCGGGGTTGCCGAGCCCGATCCCGTTGGCGCCGACCCCGGCGAAGGCGACGGTGGCCACGCTGACGATGGCGTAGGTGAGCAGCAGCAGCACGGTGGAGATGATCGCCGCCTGGCCGGGGGTCTTGGTCGGGTCGGTCGTCTCCTCGTTGACCGAGACCGCGGTGTCCCAGCCCCAGTAGATGAACACCGCGATCAGGGTCGCGGTCACGATCGAGCTGAGCGACAGTCCGCTCGGCGCCAGCCAGCCCAGGCTCGGGTGCAGCGATCCGGGCGGCGAGTTGCCGGTGTACACCTTCGTGAGCGCGACCACCGAGAAGACGACGAGGATGACCACCTCGATGCTGAGCAGCGCGTACTGGATCCGTGCCGAGATCTCGATCCCGCGGTAGCAGATGTAGGTCATGATGATGATCCACACGATGCCGGCCACCGTGCTCCAGAACGTGCTGGCCGAGAGTGTGTCGGCGCCCACCAGGGCAAAGGTGTAGGACCCGGCGATCTGCGCGAGGTTCGCCATGACGATCACGTCGGCGGCGATGATCCCCCAGCCGCCGAGCCAACCCACCCACGGCCCGAAGGCCCGGGACGCCCAGGTGAAGGTCGTCCCGCAGTCCGGTTCGGCCTTGTTGAGCTCGCTGTAGGAGATGGCGATGAGGAACATCGGGACGAAGGCGAGCAGCATGATCGAGGGGGCTTTCGCCCCGACGATGCCGGCACCGTTCGTCGTGGCCACGACGAAGCCCAGGCTGGCGGCCAGGCTGTACGCGGGGGCGGTGGAGGCCATCCCGACGACGACGCTCGCTACCAGTCCTAGCGCGCCGCCTTTGAGGCCCTTGCTGGACGCCGCCGCGGGGTACCCGATCGGTGCGGAAGTCTCGTTCTGCACGGTCATGTCAGCTCCTTGCCGGCTCGGGAGAACTCCGCCGCCGGAGCACCGTTGCCCTGGTGGGGCGGTGACTACTGCCCTCGTCCTGCTGCGACGAACGTAACTTAGGTCGCCCGTCCGTGGAAGTACCCGCCCACCTGCCTTCGGTACCGGGGGTGTAGCTAGACCATGGTCGGGAGCGGCCAGGTCAGGGGCGTGGCGCCGCGCCAGGGGGGATCGGTGTCGGGGCGGCCGAGCAGGTAGCCCTGTCCGCCGACGAACCGCGCCTGCTTGCTGATCGTTCTGGCTGCGCCGACGAGATGGTGCAGGATCTCCTCGGTCTCGATGCCCTCGGCGATCACGATGGCGCCGGACTCGGCGGCGTACATGACGATGGCTGTCAGGACGGCGCGCCCGTCGCCGCCGTCGCGCGCGCTGGACACGACCGCGCGGTCGACCTTGACGTAGTCGGGTCTGACCTTGCTGAGCAGCCCGATCCTGGCGTCGCCGGACCCGACGTCGTCGAGGGCCAGGTGGAACCCGAGGCTGCGCATCTGCTGGATCGGCCCGGCCACCAGGTTCATGTGTTCGCTGGCGTTCCCGGTGATCTCGATCACGACCCGGTGGGGCTTCAGCCCCGCGGTCTCGACCTCGCGGCGGAGCTGTTGGCCAGGCTGACCGCCGCGGTCGAAGAAGTCGGAGGCGACGTTGAGGAACAAGAGCGCGTCGTCGGGCAGGTCGGCGGCCCGGGTGAGGATCGACTCGCGGCACAGCGCGTCGAGCTCGTCGACACGCCCGAGGCGAGCGGCGCCGGAGAATGCGTCCTGAGGACCGGCGAGCCCGTATCCCAGCGCCGGTCGCGCCAGTCCCTCGTAACCGATGACCTGGTGGGTGTCGAGGTTCCAGATCGGCTGGAAGGCCGCACCCATCCGCCGGCTCCTGAGCAGGTGGCGCACGGCCGTGATGGTGGCGGCGGAGGTGCGCTGGCGCGCGGACTCCGCGATCTCGGTGAACGTCACGACCTCGTTGCGCCCTCGGCGCTTGGCCTCCTGCAGCGCGGTTTCGGCCCGGTCCCGCAGGACTGTGGCATCGGTGCGGGTGTCGGTGTCGACGCTGGCGGAGTCGAATACGGCAAGTCCGACGCTGAACGTGGTGCCGCCGATGCGGAGCTGGGTCGTCCTGCGGAGCCGCTCGACACCCTGGACGGCTTCGTCGAGATCGGTGTGGGGCATGATGACGGCGAACTCGTCGCCCCCGGTGCGGAACGCGCGATCCACCGAGCGCCCGGTGCGCAGGGCCATGGCGAGGTTCACGAGCACGGCGTCGCCCTCTTGGTGCCCCCCGCTGTCGTCGACGAACCCGAAGTCGTCGACGTTGATCAGCGCCAAGGTGAATGCCCCGCCGTAGCGCTGGGTTTCCCGGACCTCCTGCTGCAGCGCCTCCTGGAAGGACCAGTGGTTGTGCAGCCCGGTCAGGCCGTCGAGGGTGGCCTGGTCCGCCACGGCGCCGAACCGGCCGGCCAGCGTCCGCGCGCCCAACAGGTAGAACACGGGGATGGCGAGAAGCACGCTCAGGGACTGCGCCCACACGGAGAAGGGGTCCGGACCGCCCAAGAGGCTGACTCGCTGCGGGCTCCGGGCCTGGACCGCGAGCAGTCCGGCTACCACGAACACCAGCGCGCCGATGAACGCGGTGAAGAGCTGGAGCAGGAAGAGCCGCCGGGGCGGCATGTTCCGGAATCGCGACACGAGACGCCTGCGAGGACGTGGCATCGGCGCTCACCCCGTCTGGTTGTTCTGCTTGAGGGTCCGGGCCAGCCAAACCTGTGCGTGTCACGAGGCAGGTGGGTCAACGTGTCGGGCTGGTCGTCGTGCGGGCGTGAGCCAGCGAGTGGTGGGGAGCGGAGCGCGGACTCACCCTGCGCGCGCCGTCCAAACCGTCGCGACTGTGGAGTGCCCGCCGATAGCACTTCACCGATGCATGCGTTGTTCGTCGAGGTGGATCAACGAGCCCGGCAGTAGGGCAATTCTACGGAACGGACGGAACCCGGCAACTTGGCTGAGGCGCTCCCTCGAGGCCACCTCGTCTCCAGGCATGCCGCCCTGGGCGCGATGCTACCCAGCCGGACCCCCCAGTGCGGCCCGGAGCAGGCGTCGTTCGCGCTGTTCCGCGGGGTCGGGGACGGGCACGGCGCCGAGCAGCGCGCGGGTGTACGGATGCTGCGGTGCGCTCAGGACCTCAGCGGTCGTGCCGACCTCGACCAGGCGGCCCGCTCGCATCACCGCGACGTCGTGCGCGATCAGGTCGATCACGGCGAGATCGTGGCTGATGAAGAGGCAGGCGAACCCCATCTCCAGCTGGAGCTGCTGGAACAGGTCGAGCACCGTGGCCTGGACCGAGACGTCCAGCGCACTGGTCGGCTCGTCGGCGATGAGCAGATCCGGTCCGAGCACCAGTGCCCTGGCCAGGCTGACGCGTTGGCGCTGACCGCCCGAGAGCTCGTGCGGAAAACGCTTCGCGTAGGCCGACGGGAGCTCTACCGCCTCGAGCAGTTCGGTCACCTTCCGCCGGCGCGACGAATCCGTCCCCACGCGGTGCACGATGAGTGGTTCGGCGATGCAGGCACCGACGCTGGAGCGCGGGTTCAGCGAGGCCGACGGGTCCTGGAAGATGAACCCGAAGCGCCGACGCAGGTCCCGCAGCACGCGCGGGGAGGCCGTGCTCAGATCGGTACCGAACACCTCGACGCTGCCGCTCGCGGCCGGCACCAGGCCCACCGTGGTGCGTCCCACGGTGGTCTTGCCCGATCCGGACTCACCGACCAGGCCGAGGACGCGCCCGGGGGCGATGCTGAGCGAGACGCCGTCGACGGCGCGCACCCGGGGACTGCCGAGCCGGCCAGGGAACTCCACCACGAGGTCGCGGACGGCCAGTGCGGGTGTCGGTGCCGGGACGGTGCCGACTGGGCCCCGGGCGGTTCCGCCGGCCTGGGGACCCGTCGTGGAGGGGGAATCCAGGGAACGGCCCTGGCCCAGGTGCGGGACGGCCGCCAGCAGGCGTCGGGTGTACGGGTGCGCAGGGGCCGCGAAGAGCTGGGCGACCGGGGCCTGTTCGACGACCTGCCCGCGGTACATCACGACGACGCGGTCGGCGAGGTCGGCGACGACGCCCATGTTGTGGGTGATGAGCACGATGGCGGTCCCGAGGCGGTCCCGCAGGTCCCGCAGCAGCTCGAGGATGGCGGCCTGGACGGTGACGTCGAGCGCCGTCGTCGGTTCATCGGCGATGATCACCTCAGGCTCGCAGGCGATCGCGATGGCAATCATGACGCGCTGCTTCTGGCCGCCGGACATCTGGTGCGGGTAGGAGCGGACCCGGCTCTGGGCGTCGGGGATGCCGACGAGCTCGAGGAGCTCGATCGCCCGCGCGTGCGCGGCCCGCCGGGACATCTTCCGGTGGGCGCGCAGGGACTGCACGACCTGCCAGCCGACCGTTCGCACCGGGTCCAGGGAGGTCGAGGGCTCCTGGAAGATCATGGCGATCCGATCGCCGCGCACCCGGCGCAGCGCGTCGCCGCGCAGCTCGGTGAGCTCGACCCCGGCGAGCTGGGCCGAACCTTCGACCATGGCGGTGCTGGGGAGGAGACCGAGCAGAGCGCGCGCACTCACGGACTTGCCGGACCCCGACTCCCCGACGACGGCGACGATCTCACCGGGGGCCACCGTGAAGCTGACCTCGCGCGCCGCGCGTACCGGCCCGGCGTCGGACCGGAAGGTGACGCTCAGCCGGTCGACGGCCAACAAGGGTCCGGGCCCGGTCGGGGTGCTCATGAACCTTCCACCTCGTCCAGCCCGGTCCCGGTCACCTGGTTGCCGTCCTCGTCGAGCACGATCTCCTCCTCGTCGGCCGTGGTGGTGCCACCGCCGCGCGTACGCAGCATCGGGTTGAGGACGTCGTTGAGGCTCTCGCCGACCAGGGTGACCCCCAGGACCACGAGCACGATCGCCAGGCCGGGGTACACCCCTGTCCACCAGATGCCGTTGGCCGCATCCGACAGGGCCTTGTTGAGGTCGTAGCCCCACTCCGCGGCCGCCGACGGCTCGATGCCGAAGCCGAGGAAGCCGAGCCCGGCGAGGGTCAGGATCGCCTCGGACGCGTTGAGCGTCGCCAGGACGGGGATGGTCTGCGAGACGTTCGGCAGCACGTGCTTGAACATGATCCGGCTCGGGCGAGCCCCTGTGATGCGGGCGGCGTCCACGAACGGCTCGTTCTTCACCGAGACGGTCTGGTTGCGTACCACCCGGAAGTACTGCGGGACGAAGACGACGGTGATGGACAGCGCGGCCGCCAGGATTCCCCCGAACGGCGTGGAGCGACCGCCGGTGATCATGATGGAGACCACGATGGCGAGCAAGAGGGACGGGAACGCGTAGAGCGCGTCCGTGACGAGCACCAGGACGCGGTCGACCTTGCCGCCCACGAACCCCGAGACGACGCCGAGCGGGACACCCACGAGCAACGAGATCGTGACGGCGAGCACGATGACCGACAGCGCCGTCCGGGCTCCGTAGATCACCCGGGAGAGCACGTCCTGACCGCCGACGGTCGTGCCGAACCAGTGTGCCGCCGACGGCGGCTGCTGGGTGCCGAAGATCACGCCGCCGGCGCGGTCGGCGTTGAAGCCGAACGGGGCGAGCAGGGGAGCCAGCAGTGCGACGATGATGAACACCGCGATGACGACAAGCCCAGTGAGCAGCATCGTCCGCTGGAGCCCGTGCGTGGACCGAAGGAGTGCGACGCCGGGCACGCCCCGTCGTCGGGGAGGCGGCAGCAGGCCTGTGGTCTCGGTCACGATGATGGCGCTCATCAGTACCTCACCCTCGGGTCGACGAGTGCATTGATGACATCGATCAGGAAGCTCGAGACGGCTACGACGACGGCGATCGCGGTGACGATGCCCTGGACGGCGACGAAGTCGCGCGCGAGCAGGTACCGCGAGAGCACGTAGCCCAGGCCTTGCCACTCGAAGGTCGTCTCGGTGAGGATCGCGCCCCCCAGCATCATCGCGATCTGCATGCCCATGACCGTCACCACCGGCACCAGCGCGTTGCGGAAGGCGTGCTGGCGCACCACGAGCCGCTCGGAGACGCCGCGGGCACGGGCCGCGATGACGTAGTCCGTCCGCATGGTCTCCAGCAGGTTGATCCGGATGAGTCGGATGAAGACGCCGGCGGTGAGCAGGCCGAGCGCCAGGGCGGGGAGGATCGCGTGCTGGAGCACGTCCCCGATGTAGGCCGGGTCCCCGTACAGGATCGCGTCGATGATCATGATGTTGGTCTTCGGGGCGACGTTGTTCAGCGCTATCTCCACGGACGCGGACGCGCGACCCGACGCGGGCAGCCAGCCGAGGGTCGCCGAGAAGAGCAGCTTGAGCAGCAGGCCGACGAAGAAGACCGGGGCCGCGTAGACGAGCACGGCGAAGATCCGGATGCTCACGTCGGGTAGCCGGTCCCGGTAGCGCGCTGCGAGGCGACCGAGAGGGACACCGACGAGAAAGGCGATGAGGAGCGCCCAGGCAGCCAGCTCGAGGGTGGCTGCACCGTTGGTGACGAGAACCTCACGAATCGCGCGATGGTCGGTCAGCGCGGTCCCGAAGTCGCCGCGGACCAAGCCGCCGAGGTAGTCGCCGTACTGCTGGAGGATGGGGCGGTCGAATCCAGCGGCCGCCTTGCGCACGGCGAGCTGCGCGGCAGACAGGCGACCACCCTGCGAGGCGGTGATGGGGTCGCCGATGACTCGCATGAAGAAGAAGACGACCGTGACGAGAATCAGCACCGTCGGGACGATCAGTGCGAGCCGCACCAGCAGGTACCTGACCAGCGGGCTGCGGGGAACGAGGCGGAGCGTCATGGTGTCCGTTCGTGGAGCGGTGACCGTGCGGGGGTCGCTCCTGAGCGACCCCCGCAGGTGGTCCGGTGTCAGCCCTTGCTGAGCACCGCATACCGGAACTGGAAGGACGAGTTCAGGGTGTCCTTTACGCCGACGACCCCGTCACGCGCCACCGCGACCTGGGAACCCTGCAGGAGCGGCACGGTGGACAGGTACTTCGTCGCGATCTCCGTCTGGATCTTCTTGATCGTGGCCGCCCGGCTGTCCGGGTTGGGGTCGGTGCGCTCCGAGGCGAGCAGCGCGATGATCTCCGGGTTCTCGAAGTGGTTCCCGAGGAAGTTGCCCGCGTCGAAGAACGGTGTCAGGTAGTTGTCGGCGTCAGAGAAGTCCGGGAACCAGCCGAGCTGGTACGCCGGGTAGGCGTCGGCGGTGCGTTCCTTGGTGTACGTGACCCATTCGGTCGACTGGAGCTGGACGGCGAACAACCCGGTGGCCTCGAGCTGGCGCTTGACCGCGTTGTACTCCTGGTCCGAGCTCGGGCCGTAGTGGTCCGGGTTGTACTGGAGGTTCAGGGCCACCGGTGTGGTCACCCCGGCGTCGGCCAGGACCTTGGTGGCCGCCGCGACGTCTGGCTTCGTCCCGTAGATGTCCTTGAACGGGGTGGCCGCGCCTGGCAGGCCTTTGGGGACGTAGGAGTACAGCGGCGTGTAGGTGTCCTTGTAGACCTGCGTCGCGATCTCCTGGCGGTCGATCGAGTACGCGAACGCCTTGCGCACCGCGAGCTTCTGCTCGGGGGTGTTGCCCGGCATGGTGTTCAGGTTGAACACGACGTAACGGATCTCCCCGCCGGGACCGGTCACGACGCTGACGCCCTTGGTGGTCTTCAGGCTCTCGATGTCGGTCGGGGTCATGCTGCGGGTCGCCACGTCGATCTGGCCGCCGGCGATGTCCAGCTTGAGGTTGTTGGAGGACGCGTAGTACTTGAGCGTCACGCCGTTGTTCTTCGCCGCGCCCTGCAGCCCTGTGTAGTCGGCGTTCTTGGCGAAGACGACCAGCTCGTTCTTCTTGTACGAGGAGATCGTGTACGGGCCTGCGAAGGCCTTGGCGGCCACGATCGCGTTGTCGTCGAGGAGCTTGTCGGCCTGGAACGACTTCTCGTCGACGATCGGACCTGCGGGCGACGCGAGCACTTGGGCGAACGTCTGGTCGTTGGCGCTCTTGAGGGTGAAGGCCACCGTCTTCGCGTCGACGGCCGCGACCGAGTCGAGGTTCGTGAGCAGCGATGACGGCCCGTTCGCGTCCGCGATGGCGACCTGGCGGTCGAAGCTGAACTTGACCGTCGAGGCGTTGATCGGGTTTCCGTTGGCGAACTTCAGCCCGTCCCGCAGGACGCACGTGTACACGGTGCCGGAGGTGTACTCGCAGCTCTTGGCCGCGTCGGGCGCCAGTTCGGCGCCGCCCGGCTTGAAGCTCATGAGGAACGGGAATACCTGGGTCTCGACGTTGAAGGACCCGTTGTCGTAGGAACCCGCCGGGTCTATCGCGGTCACCTTGTCGGTGGTGCCGACAAGGAGCGTCTTGCCGCCGGAGCCGCTGGAGCCGCTGGTAGCGCCGCTGTCGGTGCGGCCGGCGCCGCAGGCCGTCAGCGCCAGTGCTGCGACGGCCGCAATAGCGACCGCGCCCGCGAGGCGGTGCGTGCTTCTCTTCACAGTTGGTCCTCTCAGGGATGACACAGCCCTGCCCGGGCTCAGGATGGCGGTGCGTGCGCCGTGGGGGGAGTATGGCAGCGCTGTGTTACCTCTGGGTCAAACCATCGGTCACGTCTCGGTAACGATCGGCGATCAACATCGCAATATCTGCTGCTCCACGATGTGGACGCGTCATACCGTCAGCCGGCCAGCAGCTCACGTACCAGCTCGGGCAGGGCCTCCTGGATGGGACGGCGGTCGACCCTGTCGGCCAGGCGGTCGTACTGCGTCGGTGCGGAGTTGACGATGACGACTCGGGCCCCGGCCTCGGCGGCCACGGCCGTCAGGCTGGCCACGGGTTGCACCGTCAGCGTCGAGCCGACTGCCACGAATACCTCGCACCCGGCCGAGGCCTCGACCGCGGCGTCGAACACGGCACCGGGCAGGGGTTCGCCGAACATGACGACGTCGGTGGCCAGCACGCCGCCGCAGTGCGCGCAGTGCGGGTCGGGGTCGGTGTCGAGCCGGGCCAGGATGTCGGCCGTGTGCTCCCGGGCGCCGCAGCTCAGGCAGCGGGATCCGGGAAGGCTGCCGTGCAGCTCGAGCACCTTCGCCGGAGACGAGCCCGCTCGCTGGTGCAGGCCGTCGAAGTTCTGGGTGCAGATGGCGCGAAGCGCACCGCCTCGCTCGAGGTCGACCAGGCTCGAGTGCGCGGACGTCGGCTTGGCTCGCCACACCGGGCTGTCGCGCCACATCTGCCAGGTGCGCCGTCGGATGTCCGGGTCTGCGACGTACCAGCTGTGGTCCAGCAGCCGGGCGGCCAGCGGGTCGCGCGTCCACACGCCGTTCGGACCGCGGAAGTCCGGGATGCCCGAGCCGGTGGAGATCCCCGCCCCGGCGAGGACCGTGACCCACGGGGGCTGGGCGATAGTGTTGGCGTCTCGGGGTGCTCGTTCCACACCCTCGACCGTACGCCCGCCCGTGTATGCGGCCTGGTCGTAGCAACATGAAGGACTTGATGTGAAGACCCGACGAATTGCCGATCTGGATGTCAGCGCGATCGGCCTGGGGGGCATGCCCATGTCGATCGAGGGCCGCCCCGACGAGGCCCGCTCGATCGCGACCATCCATGCTGCGCTCGACGAAGGTGTGACCTTCTTCGATACCGCCGACGCGTACCACCTGGGCGCGGGCGAGGTCGGCCACAACGAGTCCCTGATCGCCGCGGCGATCGCCTCGTGGGGCGGCGACGTGTCGAACGTGCTGGTCGCCACCAAGGGCGGGCACCTGCGCCCCGGCGACGGGACCTGGTACGTCGACGGTCGACCCGAGTACCTCAAGGCGGCAGCCCAGGCGTCGTTGGCGCGCCTCGGCGGCGACGCGATCGGTTTGTACCAGTTCCACCGCCCGGACCCGCGGGTGCCGTACGCCGACTCCGTCGGCGCCATCCGCGACCTCCTCGACGCCGGTACGATCCGCCTCGCGGGCATCTCCAACGCGAACGCCGAGCAGATCCTGCTCGCGCGGGAGATCCTGGGCGGGCGTCTCGCCTCCGTGCAGAACCAGTTCTCGCCCGCGTTCCGCAGCAGCGAGCCCGAGCTCGAGCTGTGCGACACGCTCGGCATCGCGTTCTTGCCGTGGAGCCCGTTGGGCGGGATCGCGTCGGCGGCAGCCCTCGGCGACCGCTTCGCGCCGTTCCAGCAGGTCGCCGAGACGCGCGGCGTGAGCCCGCAGGTCGTGTGCCTCGCCTGGCACCTGGCCAAGTCCCCGCACGTGATTCCCATCCCGGGTGCGTCCCGACCGCAGAGCATCCGCAACTCGGTTCAGGCGGTAGACCTCACCCTGTCGGCCGAGGAGCTACGGCTGCTCGACCTAGCCTGAG
>Ga0209745_1000671_pt1 | contig 20755 bp, 20 predicted proteins | sample BarGraNGADG00312_FD_184495 | JGI IMG/M metagenome (GOLD analysis project Ga0209745, IMG submission 184495) | Arctic peat soil microbial communities from Barrow, Alaska - Barrow Graham LP Ref core NGADG0004-312 (SPAdes) (version 2) | ecosystem: Environmental > Terrestrial > Soil > Wetlands > Peat...
TCGGCCGTCATGGGGATGATGTACTAACGATAGTCGGAACTGACGATGAAGAGTTGGTTGGTCCTACATCCCGGGGTGACCGAAGGACCTGGCCTTGGGGATGAGGTCGAGGTAGAGCCGGTCCGGCAGGGCGGTGTGCCAGTGGCCGGTCAGTTTCGCAATACTCACGAGGCCCAAGAAGAGTAGGGCGATCCCAACCGCCATCACCGCGACCGGGATGGGGCGCTTCCGGGTCACGCTCAGGTCCAGTGCGCCGCGGGCGGGGCAGACCGCCACGCACTCCAGGCACCCGGTGCACTCGGCCGACTTCACGGAGAGCAGCCGATCGACCGGGAGGCGCGACGGGCACGCCTTCGTGCACTTCGCGCAGTCGATGCACGCATCCGGGTTGCGGCGGATGCGGGCCGGGCTGGCCAGGGAAATCAGACCGAGCAGCGCGCCGTAGGGGCACAGGAAGCGGCACCAGGCATTCTTCGCGAACATCGACAGCACCACCAGCCCGACCATCACCGACGCGCCAGCCGTGCCCAGGTCGCGAAAGAAGTTCAGCATCTTCACGTCCGCGACCAGGCCATACGGGCTGTGCATGAACTCGCGCAGCGCCTCGGCCGACATGTGCACGATGGCCCAGGCGAAAAAGCCGAGCAGTAGGTATTTCAGGCCACGGAGCGGGATATCGACCGATCGGGGGAGGTCGAAATTCCGCCCGAACATCGCTCGCCCGCCCTGCCACAGCCACTCGGAAATCGTCCCGATCGGGCACAGCCAGCTGCAGAATGCCTTCCGGAAGACGAACGAGATGCTGACGAACGCCACCAGCAGGAATAGCCCAGCCGGGTGGATGTCCGGGACATGCCCGGTGATCAGCAGAAACTTGAGGTTCATCAGGCCGGCAATTGGCAGCCAGCCCTCGACCCCCGGTGGGCGCGTCACCGCCACGGTGGTCCCGCCGGTCTCGTAGTAGCGGACGAAGACGTAGAACTGCACGCCGATCCACAGGTTCAGCAGCAGGAACGCCGCCTGGAAGGCGCGACGCACGAGCTGTGAGTGGTCGTGTCGGCGGCGGATGAACGGCTTTGGTGTTGGAGGCATCGGGCCTGGAACCTCTCGGCAGTCAGGATAGCCGTCGCCGAGCCGCCCGGGCTATGATCTGCATCACACGTGCTTCGATTTCCCCGGTTCCTGTCGCCCGTCGCCGCGTTCCTCGACCGTCACGAACAGCTGCTGTGGGGCCTGCACAGCCTGTGGGCCCTCGCGCTCGGCATCGTCGTCATGTGGGCCGGCGCCCGCAACTACGCCTGGCTGCGCGTGACGATCTTCCACGTCGCCTTTCTCTGGGTGACGAGCTTGTTCGTGCCCGCGCTGGTGGACCGGCCAGGCACCGGGACGAAGTGGCGCGGGCGACTGCGCCTGGTCATCAACTACATCACGAAGAACTTCTACCAGCAACTGCTGTTCTTCCTGCTGCCGATCTACTACGCGAGCGCGTCCGCCTGGTCGGCGAACCTGCTGTTCGTCGGTTTCCTCGGGGTGTCGGCCCTCATCTCGACGCTCGATGTCGTCTACGACCACCACCTGTCAGTCAGGCGAGGCCTGACCGCGGTCTTCTTCGCGTTCAATCTGTTCGCCTGCATCAACGTGATGCTGCCGGTGCTCTGGAGCATCAGCAACCGCGTGGCGCTGCCGGTGAGCGTGGCGCTCGCCATCGTGGCGTTTGCGACCATCCGGTATCGCCGGGGCGAACTGGCCCGGTTCCATGTCAGGCTGCACGTCGGCCTTGCCGGCATCGCGCTCGTCCTGCTCGTCGCCCTCGGCCGCCCGCTCATCCCGCCGGCGCCGCTCCGTGTGCTCGAGGCCGAGTTTGGCGAAGCGATCAATCGCCAGGCGCTGCAGGTGGTGCGCCCCATCGAGACGCTTCCCGTGGGGTGGTCGGGGCGAGTGTATGCCGTCACCGCCATCTACGCCCCTCTCGGCCTGCGCGATCGCATCGGCCACCGGTGGTACCAGGATGGCCGGCTGGTCTACGCCTCTCCGTACTACACGCTCGAGGGCGGCCGTACAGAGGGGTTCCGGCTCTGGACGAGCGCCCAGGCAAAGGACGTGCAGCCGGGGACGCGGCTGCGCGTCGAGGTCCGCACCGAGGCCGGGCAGCTGGTCGGACGGGCGGATTTGACAGGGCAGGACTGACGTCCTGGCGCACCGAGGCCTTCGGTCCGGAGCGGGCGACCGGCCGGTCGCCCCTACGGTGTCCGCTCTCTGCTGCCAGCTGCTCGCTGCGTGATGCTGTGATATTTAGCATCTGATGTTATCTGTGATATCATCATGATGCTATGCGGACGACCGTCGATATCGACGAACCGGTGCTGAAAGAAGTCAAGCGCATGCAGAAGCGCGAGGGCAGGGCCCTCGGGCGGGTCGTTTCGGATCTGCTGGTCGAGGCGATTGGCCGGCGGAAGGCGCAGGCGCCGTCCGCGCCAGCCTTTGCGTGGACATCTCGCTCGATGGACGCACGGGTGGATCTTGCGGACAAGGATGCGGTCCAGGCGGCGCTCGATGCGTCGGAGGCTGCCGAGCGGGCGGGGGACCGCGCCTCGTGAGTTTCGCCATCGACGTCAACGTCCTGCTTTACGCGTCGGACCGGTCGAGCCCCAACAGTGACCGGGCGGTCGAGTTTCTCGCCGAGTGCGCGGCCGGGCCAGAAGTGGTCTGTGTGGCCTGGCCCACCTTGATGGGCTATCTTCGCCTCGCCACGCATCCGTCGATCTTTGCGCGGCCGCTCTCACCCGATGAAGCGATGGGAAATGTCGAAGCCTTGCTGCGCCTGCCGCATCTGCGCGCCCTGGGCGAAGAAGAAGGCTTCTGGAGCGTCTATCGTGCCGTCGTCCGGTCGACGCCGACGCGCGGGAACCTGGTGCCGGACGCCCATCTGGCCGCGCTCCTGCGCCAGCATGGGGTGACGACGCTTTACACGAACGACAAGGACTTCCGGAAGTTCGACTTCCTCCGCGTTCGCAATCCTTTTGGCCCGCGACCGCATGCCGAGCGGGACGACCAGTCACGATGACCACTTCCTATACCGCGAAAGACATCACCGTTCTCGAAGGGCTGGATCCGGTCCGCAAGCGGCCTGGCATGTATATCGGCGGTGTCGGTTCTGCCGGTCTGCACCACCTCGCGTGGGAGATCGTGGACAACGCGATCGATGAGGCGATGAACGGCTACGCGTCGTTGATCGGGGTCACGCTGCATGCCGACGGGTCGTCGATCTCGGTGACCGACGATGGCCGTGGCATTCCCGTGGACAAGCACCCGCAGACGAAGAAGAGCGCGCTCGAAGTGATCTTCACGATGCTCCACGCGGGCGGCAAGTTCGGCCAGGGCAACTACAAGACGGCTGGCGGGCTTCACGGCGTCGGCGCGAGCGTCGTCAACGCGCTCTCGAAGGAACTGGTGGCCACCGTCAAGCGTGACGGCGCGCTGTGGGAGCAGCGGTTCAAGCAGGGCAAACCGGACGGGCCGCTCAAGAAGGTCGGCTCGGCGCGCGGCACCGGCACCACCGTCTATTTCCATCCCGATCCCACCATCTTCCCGAAGATCGAATTCGAGCCGTCGGTCATCCGCGAGCGGCTCGAGGTCGCGAGCTACCTGCACAAGGGGCTGAAGCTGTTGTTCGACGACCAGTCGAACGGCAAGAAGGAGACGTTCGAGCACGCCGAGGGGCTCGCCGACTTCCTGAAGAAGATCCTCGCCGAGCGAACCCTCGAGCCGATTCACGAGACGCCGTTCACGCTCGTCAAGGAGAACGGCCTGCGCGTCGAGTTGGTGCTGCAGTGGACAGAGGCGACCGACGAGCTGGTGAAGAGCTACGTCAACGGTATTCCGACCGGTTCTGGCGGGACGCACGAGAACGGCCTGCGTGCGGGGCTCGGCAAGGCGGTGCGCAACTACATCGAGACGCACAGTCTCTCGCCGAAGGGCGTGACGCTCAGCGCCGAAGATATCCGCGAAGGGCTCGTCGGCGTTCTCAGCCTGTTCATGGAGGATCCGCAGTTCCAGGGACAGACGAAGGACCGGCTGAACAATCCCGAGGTGCTCTCCGCGGTGGACTCGATGGTTCGCCCGGCGCTCGAGCTCTGGCTCAACGAGAACCGGAGCGTGGCCGAGGCGATCGTGGGCCGGATCATCCTGGCGGCGCGCGCCCGCGAGGCGAGCCGCGCGGCCCAGCAGGAAGTCTCGCGCAAGAGCGCGACGTCCAACCGGCTGACGCTGCCGGGCAAGCTGAGCGACTGCTCATCACCGAACCGCCCCGACAGCGAGATCTTCGTCGTGGAAGGCGACTCGGCCGGAGGCTCGGCCAAGCAGGGGCGCGACCGTACGAGGCAGGCGATCCTGCCGCTGCGTGGCAAGGTGCTCAACACCGAGAGCGTGTCGCTCGCCAAGGTGCTCGAGAACAAGGAACTCTCGGACCTGGTCACCGCGCTCGGCTGCGGCCTGGGCAAGAATTTCGATCTCTCGCGCCTTCGCTACGGCAAGGTCATCATCCTGGCCGACGCCGACTCGGACGGCAACCACATCGCCACGCTGTTGCTCACCTTCATCTACCGCCACATGCCGCAGCTCATGGCCCGCGGCCACGTGTACCTGGCGCAGCCCCCGCTCTATCGGATCGACATCGGCAAGGAGACGCACTGGGCGCTCGACGACGCCCAGCGCGAGCGGATTCTCGCACACCACGGCACGCCCGGCCCCGGAAAGGCCACACCGGAGATCACCCGGTTCAAGGGCCTGGGTGAGATGATGCCGAAAGTGCTGTGGGAGACGACGCTCAATCCCAAGACGCGCCGGCTCCTGCGCGTCGAGATTGCCGATCAGATTCTTACCGACCGGGTCATCAACGAGCTGATGGGCCGCGATGCCTCCGCCAGGTTCCGTTTCATCATGGACCGCGCCGAAGAGGCGGAGGAACTGGACGTATAGTCGGGGCTGACGATGACGAGTCGGAAATGGTACCGACTGACGAGTAGCACCGTCTGACGAGCATCGCTGACTGATAGGCATTACCGACTGGCAAGCCTTGCCGACTGCCTGCGTCAGTTCCGACTGACATGCTACAGTCAGAAGATGCCTTCTGACGCCCCCAAGAAACCCCTGTCCCTGCCGGTCGTCTGGCGCGAGGCGCGGGACCTCGTGTGGGCGCACCGGAAGCGCCTGTCGCTCGGGCTCGGGCTCCTGCTGCTGAACCGGCTGTCTGGCCTCGTCCTTCCGGCCACATCGAAATTCCTGATTGACGACGTGATCGGGAAGCATCGGGCCGAGTGGCTGGTGTGGCTGGCTGCGGCGGCCGGTGGCGCGACCCTCATCCAGGCCGCCACCTCGTTCGCCCTGTCTCAGGTGCTCGGGGTCGCCGCCCAGCGCGCGATCACCGACCTGCGCCGCGACGTGCAGGCGCACGTCCTGCGGTTGCCGATCACCTACTTCGACTCCACCAAGTCCGGCGTCCTCATCTCGCGGATCATGACCGATGCGGAGGGGATTCGGAACCTGGTCGGCACCGGCCTGGTGCAGTTGATTGGCGGCCTGGTCACCGCGAGCATTGCGCTCGGCGTGCTCTTCTACCTGAACTGGCGCCTCACCACCGTGACGCTGGTGGTGCTGCTGACGTTCGGCGCCGGCATGGCCGTGGCCTTCATGCGTCTCCGCCCGCTGTTCCGGGAGCGAGGCAAGATCAACGCGGACGTCACCGGCCGCCTTGGCGAGAGCCTGGGGGGGATCCGGATCGTCAAGTCGTACACCGCCGAGAAGCGCGAGGAGATCGTCTTCACGCTCGGCGCCCACCGTCTGTTCCGGAACGTCGCCCGCTCGATCACGGGTGTCTCGGCGATTACCGCGTTCTCGACGGTCATCATCGGGGCCATCGGCGTCCTGATGATCGTCGCCGGCGGCCGCGCGATCCTGGCCGGCTCGATGACGCTTGGCGACTTCATCATGTACCTGTTCTTCACGGGGCTCGTCGCGGCGCCCCTGGTCCAGATTGCGTCCATCGGCACACAGGTGAGCGAAGGGTTTGCCGGGCTCGACCGAATCCGGGAGGTCCGGTCGATGGTGACCGAGGGGCAGGAGGATCGGGACAAGCGGCCGTTCGAGACGCTTCGAGGGGACGTGCAGCTCGATCGCGTCAGCTTCGAGTACACCGCGGGTGTGCCCGTGCTGCGCGACGTGTCGTTCACCTCGCCGGCCGGATCGACCACCGCGCTGGTCGGCTCCAGCGGTTCGGGGAAAAGCACGCTGATCAGCCTGGTGATGGCGTTCAACCAGCCGACCTCCGGCGAGGTGCGGGTGGACGGCGTCCCGCTGTCTCTCATCCGCCTCCACGACTACCGGGCGCACCTGGGCGTCGTCCTCCAGGAGAACTTCCTGTTCGACGGCACGATCGCCGAGAACATCGCCTACGCCAGGCCGGGCGCGAGCCGGGACGAGGTCCTGGCCGTGAGCCGAATCGCGCACTGCGAGGCGTTCATCCAGCAGTTCCCGGACAAGTACGAGACGGTCGTCGGCGAACGCGGCGTCAAGCTGTCGGGCGGCCAGCGCCAGCGGGTCGCGATTGCCCGCGCCATCCTGGCCAATCCGCGCATCCTGATCCTCGACGAGGCGACATCGAGCCTCGATAGTGAGAGCGAGGCGCTGATCCAGGACGGCCTGCGGTCGCTTCGGCGCGGCCGCACGACGTTGGTCATCGCGCACCGATTGTCCACGATCCGGAGTGCGGACCAGATTCTCGTCCTCGAGGGCGGCCAGATCGTGGAGCGAGGCACCCACGAGGAGTTGCTCGCGGCCAACGGTCGTTACCGCCACCTCCACGACAAGCAGTACACACTCGAACAGAATCGCTTCATCAACCCGGGCGAGGAGTTCCCTGCGGAGCTCGGCTGATCAACCTGCTATCATTGCCCGACAAATCCGCCCTCTTCCTCCTGGAGTGATATGGATACCAAGAAACTCGGGTTCAACACGAAGATGGTGCACGCCGGCGCGCCCAAGGACATGTACGGCAGTGCCGTGACGCCCATCTACCAGACATCGACGTTTGCCTTCGACAGCGCGCAGATCGGTGCCGACCGGTTCGCGGGGCGGGCAGAAGGCTTCATCTACACCCGGATCGGCAACCCGACGATCCGCGCGCTCGAACAGAACGTCGCCGAACTCGAGAACGGCGCCGAGGGCGTGGCCACGGCGTCCGGGATGGGTGCCGTGACCGTCGTCTACATGGCGCTGCTGTCGCAGGGCGCTCACCTGGTCAGCACCGGGTCGGTGTACGGCCCCTCACGCGGCCTGATCGAGAAGCAGTTCAGCCGATTCGGCGTGCAGTACAGCTACGTGGACACGTCGGACATCGAGAACGTTCGCGCCGCGATCCGTCCGAACACCAAGATGGTCTACCTGGAGTCGCCGTCGAACCCGGCGATGCTCGTCACCGACATCCGCGCCGTCTCGGAACTGGCGCACCAGTACGGGTGCCTGGTGGTCGTGGACAACACGTTCGCCAGCCCCTGCCTGCAGAAACCGCTGGACCTGGGCGCCGATATCGTCTTCCACTCGGTCACCAAGTTCATCAACGGCCACGCGGACGTCGTCGGCGGGATCATCGTCGCGAAAGACCCGGCCGTGTGCAAGCAACTACGGGCGATGATGGTCGTCCTCGGCTGCAACATGGACCCGCACCAGGCGTTCCTGGTGAGCCGCGGCGTCAAGACGCTGTCTTTGCGGGTGGAGCGGGCGCAGGAGAACGCCATGAAGGTGGCGCGCTGGCTCGAAGCGCACCCGAAGGTGGAGTGGGTCCGATACGTCGGCCTCGAATCGCACCCGCAGCACGAGCTGGTGAAGCGCCAGATGACGGGCTTCGGCTCGATGATCAGCTTCGAGTTGAATGGGGGCTACGAGGCGGGGCGCAACCTGATGGACAACGTACACCTGGCCACGCTGGCGGTGTCCCTGGGCGGCGTGGAAACGCTGATCGAACACCCTGCCTCGATGACACACGCCAGCATGTCGCAGGCCGACCGCCTCGAGGCGGGGATCACCGACGGCCTCGTGCGCTACTCGGTCGGGATCGAGGACGTCGAGGATCTCATCGCGGATCTCGAACAGGCGATTGCGAAGGTGTAGGTCAGTCCTTGTCCAGGCTGAACGTCATCCCCGCCTTCAGCACGCTCATGATGAGGCCGCGGCCGGTTGCCAGCAGACCGGCCGCGATCTTGTCTACGGCCGCCTTCCTGCCGTCGATCACCACCACTGAGTTCTTGCCCAGCACCTCGAAGCTTCGCCCGGTCACGAAGATCGCCGTGGTCTCGTCGATCCCGATGCCGACCAGCGATGGATGGTCGAGAACGGCGCTGACCAGCCGGTTGACGCGCTGGCGCTTCAGGAAGTGCTGATCGAGGATGGCGTCGGGGAAGAGCGCCAGGCCGGGCGCCGTTGCCGTCTTCCCGGCCGTGATGCTCTGCAGGTCGGCCTCGCCGGTGATCATCACCCGCGACATGACCGCCGCGCCTGCGCTCGTGCCGCCCACGAGCGCGCCTTCAACGTAGCGCGCGCGGATCGCCTCGGGGATGCCGGTGTTCTCGAGCGCCTTGGTCAGGCGGTTCTGATCGCCGCCCGGGAACCAGATGAACGTGGCCTCCCTGACGGCCGTGATGGCGGCCGCGGGATCTTTCGGATCGACCGCCACCGCCGTGCCGATGCCCGCATCTTTCCACATCTTCACGGCGTTCGCGCCCGTCTCCGCGAGTTCGGAGGCCTGGGGGAATACCGCGACACGGCCGGCCGCGCCGCCACCCGCTTCGACCGCGCGCCTGACGATGTCGTTTGTCGTGCCGTTGCCACCGATGATCAGCAGGTGGCCCTTGGGAACCGGCGACGGCGACTGGGCGAGAACGCCCGCGGAAAGACACGCGACGAGTGCCAGGGCGAACGCGATGCTGGTCGAGCGGGACATCTCGATGCTCCTTGTGGGGGACAGAACGGGCTGAGGAATGGTACAACAGATGGAGGTGACAATAACGCTGCCCGACCTCGAACGCCGTCTCCGGGAGGCGCTGGCCGGCCCGCTGCCGGGCCTCGAGGCACAGTTGCGCCTGGCGCCCACGCCGCGCCCCGGGTGGCAGCCTGGACGGGTACCGTCCGAATCGCGGGCTGCCGCGGGGCTGCTGCTCTTGTTTCCGGGAGAGAGCGGCGTGCACCTGCTGCTGACCGTCAGGTCCTCCTGGCTGCCAAACCATGCCGGGCAGGTGTCGTTGCCGGGAGGGGCGGTGGAACCCGGTGAGACGATCGAGGAGGCCGCCCTGCGGGAGGCGCACGAGGAAATCGGCGTCGAGCCGGCCCGCATCCGCGTCCTGGGCCGGCTGACCCCGCTGCACATCCCGGTGAGCGGCTACGTGCTGCACCCCGTGGTGGGCGTCACGGCGGAACGGCCCTGTTTCCGTCTGGCGGACGCCGAGGTCGAACAACTGCTCGAGCCGAACCTCGAGGCGCTGCAAGACCCCGGCTGCGTTCGCCGATGCCGCCGGTGGCGAGACGATCTCTTCCAGGATGTCCCGTATTTCGCGATCGACGGCCTGAAGGTGTGGGGCGCCACGGCCATGGTGCTGGCCGAGTTCCTGGCAGTCGCGGGGCGATCCTGAGCCCAGGCGGCCGCTGCGAGGCTGGCCTCGTCCCTACATCCCCAGGGCCTTGATTCGTTCCACCACATCTTTACCGTGCGACGCCGGGCTGACTTGCTTGTCGATGTAGAGGATCTTGCCGTCCTTCCCGATGTAGAAGGTCCAGCGCGACGCATAAGCCTTGTCACCGATGATCACACCGTAGGCCTTCGCGACCTCCTTGCCCGGATCGCTGAGGATGGGGTAGTCGAGCTCGAGCGAGTCTGCGAACTTCTTGTTGGTTTCAGCGGTGTCCACGCTGGCGGTGAAGTAGGCTACGCCGGTCTCTCGAATCTGGTCGCCGCTCTCACGGAGCGACTTGCACTCGGCCGTTCATCCAGCGGTAAACGCCTTGGGGAACCACGCGAGCACCACGGCCTTCTTCCCCTTGAAGTCGGCCAGGCTGTGTGTCTTGCCGTCCGACCCTGGCAGCGCGAACGCCGGGGCAGGGTCTCCTGGCTTGAGTTCTTCGGGTGGCTGCGCTCGCACGGTGGCGACCGCGGCAAGTGCCAAGCCGACCGACGTGCAGAAGGTGACGAACTCGTGCATCGGGATACCTCCGGATTTTGACGTGAAGTGTGCGCTTGAGATCCATTCTATACCGGAACGACTCACCGGGTGCTGGGTCGGGTCGGGTCAAGTTCTTTGGGCGTCGAGCCGACAATAAGATGTATGGCAGTGCCGGCGCCTGACTCCCTGTCCCAGATCCCGGGGTTTTGCGATCGCCTTGGCGAGCGGGTCATCGTTCCGCAAGCGTCGGGCGCCCTGCTGGAACACCTGCATTTCTGTGAGGCGCTGGCCGCTGCTCCCTTCTTTGCCCAGGCGTTGAAGGGCCGGGTCGCCCGCCTCGCCAACTTCACCCATTCGTCTTACTGCCGCGTCCGCAGGATCCAGAGCGTGTCCGACCGCGACGGACGGCCGGCGCTCGTGTCCGCTCACATTGCCGGCCGTCGGCTCGCCGAGATTCTCGACGTGGCCGCGCGTTCCAAACTGCAGCCGACCACGGCGGGCGTCCTGGCCGTGACCCGCCAGATGATGGCCTCGGTAGCCTTGCTGCATGATTTCGCGCCCGACGGCTATCACGGGGCCCTCGGACCCGACCGGTTGATTCTCTCCGCGGAAGGCCGGGTGGTTATCGCCGAGCACGTGCTCGGGAACCTGGTCGAGCAGGCCGTGGCGGCGTGGGGCGTCCCTCGCCTCTGGCGCGAGTTCCGCCTGGCCACACTCCCGGACCACGCGAGCCCTCAATACGGCCGACGCAACGACATCGTGCAGGTGGGGCTGGTGACGTTGGCTATGCTGCTCGGGCGGCCGCTCGAGTCCGCCGACTACCCGCAGGAACTGCCGGAACGACTTCAGGAGGTGACGGAAACCACGCCTGACGGGGCCCGCGTGCCCTTGCGATCGGGCCTGCGCAACTGGCTGGAACGAGCCCTCGCGCTGCGAGGCGACTCGTCCTTCCGCACGCTCCTCGAGGCGCAGAAGGCGTTTGGCCAACTGCTTCAGGACGGCGGTTACGGCGCCTCGTCGATGGCGTGGGACGCATTTGTCGGGGTGTGCCAGACCGCAGCCGTGAGGGCTCCCGTCGTCGTGGTCGGGTCCGAACCCGACTCGGCCACCGAGGCCAGGCCCGCATCGGTTCCGGATGTGGCGCCGCAGGCAATGGCGACCCCTCCTGTGGCGACCGTGTCAGACCTCGGTGCTCCTGCCGCTGTTGGACTCTCTGTGGACGGGGCGAGCCTGCGGGTGACCGACATGGGCTCGGCTCGCACCGGTCCTGCGTCCACGCTGGCCGAGCCGGAAGATGGGCCGGTCGAGCGATCTGCCGACCGCGCTGCCGTCACGCTGCCGGATCTCTTCGGGGCGTGGCCCGTAGCCGTGCCGGCGGAGAGCGCGGCGACGTTGCTCGAGACGTTCCTTGCAGAAACACCGGCCGCTCCGGCAGAACCATCCATCACGACCACGCCGTCCGATCCGTGGCAGCCCGCGTCGGCGCCCCCAGTGAGGGAGCCGAGGTCGGGAACGCTGTTCGAGGCGCCGAGGCGCGATCCTGAGCGCGTCGTGGTCGTGCCCACCGACGTCCATCCTCGCGCCGCGGTCGGGTGGAATGACCGGACGGCCGCCACCAAAGCGACTAGCGTCGCGGCCTGGCAGGCGCCAGACCCGAGACTGGACCCCTCTTACATCATTCTGTACGGCGACGAGCATCGCGACGAAGACGTGGCGACCTACGACGGTGCCGGGGCGGAGGAAGAACCACCAGACCCGAAGCGCCGGCGGCGCCTCCTCGTGCTCGCGGTTCTGACCGTGCTCGCGACGGCGGCGGCCGTGTACGCGCCCTATTTCTGGACCGTGGTCTTCGAGGGCTGGCGGTCGTTCGGGCGTATCGTGGTCGTCAGCGATCCCCCCGGAGCCATCATCACTGTTGACGGGCAGGTGCTGGGGCACACCCCGACGGAACTGACACTCAGGGCCGGCGAACACCTGCTCGAGGTGCAGAGCGGCGGGTCGGCGAAGTCGAAGAAGCTGACGATCCAGGCGAACGGGAAGATCACCGAGAAGATGACGTTCCCCGAGGCAGGGGAGCGTGGCGGCCTGCGCATCTCGACCTACCCGACCACGGGGCGCATCACGCTCGACGGCGTTCCGCGCGGGGACGCGCCGGTCAGGGTCACCGACCTCTCGCCGGGCACGCACACGCTGGTCGTGGAAACAGCGCTCAGTGTGCAGGAGCAGGACGTCATCGTTCAGCCCGGCCGGGTGTCGCCACTGGCGGTGCCCACCGCCTCCTGGCTCAAGGTGGCCGCTCCCTACGAGCTGAAGGTCTTCGAGAACGGGAGGGCGCTTGGGACGACGGGGAGCGCCCCGGTCATGGTTCCGCCAGGCCGTCACAATTTCGAGTTCGTGAACCAGTCGCTGGGGCTCAAGCTCAGGCAGTACGTCGATGCCGCGCCGGGACAGGTCGTCCTAGTGCCGCTCGAACTGCCCGTCGGCATGATGAATCTCTTCGCCGACCAGACGGCAGAGGTCTTCGTGGACGGGCACCCCGTTGGCCAGACGCCGCTGTCCAGCTTGTCCGTGCCGCTCGGGGCTCACGATGTGGTGTTCCGTCACGCGAAGTACGGCGAGGTGCGCTACACCGTGTCGGTGACGCTGGCCGCACCGGTTCGCCTGTCGGTCGCCTTCCGCCGCTAGACATCTTCCAGGGCCGAAATCGCCCCTACATCGGCGCGCCCGCCGCGATCGCCTCGAACTGCGGCAGATGGTGCAGTTCGTGGCCGGCGAGGAGCGCGGGAATCTCCTGGATCTCGAGTTGTCCCCGCTCCGGGTGCATGAACGTGCGCTGCCGTTCCTCCGGGGAGAGGCTGCGGAACAACGCGAGGTTCATCACGCGGAGGCTCTCGTAGGCCGCGAGCGCCACGCCGGCCTCCACGACCGGTTCACGCGCCATCCAGTGGTCCTGGTCGAACGGCTGCACCACGTACTCGGAGGTGGTCAGCGCCATTCTCGCGCGGACACCGAAGGCCAGTTCCGTGTGCGCGAGATGGACGAGCAGCTGTCTCGCATCCCATTTACCGGTCGCGTAGCTGCGCGAGACTCCAGCCGGCCCCATCGCGGCCACGAGTCTCCGGATGCGGGCAGGCGTGTCGGCAAGGACAAAGAGCGCGTCACGATCGCCAAGGCTTGCAGCGTATGGGTTCATGAAGACATGATAGTCCGAACTCGGACGAAGGAGGCATGACGTGATGAGAATGCTGGTGCTCGCTGTTCCCTGCCTGCTGCTGGGCTGTGCCGTGTCGGCCGCCGCGCAGGTGCCGGCCCGCTTCGATGCCGCCGCGCAGGTGCCGGCCCGCTTCGATACCGCCGCGGCAGAGAAGTTCGCGACGCTGGCCCTCGACTGCGTCCACAAGGAGTATCCGAACAAGATCGCCCACGTGCTCGGCGGCGATCAGGATGTGCGGCCCCCCAGGGAACTGACGCCGGCGTTCTACGGCTGCTATGACTGGCACTCGTCGGTGCACGGCCACTGGCTGCTGGTGCGGCTCGCGCGGACGTTTCCTGCCGCCCCATTCGCGGCGAAGGCCCGCGCGGCGGTCGGGGCGAGCCTGACACCCGAACACATCGCGGCCGAAGTGAAATACCTCACCGGGGTGGGACGCGCGAGTTTCGAAAGACCGTACGGCCTCGCCTGGTTGCTGCAGCTGGGCGCCGAACTGCGCGAGTGGAACGACCCGCAGGCACAGACCTGGTCGGCCGCGCTCGAGCCCCTCGAGGAGGCCGCCGTACAGCGGCTGAAGGACTGGCTCCCCAAGCTGTCCAAGCCAATCCGTGTCGGCGAACACGATCAGACCGCGTTCTCGTTCGGCCTGATCCTGGATTGGGCGCGCACCGCGGGCGATCGCGCGACGGCCGACCTGCTGGTCGGCCGGATCCGCGACTTCTACCTGCAGGACCGCGGCTGCCCGTTTTCGTGGGAGCCATCGGGGCAGGATTTCTTCTCGCCCTGCCTGGGCGAGGCCGACCTGATGCGCCGCGTCCTGCCTTCGGCTGAATACGCTACCTGGCTGGCCGCGTTCCTGCCCGGCATCCCGAAGGACGGTAGCGCCGCCTGGCTCGTGCCGGCTGTCGTCACCGATCCCACCGACCCGAAACTGGCGCACCTTGACGGTCTGAACCTGAGCAGGGCGTGGATGCTGGAAGGGATCGCCGCGGGCCTGACCTCCGGCGACGCGCGGGTGCCGTCACTGCGCGCGGCCGCCGCGGCGCACCGCGACGCAGGGTTGCGAGCGGTCACGGGCGAGCACTACGAGGGGGGCCACTGGCTGGGGAGCTTCGCGGTGTACCTGACGACCGGTCGGGGACTGAAGCGATAGAAAGTCGGTTGCCAGTTGGCCGTGAGCGACCGACGCGAGTGGAAGCGTTGTCAGTGACCGGTCTGTCACGGGTTCCCGCCGCCTGCAGACTGACGACTGACCACTGACAACTGGCCACTACAAATCCTGGCTCAGGGCTCAGGGCCGTGTCACGCTGCCGGCTGCCCGCTGACGGCTCAGGGCCTTGTGGCGGTAGCAGGTCGTGAGGTGGTCGTTGACCATCCCGACCGCCTGCATGAACGCGTAGCAGATCGTCGATCCGACGAAGCGGAACCCGCGTCTCTGCAGGTCGCGGCTGAGCGCGTCTGACCCTGCGGTCTTCGCCGGCACCTCCTTCATCGTCGTCCACGCATTCACGCGAGGTTGGCCGCCGACCAACGACCAGAGGTAGGCGTCGAAGCTCCCGAACTCCTGTTGCACGGCGAGGAACGCTTTCCCGTTGCTGATGGCCGCGTCGATCTTCAGCCGGTTGCGGACGATGCCGGCGTCGCAGAGCAGGGTTGCGACCTCGAGGTCGCCGTAGCGCGCCACCTTCGCCGGGTCGAACTGGTCGAACACCTCGCGGTAGCGTTCCCGCTTCCGCAGGATCGTGATCCAGCTCAGACCCGCCTGCGCCCCCTCGAGGATCAACATCTCGAACAGGTGTCGATCGTCGTGCGCCGGGACACCCCATTCCTCGTCGTGATACGCCACGTAGAGCGGGTCGGTTCCAGGCCAGGGACAGCGGGACATATGGGAGCCAGAAGCCGTCAGTATCCGAGATTCTGCCCGAGCCAGCGTTCGACCTCTTCCACCGCCATGCCTTTGCGGCGGGCGTAGTCTTCGACCTGGTCGCGGCCCACGCGGCCGACGCTGAAGTACCTGCTCAGCGGGTGGCTGAAGTACAGGCCGCTCACGCTGGCCGCCGGCAACATCGCGAACGTCTCGGTGAGCGTGATACCGAGCCGGCTGGCACCCAGCAACTCGAAGAGGCGCTTCTTCTCGTGGTGGTCGGGGCACGCCGGGTAGCCGAAGGCGGGGCGGATGCCGCGGTACTTTTCCGCCCGCAGATCGTCGGCGTCCAGGCGCTCGTCGCGGCCGTAGCTCCACTCGCGCCGCGCCTCGGCGTGGAGGTACTCGGCGAACGCCTCGACGAGCCGATCCGCCAGCGCCTTCACCATGATGGCGCGGTAGTCGTCCTGCTGGCGCTGGTAGCGGGCGACCAGGTTGTCGGCGCCGATGCCCGCAGTGCCCGCGAAAGCGCCCAGGTAATCGCGCACGCCGCTGTCTCCCGGCGCGATGAAATCGGCGAGGCTGCGGTTCGGCCCGCCGTCGTTCGGCTCCTCCTGCTGGCGCAGCATCGGGAACCGCGCCCGCTCGCGCTGCCGTTCCTCGTCGTCGAACAGGACGATGTCGTCGCCGTCGCAAACGGCCGGCCAGAAGCCGTAGACGCCGCGGATGGTCAGCAGACGGCCCGCCACGATCTCATCGAGCAACCGTCGCCCGTCGTCGTAGAGTTCGCGCGCGGCCTGGCCGTGAGCGGGGTGGTCGAGGACGGCGGGGAAGCGCCCCTTCACCTGCCAGGCGGCGAAGAAGAAGGTCCAGTCGATGAACGGGAGCAGGCGTTCGAGCGGCAGATCGTCGATGACGCGGCGGCCGATGAACGACGGCGCGGGCGGGGCGTCGGCCTGCCAGTCGAAGCGTGTGGCGTTCTCGCGCGCCGCCGCAAGTGGGCGCAGGGGTCGTCCGCGGGGCGCGCCGTACTTCTGCCGCAGGGCTTCCTGCTCGGTGCGGTTCGCCTGGTCGAACGCGGCGCGGGTGTGCGGGTTGAGCAGGCGGGCGACGACGTCGGCCACGCGAGAGGCGTCGGGAACATAGGCCGTCGGCCCGCCGTATGCCGGCGCAATTTTCACCGCGGTGTGCTGCCGGCTCGTCGTGGCGCCGCCGATGAGCAGCGGGACCGTGAAACCGCGGCGCTCCATGTCGCCGGCCACAATCGCCATTTCGTCGAGCGACGGCGTGATCAAGCCGCTCAGGCCGACGATGTCGGCGCGCTCATCCACGGCGGCCTGCAGGATGCGGGCGGCAGGCACCATCACGCCCAGATCGATCACGTCGTAGTTGTTGCAGCCGAGCACGACGCCCACGATGTTCTTGCCGATGTCGTGCACGTCGCCCTTGACGGTGGCCAGGAGCACGCGGCCCCGCGCCCGCTGGCCGCCGGCCTCCTTGTCGGCTTCCATGTACGGCTGCAGGAAGGACACGGCCTTCTTCATCGCGCGGGCGCTCTTCACCACCTGCGGCAGGAACATGCGGCCGGAACCGAACAGCTCGCCGACCACCTTCATGCCGTCCATCAACGGCCCTTCGATGATCGACAGCGGCCGCGGGTAACGGCGCCGGGCTTCCTCCAGATCCGCCTCGATGAAATCGAGGATGCCGTGCACGAGCGCGTGCGCCAGCCGCGCCTCGACGGTGCCCGTGCGCCAGGCGGCCTCGGCCTCCTTCTTCTTCACCCCGCCCTGCACCGAGCCTGCGAACTGCACGAGGCGATCGGTGGCGTCGGGGCGGCGGTCGAACAGGAGGTCCTCCACGCGTTCGAGCAACTCCGGGGGAATGTCCTCGTAGACGGTCAGCTGACCCGCGTTGACGATCCCCATGTCGAGGCCGGCGCGGATGGCGTGAAAGAGGAAAGCCGAGTGGATCGCCTCGCGCACCGTGTCGTTCCCGCGGAACGAGAACGACAGGTTGCTGATGCCGCCGCTGATCTTCGCCTCGGGGAACGCGGCCTTCAGGCGGCGGGTGGCCTCGATGAAGGCGATCGCATACCGGTTGTGCTCCTCGATCCCGGTGCCGACCGCGAGGACCGCCGGGTCGAAGACGATGTCGGAGGGAGGGTAGCCGGCACGCTCGACGAGCAGGCGATAGGCCCGCTCGAGCACGGCGATCTTCCGATCCGCCGTGTCCGCCTGGCCGTCCTCGTCGAACGCCATCACCACGACAGCGGCGCCGTAGTGCCGGATGGACCTGGCCCGGCGCAGGAACTCGTCCTCGCCTTCCTTGAGGCTGATCGAGTTGACGACCGGCTTTCCCTGGATGCACTTCAGGCCCGCCTCGATGACCGACCACTTCGAGCTGTCGACCATGATCGGCAGCCGGGCAATCTCGGGCTCGGTGGCGACGAGGTTCAGGAAGCGGGTCATCGCCTGCTCGGAGTCGAGCATCCCCTCGTCCATATTCACGTCGAGGATGTTGGCGCCGCCGCGCACCTGGTCGAGCGCGACGTCGGCCGCCTGTCCGACATCACCCGTCTTGATGAGCCGGCGGAACCGCGCCGAGCCGGTCACGTTGGTCCGCTCGCCGACCAGCTGGAAGTTGCTGTCCGGGCGAATCGTCAGCGTCTCGAGCCCCGCGTATCTGGTGTAGGTGTCGGTCGGCCCGGTCACGACTCGCGGCGCCACGCCCTCGACCTCCTGCGCGATGGCTCGGATGTGATCGGGGGTCGTGCCGCAGCAGCCGCCGACGATGTTCACCAGGCCGGCTTCGGCGAACTCACGGACGAGCGCCGCCGTCTCGGCGGGCTGCTCGTCGTACTGGCCGAAGGCGTTCGGCAGGCCGGCGTTCGGGTAGGCGCTGACGAAGGTGTCGGCCAGGCGCGCCAGTTCGGCGAGGTACGGACGCATCTCGCGGGCGCCGAGCGCGCAGTTGATCCCAACGGCGAGCGGCCGGGCGTGGGCCACCGATGTCCAGAAGGCATCCACCGTCTGGCCGGACAGCGTCCGTCCGCTCCTGTCGGTGATCGTGACCGACAGCATCAGCGGGAGCTCGACACCCGTTTCGTCGAACACGTCCAGCGCCGCGACGATCGCGGCCTTCGCGTTCAGCGTGTCGAAAATGGTCTCGATCAGCAGGGTGTGGCAGCCGCCCTCGATGAGGCCGCGGATCTGCTCCGCGTACGCGTCGCGCACCTGGTCGAACGTGACCGACCGAAACGACGGGTCGTTGACGTCGGGCGAGATCGACAGCGTCTTGTTCGTCGGGCCGATCGAGCCGGCAACGAAGCGGGGACGATCCGGCGTGCGGGCGGTCCACGCGTCGGCAGCCTCGCGTGCCAGCCGGGCGGCCGACGCATTCATCTCGCGCACGATCGATTCGAGGCCGTAGTCGGCCTGGGCGATGGCGGTGCCGTTGAACGTGCACGTTTCGATGATGTCGGCGCCGGCGGCCAGGTAGTCGTCGTGGATCTCGCGGATGACGTCCGGCCTCGTCAGGACGAGGACGTCGTTGTCGCCCTGGAGGTCGCGCGGGTGGCCCGAGAACCGCGTCCCGCGAAAGTCCGATTCCTGCAGTCCCTTCCGCTGAACCATGGTGCCCATCGCGCCGTCCAGGACCAGGATCCGGCGGGCGAGCAGGGCGGACAGGACGGATGCAGTTGAAAGGGACATAGGGATTGATTGTACACTCCACCTATGCCCATCCGCATGCTCATCACTGGCGGCACCTTCGACAAGCAGTACGACGAGATTCATGCCCGGCTCGTCTTCAGGGAATCACGTGTCGGCGAGATGCTGAGTCTCGGCCGCTGCCGCGTGGACGTGCACCTGCGCACGATCATGATGGTGGACAGCCTCGACATGACCGACGCCGACCGCCAGGCGATCGTGCAGAACTGCCTCCACTGCGACGAGACGCAGATCCTCATCACGCACGGGACCGACACCATGGTGGAGACGGCGCAGGCGCTGGCGACATCCGCCGGCATGGAAGGGAAGACGATCGTGCTGACGGGCGCGATGATCCCGTATGCGTTCGGCAGTTCGGACGGCATGTTCAACCTCGGGTCTGCGCTGTCGTTCGTGCAGGTGCTGCCGCCTGGCGTCTACGTCGCGATGAACGGCCGCTATCTCAGGTGGGACGAAGTGCGGAAGAACCGTGAGACGGGAGTATTCGAGCCGGCCGGGCGCGGCGCGCCCACGGCGTAGTGTCATAATGGGTGGGTGCAGCCGGCCGAGCCTCTTGGGCTTTAGCTCGACCGTAGTATGGACTGACACGGAGGGACCGAGCGTGACCATCGAACAGGCCATCAAGACGGGGATTGAATTCGAGATCGAAGTGCGGCACGTCTACTCGGAGGCCGCCAAGAAGTTCAAGGATCCGGTGGCGCGGAAGATCTTTGGCGTGCTCGCCGACGAGGAGGACCGCCACGTCCAGTACCTCGAGAGCCGGCTCGAGGAGTGGGAGAAGACCGGGGCGGTGACCGCTGCGGCGCTCGAGACCGTGATCCCCTCGCAGGAGGCGATTGACGGTGCGCTGAGCAAGCTGACCAAGCGCATGGCCGTGCAGGATTTCGGCGTCGAGCTCGACATGCTCAAGAAGGCGCTGGCGCTCGAGATCGAGGCGACGAAGTTCTTCTCGCAGATGGTCGTCGAGCTGAAGGACGAGGAGAAGAAGCTGTTCGCGCGCTTCGTGGAGATCGAGACTGGCCACGAGGCGATCGTGCAGGCCGAGATCGACGCCATCACGGGCCTCGGCTTCTGGTTCGACTACATGGAGTTCAGGCTCGAAGGGGCGTAGGAAGTCGGAACTGACGCAGTCAGTCGGAACTGCTCGCCACGCCGAAGTCGCGATGCGACGGAGGCGGGACGATGAAGGGTCGGAGCTGACGACGAGCAGCGAGGAACCTGTCCACCGTCAGTCCGGCTCTGGCAATCAGGGCCCGCAGTGTTCCTCGCGCCACATGGTCGTGATCGGGGGCGGTCAGCGTGGCGAGTGCTCCGGGCTTCGTCAGGATGATGTGACTGCCGCGGCGGCGCGCCACGCGCCAGCCGAACCTCTCGAAGCCCGCGACGACTTCGGCCGGTCGCAGCAGCGGAACCGGCGGCATCAGGCGGGCACTTCGAGTTGCTTGGTCACGACGGTCAGCGGCAGCCCAAGCTCTGCGCGGACGGCGAGGCATTCGCGGATGGCCAGCGCCAGGTTCGCCTCGGCCTCCGCCTCCGTGCGGCCCTGGCTGATGCAGCCGGGGATAGCCGGGCACTCCGCCACGACGGCGCCATCCTCGTCGCGCGTCAGTGTGATCGTGAACGTCATCGTTGACTCCCTGCGTCGATTATTGTCGCTTCTCCAATCCGCCGCTTCTGAGGCACGCCTCACAGAGGGTTCGCTGTCGGGGACGTGCAGGGGCAGGGGGCGCAGAACTCCAGACGG
>Ga0209745_1000672_pt1 | contig 20735 bp, 16 predicted proteins | sample BarGraNGADG00312_FD_184495 | JGI IMG/M metagenome (GOLD analysis project Ga0209745, IMG submission 184495) | Arctic peat soil microbial communities from Barrow, Alaska - Barrow Graham LP Ref core NGADG0004-312 (SPAdes) (version 2) | ecosystem: Environmental > Terrestrial > Soil > Wetlands > Peat...
CTTCCTTCCCATCGAATACGGCGATGCGGTAACCTCCTGGCGCAGGCGCAGGTCGTCGCCCTCTCGCGTGGCTATCTGCACGACGACGAGAGTGTCTTCATCGAGCGCACACCGAGAAACGGCAGATCGAACGCGCCGCTGGTGCCTTCGGTCTTGGTCTTGACTTCTTGATCTTTGCCCTTATCGACTTCGGTCTTGGTTTTCGACTCGATCGAGACCTTGCCGTCGCGGTCCGTGACGGCCTTGCCTTTGATTTCCACACGCTCTCCCACGTGTTTGGACAGGTCCTGGCTGGTGACGAGCGCATACCGAGAACGTTCATCACGGCTGTTGTTGCGGACCTGCGTCAAGAGGTAGTCCCCGTTGAGGCCTTGCTCCAAGCACCCGATCACGGTCACGTTCTTTCCGCCCTTGATCTCGACCTTGGTCTTCGTCGTCGTTTGCGTCTCCTGCGTCTGCGCGGCCAGGCCTGCGGCACACATCGCGACGAGACCGATCGCGACTGCTGTCAAACGTGTCTTTCTCATGGTGGCTCCTGTGGCGCGGGTGCGACCCCCGCGTCAAAATCGAGGGAAGAGACGATCCTTCGGGCTGGCATGGTCTATCGGTTCGCGCCCCTTGGCTCTGTGAACCTCATGCAATGCCACTCATCAGTCTGTGTGAACGGAATATCCTGCGCAGTTCAATTCTGGACATCGCGCGTCGTCTCTTGCTGGACTCGGCGCAAGACGAGCCTGGAGCCGCGCGGCATCACCTGCAGGATGAGCCGGCGCGGCAGCTGCTGCGACAATGCCGTGATGGAAAGCGCCTGCTCGACGGTGAAGAGCGAGCTGGAATCCCACGACCGGGAACGCTGAGTTGGCCCAGTCGCCAGGGACAGTAGCGCGAGCGCACTTGGGGGTCTGTTCGATATTGCACACATCAAAACCATTGCTCTGTGGCCGGTTTCGCGGTCAACGCCTCCCTGAGATGGCTCACGGGGCCGCTGGAAGACGGACGACTGGCGTTCGCCGCATTGCTCGAACAGGAAACCCCTCGCTTTGACCTGGTCTGACCAACCATTCGGCTAGCCCGCCGGGACCGGGAGCGCCCAGATCCGCCGGAGCATCGACCCGAATAGGCGTCGGGTCAGGTGGCTCTCGGCCAGCAGGAGCCAGTAGTAGCGGGCGTGTTTCACCAAGCGCCCGCCGGTCTTGACGAGGCGCTGCCGGAGCGGACCAGGACGGCCCGCCCCCCAGGTATGCAACTACGCGGCTCGACGGAGAACCGAGCCCTGTAACGTCGCGATAGGATGTGAACCGCTCCGGGCGCACTTCTTCCCGTCCTCCCAAGCAAGCGCCCAAGGCGCCGAAGCAACTCCGTTGCGAAGGCGGCCGGGCGCACCATCCCCGCGCTGATGACCTTCCTCCTGATCCGCGTCTTCGGCGTCGCGCTGCTCGAGCGAAGCCTGGCGACCTCGAACCCGGGTTACGCGGACGACGTCGCCCGAACCTCGGCCTTCTTCCCCTGGTTCCCGCGGCGCTGCCCCGGGAAGGCGCCTGCCGCCCTGTGGAGGTATCATCTGAGAATGTCCGGTCGCCCCAGAGCGACACGGTTCTTGAAGGGATACTCCTCATGTTCCACAACTTCGCGCTCGTTCTCGCCGGCGCCTTCGTCGTCGGCGCCGTCTCCGTCTCAACCTGGTCGGCAGGTTCCATGACGATCACGCAGACTCCGTCACCGGCGGCGACCGAGAACAACCCGCTCATGTCGCCGAGCCCCCTCCCGTTCGGCGCGCCGCAGTTCGACAAGATCAAGGACGCCGACTTCACTCCTGCGTTCGAGGCTGGCATGAAGGCCCAGATCGCCGAGATCGCGGCCATCGCCGACCGCCCGGCGCCGCCGACGTTCGACAACACGCTGGTCGCGCTCGAGAAGAGCGGCCAGTTGCTGACGCGCGTGCAACTCGTCTTCAACGGGCTGTCGTCGGCCAACACCGACCCGACACTGCAGGCCCTGCAGGAAGAGGTGGCGCCGAAGCTCGCCGCGCACTTGGACGGCATCTTCCTCAACGACAAGCTGTTCAAGCGGATCGCGGCCGTTTACGACAAGCGAGCCTCGCTCTCGCTCGACCCGCAGTCGCTGCGGCTGGTCGAGCACTATCACCAGCGGTTCGTGCACGCGGGGGCCAGGCTGTCGGACGCCGACAAGGCCAAGCTCAAGGAATTCAACAAGGAAGAGGCTTCGCTCGAGGCGAAGTTCATCAACCAGTTGCTGGCCGCCACCAAGGCCGGCGCGCTGGTGACGTCGACCGCGGCCGACCTGGCCGGCCTTTCGAACGACGAGATCCAGGCGGCGACGCTGGCCGCTAAGGGACGGGGCTTCGACGGCCGCTGGCTGATCCCGCTGCAGAACACGACGCAGCAGCCGATGCTGGCCGAGATGACGGCTCGGCCCACGCGCGAGAAGCTGTTCACCGCGTCGTGGACGCGCACCGAGCACGGCGATGCCAACGACACCCGCAACACGATCGCCAAGCTGGCCGCCCTGCGCGCGAAGCGCGCGGCGCTGCTGGGCTTCCCGAACCACGCCGCCTGGTCTCTCGAACTGCAGATGGCCAAGACGCCGGCCGCCGTCGAGCAGTTCCTCGGCCGGCTGGTCCCGCCGTCGGTCGCAAACGCGAAGCGCGAGGCCGGTGACATCCAGTCGCTCATCGACCAGCAGCACGGCGGCTTCACGCTCGCCCCGTGGGACTGGGACTTCTACGCCGATCAGGTGCGCAAGGCGAAGTACGACCTGAACAGCGCGGAGCTCGCCCCCTACTTCGAGCTCGACCGCGTCCTCCAGGACGGCGTCTTCTACGCCGCGCACGAGCTCTACGGCATCACCTTCAAGGAGCGCCACGACCTCCCGGTCTACCAGCCCGACGTACGGGTGTTCGAGGTCTCCGACGCCGACGGCAAGCCGCTCGCGCTCTTCTACTGCGACTACTTCAAACGCGACAACAAGAACGGCGGCGCGTGGATGGACAACTTCACGCAGCAGTCGCGGCTGCTCGGCGCCCGCCCGGTCGTCTACAACGTCGCCAACTTCTCCAAGCCGGCGCCGGGCCAGCCCGCGCTCCTCAGCTACGACGACGTGACGACGATGTTCCACGAGTTCGGGCACGCGCTGCACGGGATCTTCGCCAACTCGACCTACCCGACGCTGTCGGGCGCGAACGTGGCGCGCGACTTCGTCGAGCTTCCCTCGCAGATCAACGAGCACTGGGCGCTCTATCCGAAGGTGCTCTCACACTTCGCCATCCACTACAAGACCGGCCAGCCGATGCCGCAGGCGCTGGCCGATAAGATTCGGAAGGCGGAGACGTTCAACCAGGGCTACTCGCTCACCGAGGTCCTCGGCGCCGCCGAGCTCGACATGATCTGGCACACGCTGCCCGCCACCGCGCCGGTGCAGAGCCCCGACGCGTTCGAGAAGGCCGCGCTCGAGAAGGCGGGCGTCGACTTCGCGCCGGTTCCGCCGCGCTACCGCTCGAGCTACTTCCTGCACATCTGGGCGAACGGGTACGACGCCGGCTACTACGCCTACCTGTGGGCCGAGATGCTGGACAACGACGCGTTCGAGTGGTTCATCGAGAACGGCGGCCTCACGCGGGCCAACGGCGACCGGTTCCGCCAGATGATCCTGTCGCGCGGTAACGTCGGAGACTACGCCGTGCTGTATCGGGGTTTCCGCGGCAAGGATCCGAGCATCGAATGGATGCTGAAGCGGCGCGGGATCGTGACGAAGTAGTCAGCGGGAGGCGGACCACGGTCGGAGGGCTGGACCAGAGTCGCTGGCAGCGGACACCGACAGCAGACGAGGGTCACGTGCGGTCAGACGATCCGCTCTTGCAGGTGTCTCGACTGCTGCAGAACGGCCGGCAAGGATCCCCGAGACGACGCACTCGGGCAGGTTGCAGCCTCCCGGACGCGGGATAACGTGAACCGGGCGCCATGTCTGGAGAACCGGTCATTCAGTCCAGCCCAGGTTTCCGCGAACGCCGAGGCTGCCCCGGTTCCAATCGCGGGTGTGTTCTGCTCGCTGACCGTGATGGCGGCGGCGGCCCCCGACGACGGGACTGATTATCGCCGTCTTCACCACTGGGTGAAGATGGAACCCGTCGGGGACGGCCCGAGCCGGGCGCCCGATGCGCGGGCGACCCGCCTCGCAGAGCCCTGCGAAGCCGTCCGGGCGTACACTGTTCTCGGGCCACCGAAACAGTCCGATCACAGGAGGGAACCGTCATGAGCCGTGCATTCGCGGTCGTGCGGACTCTGGTCGTCGGCACAGTCTTTCTCTCCATCTGGTTCTATTGGCTGCCGCTCTGGTTTGCGCACATCGAGGGGGTCTCGCTCGCTCCGCACCACCCGTGGGCGTGGACCGTGTTTGCGGTCGGAGCGGCGCTTTCGTCATGGTGCGCGATGGAATTCGCGCTTCGCGGAGAGGGGACCCCGGCGCCCTTCGATCCGCCGAGGCGGCTCGTCATCACCGGCCTCTACCGATGGGTGCGCAATCCGATGTACCTCGGCATGGCGCTGATGCTCGTCGGCGAGGCGATCCTGCTTTCGCAGATATGGCGCGAAATGGCCGCGTTGTCGGTGGTGCTGGCAACCGCGGTCGCCGTGATGGTGATCAAGAAGGAAGAGCCCGACCTGCAGCGGCAGTTCGGCGCGGAGTTCGAGGAATACTGCCGGCTGGTGCCGCGGTGGGTCCCTCGGCTGGCGCCGCTCGCCGCCGAAGACCATCCGGCCGTCCGGCGGCGTGGATAGGGGATCGCGGAACCGCGCACGCGGCACCCGGCCGGCGGCGGACCGTTCAGCCTTCTGGCCGAGGGCCGAGCGCTCGGCCAGAAGGCTGAAGCAGCCGGCGTCCCGGGAAGGAGGGCGCGACCGTGGACGAGATCCTGAAAGACTTTCCCACGCTCGCGGAGCAGGACGTCCGCGCGGCCATCGCCTTCGCCGCGGCGTCGGCGCAAGAGGATCTGCCTGTCGCCGGGGCCCACGTCCTATGAGGATCAAGCTCGACGAGAATCTGCCCACTCGACTCGTGTCGGTGCTCGCTGAACTGGGGCACGACGTCGATGCCGTTCCGTCTGAACGCATCGCGGGGCAGGACGACGCCGTCGTGTGGCAGGCCGCCCAGGAAGGCCGCCGTTTCCTCATCACGCAGGACCTGGACTTCTCTGACGTCAGGAGGTACGCGCCGGGCACGCATCACGGCCTTCTGTTGGTCAGGCTGCCGCAACCAGGGCGGACGGCGTTGTTCGAACGAATCGCGATGGCCGGGGAGGGGTAGCCGTCTCCTCGCCACGGTCAACTGACCCTGGCTTCCGCCGCTCGGGCACATCCCCCTGCGGCTTCCCTCTCTTACAACGGCTCTCAGGCGGGATCGCCCCAGGCCACCCGCTTCGTCCGCCGTCGCTCGACGGCGGAGTGACCCGCCGCACGCTCCAGAGTCTGCGGCCTTTCGCCGGAGGTTTGTGTGCGCATGTCTCCCCAACGACTCGTTCGGCACGACGCCTCGTGAACGGCCCTGACGGAGCCGGCGGTCTCGCCCGGGTTCCGCCAATACGTGATGCCCGGAGGATCGAACCCGCGGTCGTCGACACCAACGCCACAGAGAGGAGGAATGCCGTGCGCGTCGACGGTCACGCAATGAGGCGTTGGGCTATACTGGCTTCGGAGTGATGTCCAGATGACAGTGAGACACCCTCGGGAGTACGACGTCGTCGTCGAGCGCGACGGGGAGGGCTACTACGTCGCCTCGGTGCCTGCCCTGCCCGGGTGCCACACGCAAGCCCGGTCCCTTGACGAATTGATGGAGCGGGTCAAGGAGGCCATCGAACTCTGCCTCGAGGTCGAAGGCGACACGGGCGACGGGCTGGACTTCGTTGGCGTGCAGCGGATTCGGTTGGCCTCATGACCCGGCTGCCACGACTGACCGGCCCCGAGCTACTGGCCGCGCTTCAGCGAGCAGGATTCTCGGTGGTGCGCGTGCGGGGCAGCTACCGCACCGCCACTTGGCCCACTTTGCCTTCGTTACACACCATCCCATTTGACTTCCTACGCCGTTCGGTCGATCATTAGAACATTCCGACCTTGCATTATCTCCCCCCAAAGATGGGCTCGTTTCAGTATGCCGCTGATCTGCAGCGCGCAGATCTTCGTCGCCACCTGGGGGTTGCCCGAGGCGTGTGAAACGGCCGCGTACTTGGCGGCGCTCAAGCCGTTGCCGCCGCCGCCGCCGCCAGGGGCGGGCGGTCCATTTGCGCTGTCCGACGAGGGAGCGCTCCGATCGCTCGTGGCGTCGGCCGGCCTCACACCGCAGTCGATTGAGGACGTGGACGTCACGTGGCAATTCGAGAACCTCGACACCGCGCTCGCCGCGATGCTCGCGGCCGGTCCGTCGATCCTCGCCATCCAGACGTCGGGTCACGATCGCGTGCGGGCGACGCTCGAACGAGCGATCGCACCGTTCCGGCCGTCGGACAGTCGCTACCGGCTCGAGAACCGCTTCCGGTACCTCCTCGCGACGCGCGACTGATCGCATTGACGAAGGCCAACACGGAGCACAAAGATGCAACAGACATACGACGCGATCATCGTGGGGGCGCGCTGCGCCGGCTCGTCCACGGCGATGCGGCTGGCCCGCAAGGGCTACCGCGTGCTCGTGGTCGACCGCGCGATGTTCCCGAGCGACACCGTTTCCACACACGTGCTGCAGCCACTCGCCGTCGCCGCGCTCGCGCGCTGGGGACTCATCGACCGCCTCACGGCGACCGGCTGCCCGCCGATTCACACCTACACCTTCGACTTCGGTCCCTTCACGATTTCGGGAGCGCCGGGCACGAAGGACACTCCGGTTGCGTACTGTCCCCGGCGGACCGTCCTGGACAAACTGCTTGTCGACGCCGCGGCCGAGGCCGGTGCGGAGATCCGCGAAGGCTTCGCCGTCGAGGAGATCTTGATCGAAGACGGACGCGTCGTCGGCATCAAGGGTCGTTCGAAGGGCGCGGCGACGGTCACCGAGCGTGCCCAGGTCATCGTCGGCGCAGATGGCCGGTACTCGCTCATGGCCGAGGCCGTCCGGCCCGAACAGTACAACGAGAAACCGCCGCTGCTCGCCGCCTATTACACCTACTGGAGCGGTCTCCCAATGGAGGGGCGGTTCGAAACCTACATCCGGCCGCACCGCGGATTCGCGGCGGCGCCAACTCACAACGGCTTGACCCTTACAGTCGAGGGATGGCCGTACTCGGAATTCGAGACGAACAAGAAGGATGTCGAGGGCAACTTTCTGAAATCGTTCGATCTCGCGCCCGAGTTCGCGGATCGTGTGCGCGGCGCGAAGCGCGAAGCGCCATTCGCGGGCGCAGCCGTGTCGAATTTCTTCCGCAAGCCGTACGGGCCTGGTTGGGCGCTGGTGGGCGACGCCGGCTACAATCGGGACCCGATCACGGCTCAGGGAATCACCGACGCCTTCCGCGACGCCGAACGCTGTGCGATCGCACTGGACCAGGCCTTCACCGGAGCTCGCTCGTTCGACGAAGCGATGAGCGAGTACCAGCGCGATCGCGACGAGCACGTGCTGCCGATGTACGAATTCACCTGTCAGCTCGCCACGCTGCAGCCACCGCCACCCGAGATGCAGCAGTTGCTCGGCGCGATACATGGCAATCAGAAGGCCATGGACGGCTTTGCGCAGATGAACGCCGGGACGATCTCACCGGCGGAGTTCGGCGCGATCGTGGCCGCCGCGCAGGTCTCGAGCTGATGGAGCAGATTCATCGAACGAAACTGCGGAGGGTCATCGTTCTTCAACAATCCGCGTACGCATCGACGTCTCCGGCCTTGGCGGCGGGGTAATTGCAGAGCTTCGCTCAGCCTGGTAGGGGCTTCCGCGTCTTCAGCAAATCACGGGGACGGGGCACCTCGAGCCCCGGCATTAGTGCCGCATGCCCGACGCTTTCTGACCCATCGCGTCGAGGGCCGCCTTCAGGCCGGCGGCCACGCGCTCGGGGGTGTCGTGTGCCCAGAAGTGCATGAAGTACAACTCCGGGCTCCCGTTGATCATGTGGTTGTGGAGTGCGGTCACCTCGATGCCGTGCGTGCGGAGTGCTGAAATCACGTGGTTGACCTCGTCGCCCGTGAGCACGAAGTCGCCGGTCGAGGCGACCTTCCCGGGTTCGGCCGCCTGGATGTTCACCGACGTGGCCATACCCATCGCCGGCGGGAGCGTCACGCCCATCATCGTGATCGGCTCCGGCCGCGGCTTCGAGAGGCCCAGGACTCCGCCCTTCACAACGCCCTTGAGCCCCAGCGTCTGCTGGATCTGGTCGGCCCCCGGCACATCCTGGTTGGCGGAAGCCCCTGGCGCATCGGCCATCGGGGTGGCGGTCAGCGCGAGGGCCGCCTTGAGCGACGCTGCAAGGCGAGACGCGGGACCGCGGCCCCAGAAGTGGACGTACATGACGCGTGGGGACTCACCGAGCAGGTGGTTGTGGATGGCGGTCACGTCGATCTGTTCCGCGCGCAACTTCCCGACAACGGGATTCACCTCGGTCTCGGTGAGCGCGAGGTCTCCGTGGGTGACGGCCTCGGCATCGACCGCTTTGAAGGCTGCCCAGCCGGTCAGCGCGAGGCCCGGCTTGATCGCGAGGCCCTCCACCGTGACGTGGAGGTCCGAGCGCGGGAAGGTGACCTTGTAGACGCCACCGCTCGACTGGCCAGTCTTGCCAATCGCGCGATCGATGGCCGCGGTATCGAGTGGAGCGGTCTGGGCGGCCGCGGGTCGCGCTGGCGCCAGGGCCAACGCCGCCCCGACCAGGAAGACCGACACCGCCGAAAGGGTCACGTGAAGCGGGGGCTTGAGTGTCATGCGCTATCGTCCTTTCTTCCTGTTTCTGACGCGGCGCCGGCTCCGCTCTTTCGCGTCGGCCGGCGGGATCGCGGTGGCGAATGCCCGGTAGAGCGCCTCGAAGACCACGATACCGTGTTCGAGGAGTTCCTCGTCCCGTGGAAACGCCTGCCGCAGGCCGTCAATCAGCCGCCCCACGGTTGGCGCTTCGGGCACGCTGTACCGGTTGTCTTTCAGGTCCAGGTCGTGTACTTTTGAAAGTGTTCAAGATGGGCTTGATGGCACCGGTCATCATACGAAAACGCTCCCTGCTTGACTGTAGTACGGGGGCCGTGTCGTTCGTGCGATTCACGGGGTTCCCCGTCAGGCCTGCAGCCAGTGTTCAACCGGCTTGGTCAAGAACTCTTCCAGCGAGATGCCATCCCCTCCGACGAGTAGCGTGCGCTTCGGCTTGAAGGCCTCCGCGAAGGCGCCAAGACCTGGAAACGCAGCGGGTGCGCGGCCGCTCTTCACTTCGATGGCGATGACGGTACGTCCGACGCGGACGACGAAGTCCACCTCGCGGTTGCCTTCGCGCCAGTAGAACAGTTCGCAGGCGCCGCCAGCGGCCGCGTTGGCGAGATGCGCGCCCACCGCCGACTCGACAAGGCGCCCGCGAAATTCCCTGTCGGCCCGCGCCTCGTCAGGCGAGAGGCCGGATTGCGCGGTCATGAGCGCCGTGTTCAGCACCTGTAGCTTGGGGCTCGAGCCGCGCTGGCGCACGGCGTTGCCAGCGTACTTTTGAACGCCCGTGAGCATCCCGGCGCCGGCGAGCAGATCGAGGTAGTGCGCCAGCGTCGTCGTGTTGCCTGCGTCCTGCAACTGTCCGAGCATCTTCGTGTACGAGAGCACCTGGCCGGAATAGCGGCAACCCAGCTCGAACAGCCGTCGCAGGAGGGCTGGTTTATCCACCCGCGTCATCAAGAGGACATCCCGGGCGATGGTCGTCTCGATCAGGGCGTCAAGAAGGTAGCGCCTCCAGCGTGGCGGATCCTTGATGAGTGGCGCGGCTCCCGGATAACCGCCGAAGTATAGGTACTGCTCCAGCGACAACCCAAAGGCCGCGCGCATCTCGGCATACGACCAATGCGGCAGGTGCACAACCTCGAACCGCCCCGCCAAGCTCTCGGTGAGCCCCTGCTGCATCAGGAGGGGCGCCGAGCCAAGCAGTACCACCTTGAGCGGACGCCGGGCGCGCGAGTCCTCATCCCAGAGCCGCTTCACGGTCTCTGACCAGCCCGGGATCTTCTGCACTTCGTCGAGGGCTAGCACCGCTCCGGCCTTGCCGGCGTCAGCGGCGGCGATCCGCGCCCGCTCCCACTGGGCGGCGAGCCAGGCGGCGTCGCCGACGGTCGGCTCGTCGGCGGAGATGAAGACACTCGGGACATCCAGGCGGTCCAGCACCTGCTCGACCAGCGTGGTCTTACCCACTTGGCGCGCGCCCGCAACGACCTGCAGGAACCGACGCGGCTCGGCCAACCTGGCCGCGAGGGTGTCCGCCTGGCTCCGCTCGAATGGCTGGCTCCGTGGGGTGCTCATGGTTGTGAGTAAATTTACTCAACAACATGAGCAACGTCAAGAGACGTTCAACTCCGCCACGCTAATTGAGCCCGCCGCCGCTGTTCCCTCTCTTCGCCGCCAGTTGCCATGGGTCGCACGGCGAAGTACGACCGGCGCGGCGAGGAGGCGAAGCGGCGAGCGGTGGGTAGGAAGCTCAGAAGCATCCTGGCGGGCCTGCCAGGGGCGGCGCGGCGGCACGTGTGCGGCTCTTCTCTGAGAATCCGGAGCACCCGGTTGACGCTACGAGGCCGCGGTGATACTGTCGGCCGCAGTTGGGGGCTGTTCGTAGGCGCTGTGGCGGCGTCGGCGGTGTCCAAGGAGCGTTCTGTTCCCTGACCGCTACCGGCTGGGGCGCTTAGGCCGCGCAGCGCCATTCCATGGGCTTGGCCGACACCCCTCTAGTAACTATCCCCCGACATTCGTCCCTCGGCTACGTCAGCCCAGTAGAGTTCGAACTGCGGCAGGCGCGGTGCCACGCCGCTGCATAACTCTGGTGTCTACGAGATCGGACAGGTTCACACCTTGATGGACTCCACTCTGCCGGATCGCATCGCCTTCCTGGGCGCTTCCCTGCCCAGGCTCTGCGGCATCGCCACGTTCACACATGATCTTTGCGAGGCGGTGGCCATCGCGACTCCTGCGTCTCAATGCTTCGCCGGTGCGGTAAATGATCGCATCGAGGTCTACGACTATCCATCCCGCGTGCGCTTTGAATTGGACGAGAAGGATGTGGATTCCTACCGGCGCGCGGCAGACTTCCTGAACTTCAATAATGCGGATGTGCTGTGTGTTCAGCACGAGTTTGGCATCTACGGTGGATCGGCCGGGAGCCATCTGCTGGCCTTGCTCAAGGAAGTCCGGATGCCGGTGGTGACGACGTTGCACACGGTGCTGCGCGAGCCGAATGCCGCGCGGCAGAAGGTGATGGAGGAACTGCTCCGGCGCAGCGATCGCCTGGTGGTCATGGCCCGCAAGGGCGCGGAGATTCTGCGCGAGACGTACGGGGTCCCGGACACCAAGGTGGACATCATCCCCCACGGCATCCCGGATATGCCCTTCATCGACTCGAGCTTCTACAAGGCGCAGTTCGGCGTGGAAGGCCGCACGGTGCTGCTGACCTTCGGGCTGATCGGACCGGGCAAGGGCATCGAGTACGCCATAGAAGCTCTGCCGGAGATCATCAAGCGGCATCCGAACGTGGTCTATCTCGTGCTGGGGGCCACCCATCCCCATCTCGTCGCTCGCGAAGGTGAGAGCTACCGCCTGGGCCTGGAGAGGCTGGCCGAGGATCGCGGGGTCAAGGAGCACGTGATCTTCTACAACCGCTTCGTATCGCTGGACGACCTCAAGGAGTTCATCGGCGCGACGGATATCTACGTCACGCCTTATCTCAACGAGGCACAGATCACCTCAGGCACGCTGGCCTATGTCTTCGGCGCGGGCAAGGCGGTGGTCTCCACACCCTATTGGCACGCGCAGGAATTGCTCGCCGATGGACGGGGCATCCTGGTGCCCTTCCGCGATCCACACGCCATTGCCGAAGGCGTGCGCGCATTCCTCGACGATCCGGCCCGCCTGCAAGAGACGCGCGAGAAGGCCTACCAGATCGGGCGCGAGATGATCTGGCCCGCGGTGGCGCAGCGTTACATCGAGTCCTTCCAGCGTGCCCGCACAGAGCGGAGGGCTGCGCCTCGATCGGCCTTTGCCGGGTGGACGCTGGCCAGCCGGCCCTACAATCTGCCCCCGCTCCGGCTCGATCACATCGTACGCATGAGCGACGGCACCGGCATCATCCAGCACGCCACGTTCAATGTGCCGAACTTCAACGAAGGCTATTGCACCGATGACAACGCGCGGGCCTTCATCCTGTGCAACCTGCTGGATGAACTCGGCGGCCGGCGCCCGTCGGAGAACCTGGATCGCCTGGCCACGAGCTACCTCGCCTTTCTGTCCGCCGCCATGAACCGCGAGACAGGCCGCTTTCGCAATTTCATGAGCCACGGACGGCAATGGCTGGAGGATTCGGGCAGCGAGGACAGCCATGCACGGGCGCTCTGGGCTGCGGGCACCGGTGCAGGCCGCTCGCGCAACGAAGGCCACCGGAAGTTGTCCGCCCATCTCTTCGAGCGCGGGCTGTCCATGGTGGAGTCCTTTTCCTCGCCGCGCGCATGGGCTTTCGCGCTGCTGGGCATCCACGAGTATCTGCGCCCCCTCCCCGGCCATTCGATCGCGAAGGCATTACGCGAAGTGCTGACGCTCAAGCTCATTGGACTATGGAAGAACTGTGCAACCGAAAACTGGCCCTGGTTCGAATCGAGTGCCACATACGAAAACGCGCGCCTCTGCCAGGCCCTTCTTCTCAGCGGCCAGTGGATGCCCCACGCGGAGGCCCTGAAGATCGGCCTCGAGTCCCTGGGTTGGCTGGCATCCGTGCAGAAGACGCAGGCAGGCCATTTCCGGCCCATCGGCAGCAACGGTTTCTATGAGAGGGACGGTGCCCATGCGTACTTCGATCAGCAGCCGGTGGAGGCTCAGGCCATGATCTCTGCGTGCCTCGAAGCTTTCCGCGCCACTCAGGATGGATCATGGTCACGCGAGGCGAAGCGGGCATTCGAGTGGTTCCTCGGCCGCAACGATCTCGGCCTGCCTCTCTACGATTCCAGCAGCGGGGGTTGCAGTGACGGGCTGCACCAGGATCGGGTCAACGAGAACCAGGGTGCAGAATCGACACTGGCCTTCCATCTTTCCCTCGCCGAGATGAACTACGCCGAACACGTGATCGCACCTCCAGCGAACAATGCCTTATGAGTCCCATCGCGCTTCGCCGTCACGAGATCACGCTCGTTCCTGAGAGCGCCCGTGTCATCATCCGCCCCTTCATCCCGTCCAGCGTCCAGTGCATCACCACCACCATCGGTCGCGCCCTCGCCTTTAGCGAGGAAGACACCACACGCGCCCTGGAAGCCGTGCTCGAGGAATTCGACTCCCGGCACCTCGATATCGAGTCGCCCTTGCTTGCGAATTACGAGAGGGTGGTTCCCCACCTCTTCACGCAACGTCCCCTCTCCCGCGCGCGCAAGCTCCTCATCGGCGCACTCTTTTCCGGAGAGTACGCGCTGGAATCCGCCGCACTCTTCAATCCGTCCATCGTTCCGCATCCAAACCAGGATGGCGTGCCCGATGGCGGCTTGCGATTCATCTTGAGCCTGCGCGCCACCGGCGAAGGGCACATTTCTTCCGTCGAGTTCCGCACCGGCCTCATCGCTCCCGATGGCGGCATCCGTCTGGACCCCGTCTCCCGCTTCGTCACCGTGCCGGAGATCGACCCCAATCCCAGCTACAAGAAAACGCCGTTCCTCGTCAAGCTGCACGAGATGGGCTTCGATAACGGGGACACCGCCGCCGTGATGGAACCGCTTGGGGAGGACTTCACGCGGAGCGATTTGAATCGAAGCGTGCTCCGCATCCGGCGCGAGACACAGCCCATCACGCAGGATCTCAAGACCGCGCTCAGCTCCATCCAGTGGCTCGCCGACTCCAACTATGAGATGAATTTCTCGCCGAAGCTCGCCATGAGCGAGCGCATCATCTTCCCCGTCTCGCCGAACGAGAGTAATGGCATCGAAGACGCGCGCTTTGTCCGTCTCACTGAAGACGATGGGGCGGTGATGTATTACGCTACCTACACGGCCTACAACGGACATGCCATCCTGCCCCAGCTCATCGAAACGCAGGACTTCCTCCACTTCCGCGTGCTCACGCTCAACGGTACCGCCGTGCAGAACAAAGGCATGGCGATCTTCCCCAGACGGATTGATGGCAGCTACGCGATGCTTTCGCGGCAGGATGCCGAGAACCTCTTCATCGTGTTCTCGGACAATCCCCACTATTGGAGCGACTCGCAAGTGCTCCTGCGCCCCGCGGAGATGTGGGAGTCCGTGAAGATCGGGAACTGCGGGTCGCCCATCGAAACCGAAGCCGGCTGGCTGGTGATCACCCACGGCGTCGGCCCCATGCGCAAGTACTGCATCGGGGCAGCACTGCTCGACCTGCACGATCCGACAAAGGTCATTGGCCGCTTGCGCGAACCCCTCCTGGCGCCAGAAGGCACCGGAAGAGAAGGCTACGTGCCCAACGTCGTCTACAGCTGCGGGTCCCTGATCCACGGCCGCGAACTCATCCTTCCCTATGCCATGAGCGACAAGGCCTCCGCCATCGCGAGCGTTTCCCTGGATGAACTGCTGGCCGCACTGCGAGCCTGAGCCTGCTATCCACCGATCTGCGGCTGGCGGTAGAGGTGAGGGTGACGAAGCCGCCACGGGCAGAATCGACCGGAGCCGCGAACGTTCCTCAGAAAAACATAGCCACTCCAGCCTCCACACAGGCGGTCGCATAGAGGTACGTGGACGCGGACCAGGTCTGCCAATCCTCGCCCGCAGGGCTGCCATCCTGGGCGCGGAACCACTCGTTGAAGCCGAAGGACCCTGGGGGAGTCAGGGGCGCCTTTCGTGAGGGTCGCACGAGCGCTGTGAGGGCGCGGAGCTTTTCTTCCGCGATGCGCTGCTCGCCGACGGCCACGAGAGCGGCGATGTAGAAGCCGCAGACAAAGGGCCACACACCGCCGTTGTGGTAATGGCCCGGAAGGTTGTAGGTCTCGTACCGGGGGTGCCAGTCGGGATCCGAGGGCTGCACGAAGGGGAAGAAGCAGGGAGGCAGTTCCAGGGCCAGTTCGCCCCTCGAGCGCATCTGGGCGCAGTGGGCTTCGATCCAGGCCAACATTTCGCGCGCCCGTTCGGGATCGGCCAGTCCTGTCAGGATGGCGAGGCTGTTGCCGAGCACATCGCATCGCTTGTCCCGGAGCACTTTGTAGAACCACAGGGCATAGATGGGCTGTCCCTCGGTGACGAAACCTCTGCCGTCCTCACGGTTCGCGGCGATCCGCAGGGCTTCCGCCCGGCCCTCCAGACCTAGAATCTTCAGGTAGCCGTGCACGAGGGTGTTGACGTAGAGACCATGGCCCAGGACCCACTGTTCGTCCCGCCAATCGCTGGTGGGCTGCTGGCCCACCAACTCCCGGTCATCGATGGTCTGGTAGTCCATCCACTGAAGGGCCTTCGCTCCAGCCTCTTCCAGAAAGATCACGTCTCCGGTGAAACGCCGGAACATGCCCAGGACCAGAAGGAAAAGCGGCGTCGTATCGCTGGCACCCCGATCCTCCGGATCATGCACCAGGGAAGGGATCTGACCGCGCGGGCTCTGGTTCCGGGCCAGTGTCCCCAGCACCCTGCGCAGCGAGTGGAGAAGCTCCTCGTTGCCGGAGGCGAAGATGCCCAAAGAGGAGATGAGGAGATCCCGGGTGTAGGGTTCCGGATAGCCCCAGCCCGCCGTGCGTGGAAGACCCTCGTAGGGACCGGAGACGTTGTGCAGGAGCACGTCCATCGCGGCGCTCTTGGCTTCTTGAATCGAAGGAGCCATTTCAGAGCTGCCTTTCACTGAGGATCTCCACAAGGCGCCGCGCCACGAGCCGGTAATCGAAGTGCTCCACCGCTCTTCGCCTTCCCGCCTCGCCCATCCGCTTCCGGAGATCGGCGTCGTTGAGCAGAAGTTTCAAATACGCGGCGATATCTTGCGAACTGGCGCGGTAGTCCGATACGCGTGGCTTGTCGAAGACGACGTGATGGCCGGGCTCGAAACCCGATTCCGGTCCCAGCACCGCCTCCGTGATGTGGATTTCCTGGACCACGTTGGCGAGAAACGCCGTTTCCCCGTGAACCAGCGTGTCCAGCATGGCCATGGCCCGGATCCCGATGACGGGTTTGCCGCAGGCGCCCGCCTCCACCTGGGGCATCCCGAAACCCTCCAGCCTGGAAGGGGCCGCGTAGATATCGCAGGCGGCGAGGAGGTACGGCATGAGATTCCGGGAGACCTGGTGGGTCTGGAAGCTCACCCGGTCATGGATCCCGAGGGTACGGGCCAGCTGGGCATCGAGCTTGTTCTGCACGTCCGTTCGTTCCTGGGGCCACACCTTGCATACGTATCGCCAGGGAGGCACATCGTCCCCCAGGGTGGCGAGAGCTTCCATCACCTCGCGCCCGCCCTTGGAGGCGGCGTCGCCCCCCACCGTGAGGATCAGGAGTTCGCCGGGAAGAACTCCGAGGCTATCCCGCACCGCACGTACCTTGGGATCATCCGGATTCCGCGGGATGAAGCCATCCGTGTCGCATCCGACAGGCAACGTCACCGTGTGGTCTCCCCGGATGCCGTCCCGCACGAAGATCTCCCGGACCCAATCCGATGTCACAAGGACGAGCGGCATTCCGTCCAGGACAGCGCGGTAGTTCGCGACATACCCGTCCGCCAGAAGCCAGGGCACGGTGCGTATTCCGAAGCGCCGGGGATGGAGAACGATATCGGGCACGTCGCCCCAAAAGCCCACACCCACCACTACGTCCGGCTGGTACCAGCGGTAATACCATTCCTTTTCAAGATCCGATTTGAGGTGGGCCGCGCGGGCGTCCACACCGATCTCCAGGAGCCCCTTGTACAGGAGATCCCCCTGAGTTGCCAAGCCCCCGGGTGCGGGAGGATAGCTATAGAGAACCAGGATCTTCATGGGCTCAGTATCCGACCATATCCATCCGACCGATGGATCAATTCCTGTTCACTGAAGCAACCGAAGGCCTCCGTGCGCGGTACGACCTGGGCTTCCCAACTGGCCTCGCCGAATCCATAGACCTCGGTGATGATGCCGTATTTCCGGGTCCAAACCGCGTCAGACAGGGGAAGGTGGAGGTAAGCGTCCTTCCGAGGCCGGGGAGAATAGGCGCCTCCTCCATCCTCATAGGCGAACTGCCACAGTCTTCTGGCGCGGAGATCTCCATCCCGCCATAAAACCCAGACCGCCCGGGAGACTTCCTCGTGCCGCCGATGCCGTGTGTATTCGCCGTCTGGGCCGTGAGTCAGCAGGATGTCGTAGTCACACCCCGGAAGAAGGGACAGGATGGCGTCCTGCACCATCGTGGCAGGGAGGGGAACCTGGTCAGGGCCATCGTCCAGATCCCCCATGGTGCCCTTCGCACTCAGGCGCTCCAGAGCTCGCAGGAATTTTGGAGCCCGGTCCGAGTCCTTGCCGCGACAAAGGGTCACAATGAACGGTGACCACTCGGGATGACTCAGGAGAAGACCACCTGCCCAGAGGGTTTCATCGTCGGGATGAGCCACAACGACCGCCACACGGCTGGTCTCAGTGACCGACGATCCGAACCCGCTAATCAGATAGCACCTCCCGAACCTTGTCAGCCAGCGCTCTCATCGAAAACGGCTTCCGGAGAAACTCGACATTCTGGTCGAGTACGCGGTCGCTGGTGAGCACGTTTACCGGGTAACCAGACATAAAGAGGCATTTGGATCCCGGCTTGAGTGTGTCCAGCTTCTCCCTGAGTTCACGGCCATTCATCTCGGGCATCACGACGTCGGTGATCAACAGGTGGATCTGCGCAGAGTGGCCTCCCGCCAACGTGAGACCCTCGGACGGTGTGCGGGCGGCCAACACCGTGTACCCCAGGCGCTCCAGGGTAAGCCTGACGAGATTCACAATCGCCCCTTCGTCTTCGACGAGAAGGACCGTCTCGGTTCCCCCAAGCACCTTCGTGTCCACCGCGAGGGGTTGTTCGACAACCTCCGCCTCAGATCGAGGGAGGTAGATTCTAAAGGTCGTTCCCCGGCCCAGCTCGCTGCTGACATCGACGAAGCCGTTGTTCTGCTTCACGATGCCGTACACCGTGGCCAGCCCCAGCCCCGTTCCCTTCCCAGTCGGTTTGGTCGTGAAAAACGGTTCGAAGATGTGACTCAGGGTTTCCTCGTCAATTCCCCCGCCCGTGTCGCCGACGGCCAGCAGCACGTACTGCCCGGCGGTACTCCCGACGTGCGACGCGCAGTAGGTTTCGTCGAGCACGACGTTGGCCGTCTTGATAGTCACGCTCCCCACGCCCGCGATGGCGTCTTGCGCGTTGACCACCACATTGGTGAGGATCTGGTCGATCTGGCTCGGATCCACCTTGACCCGCCATGTGTCCACGCCGGGAATCCAGGCCAGTTCGATGTTCTCACCGATCAACCGCCGCAGCATCTTCAGCATGGCTGAGATCGTGACGTTCAGATCCATGACCTTGGGACTGATCACCTGCTTGCGGGCAAACCCCAACAGGCGGCGTGTCAGGTCCGCGGACCGCAGGGCGGCATCCTCAATCGCCTTGAGATCCCTACGAATCGGACTCTCAGGGTCGAGTTGAGCCAACACCAGTCCCGCCTCACCGATAATCACCGTGAGCATGTTGTTGAAATCATGAGCCACACCACCCGCCAGACGTCCAACGGATTCCATTTTCTGGGCTTGGAGAAATTGTGCCTGCAATGTGCGGTGTTCCTCCTCCGCCCGCTTCTGGCCGGTGACATCTCGCCCGAAGCTCACTATACCGACCACTACTTGATCTTCATACAAAGGCACGCTATCCACAGCCAGCGTGAGTATTCGTCCGTCCTTGCCACGCACCCTGACCTCATAGGTGTGGGGTGTCCCCGCAAGGATCTCGGCAAACAGCGACTGAACCGTGGGTAGATCCTCCGGTTGAATGAGCGACACGAAATTGTTCTGAATCAATTCAGACGTCGTGTATCCACTGAACTCTTCAGCACGACGATTGCAGAACGTGAAGAGTCCCTGTCTGTCCAGCGTCCAAATCACATCGTGTGCGGTTTCTATGATCGTGTGATATCGCTGTGCGGATCGCCGTTCTGCGTCTGCCAACGCCTGTTTGTTTCGCCATTGCCGTGCCTCTTCCTCCGCCTTCACCTTCGATCGGTAGTTTCGGAACACTAGCATGGAGCCTGCGACGAACTCGAGGACGACCAGGGTGAGAAACGTCAACGTCTCTCTATAGACCTTTCGCGCGGACTTCGTTATCTCATCAAGTGGCGTAGTCACGACAACGATCCATCTGGCGGTCTCGAACTCGAGCGGCGCGAAAGCGGCAATCTTCTTGGACCGTCCGTTGAGTCCATACTCTATCGTGCCTCGCTTCCGTGCAAGAATCACCTCGGCGGCGTCGGCGGTGGGCGTATGACACTGGCCGCACGCTTGACTCCGGTTGCGGACGCTTCGGCCGACCATCTCCGGATGCTCGGAATGGAAAAGAAGCAATCCATCTTCATTGAGTACCCACCTCTGCCCCGCGGCCTTCGTGGAGTCAAGGTGACCACCCTGCAGACCGAGCAATGTCTTGAGATCAACGGTGAGCGAGAGGCAACCAAGAAACGACTCCGAATGTCCTGTCGCGTCGTACAGGGGTGTCACGAGGACCGACCCGAACTCAGGGGGATTCTTCCCTTCAGCGGGCGTTCGCAGAACGGGAGACACAAAGAGCCTCCCGTTGTTCACTGGCTGTTTGGCCCAGCCGAAGAAGTCGCGCTTCGCGTCGTTTCGTCCGACGGCGCTGTCAGAAGTTGAGTAGATGATTGTCCCGGTCCCATCGTAGACAGAAATGGCTCGAACGTTCGGATCCTCCAGAGTGTCGAAGTATGCCCGAACATCGGCACCCATGAGCTTCAAATCACCGTAGTGCCGGGATACAACTGAAGACAGCATCAACATCCCGCGCGCGTTTGCGCGACCATACCCCTCGATGCTCTGTGTCAGCTCCTCCGCCTGGGCGAGTTGAAGCCGTCCCCACTGATCACCGATCTCGAGCGCAGACGCGCGTTGAAGATCGAATGCAGTGAACACGACGGCCATCAGCCCGACGGCCATCAACACGAGAATCGCAACGGTGTATTTCATGTCGGCACCTGCAACGGTCGTCGCACCTGCCTGGCGGGGTTATTCTACCGAAGATGTCCGCCCGGACACCACCGTGCATCGTTTCCGGACGCTTCAGCGTCCAGAAACGCCGTTCATTGTCCTTCCGGGCCCGTAACTCTGCCCCCTCGTCGCTTCATGTCTCCGTGTGGGTAGCCGAACACCCGTGGTAGGCTTCGCGTGGAGGATTGAACCTATGACCGTACGATTCAGGGTCCGGATCACGTCGCTCCTGTTGGCGCTCCTCGTCTTCGGGCTCGCGGTGGTCGTGGCGCAGCAGCCGGCCGCCAACCCCGCCGAGTCGCTAGCCAAATCGCTCGGGCTCTCGCAGCCCGTGCCCGTCGATCCGCTGATCTCGACAGGCACCTTCCCGAACGGGCTTCGATACTACATTCGCGCCAAC
>Ga0209745_1000673_pt1 | contig 20727 bp, 19 predicted proteins | sample BarGraNGADG00312_FD_184495 | JGI IMG/M metagenome (GOLD analysis project Ga0209745, IMG submission 184495) | Arctic peat soil microbial communities from Barrow, Alaska - Barrow Graham LP Ref core NGADG0004-312 (SPAdes) (version 2) | ecosystem: Environmental > Terrestrial > Soil > Wetlands > Peat...
GCAGGCGAAGGGACTCGACCCGCTTCTACACCTCGAGGTGATTGCCGCGCTGGGCGCGACGCGCTCAACGGGTGCGCTCGACCCGCTGATGGACCTGGTCTCGCACGCCTCTCCCGCGGTCCGGGCGGCCGCGTTCCGAAGCCTGCGCGAGATCGATCCGCCGACCTTCCTGCTCGTGCTGTCCGGGCTTGACGCGGACCGGCACTGGAGCGTCCGGGCCGCGATTGCTTCGATCCTGGGGACGTGCGACCGCGACACGGCGCTTCCACGCCTCTCGGCGATGTTGAAGGACCAGGATCTGCGGGTGATTCCCGCCGTGCTCGCCGCGCTCGTGAAGATCAAGGCGCCGAAGATCGAGGGGACGCTGCTCGAGTGGCTCAAGCACGACGACGTGGTGGTACGCGCGGCCGCGGCGTCCGGCCTCGGCGAGGTGAAGCCGGCGGGCGGTGACCGTGCGCTCGTCGAGGCGTTCCACGCGGCGGCGCGCGACGAGGCGTACGGCGCGCGCACGGCATCGCTCGACGCGCTGCTGAAGTACGGTCCTGAAGTGGCGAGAGCCGCGCTTCGCGAGGCGCTCGCAGATAGGGACTGGGCGGTGCGCGTGCACGCGGCCGCGCGGCTCGAGCCGATCGAATCGACCATCGACCCGGCCGCGGCCATCCGGCCCGCGCCCACCAACCGTCCGCCGTCCTTCTACGAATCGCCGGACCTCGTGTCGCCCACCGTCTCGCCCCACGTCTACATCGACACGGAGCGCGGGACGATTGAGATCGAGATGGCGGTGATCGACGCGCCGCTCACCTGCCTGAACTTCATGGCGCTCGCGCGCAAGGGCTTCTTCGCGGGAAGCGAGTGGCACCGCGTCGTGCCGAACTTCGTGGCGCAGGATGGCGACCCGAGAGGCGACGGCGAGGGCGGCCCTGGCTACACGATTCGCGACGAGATCAACCAACGCCCCTACCTGCGCGGAACGATGGGGATGGCGCTCGAATGGGCGGACACGGGCGGCAGCCAGTTCTTCCTGGCGCACGCACCGCAGCCGCACCTCGACGGACGCTACACGGTGTTCGGCCAGGTCGTGGCGGGCCTCGACGTGCTCGATCGGATTCAGCCGTGGGACAAGATCACGCGCGTGCGCGTGTGGGACGGGAAGAGCATGTCGGGACGATAGGGGAAGAAGGATTCAGGATTCAGACGTACAAGAAAAAAGGGGGCGACGCTCGCCCCCTCTACTTGCGGCAGTCGAACCTACCGCTTCTTGCCGGCCTTCTTGGCGGGCTTCTTCGCAACTTTCTTTGCCATGTCCTTATCCCCCCCTTCATCGGTGATGTGCGCGTGAGTGTGCGTCCCGGTGAACGCCGCTGTTCGCGAGTGCAGGCGCCCTGGGTCGCTCTCCGCTTCGTGGCTCGGTTCTGCAGACGCGGAACCAAGGCATCTCGGAATCGGGAGGTGGCGGCGACCTGTGCTCTTCGCCGTTTGTCCTCCCAGCGACTTGCCGTTCAGTTATCAAAACGTCGCCGAGGGATCACAAGGCGTGGCCTAAGCCCGCCTCGCTCATACTGGATGTAGATTATGGTTGAGAAAAAACTTATGTCAAGCAGAAAGTGACATCAGGCGTCGGCTTTTCGTCGCCGAATGTACATCGTGGGCGCGATCACCACGCGCCGATGGGTGTCGATCGTGTCGTGGAGCAACGGCCCGCGTGAATCGCGGGCGGCGGGCCGGTCAGCGTGAGGACTACGGAGCGTGCAGGCGATCGAGCGCCTGCGTGGCGGCGCGCCGGGTGTTGGCTTCGGCGCCTCGCACGCGTGCCGCGCGCCTGTACATCTCGATCGCACGGTCACGCTGGCCCGAGGCCTCGAGCAGTCGGCCGGCCTCGTAGCACGACGAGGCGAGGATCGTGAGCGGCGGCGCGGGCCGCATGGCGACGAGGCGCTCGAATTCGGCGAGCGCGGCCCGGTACGCCGCGACCGCCTGGTCGGTCTCGAAAAGCGCGTCGAGCTGCGCCGCCATCCCGATGCGCGCCCGCGCCGCGAGGACGGCGACGACAACGCACAGGACAACGGTCCGGTGCCAGAGGCGGATCACGGATAGCTCGTGCGGAGGCTCTGTTTCCCGGCATGCCGCTCGAACGCGAGCTCCACCAGGCGGTCCAGCACCGCTGCGAAGGTGAGCCCGCTCGCTTCCCACAATTTCGGGAACATGCTGATCGTCGTAAAGCCGGGAATCGTGTTGATCTCGCTCACGTACAGGCCGCCGGTTTCGCGCGACAGCAGGAAGTCCACGCGCGCGAACCCTGCGGCATCCACCGCCAGGAAGGCTTCCACCGCCAGGCGCCGCACCTCGGCCGTCACCGCCTCGTCCAGCGGCGCGGGGATCAGCGCCGCTGATTCTTCGATGTACTTCGCCTCGTAATCGTAGAACTCGCGCGACGGCACGATCTCGCCGGGCACCGACGCCTCGGGCCGATCGTTCCCCAGCACCGAGCACTCGATCTCGCGCGCGGCCGGCACGGCCGCCTCGACGACGATTTTCCGATCGAACTCAGCCGCGAACGTGATGGCCGACCCGAGGTCGGCGACCGTCTTCACCTTCGAGATCCCGACGCTCGACCCGAGATTCGCGGGCTTCACGAACAGCGGGAAGCCCAGGCGCCCGCCGATCGTCGCGACCACCGCCTCCGGCGCCGCTTCCCACTCGCTCCGCAACACCACGACGTGTGGCACCAAAGGCAGGCCGCGGCCGGCGAAGGCCACCTTCATCATTGCCTTGTCCATGGCAACCGCGGAGGCCAGGACACCGGCGCCGATATACGGCACGCTGCCCAGTTCCAGCAACCCCTGCACGGTGCCGTCTTCTCCAAATGGCCCGTGCAGCACCGGGAAGATCAGGTCGAGCGCCAGCCCCGCGACGTAGGCGTTCTCGCGCCCCGGCGTTTCCCCGCTCGCCCGTTCCACCGTCAGCAGGGTCTCTTCGCCCGGGTGCGGCACGAGATACGCCTCGCGCCCCGCGCGCCCGACCCGCCCCGACTCCTGTCGCGCCTTGGCGATCACTTCGGCCGCCACGACGGCCGTCGGCGGCCGGTCGGAAATCGTCCACCGACCATCCCGTTCGATGCGAATGGGTACCGGGTCGAACCGCTGCCGATCGAGGTTCGCGATGACCGCTGCCGCCGACGCCAGCGAGACCTCGTGCTCGCTCGATCGTCCGCCGTAGATCACGCCGATACGCAGTTTTCTCACGTGGTAGACGCCCCCGGGGTTGTCACAACGGGCGGGATGCCCGTGCGCTGACCAGGCCGGATGTCATGCGGGCAGCCAAGACGCCGCCAGACCCGTCATACTATACCGCAATGACCGCGACTTTCGGATTCCGCGTGACCGCCACGGATGGGGCGGCGCGCCGGGGTGAAATGACGACGGCGCACGGCACCGTCCAGACCCCGGCCTTCATGCCCGTCGGGACGCAGGGGGCCGTCAAGGCCGTCCTTCCCCGCGACCTGGTGGACCTCGGCACCGAGATCATCCTCTCGAACACCTATCACCTGTATCTCCGCCCCGGCGACCGCCTGGTGGCCCGGCACGGGGGGCTGCACCGGTTCATCGGGTGGGAACGGCCAATCCTCACCGACAGCGGCGGATATCAGGCGTTCTCGCTCAGCGCGCGGCGCACCATCGATGAGCGGGGCATCTGTTTCAGGTCGCACCTGGACGGTAGCGAGCACCTTCTGACGCCCGAGAAGGTCACCGACATCCAGGCGAACCTGGGGTCGGACATCGCCATGGTCCTCGACGAGTGCCTCGGCTATCCGGCCACCCGCGACGAGGCCGCGGCGTCGATGGAGCGGACCCTGCGCTGGGAGAAGAGGTGTCGGGAGCAATTCGCCCGGCTGGGCGACCAACCGGGCGCCCTTGCCGCCCCCACCATCTCCAACCCCGGCCAGGCCCAGTTCGGAATCGTTCAGGGTGGCATACATATGGATATACGTGTGGCGAGCGCCCAGGCGACGGTCGGTCTCGGTTTCGAGGCCTACGCGATTGGCGGCCTCAGTGTAGGGGAATCGCCCGAAATGATGTACGAGGTGGTCGGCGCGACGGCGCCTCACCTTCCGGCGGACCGCCCCCGGTATTTGATGGGAACCGGCACCCCGGTGGACCTCGTCGAGTCGGTCGCCCGGGGGATCGACCTGTTCGACTGCGTGATGCCCACCCGGAACGCCCGGAACGGGCAGCTCTTCACCAGCGAGGGGCGCCTGAACATCAAGAACGCCCGCCATGCGGACGATCCGGCGCCCCTGGATCCCCGGTGCGTTTGCTATACTTGCCAGCACTTCTCGAGGGCGTACCTGCGTCACCTGTTCATGGCCGGCGAAATCACTGCCGCCACCCTTAACACGTTGCACAACCTCAACTTTTACCTTGACAGCATGAGGCGGATCAGAGAGGCTATTGCGTTTGGCTCGTTCGATCAACTGAGACAGGAATATCGCCGGATCTTTGCCCGCCGGTCGGTCGACTCATGACATCATTGCTTCACATCGCCCTTCCGGTTGTGGCCATGGCCGCACCGGGCGACTCCAACGTCAGCCCATGGGTGCAGTTCCTGCCCTTCGCGCTGGCGCTGGCCATCGTCTATTTCGTGCTTCTGCTGCCGATGAAGCGCAAGCAGAAGAAGGTTCAGCAGTTCCTCGAGGCGCTGAAAGTCGGGGACCGCATCGTCACCAGCGGCGGGATCCACGGCACCATCGTGAAGATCGCCGACCGGTCGGTGAAAGTGCAGATCGCTGACAAGGTGAACATCGAGATTTCCAAGGCCGCGATCGCGGGTCTCCAGGGCCAGGAGCCGGTCGTGCCCGACAATTCCCAAGCATGAACAACCTTCGCTGGCGCATCCTCCTCATCGTCGTCATCATCGGCGCATGCCTCTGGGCGATCATTCCGCCGGACCAGAAGATCCGGCTGGGGCTCGACCTGAAAGGCGGCGTGCACCTTGTCCTGCGCGTCAATACCGACGATGCGCTGAAGCTCGAGACGGAGACCACCGCCGAGCGTCTGCGCGAGGACCTCGAGAAGGCTGGCGTGACGGGCGCGACCGTCAGGACGCTGGGCCCGAGGGCGTTCGAGGTGATCGGCGTGCAGCCGGCCCAGGACGCGCTCCTGCGGTCGTCCGCGGCGGGCGTTGAGGCCAGTTTCAACCGGGAGAGCGGGGCCTCGGGTGCCTACCGGTTCGTGATGAAGCCCAACGTGGCGATCGACCTCGCCCGCGCCGCGGTCGACCAGGCGCAGCAGACGATCGAGCGTCGCGTGAACGACCTGGGCGTCGCGGAGGCATTGATCGCCCGGCAGGGCACCAACGACGACCAGTTGCTCGTCCAGTTGCCCGGCGTCACCGATGTGGCGCGCGCCAAAGGCGTCATCCAGTCCATGGCGCTCCTCGAGCTGAAGCTGGTGGAGCAGGGGTCGGCGCCCTCGCGCGAGGCACTGCTGCAGGCGACCGGCGGCCAGGAGCCCGCGGGAACCGAGGTGCTGCCCGGGATCGAGGGCCGCGTCGCGGCCGGCGAGCGGCCGCAGATCGTGTATTTCCTGGTCCGCAAGGTGCCGGTGATCACGGGCCGCGACCTGCGCAGCGCGAGGCAGGGCCCCGACAGCTTCAACCAGCCGGCTATCCACTTCTCGGTCAAGTCGGACGGCGCCGTCAAGTTGGGCAAGGCCACCCGCGAGAACATCAACCGGCGGCTGGCGATCGTCCTCGACCGGTCGGTGGTCTCGGCGCCGAACATCGAGGGCCAGATCACCGACGAGGGACAGATCTCCGGCTCCTTCACGATGCAGGAAGCGGAAGACCTCGCGCTCAAGCTGCGGTCGGGCGCGCTGCCCGCCACGCTGACCTACCTGCAGCAGCAGACGATCGGCCCGACGCTCGGCGCCGACTCGATCCGCTCCGGGCTGATCGCGTCGCTCGCCAGTCTCATGCTGGTCGCCCTGTTCATGCTGTTCTACTACAGGCTGTCGGGCATCAACTCGGTCGTCGCCCTGGTGTTCAACCTGGTGATCCTGCTCGGCGCGATGTCATACATCGGCGCGACGATGACGCTGCCTGGCATCGCCGGCTTCGTGCTCACGATGGGCGTCGGCGTCGATTCGAACGTGCTGATCTTCGAGCGCATCAAGGAGGAGCTGGAGGCGCAGCGCGGCGTGAGGGCCTCGATCAACGCCGGCTTCAGCCGGGTCTTCCTCACGCTGCTCGATACGCACATCTCGGCGCTGATTTCCGCGGCGTTCCTGTTCCAGTTCGGCACCGGCCCGATCCGGGGCTTCGCCACCACGCTGACCTTCGGGTTGATCTCGAACCTGTTCACCGCCACATTCGTGTCGAAGACGCTCTTCGAGATCGTGCTGTCGCGGCGGCAGGCGCAGACCCTGAGCATCTAGTTGGTTTTTCAAAGCCATGCACATCCTCAAGAACCCGAACTTCAATTTCATCAAGTACCGGTGGCATGCCCTGGTGCTGTCGTGGGTGATCATCCTCGCCGGTGCCGGCGTGGTGATGACGAAGGGCCTGGCGCTCGGCGTCGAGTTCTCGGGCGGGACGATCGTCATCCTGCGGTTCGACGCCGTGCCCGGCATCGACCAGGTTCGCTCGGCGCTCGACAAGACGTTCCCCGGTGGAGGCCAGGGCGTCGTCGTGCAGCGCTACGGCGACGTCAGCCAGCGCGAGATCATGGTGCGCGTCCCGCACGTCGGGAAGGAGTCGGGCACCGAGCTGGTGAGCGCGGCCGACGACGTGACGAAGGCGATCGCGGCGGCCAACCTCGGGAAGTTCACCGTGGAAGGCACGGAGATCGTCGGCCCGGTAGTCGGCCAGGACCTGCGGACCAAGGGGTTGCTCGCGACGGTGCTGTCACTCGGCGGCATCCTGCTCTACATCACGTTCCGCTTCCAGCTCAGTTTCGCCGTCGGCGCGGTCGTCGCCACCCTGCACGACCTGCTGATCACGATGGCGTTTCTGTCCTTCTTTCGGTACGATCTGTCGCTGAACGTCATCGCCGCGGTGCTGACGCTCACCGGCTACTCGATGAACGACACGATCGTCATTTTCGACCGGGTGCGCGAGAACCTGCGCGGCATGCGGCGCGACAACCTGAACGACGTGGTGAACGTATCGGTCAACCAGACGCTGAACCGGACGATCATCACCGGCGGCACCACGCTGCTGTCGGTTGTCGCCCTGTTCTTCTTCGGCGGCGAAGTGCTGCGCGGCTTCGCGTTCGTGATGATCGTCGGCGTGCTGACCGGCACCTACTCGAGCGTGTTCATCGCGGCGGCCATCGTCACGTTCTGGCGGCACGGCAAGGGCGGGTCGCGCATCGTGGCCTCGGCCCCGACGACGACGCCCTCGGCCAGGACGGCAGCCACCGCGCGTCAGCGCAAGGGCTCGCGCGATGGCGCCCGCGCGTTGTAGGGTCCGTCCCCCCCGATGACGCTCGTCTACGCGGTCCTGCTTGGTGTCATTCAAGGGCTGACCGAGTTCCTCCCGGTCTCGAGCTCAGCCCACCTTATTCTCGCCCGCGCGTTCTTCGGTTGGGACCCGGAGCAGTTCGGCATGGCGTTCGACGTGGCCTGCCACGTCGGGACGCTGATCGCGGTGCTGGTCTATTTCCGGCCGGAAGTCCTCGCGATGATCCGGGCGGTTCCGCGGCTGGGCACGCTGCTCGGCGACCGGCCCGATCCCGCGGCGTGGATGATCCTGCTGCTCGGGGTCGGCACCATTCCCGCCGTCATCGTGGGCGTGATCTTCGGCAAGGCGATCGAAGGGCAGCTTCGGCGGCCCGAGGTGGCGGCCGTGACGCTGGCCGTGGTGGCCCTGGCGTTCTTCGTGGTCGAGCGCTACGGTGCGAAGCAGCGCACCCAGTCGTCGTTGGGCATTCGGGACGCGGTGCTCATCGGGTGCGCGCAGGCCTTGGCGCTCGTGCCCGGCGTCTCGCGCTCCGGTTCCACGATCGCGACGGCCATGGCGCTCGGCATGCGCCGCGACGAGTCGGCGCGGTTCGTGTTCGTGCTCGGCATCCCGGCGATCCTCGCGGCGGCCGTCAAGGAGGGGTTTCCCTTCCTGGTTCACGGGCTGCCGCCCGGTGAGGCGGGGCTGTTTGCGGCCGGCATCGTCTCGTCGGCGATTGTCGGCTACGTTGCCGTGAGGTTCTTCATCCGCTACGTCGCCGGTCATTCCCTCGCGGCGTTCGCCTGGTATCGCCTGGCGCTGGCCGCGGCCGTCGTGGTCTGGTGGTTCGGCCAATAGGTCCATGGCAACACCGCGAGCGATTCACTGGCTGCGCCGTCGGTTCATCACCGGCTTCTTCGTCACGGTCCCGTTGATCATCAGCGTGGCCGCCCTCGTCTGGATCTTCCACCTGATCGACGACTTCAGCGGCCCGGTCTACGACCGCTGGCTGGGCCGCCACGTCGCGGGCCTCGGCCTGGCCACGACCGCCGCGGTCCTGCTGCTGGTGGGCGTGATCGCGAGCAACGTGCTGGGCAAGCGGCTGCTCGCGCGCGGAGAGGGCTACCTGGCCAGGATTCCGGTCTTCCGCACGATCTACTCCCCGGTCAAGCAGTTGCTTGCGGCGTTTTCGCCCGACAACGAATCCGGACTCAAGCGCGTGGTGATGGCGCGGGACGCGGGCGGCGGCCTGCGGCTCGGGTTCCTGACGAAGGAGTTCGAGATGGACGCGGGGGACGGATTTGGCCCACGGGCGTTCGCCACGGTGTACGTCCCGACCAACAATCTGTACCTCGGCGATGTGTACGTCTACCCGCGCGGGGCCCTCCTGTTTCCGGAGATCACGGTCGAAGAGGGCGTGCGGATTTTCCTGACGGGCGGGATGGCGATGGCGGAGCGGATCCCGACGTGGACCGCGAAAGCGGGCACCCCTTCGTAGGGGCGGCCGCCCGCTCACCCTGCCCGGATCATTTGTCAGGCAGCCCCCCGCTTCCCTATAATCGGTGAAGCTCGAGCGGGCGAGCCTTGCTCGTCCGGAGTTCCTCGCTGGCTCATCCGGCTGCCACAGCGCCCGGGATTGACGGTTCTGCCCCCGTATTCAGCCGAACAAAGAGGTGACATGAACGTGCTTTCTTTGCTACCGAGACGCGCCGGCGCACGTGTGCGCGGACAGCGGCGCTCGTTTGCGATCCTACTGGTCTTCATGGCGGCGATCTTCCTGCTATCCGCGCCCGTCGCGATGGCGGCCGCGCAGCCCCCGGACGCGGCCGAGGCGACCCAGCCTGCGGGCGGCGAGGCCAACCTGCGCCTCCCCGACCTCGGCCAGTCCGAGTTCATGGGAATCAACGGACGGAGTCTCTTGATGTCAGGCCTTGGTGTCTGTGTGCTGGGGCTGCTGTTCGGCCTGGTCGTCTACCGCCAGATCGAGGCGCTGCCGGTGCACGCGTCGATGCGGGAGATCTCCGAACTGATCTACGAGACGTGCAAGACGTACCTGCTCCAGCAGGGGAAGTTCCTGATGATCCTCGAGGCCTTCATCGGGGTCATCATCGTCATCTATTTTGGCGTGCTGCAACACTTCGAGGCGTCCCGGGTCATCATCATCCTTGCCTTCAGCGTGCTCGGAATTGCGGGGAGTTACGGCGTGGCGTGGTTCGGCATCCGGATCAACACGTTCGCCAACTCGCGGACGGCATTTGCCAGCCTGAAGGGGAAACCGTTCCCGGTGTTCGCCATCCCGCTCAAGGCGGGCATCAGCATCGGGATGCTGCTGATCAGCGTCGAGCTGTTCATGATGCTGGCCATCCTGCTGTTCGTCCCGGGTGACTACGCCGGCCAGTGCTTCATCGGCTTCGCGATCGGCGAGTCGCTCGGCGCCGCGGCGCTCCGCATCGCCGGCGGCATCTTCACGAAGATCGCCGACATCGGGTCCGACCTGATGAAGATCGTCTTCAACATCAAGGAAGACGACGCGCGCAACCCGGGCGTCATCGCGGACTGCACGGGCGACAACGCGGGCGACTCGGTGGGCCCGACGGCCGACGGATTCGAGACGTACGGCGTCACCGGCGTGGCGCTGATCTCGTTCATCCTGCTGGCCGTGAACGAGCCGGCGGTGCAGGTGCAGCTGCTCGTCTGGATCTTCGTGATGCGCATCATGATGATCGTGGCCAGCGGCCTGTCGTACCTGCTCAACGGCATCTGGGCGAAGGCGAAGTACGGCACCGCCGACAAGATGAACTTCGAGCACCCGCTGACGACGCTGGTGTGGCTCACGTCCATCGTCTCGGTGGTCATCACCTACCTGGTGTCGTACCTGCTGATTCCGCAGCTGGGCGACGGGACGCTCTGGTGGAAGTTGTCCACCGTCATCACGTGCGGGACGCTGGCCGGCGCCATTATCCCCGAGCTGGTGAAGGTGTTCACCTCGACCGAGTCGGCACACGTGAAGGAAGTCGTGACGTCGGCCCGCGAGGGCGGGGCATCGCTCGACATCCTGTCGGGCCTGGTGGCCGGGAATTTCAGCGCCTACTGGCTGGGCCTCACGATCGTGGCGCTGATGGGCATCGGCTTCCTCGTGAGCACGCAGGGATTCGGCGACCTGATGATCGCCCCGGCGGTGTTCGCATTCGGCCTGGTGGCGTTCGGTTTCCTCGGTATGGGCCCGGTGACGATCGCGGTTGACTCGTACGGCCCGGTGACCGACAACGCGCAGTCGGTCTTCGAGTTGTCGATGATCGAGACGCTGCCGAACATCAAGCAGGAGCTGAAGAAGGAGTTCGGCTTCGACGCGAACTTCGGCGTGGCCAAGGATCTGCTGGAGGCGGGCGACGGCGGCGGCAACACGTTCAAGGCGACCGCCAAGCCGGTGCTGATCGGCACCGCCGTGGTCGGCGCGACGACGATGATCTTCTCGATCATCGTGATGCTGACCCACCGGCTCCAGCCCGAGCTGGTGGCGAACCTGTCGCTGCTCCACGCGCCGTTCCTGCTGGGGTTGATCACCGGCGGGGCGGTGATCTTCTGGTTCGCGGGCGCGTCCATCCAGGCCGTGTCAACCGGCGCGTATCGGGCCGTGGAGTTCATCAAGCGGAACATCAAACTCGAAAGCTCCGAGAGGGCGTCGGTGGCCGACAGCAAGAAGGTGGTGGCCATCTGCACGCAATACGCGCAGAAGGGGATGTTCAACATCTTCCTCACGGTCTTCTTCTCGACGCTGGCGTTCGCGTTCCTCGAGCCGTATTTCTTCATCGGCTACTTGGTGTCGATCGCGCTGTTCGGCCTCTACCAGGCCATCTTCATGGCGAACGCGGGCGGCGCGTGGGACAACGCCAAGAAGATCGTCGAGGTGGAGCTGAAGGAGAAGGGGACGCCACTGCACGCCGCGACGGTCGTCGGGGACACGGTGGGCGACCCGTTCAAGGACACCTCGTCGGTGGCGATGAACCCGGTCATCAAGTTCACGACGCTGTTCGGGTTGCTGGCGGTCGAGCTGGCGGTCCAGTTGACGGCCCAGGTGGGGTCGACGGTGACCTGGATGCTGAGCGGGATTTTCTTTCTGATTTCGATGTTCTTCGTGTGGCGTTCGTTCTACGGGATGCGAATCCAGGTGGAGAAGTAACGGGAGTGGGGGGCCTGCCGGAGGGCCCCATCCGAGGTTCGGTTTGACTTGCAGTCCTGGTGATGGCTACAATGCTTCGATTTCGGTCCCGCGGGCGCCCCTCGTCAAGCCCGGCCCGACCGTTCCCGAACATCCACTTTTGTAGAACCGGTGTCTAAGTATTCAGGCGTGTCCGGGTTGGCCGTTCGTTGACACCCACTTTTCGGACTAGTTATAATCGGCCGCCTTGCCTGAGAACGAACGAGCAGGAGGAATAGACCGGTGCCACGCGACCTGTTTGGTGACGTAGTCAGTCCTTCCATCACGATCGGGAGCAAGAAGTGGTACACGGTGCCACTCTCGTTTCTCGTGCATGCGGTCGTGATCGGGGCGATCGTAATCGTGCCGCTGATGGCGGCCGATGTACTTCCGACGCCGCCGATCATGATGGCGTTTGCCGCGGCTCCGCCGCCGCCACCGCCGCCGCCACCGCCGCCCCCACCGCCGGCCCAGGCCGCCGCGGCGGTGCCGCCCCCGGATGTCAACCCGAACGCCGCGCCCGTGCAGGCGCCATCCCAGATCAAGCCTGAGTCCGGCCTGAACACCGGCCTCGAGGGCGGAGTTCTGGGTGGCGTCGAGGGCGGGGTGTCCGGGGGCGTTATCGGAGGCATCGTGGGCGGGTTGCCTGAAGCTGCGCCGCCGCCGCCGCCGCCGCAGGCGCCGGTCCGCGTCGGTGGCAACATCAAGCCACCCACGAAGACCCGTGACGTCAAGCCGGTCTACCCGGCAATCGCCCAGTCGGCCCGTGTGCAGGGCGTGGTCATCATCGAGGCCACCATCGGACCCGATGGCAAGGTCAATGATGCCAGGGTTCTGCGCTCGATCCCGCTGCTCGACCAGGCCGCGCTCGACGCGGTGAAACAGTGGGTATTCACGCCGACGCTCCTGAACGGCGTGCCCGTGCCGGTCATCATGACGGTCACGGTCAACTTCACGCTGCAGTAGGGTGGCGGGGAGGCAGGAGATCGCTTCGGAAGCGCAAGCATAACGCCAGGGTGAGACCCGGCGGCCTGTAACTCGTACAGAACACTCGGAGGATGGTCAGATGAATCTGCTCGAAATGTGGAATGCGATGGGATGGTTTGCGAAGGGTATCGCCTACGTGCTCTTCTTCATGTCGATGCTGTCGTTCGGTGTGGCCATCGAGCGCATTTACACGTATATCCAAGCGCGCAAGCAGTCGAAGTTGTTCGCGCCGCAGGTGGCCAAAGCTCTCAAGGAAGGCCGCCTGAAGGACGCCATCGCGCTGGCCGGCAAGAAGGAATACCGTTACAGCCATCTGGCGAAGGTCGTGCTCGCAGCCCTTCAGGAATACCAGTACTCGCAGGAGGGTGGCGAGAAGATGAGCAAGGAAGACACGGTTGACACCGTCCGCCGCGCCATCCAGCGCGCCTCGGCGCTCACCGGCTCCGACCTCAAGAAGATGGTGTCGGCGCTCGCGACCATCGGCGCGACGGCCCCGTTCGTCGGGCTGCTCGGCACGGTCGTCGGCGTCATCAACGCGTTCCAGGGCATCGCGTCCACCGGGTCGGGCGGCATCGGCGCCGTGTCGGCCGGTATCGCCGAAGCGCTCGTCGAGACCGCGCTCGGGCTGCTCGTCGCCATCCCGGCCGTGTGGTTCTACAACTACCTCACCGGCCGGATCGATTACTTCAACGTGGAGATGGACAACTCCTCGTCGGAGATGGTGGACTTCTTCATCAAGAAGTCGTAAGTCGGCGCGCTCGCGTCCCGCGGTTCCAGGTTTCGTCGGGAGGGTTGGGTTTTGTCCCTGCCCGCACCCGCGCACCAGGGCCCGGGCCGCAGGTGTCCGTTTGACAGTTAGGAGATCGCCACAATGTCAATGGATGTTGGCAGCGCAAAAGGTGGAGTGAAATCGGACATCAACGTGACGCCCCTCGTGGACGTTATGCTGGTGTTGCTGATTATCATGATGCTCATCGCGCCGATGCTACAGAAGGGCGTTGACGTCAGGCTGCCCGAGGCGTCCAATTCGTCTGACAAGCCGGAGAACCAGGAGCAAACAGTCGTCGCCGTCGGGGCCGACAGGCAGTTCTACCTGAACTCCGTGCGCGTGCGCGAGGACGATCTTACCCAGAAGGTCATCGAGTACCTCGAGACCAAGAAGGAGAAGGTTGTTCTCATCAAGGCCGACGTGGATGCGCCATACGCTTCGGTCATGGCCGCCATGGACAAGTTGCGCGCCGCCCAGGTCGAGAACGTCGGTCTGATCACCGAGCGCAAGGTCGGCCAGGGAGGAGGCAGGTAACATGGTTCACGCACACAAGCACCACGGAGCCGAAAAGATCGTCAAGGGTGAAATTCCGCGGGCCAGCTCGGACATGAACGTCACCCCGCTGATCGACGTGCTTCTGGTCCTTCTGGTCATCTTCCTTGCCGCCCTGCCCTTGAGCCAGAAGGGTCTCGACATCAACCTCCCGCTCGAGACGAAGACCGCGGTCAAGACCGATGTGCCGACCGACCAGATCGTCATCGACTACTCGGCCGACCGCAAGATCACCGTCAACAAGCAGGACGTGACGATAGCCGAACTCGAAACCCGCCTCCGGGGGATCTTCGAGGGGCGCAAGGACAAGACGATGTTCATCATCGGCGCGCCGACGCTGCGCTACGGTGATATCGTCGAGATCATCGATGCCGCGAAGGGCGCTGGTGTCGAGAAGGTCGGGATCGTGACGGAAGGCATGCGCCAGGCGGCTGGCGTGCAGATCGGCGGCGCTCAGTAAGACGACGGAACCCCGGACGGCCTCGCGCCGACCAGGGCCAGACAAGCACAGAGACCACGCCACGGACGGCCGGCACGTATCCGCGTGTCAGCCGTCCGTTTTTCATGTACGCTGCCGGGCCGCTGACCGGCAGCTCCGCGAGTCATCCCGCCTGCCGGCTTGCCTCTCTCGCCTGGCCGGCGCGTACCCGCCGGCCTCTGAACCGGCGGCCGCGGCACGGTCTGCTGCGCCGGGCTCCGCTCGCCCTTCGACCCTTCGGCGAGCTCAGGGTCGCCCCGAGCAGTGTCGAGTGGCGACAGGCTCAGGCGTTCCGCCTGTCGTGAGCGAGCGGAGGGACACGCGAGTCGAACGGCGTTCCGCCTGCCAGCGAGGCCCGTCAGGAGATGGCGGTACAGAAAAGAAGGCCGCCCGACCTTTCGATCGGGCGGCCTCGGAGGATGAAGCGAGAGGCGAGGCGACGGCTTACTTGCCGCCGGCCTTCCTCAGCTTGATCTCGTTGTACTGGTCTCTGAGCTTCTTGGCGTCGTCGAGCAGCGCCTTTTGCTGGGCAGGGTCCTTGACGACGAGCGCCTTGGCACGAATCAGGAGTTCCTTGCGGTTGATGGCGTCCAGATATTCAGGGCTCAGGGACAGCGCCTGGTCGGCCGCCTCCATACCGAGGGCGATGTAGTTCAGCTTCTCGGCGTCCTTCAGCCGGAAGTCGCGGTAGGCCTTCTCCCAGTAATAGGCGGCGATCGTGTAGAAGCCTTCGGGGTTGGACGGCTCTTTCGCAGTCCGCTCGCTGAGCGCCTCCATCGTCTTCTCGAACTCGCCCTGCCGGTTGTAGAACGCCGCGAGCTGCGTGTAGGAGGTGGGGTCCTTCGGGATCGCCTGCTTGGCCTTCAAGAGGGTCTGCTCGGCCAGCTCGTACTGGCCGGCGTCCTCGTACATCTTCGAGAGGATCGCGTAGTTACTGGGATCGACAGGATCGATCCGGATCATCTCCTGGAGCAGTGGTTCGGCCTGGCTGGGGTCGTCGAGCTTGTCCGGCCCATAGGCAGCGACGAGGTACTGGAGGGACCGCGTCTTCAACACCTTGTCCTTCTCGATCGCAGCCGATTTCCTGTAGTTCTCAACCGCCTTCTTCAGGAAGGCGTCGATTGCGGGCTCGCCCTTCCGGCTCGGCTTGTACAGGTTGTCGTAACTGTTGGCCAGGAAAAAAAACGCTGCTGTCAGCTCGGGATCGTTCGCCACGACCTCTTCGTACCGGTCCGCAGCCCGCTTGAAATCCTGCTGCTGGTAGAGAGCGTTGGCTTCCTTGAAGGCCTTCTTGGCCTTCAGCTTGTTCAACTGTGCACACCCGACAAGCGTCAGGCTGAAGGCTGCCAGCACGACAACCAGCGACGCCGCCTTGAACCGGCTCTGCATTGCATCCCCCTTCCCCCGTCCCGCGGGAGAGCGGTCTTCTACGGTCTCGGATAATGATCGCGAAGAGAGGTTAATTCGTGTGACGAAAACGATCCCCTGGCTCCGGAACGAGGACCCGGGTGGTCTGCCAGTATAGTGAACGCAAAATTGACAAGTCAAGCAAACCGGACACGCGAGCCTCCCAAAACTTGACCCCCCCCTGATGGCGCTTCTATGATGGGGGTCGCGGGCACCCTTTTGGATTAGACACCACGAACTCGTGATCCGCTTCGAAGACTTGCTGGAAAAGGTCCGGGACTACAACCCGGACGCCGATCTCGAACTGCTTCGCCGGGCCTACGTCTTTTCGGCCCTCGAACACAAGGGGCAGGTCCGCCATTCGGGCGAGCCCTACCTGGTCCACCCGCTCGAGGTCGCCACGATCCTGACCGACATGAAAATGGACGCGGTGACCATCGCCGCGGGCCTCCTGCACGACGTCGTCGAGGACACCCTGACCACGACCGAACGCCTCGTGCAGACGTTCGGGCGCGAAGTTGCGCACGTCGTGGAAGGGGTCACCAAGATTAGCGCCATCACCTTCTCGTCCAGCGAAGAGCGCCAGGCGGAGAACTTCCGCAAGATGCTGCTGGCGATGGTGGACGACATTCGCGTGATCCTGGTCAAGCTTGCGGACCGCCTCCACAACATGCGGACGCTCAACTTCCTGCCCGAGGACCGCCGCCTCCGGATCGCGCAGGAGACGCTCGACATCTATGCGCCCATTGCCAACCGGCTCGGGATGGCCAAGCTGAAGAACGAGCTCGAGGAGTTGGCCTTCCGCTACCTGGAGCCAGAGGCCTACGACGTGCTCAAGGCCAAGGTGGAGCGCCGCCGCAAGGCCAGCGAGGGCGTCGTCGAGGACCTCCGGCAGACGATCGTCGCCAAACTGCGCGATGCTCAGGTCCCCGTGGTCGAGGTCGATGGCCGCACCAAGCGCTTGTTCAGCATCCACGAGAAGCTGCGCCGCCAGAAGATCGATCTCGACCGCGTCTACGATTTTGTGGCGCTCCGCATCGTCACGCGGACCATCAAGGACTGCTACGCCGCGCTCGGCATCATTCACCAGACTTGGTCGCCGGTTCCCGGGCGAATCAAGGACTTCATCGCGATGCCCCGGCCGAACGGCTACCAGTCGCTCCACACCTCGGTGATCAGCGAGAGCGGGTTCCCGTTCGAGGTGCAGATCCGCACCGAGGAGATGCACCTGCGCGCGGAAGAAGGCATCGCCGCGCACTGGAAGTATAAGGAGGGGCGCGTGGGCGCCGAGCGCGACGAGCCCTACTTCGTCTGGCTTCGCCAGTTGCTCGAATGGCAGCAGGAAGTGCGCGACCCACAGGAGTTCATCCAGAACCTGAAGATCGACCTGTATCCCGAGGAGGTCTATACCTTCACGCCGAAGGGACAGGTCAAGCCGCTGCCCCGCGGCGCCACGCCGGTCGATTTCGCCTACTCGATTCACACCGACGTCGGCAACCAGTGCGTCGGCGCGCGCGTGAACGGCCGGATGGTACCGCTCCGCACCCACCTCAAGAACGGCGACATCGTCGAGATCGTGACGCAGGCGAAGCACAAGCCGAGTCGCGACTGGATGAGCATCGTCGTCACGTCGCGGGCGCGGAACAAGGTCAAACACTACCTCGAAGGAGAAGAAAAGGACCGGGCGGTGGACCTGGGCCGCCGGCTCCTCGAGAAGGAACTCCGGCGCTTCGACCTGAACACCAGGACGCTGCTGTCCGACCCGGAACTGCAGCGGGCCGCGGCCGAGTCGGGGATGCAGAAGATCGAGGAGATGCTGGCCGCGATCGGGTTCGGGAAGCTGCAGGCGCGACAGGTTCTCGACAAGCTCGTGCCGAACGAGGAGCTGAAGGAACGTCCGACGAAGGGAGTAGTCTCGGCGGTGCGGCGTGCGTTCGCGGGCGACAACGAGAAGATCAAGGTCCGTGGCGCCGACGACCTCCTCGTCGTGCGCGCCCGCTGCTGCAACCCGATCCGCGGCGAGAAGATCGTGGGCTACATCACCCGCGGCAAGGGCGTGTCGGTCCACTCGGTGAGCTGTCCGAACGTGACCAACCTGCTCTACACCGTCGACCGACGCATCGAGGTGGAGTGGGACCGCGGCGCCGACCAGGGCGGGTACACCGTGGCGCTGGCGCTGGTCGTGGAGGACCGCAAGGGGCTGCTCGCGGAGATCAGCGCGAAGATCGCCGACGTCAACACCAACATCACCAACATCGAGGCCAAGACCCACGACGGACATCTCGACCGGATGGACATGACGCTGGAGATCCGGGACCTGAAACACCTCGAGAAGGTGCTGAAGTCGCTGCGGAAGGTGTCAGGGGTGCTGGGTGTGGAGCGTGCGCCGAAGTAGGGGAACTGCAATCGTGACAGTAGCCAGTTGTCAGTGGCCAGTGTGTCACGCGTGACTGACTGACAACTGATCACTGATAACTGACCACTCTTCATGTCTCAGGCGAGATGGACGATCGCGTCGATCTCGACACGAACGTCTTTCGGCAGCCGTCCCACCTGCACGGTCGCCCTGGCCGGCGCCGGCGTGCCGAAGAACTTCGCGTACTCCTCGTTCATGGCCGCAAAGTCGTTCATGTCCACCAGGTAGACCGTCGTCTTCACGACGCGATCGAACGAAGCGCCCGCCGCGGCGATGATCGCCCCCACGTTCTCGAGCACCCGACGAGACTGCGCACGGACATCGCCGTCCACCAATCCGCCTGTCGTCGGGTCAACCGGTATCTGCCCCGAGACGAACAGGAAGTCGCCGGCGCGAATGGCCTGGGAATACGGGCCGATGGCAGCCGGAGCTGCCTGGGTCGAGACGGCTTGTGGCATACGCTCAGGCAGCCTTTACGACCTTGCCGGAACGCAGGCACCGAGTGCACACGCGCAGCCGCTTGGTTCCGCCGTTGACCGCCGCACGGACCGTCTGGAGGTTCGGCTCGAACCGCCGGGCGGTCACGTTGTGCGCGTGGCTGATATTGTGCCCCGCGACGGGCCCCTTGCCGCAGATTTCACACCGCTTCGCCATGAGCTGTCTTCCTGCAGGAAAAAGAAGACCCTCGGGCCACTGCCCTGGAGAGCCGTCAATACACAAGCCTCTAATTATAGCAGACTTTCGGAGGAGTCGCGTGGTGGCTACGGCAGCACCAGCATCGACCGTGGCGGACCGACCGGCGGCTCCCCGGCGCGCGCCTGCTGGCCACGGCCCGCCGCCGTCACGACCCGCCCGATCATCTCGATCGCCGTGGCCAGCCCCTCGTCCACGGCCTTTCGTGCCTCGCGGGCGCCCTGTTCCACGTGGCGAAGCACCACCGGCGCATCCCGCTCCAGGTTCCTCGCCGCCGACGCGTCCGCCTCGGCAACCAGTTGCGCCAGAAACGCCTTCAGGTCCCTCACCAACCGCTGAGCCGCCAGGGATTGTGGACGATGCTCATAGATGAGTCCGCGGTTGGCCGTCTCGTAGGTGGCGGCGAGCGACGCCGCGCCCTCGGCCAGGTCCGCGTCGATGAGCTTGATCGGCGGATCTGAACGGACGCCCGCGATGAACGTCAGAACGGCCCAGTAGAGGTCTGACTCGCGCTCCGACAGGCCTTCCCGCATCGCCATGACAAACGCCAGGTCCCGCTCCTGCTGGCGGCGCACCAGGGCCGGAGGATGGGCCTGGGCAGCCGCCAGGTAGCCGCAATCCGCAGGGCAGCTAATCTCCACCAGGCGCTTCGTGCCGCAGCAGACCGCGCAAATCTCCCGGCCAAGCGCAGGACACTGCCGGCGGGGCTGGCGTAGTCGGCAAAGTGGGCAGGGCATCGTCTCAGCTTCGCACAGCCCGTCTCTCGTGAGAAGGGGTGGGGCCCAGTTATCTTGTCCCCTTTTCGTTCCTCGCGGCACATGCGGCCGTCGCGAAACCATGGCCGATCGTCGTGTTCGTTCTGCGTCAGCGCGCCGACCGGAGAGGCAGGGGATGCGACCATTCGGCCACACGGGGCAGGCCAGAAAAGACACACTGGCGGAACCGGCATGTCCTCTACGGGAGACGAACCAAAGAATTTCCTGCCGACGAACCGGACTCGCCGAATGAGCGTCTAAAAAGGCGATGGTTGTCCGATTAGGTCGGCGCAAAACCAGGTAGGATGATAATTAGTTGGGCAATAAGGGGTTATGATCGGCCGGCCATCGGGTGGCCGCGAATCAGCGTGTGAAGATCCTGCACGGGTCGGCCGAGTCGGAAGGGAAACGGCCGCGAAATCTCAACGATCGGGTCCGGAAGACTTGGAAAATTGCAGCGCGCGCCGAATGGCAGTTCATTTGCATGAAGCGACGTGCTAAGATACCGCCCTTGAAAGTAGGCGGACGCGGAAGGAAGGAGCGTCAACGCCATGGCAGCGACGAACAAGAAGCACTCCATGAACCAGGAACGGTATATCGAACTCAATCGGATGCTCGAGGATCGGAAGAGAGAGATTCTGAGCCAGCTTCACGAGAAGATGCGGGACGTGCGCACTGAGAACGCGTCGGGCAAGGTGAACACCGTGCTGGATCCCGGTGAGAGTTCCGAGGCTGGGATCCAGGAAGACATCGAGTTCGCGCTCATTCAGATGAAGGCCGAGACGCTCAACAAGATCAACGAGGCGCTCGGTCGTCTCGAGGACGGCGCCTACGGCGACTGCTTCGAGTGCGGCGAGGAAATCGCCCGCCAGCGCCTGCGAGCGCTCCCGTTCGCGGTCCGCTGCCGCGACTGCGAGGAAGCGCGCGAGAACGTACAGCGCCGGGAGCGGACGATGGCGCAGCGCCACTCCTCCTCCGTGCTGTTCTTCGACGTCTCGAGCTGACCACCACATCAGGTCGCGGGACCGGCTTCGC
>Ga0209745_1000675_pt1 | contig 20694 bp, 17 predicted proteins | sample BarGraNGADG00312_FD_184495 | JGI IMG/M metagenome (GOLD analysis project Ga0209745, IMG submission 184495) | Arctic peat soil microbial communities from Barrow, Alaska - Barrow Graham LP Ref core NGADG0004-312 (SPAdes) (version 2) | ecosystem: Environmental > Terrestrial > Soil > Wetlands > Peat...
GCTCTCGGTGCGCGAGCGCGAAGCCGACAAGGTCGCCGCCCTCGACGCCGGCGCCGACGACTACGTAACCAAGCCCTTCGGCATGGACGAGCTCCTCGCCCGCATGCGCGCGGCTCTCCGGCGCGCCTCTCCAGGCGACAAGGAAGAGGCGGTCGTGACCACGCCCGACTTCGTCGTCGACCTGGCGACCAAGCGCGTCAGGCGCGGCGAGGCAGAGGTGAAGCTGACTCCAACCGAGTGGGAGATCGTGGAGATGCTCGTCCGCAACAGCGGCAGGCTGGTCAGCCAGCGCCAGCTACTTCAAGCGGTCTGGGGCCCGAGCTACGAGAAGGAGACGAACTACCTGCGCGTCTATATGGCGCAGATCCGGCGCAAGCTCGAGCCCGACCCCGCGCGACCATGCTACTTCCTGACAGAGCCGCGTATGGGGTACCGCTTCGAGCCCGCCGCGAGCGGGTAGGGTTGAGCCCGGGCCGGAAGTAGTAGGAGTCGGGCTTTTCGGCCAGCCTGAGCGGTGCCCGAACTGGCACCGGTAAACATAGGTTTTACAGGTAAAATAGGTTACGTCCGGGAAGGCTCCTATCGTTCCGTGGTCCGTCGGTCAATCGCCCGCAAAATCGGGTGTTCAGCCGGCCGTAGGAAGTCCCCAGGAGTCCGTTTCAGAGAGGGAGAAGCGAGATGGCGACAGCCAAAGAGACAGCGGTTGAGGCGACGGAGAAAGAGCTGGAAAACGTCGTGATCGACGCGGAGGCGAGTCTCGGCGTGCGCCGCTACTTCACCATCCCCGGGCGCGACCCCTTCGACGAGATCGAGTGGGAGGTGCGCGACGCCTTCATCCCCGGCAAGGAGGGCGCGGCCTTCGAGCAGAAGGGCGTTGAGTTCCCGCGCTTCTGGTCGCAGACCGCTACCAACATCGTCGCCCAGAAGTATTTCCGCGGCAAGATGGGCGAGCCCGAGCGCGAGTGGAGCGTCAAGCAGATGATCGGGCGCGTCGTCACGACGATCGGCGCCTGGGGCCGCAAGGGCGGCTACTTCGCAAACGACGAGGAGGCCGGAACCTTCGAGGCCGAGCTGAAAGCGATCCTCGTCAACCAGCTCGCCGCCTTCAACTCGCCGGTCTGGTTCAACGTCGGCTTCGAGGAGAAGCCGCAGTGCTCGGCCTGCTTCATCCTCTCGATCGAAGACAGCATGGACTCGATCCTCGACTGGATCAAGCGCGAGGGAATCATCTTCCGCGGCGGCTCCGGGGCCGGGGTCAATCTCTCGCGCCTGCGCGCCTCCAAGGAGCAGCTTTCCAAGGGCGGGCACGCCTCCGGGCCGGTCTCCTTCATGCGCGGCGCCGACGCCTCGGCGGGCACGATCAAGTCGGGCGGCAAGACGCGGCGCGCGGCCAAGATGGTGATCCTCGACGTCGACCACCCGGACATCGAGGAGTTCATCTGGTGCAAAGCCAAGGAGGAGAAGAAGGTTCGCGCGCTCGAGTTGGCGGGCTTCGACATGTCGCTCGACTCGCCCGACTGGGCCTCGATCCAGTACCAGAACGCCAACAACTCGGTCCGGGTCACCGACGCCTTCATGCAGGCCTCCGCCGATGACGCCGACTGGAACCTGACCGCGCGCGTCGACGGCTCGGTGCTCGCGGCCACCAAGGCGCGCGACCTGCTGCGCCAGATGGCCGCCGCCGCCTGGGAATGCGCCGACCCCGGGATCCAGTACGACACGACCATCAACCGCTGGCACACGGTCCCCAACTCGGGCCGGATCAACGCCTCCAACCCCTGCTCCGAGTACATGTCGATCGACAACTCGGCCTGCAACCTCGCCTCGCTCAACCTGATGAAGTTCCGCCGCGACGACGACGGCGAGCTGGACATCGAGGCCTTCGAGCACGCAGTCGACGTCGTCTTCCTGGCGCAGGAGATCCTTGTCCGCTACTCCAGCTACCCGACGCCCGAGATCGAGCGGAACGCGCATGCCTTCCGCCAGCTGGGGCTCGGCTACGCCAACCTCGGCGCGCTGTTGATGGCGCGCGGGTTGCCCTACGACTCCGACGAGGGTCGCGCCTATGCCGCCGCCGTCACCGCCCTGATGACGGGGCGCGCCTACCGCAAGTCGGCCGAGATCGCCGGTCGCATGGGACCGTTCGCCGATTATCAGAAGAACGCCGGCGCGATGCTCAGCGTCATCTCCAAGCACCGCGCCTCGGTCGGCAACATCGACCACGACGACTCCGTCCCGCGCGAGCTTCTGTCGTCCTGCCGCAGGTCGTGGGACGAGGCACTCGACCTGGGCGAGGCGCACGGCTTCCGTAACGCCCAGGCGACGGTACTAGCGCCGACCGGGACGATCAGCTTCATGATGGACTGCGACACGACCGGCATCGAGCCCGACTTCTCGCTCGCCAAGTCGAAGAAGCTGGTCGGCGGCGGCGAGATCACGATCGTCAACAAGACGGTGCCGATGGCGCTCGAGAAGCTTGGCTACTCGCCTGCCGAAAGCAGCGAGATCGAGGCCTACATCGACGAGCGAAACACCGTCGTCGGCTCACCGCACCTGAAGAACGAGCACTACCCCGTGTTCGATTGCGCGGTCGGCGAGCGCTCGATCAATTACGTCGGCCACGTGAAGATGATGGGCGCCGCGCAGCCGTTCATCTCGGGCGCGATCTCCAAGACCGTGAACATGCCCGAGTCGGCGGCGGTCGAGGACGTGATGCAGCTGATGGAGGACGCCTGGAGGCTCGGTGTCAAGGCGATCGCCATCTACCGCGAGGGCTCGAAGGTCGCTCAGCCGCTCTCGGGCAAGGCCGACAAGAGCGCGGCAGGACTGGCCGCCCTTCCAATGCTGGCGGCGCCGCAACGACATCGTCTCCCCGACGAGCGCACCGAGATCGGGCGCAAGTTCCGCGTCGGCGACTACGAGGGCTACATCCACGTCGGCGTCTACGACGACCACACCGCGGGCGACGTCTTCGTCGACATCGCGAAAGAGGGCACGACCCTGGCCGGCCTGATGAACGCCTTCATGATCTCCGTATCGCTCGGCCTCCAGTACGGAGTGCCGCTCGAGGTCTTCGTCTCCAAGTACTCGCACATGCGCTTCGATCCCGCGGGCGACACGAACGATCCCGATATCCGGATCGCCAAGTCACTCCCGGACTACATCTTCCGCTGGCTCGGCAAGCGCTTCCTCACGGTCGACCAGCAGGAGGAGCTGGGCATCCTCTCACCCGAGGTGAGGCAGCGGATGGCCCAGGCCTACACGAACGGCGGCACCCCCGGTCAGGGCGGCGATCCTGCTCCGGCCGAGATGCCCCCGCCCGGCCAGAAGGCGCTGTTCAACAGCTGGGAGGACGCGGTCGAGTGCGCCCGCTGCGGCGGTCGCATGGTGCGGACGGGGAGCTGTTATACGTGCCGCGACTGCGGGACGAACACCGGCTGCAGCTGAACCCCCACCGTCTTACGGCGGCATAGTGCAGCCGAGTGGCGACCGATGCGTCTCCGGGCACCTCGCGTCCCCCGCCACGCGGAGGTAGCGATGAAAACCCGACCTGTACAGCTGCTCGAGCTCGCTGACGGTGGCAGAGACCCGATCGCTCACATCCGTTAGATAGCAGGCGCCGCGGGTTTATTTACCGAGACGCGGAAGACGCACGTTGCGAGTGGCGCTGCAATGAACGCCGCCACCGACCTGGTCCGCTCCCTGAGGTCCCACTCAAACAGGGCGCTTGTAAGTAGCCTGAGTTCGTGAACGAATCCAGTTTCCGGTTACATGTGCGAACGCTCACCGGCCCCGTCGTGACAAGATCCTCGATTCGAGCCGCTCTCGTCCTCGTCGCGATCGCAGGCGCGATCTCTCTCGCCGCGCTCGCCGCCGCGGCGCCGCGCGGACAGACGACGGCTGACCGCACAACTCGACACCTGATCGGGCACTCGGTTCGCGGCCGACCTATCTACGCCTATCAGCGCGGAAACCCGAGCGGCCCCACGGTGCTCGTCGTCGGGTCGATCCACGGCAACGAGCCGGGCGGAGTGGCCGTTGCCCGGCGCCTGCTCGCCCGACCGGCACCGGAGGACGTCGATCTCTGGGTCATCCTCAACCTGAATCCCGACGGACGGGCGGCCGGGACGCGCGGGAACGCCCACGGCGTCGATCTGAACCGCAACTTCCCCTGGCGCTGGCGTTCGCTCGGCGGGGCGTTCTACTCGGGTCGCCGCGCCCTCTCCGAGCCCGAATCGCGCGCCGCCTACCGGCTGATCGAGGAGATTCAGCCCGGCCTGTCGATCTGGTTCCATCAGCCGCTCGCGGCGGTGAGCATCACAAGGCGCTCGCTCGCGCTCGAGCGCAGGTTCGCCCGCCTGGCCGGGCTCGGTCTCAAGCGGCTACCGGCCTACCCGGGAAGCGCTACTTCCTGGGAGCGGCATGCTTTCCCGGATGCCGCCGCGTTCGTGGCCGAGCTCCCCGGCGGCTCGATCGGCGCCCGCAAGGCCGATCGCTACGCGCGGGCGGTACTGGCCGTGAGCGGTTTCTGAGCAGGGCGGTCGGCTCGGACGGTTGACCGGTGGGGATTGTGGCGCCGCCTACTCCGGTTTTTCCAGAGCACTTCTCTCCTCGCCCGCCACCGAGCCACCCGCCCGCGGGGTCGTTCCAAACTACCCGCTGGAGCGCGCAGAAGTCACTCTCCCGTGTAGCGAATCCGTGCCAAAACAGCTTCCGGCCGGGATCGCGCCGGGACAGGCGCCCCTAGGGCTCCTGCTCGGTCGGGCGCACCAGCAGCTCGTTAACGGCCATCCGCCGCGGCCTCGTCACGATGTAGGCGATCGCGTCGGCGATGTCCTCGGACTCGAGCAGCTCGACCCCGACATAGCGCTGCCTCGCTGTCTCGCGTATCCCGTCGCGGATGTGGTTCGACAGCTCGGTCTTGACGAAACCGGGCTCGACCAGTGAGACGCGGACGTGCCGTTTGGCCAGCTCCATCCGCAGCGACTCGCTGAAGGCCCCGACCCCGAACTTGCTCAGGTTGTAGATGCCGGAGCCGGCGTTCGCCTTCCGGCCCGCCACCGAGCTGATGTTGACCAGGTCGGCCACCCTGCGCGGCTCCTGTTCCGCCGCCGCCAGCAGGTGCGGGAGCGCCGCATGCGTGCAGTAGAGGAGGCCCTTCAGGTTGAGGTCGACCGTGCGCTCCCATTCCTCCAGCGGAGCCTCTGCCGCGGGCCCGAGCAGCATCACGCCCGCGTTGTTGATCAGGGTGTCGAGCCGTCCGAGCTCGGCAACCGCCCGCTCCACGGCCGCGATTGCCTGATCCGGGTCGGTCACGTCGGTTTCAAGCACGAGCGCCCGACCGCCCTTGCCCTTGATCTCTCCGGCGAGCCGTTCCAGCCGGTCTTTGCGCCGCGCGGCGATCGCAACCGCCGCGCCCTTTTCGCTCAGCAGACGCGCCGTCGCCTCGCCGATCCCGCTGCTTGCCCCGGTGACAAGCGCGACAGTCCCATCGAGTCGTTCGCTCACCCTCGCTCCCACCTTTCCTACGACTGCGTATTCACGCGCACTCTTCCTTTTCCGGCCGGCGCGCTGGGAAACATGCCGTTTCAGAAACCCGCCGCGGGTGACATTCTCTATGAGAAGACGAGCGAGGAGAGGGCGATGAGCGAACCACGCGAGATAGCGGACAAGGTCGAGACGATTACCAGCGGCATCTACCACTGGCGAATCCAGAACAGCGCGATCGGCGGCGCGACCTCGAGCTCGCACGCGCTGGCGACTAACGGCGAGGGCTGCGTCTTCATCGACCCGGTGCGGCTGAGCGACGAGGCACTGTCGATGCTGCCCGAGCCGCAGGCGATCCTGCTCACAGCGCGCTGCCACCAGCGTTCGGCCTGGCGCTACCGCAAGCAGTTCGGAATCGAGGTCTGGCTGCCGGAGGACGCGACCGCCGCCGACGAGGAGCCCGACCGCCGCTACGCCGATGGAGACATGCTCCCCGGCGGCCTCAAAGCCATCCGCACCCCGGGCCCGGAATGGCCTCACTACTCGTTCCTGCTCGAGTCCGCGCCCGCGGTTCTCTTCTGCTCCGACCTGATCTCGAGCCATCCCGAGCAGGGCCTGGCCTTCGTCCCGTTCGAGTACCACGACGACCCGGCCGAAACGGTCAGGAGCGTCGAGCGCCTACTCGACCTGCCCTTCTCGATCCTCTGTCTCGATCACGGGGTACCGGTGGAGAAGGATCCGAAGGCAGCGATCCGCGAGCTTCTGGCCCGGCAGGCCGCCGAGTAGCGGCGCCGCCCGGCCAAAGCAACGAAGACCGGCCGGCGGCGGAAGCTCCCTGCTCGACCAACCGGTCCGAGCAGGGAGCGAAATCCGGCCGGCTCAGTCTTTCTCGTCGACCTCGGAGAGGATCCGGTAGAGGGAGCGGCGCGAGTCGGCCAGAAGCTTGCGCGCCTCTTCGACCTGCGCGTCGCTTCCGGCCTGCATGACCTGCATGGCGGCGAGCCCGATCTGGCGAACCAGCGAACCAAGCTCGAGCGCTTGCTCACCGACACCGCCCGCCATCTCCTCCCAGGGAGGAGCCGCATCCTTGGCCCGTGCGTCCAGTAAGGCCCGCCCGCTTTCGGTCAGCTCGAGCAAACGCTGGCCCTCGCTCTCCTGCGAGCGCACCAGGCCCTCGTCTTCCAGCTGCTGCAGCGTGGGATAGACCGAGCCGGGACTGGGACGCCAGACTCCCTCGCTTCGCTCCTTCACCTCCTGCATGATCTGATAGCCATTGCGCGGCTGCTCGGCCAGAAGCAGGAGCGCGGCGGTGCGGATGTCTCCACGGCGTGCCTTGTGACCCCGGTGCCTGCCTCTGTGACTGTGGCCGCCGCCAAACGGCGGTCCGGCGAAGTGGTGCGCGTAAGCCTCTCGGTGCAGTTCGCGCCGGCGACGATGATGTCTCGCTCTGCGCGGGCCTTCAAAATCTTCTTCGTGCATCAAAACAACTCCTCTGTTCGCGTTAGTCTTACGGTGTATTACGATATATCGCGTTACGTCGCTTGTCAAACGTGCTGGCGAGAGCGGCGATGCCCGCGTCCGCAACCCCGTAAAATCCAGACCTTGTGACAGCCGACCGAGATCGCGGCTCCGCCGAGAAGAACCCAACACCGCAGCGGCGCGACGCGACGCGGGCTAAGAAGGTGTCGGTTTCGAGCGGCGCCGGTTCGACTCCGGTTTGGGAATACCGCCTGGACTCGCAGGGTGCGGTCGTGCAGGTCTCCCCCGCCTGCAAGCGCTTGAGCGGCTACAGCGAAGACGAGTTCCTTGCCGACCCAAAGCTGATCGAACGGATCGTTCATCCCGACGACCGGCCGCGCTTCGAGCAACACGCCGCACACGCACACACGGCCGAGCAGCCCATCGAAGGCGAGATCGAATTCCGCATTGTCGCGCGAGACGGCGGCGAGCATTGGATCGCACATACGTGCACCGCGGTAACCGATTCAGACGGCCGCTACCTCGGTCGCGCGGCTTACAACATCGACGTCAGCCGCTACAAACTGGCAGAGGAGACGCTGCTGCGCCTGAACCGCGAGCTGATCGCCGGCCGGGAGTGCGCCCGCGCGACGCTGCGAGCGACCAGCGAGGAACGGCTCCTGCGCGATATCTGTCGTATCGTCTGCAACTCGGGCGGATATCTCATGGCCTGGATCGGCCTGATCGAGCGCGACGAGAACAAAGCTGTCCGCCCCGTCGCCTGGAGCGGAGTCGAAGACGGATATCTGAGCAGCGCGAACATCACCTGGGCCGACAGCGAGCGCGGACGAGGCCCGACGGGAACGGCAGCGCGCAGAGGCGAAACCGTCGTCCTGGACGACTATGCCAGCGACCCGACCGGGCAGCCGTGGCGGACACGCGCCTTCCAGCGCGGATACCGCTCGAGCATCGCGATCCCGTTGCGTCTACCCGACGGCAACGTATTCGCCGTTCTCACCATCTATGCCGATCGAGCGCATGCCTTCACCCGGCGTACAATCGGGCTGCTCGAAGAGCTGGCTGGAGACCTCGGCCTCGGAATCGGGTCTTTGCGAACCCGATCAGAGCGCGATCCAACCTAGCGCTGCTCTCAGTGTTTGGCTCAGCCCGTGCGGAGATCTCCGAGCGGTCTCAGGGCCGGCTCTATCTCAGTTCGCTCGGGCTCGAAGTCGGGCGGTAAGACGAGCCGCTCGCCCAGGTGCTCGACCTCCTCATCGGCGTTGAACCCCGGCTCGATCGTCGCGATCTCGAACAGCGCTCCGCTCGGCTCGCGAAAGTAGATCGAGCGGTACCAGAGGCGGTCGATCACCGGTGTCGCGCTCACCCCGGCCGCTCGCAACGAGCTGAGCCAGCCGGCGGACTCCGGCGTCGCGCAGGCCCAGGCAACGTGGTGCACGGTCCCCGATCCCTGGATCCCCGGCTCGACCGGGGCGCTGTCGTAGGCGAACAGGGAGCCGCGAGAGGCGCCCCGTACCTCCCAGAGGGCCTCGCTCATGCGCTCGAAGCCGAGCGCCTTCTCCAGCAGCTCACGGCTTCGCTCCGGATCGCGGGCGTAGACGCGGACCGAGTCGATGCCCTGCAGCGCGAGCTGTTCGGGGATCTCCGGGCTGGACGCGACCAGGGGCTCGTCGCCGGTCTCGACGATCGCCAGCTCGAGCTCCAGCCCTTCGGGGTCGTGGAAGCGCAGGTGGGCGGCGTGGCGCTCGAGCTCGATTCCCTCATCCTTCAGGCGTCGGGCCCAGAACCTGAGCGCCTTCTCCGAGCCGATCCGCCAGACGAGGCGGTGGATCATGCCCGCGCCGGCGCGCCCGACCTGGATGCCCGGATACTCGTAGAAGGAGACGGTGGCGCCCGGCTCGCCCTTATCGGCGCCGTAGAAGAGCTGGTAGATGCTCGGAACATCCTGGTTGACGCTCTTCTTGACGAGCCTCAGGCCGAGTACCCGCAGATAGAAGTCGACGTTTCGTCGCACGTCGCCGGTTATCGCCGTGACGTGGTGAATCCCCTCGAGCCTCATCCAGTGTCCCCCTCAAAGCGCGCCGACCGGGTCTCGAAACCGCCGGCCCTTGCTGTTATTCCCGGCCATGTCCGGACCGACTCAGATCGAGGGGTCGTCGCTTTCGTACCAGACTCCGCCGGTCGGCGTGAAGACGAGATCGTGATGCGCGCCGCCCTCGATCTGGCGCTCCAGCTCATCGACCCGGGCAACCAGATCGGTCACCGCGTCGCCGAGCACGTCGGGAAGGAGCCCGTGCTCGAGGTTGGGCGCCGAGCGCCGCTTGCCGTCTCCTCGCGAGGTGACGATCTCGCCCGGCACCCCGACCACCACGGCACACGGCGGCACCGGCTTCACGACCACGGCGTTCGCCCCGACGCGGCTGTACTCGCCGACGGTGATCGCGCCCAGCACCTTGGCGCCGGCGCCGATCACCACTCCGTCGCCGAGAGTGGGATGGCGCTTGCCCTTCTCGAGGCTGGTGCCGCCGAGCGTGACGCCCTGGTACAGAGTCACCTCGGCTCCCAACTCGGCCGTCTCGCCGATCACCACGCCCATCCCGTGATCGATGAACAGCCCGGGCCCGATACTGGCGCCCGGGTGAATCTCGATTCCGGTCAGCGCGCGCGCGACCTGCGAGATCCAGCGAGCCACGAGCTTGAGGCGCCAGCGCCAGAGCACGTGCGCGACCCGGTGCCACCAAACGGCCCAGAGGCCCGGATAGCAGACCACTATCTCGAACCAGTTGCGAGCAGCCGGATCGCGCTCCTTGACCGCGCGTATGTCGTGTCTCATCTTTCTCAGCACGCTCTACCTCAGTCGGCCAGGTCGCTGAACAACGCAGTTGAAAGGTAGCGCTCGCCGTTCGACGGGATGATCACGACGATCAGCTTCCCCTTGCTCTCGGGGCGGCGGGCGACCTGCTCGGTGGCCCAGAGCGCGGCGCCCGAGGAGATCCCCACTAGCAGACCTTCCTCGCGCGCAATCCGGCGAGAGCTGGCGAAGGCGTCTTCGTTGGTCACCCGCACGACCTCGTCGTAGACCTGGGTGTTCAGCACCTTCGGCACGAAGCCGGCGCCGATGCCCTGAATCGCGTGTGGGCCCTTCTGTCCGCCCGAGAGAATCGGAGATCCGTCCGGCTCGACCGCCACCAGGCGGGCGTCCGGCTTGCGCTCCTTGATCACCTCGCCGATACCGGTGATCGTGCCTCCGGTGCCGATCCCGGCGACGAGCACGTCGAGCTTGCCGTCGGTGTCACGCCAGATCTCCTCGGCCGTCGTGCGCCGGTGCACCTCGGGGTTGGCGGGGTTCTCGAACTGCTGTGGAATCAGGTAGCGCTCATCGGCGGCCGCCATCTCCTCGGCGCGGCGAATCGCGCCGGGCATGCCCTCGCTACCGGGTGTGAGGATCAGTTCGGCACCGTAGGCGCGCAGTAGCATGCGCCGTTCCTTGCTCATCGTCTCCGGCATCAGCAGCGTGCACTTGTAGCCGCGCGCCGCGCAGACGAAGGCCAGCGCGATCCCGGTATTGCCGCTCGTCGGCTCGAGGATCACGGTGTTTGGCCCGATCTTGCCCTCGCGCTCGGCGGCCTCGATCATCGCAAGGCCGATTCGATCCTTGACGCTGCCTCCGGGGTTTGCGTATTCGAGCTTGGCGACCACGTCGCTTCCGCTCTCTTCGGAGATTCGCCGCAAGCGAACCAGCGGCGTGTTACCGATCAACTCGGTGACGCTATCCGCAATCTTCATCGTTCCCCTCTCTGGGCCCCATCCGCCTGTCGCCCGAGTCGCTTCACTTTCTAAAGTAGCTTTGCGAAGTGTACCAATGGAGCCGCATATTTCAAACGCCTAGAGGGGAGAGACCGGTCCTTCCCCTAGCCCAGCCGAATCTCTTAGTGATGGATCGTCACAAGCCCGGCGATTCCGAGCGCGAAGAGAACGATCACGAAGATCGAGTCGGCGCCGAGTCGGAGATAGCAACGCTTGGGCCGGAAGATGATCCCGACCGCGTAGACGGACGTGAGGCCGATACCCAGCATCGCCAGCCAGCTGTTCTGGTGCCCGGCCAGGGGCAAGATCGCCTTTCCCGCAATGAGATCGGCGACGAGGAAGAGGCAGACCTGGAAGGCGTTGCCGCCGAAGATGTCGCCCATCGCAAGACCGTGATCGCCAAGGCGCACGGCGCCGATTCCCGATGAGATCTCGGGAAGCGCGGTCGCCAGGGCAAGCACGGTCGCGCCGAAGATGACGCCGTTGATCCCCGCCCTGCTGGCGAGATCGCTACCACTGATCTGGAGGAAGACGCCGGCGACCAGTGTGACGAGGCAAGCCGCCAAGAAGTAGAGCATGACCCGCAAAGTAGAGGTGCCCGTGTGTGGCGTCGGCTCCGTCGGATGGGGAACGCGCCGGTGCGGGCGCCCCGGCCGGCTGCCCGGTGCAGCCACCTCCCAGGACGGCGACTTTCTGAAGCGGTTGATGACGACGATGCCGCAGAACCAGACGATGACGATGGCAATCGAGGCCGGGCTCACCGGCCCGATGGCGACCGAGGGCTTGAGCAGCGCGCCCATCAGCACGAACGAGACCACAAGGATTACGAGCAGTGCCTCGAGCACCGGGATGAGCGAGCCGACGAGGTAGGTGAGCGCGCTCTTGCGCCCGGCGCTGATGTCGCAGATGATCAGCACCATCGTCTGGATTGCGATGCCGCCGATCAGATTGCCGGCCGCCAGCCCGTAGTGTTTCTGCAGAACGGCCGAGACGGTGATCGCGATCTCGGGGAGAGTGCCCGCGATAGAGAGCAGGACCATGCCGCCGATCGCGTCGCCGAGGCCGAATCGATTGTCGAGGGCATCGGTGCTCTTGGCCAGGCTGGTGCCGGCAACCCAGGTCGCGATCGCTCCCGCCAGGAAGACGAGAGCCAAGAGCGGCCAGGCGAGGCTACTCATGAGCGACCTGAGCACGCGAAACGGTCATCAGCTCGCCCATTCTCAGCGGCGTAGCGGACTACGTCAAGCGAAGCTGGAGCGACCTCCGCCGGCCGGGTTTAGGTATGCCGGTTGAACGAGAAGATGGCGCCGATCAATAGCGCCGCGCCCAGCAGGCCCACGAGCGCCACGTCCTCGATCGTGGTGGTCGTATGGCCTAGGACGGTCACGCCGATGATCGGGTGGCTCGAGGCCCGCGCGCTAGCCGAAATCTCGCCGGCGAGGAAGATACGGCGGATTGCGTCGACGCCGTAGGTGAGCGGATTGAGCTTGGAGACGATCTCCATCCAGCGCGGCACGTTGTTGACCGGAAAGAAGACGCCGGCGAGAAACGTGAGCGGGAGCACGACCATCTGAACCAGCACTTGGAAGCCCTGCTGGGAGCGCATCCGAGAGCCGATCAGCAGACCGAACCCGGCCAGCGAGAAGGACAGGACGATCACGATCGGAATCAGCTCGAGCACGATCCGGAGCGAGAGCGGAACCCCGAAGAGCGGCGCCAGCGCAAGCATCACCAGCGCCTGGAAGAGGGCAATGACCGACGCTCCGAGCGCCTTGCCCAGCACGACTCCCGACCGGTTCAGCGGCGAGACGAGCACCTCCTTGAGGAAGCCGATCTCGCGATCCCAAACCACCGACAGGCCGGAGAAGATCGCGTTGATGAAGACCGACATCGCGATGATCCCCGGATACATGAACTTGACGAAATCGACGCCCACCGCCAGCGTTCCGATCTGGCGCTTCAGCCCCTCGCTGAAGACGACCATGAAGATGATCGGCATCCCGAGCGTCGAGGCCAGGCGCGAGCGCTCGCGCGAGAAGCGGAGCAGCTCGCGGTAGGCGATCACCCAGATTCCGCGTAGCGCCTGTCTCGCGTGACGCCCACGCTCCCGGGCGAGCGGCGCTGTTATCGGGGTGGCCATCAGTTCAGCTGCGACTTCATCCCGGGGGTGTTCAGATAGCGGCGCAGCTGCTGGTTGGTGGCGGGCCGATCGTCGCGGATCGAGCGACCGGTCAGCGAGAGGAACACGTCGTCGAGATTCGGGCGCCGAACCGTAACCGACTCGATCCGGCCCGCGAAGCTGCGCAGCAGCCCGGGCAGGAACTCCTCGGCGCGGGGCAGCTTGAAGCGCACGCTTTCGTCCTCGGCGACGGCGCTCAGCTCGTAGCGGGCGAACAGCTCCGCCACCGCCGCTTCGCCGTCCTCGACCCGAAGCGTCACGACGTCGCCGCCGAGCGAATCCTTGAGCACTTCGGGCCGGTCGAGCGCAACTATCTCGCCCTCGTCGATGATCGCGATCCGGTCGCAGTTCTCGGCCTCGTCCATGTAGTGCGTGGTGAGGAAGATCGTCAGCGACTCGCGCCGGCGAAGGTCGAGCACGTACTCCCAGATCCGGTGGCGTGTCTGCGGATCGAGCCCGAGCGTCGGCTCGTCGAGAAAGAGAATCCGGGGATGGTGCAGCAGCCCGCGCGCGATCTCGAGCCGACGCTTCATCCCGCCCGAGAACTCACGCACCGAGGAGTTACGGCGATCCCAGAGCTCCATCAGGTTCAGCAACTCGAAGATCCGCTCGTCGCGGATGCGCTTGGGCATGCCGTAGGCATAGGCGTGAAAGCGAAGGTTCTGGATCGCTGTCAGATACTCGTCGAGGGTCGGGTCCTGGAAGACGAGACCGATCGAGCGGCGAACCTCGGTCCGCTTGCTCCTGATGTCGTGACCGGCGACGGTGGCCTCGCCGGCCGAGGGAGTCAGCAGCGTGCAGAGCAGGCTGATCGTCGTCGTCTTGCCGGCGCCGTTGGGGCCGAGAAACCCGAATACCTCGCCCTCGGCGACGCTGAAGGTGACGCCCTTGACGGCCTCGGTGCGACCGAAGTTGCGGGCCAGGCCAACGGTCGAGATGGCCGTCGGAGAGGAGCTTGGTGTCGTTTCGGGTTTCACAGCGTCGCGTCGCCTCGCTCGCGTCCTCGGTTCACGGTATCGGCGAGCAGCGCGAGAAGAATAAAGCCCTAACCCGGGCTCTCTGGGTTGGTTGCCATCGAGGCGTAGTCGCTCGGCAGCGGAATCGAGCTTCCCCAGACGCCGGCGGCGTCGGCGACTACCTGCGCCAACTCACCCAGCGGAACTACGGCGTCCGCCAGCTTGGCTTCGACGACGGCACGCGGAGTACCGTAAGCGATCGCCGTCAGCTCGTCCTCGACGATGACCAGCCCGCCGCGCTCCTTGACCTCACGCGCGCCATCCAGGCCGTCCTTGCCCATCCCGCTCGTGACCACCAGCAGGAGGCGTTCGCCGAAGATGCGGGCGGCGTCGCTGATCGTGACGTCGGCCCGCGGCCGGAGCCCGTCGAGCGGCTCCTCGACCGAGACGAGCAGCTTCGCATCGCCGGCCAGGCGAAGGTGGCTTCCCCCCTGCGCGAAGTAGACGGTGCTGGGATTGAGCTGCTCGCCGCCGAGCGCCTCCCTGACGCCCGGAACCGAGTAGTGATCAAGGCGGTCGGCGAGCGCGGTCGTGAACCCCTCGGGGAGCTGCTGCACCACGACCGTGCCGAGGCCGAGAAGCGGCGGTAGCGCGGGAATCAGATGGGAGAGCGACCAGCAGCCGCCGAGCGAGCCGACGACTACGACCGCTCCCGGGCCCTCGCGCGAGGGATCGCGCAACGCCCGGGCCCGGTCCGCCCCGTTGTCGAGCCCGTGCAACTCCCGCTGTGAGGCTAGATCGAGCGCGCGCTTGCGCGTCTCGATCAGATCGGAGGCGATGCGGATGCGAGCGAGCAGCTCCCCGACGAAGACCTGGACCGTGTCGCAGGCGAGCGGGCGCTCGACGAAATCGAGCGCGCCCTCGATCAGGGCGTCGACGATCTTGTAGTGGTCGGCACGGAAATGCCCTCCGAGCAGGATCACCGGCGTACTCAGGCCCGCCTCGCGGAGTCCGCGCATCAGCACGACGCCGTCCATGTGGTCGGCGACGATGTCGAAGAGGAGCGCGTCCGGGTGTGTGCGGCCGCAAAGCTCGATCGCCGCCTCCGCCGAATCGACCGCTCCGGTCACCTCGATGCCGCGAACCAGCAGCGCCTCACCGAGGAGCCGACGCATGAACGGTGCGTGGTCGGCAAGGGCAACGCGAAAAGGGGTCAACTTCTGCATCGGTGCTCGGCCTCCGGCTGCTTGTGCGGGTAGCTCAGACCGCGGATGCCCGCGGTACCCTCAGCTTACTTCCACACACAAGCTGCAGGAGCAACGAGGAGTCGATCTCGCAGGCGAGACCCTCCTGGGAGACACGCGCCAGCGGGTCGCCATCGGCTCCGATACCAAGTGAGATGCTGACGCCGTGGGCGTCGAGCTGGGAGAGGCGACCGGCCGCGCGATCAAGCGCGTCGAGAAGATCTGCGGGCGGCTCGTGCGGCCAGGGATCCGGCTCTACGTCCGTACTTCGGCTGCGAGTGTTCTTATTGCTCATACGGCTGGGCTCGTCTCTCTACGTTTGGTTTATCGGCCGAGATCGCTGCTTTTTAGCCCGAGCGCGCACGGCAACGCGCAACCCGCGGCGTCCACCCCGTTTCGGCCTTCCTCCGCACCCTTGGCGGTGACTCCGTTTGCCTGGCGCTGCGCCGACTAGCTGGGGCCGGCGGACAGATCCGCCAGCTGCTTGTAGCCGATGCGGATCTCCTCGACCTTCTCCATCGCTTCGAGGAAGCGGTCGAGCACGTCGGGGTCGAAGTGGGCGCAGCGCTGCTTGCGCATCATCGTGACAGCCTCTTCGACGTTGAAGGCGGGACGGTAGATGCGATCGCTGGTGAGGGCGTCGAAGACATCGGCGACCGCCGCGATCCTGCCTTCCAGCGGGATCTCCTCACCGACCAGCCCGCGCGGGTAGCCGGTCCCGTCGAAGCGCTCGTGGTGAGTCCAGGCCAGCACCGCGGCGAGCGTCAGGAGCTCGGCGTCCGACCCCGACAGCATCCGGAACCCGATCGCCGTGTGCTGCTGCATGATCTCACGCTCCTCGGGAGTCAGCGTGGACGGCTTGAGCAGGATGTTGTCGGGAATACCGATCTTGCCCACATCGTGCATCGGGCTTGCGATTCGCATCAGCTCGACTCGCTCGTGGCTGAAGCCGAAGCGCTCGGCGATCAGCGCGCAATAGCTGCTCATCCGCTCCAGGTGGCGGCCCGTCTCGAGATCGCGCAACTCGGCCATGCTCGACAGGCGCTTGATCGTCTCCTCCTGATGCTCGCGCAGTTGCTGCTCGGACTGCTGCAGGCGGGAAACGGCCTCGCTGAGCGCCGCGGTGCGCGCCTCTACCGCGTCCTCGAGCATCGCCCGGTGGGCCCGGTTCTCCATCTCCAGGCGGCGGCGATGAAGGGCGTTGACGATGTTGATCATCAGCTCGTTGGGACGGAACGGCTTGGTCAGGTATCCGAACGCGCCGAGCTCGATCGCGCTCTCGGCCATCTCCGGGTCGTCCGCGCCCGTGACCATCAACGCAGCCACCTCGGGATGCGACACCAGCGTGCTGCTGAGCAGCTCCAGCCCGCTCTCGCCGGGCATGTTGACGTCGCAGAGCATCAGCTGAAAGTTGTTCTCCTTGGACTCCAGCAGCCGGCGCGCCTCCTCGGCGCTGGCCGCGAGCTCGCAGCGAAAGCCGTGGCGCTCGAGGATGCGCGCGATCAACTGCTGCACCCGAGGCTCGTCGTCAACGACGAGCACGTATCCGCCGTCGGTTAGCGTGTGTCCCCCTCCGTCTTGCACCAACGTGACACGAGGCGGTAAAGGATACGCCACTCCGGCCACTTCATCGAGGCTCGGCCGGGCCGTCGCTAATCCATTTTCCCCTGCTGTTTCCTCTAGCACGCCTCTTCTGATCGACCGGTTGAGCGGCGAATGAATGCGCCACGGCGCTCTTCGGGCGACCGTAATGCGGGAACGCGGATACGCGAAAACGGGGAAAGCGGCAAGCGCATTACGGGAATAGCCCTCCGCCCCGACTGGATCCAGAGTGAGAGCAGTTCCCCACTGCGGAGGTCCCCCAAATGAATGCGGTCACCAGCGGTCAGCGACTCAGCGCCCCCGAGGCCGAGGGCTTGTGGCGTGCTTGGTCTTCTCGACGAGATAGTTCGGCACGCGATCGGCTAGTTCTCTCCTACGCACCGATGGTCACTTACCTGGCCTCGAAGAAGGTGCGCGAGCTTCCTTCTCACTGCGAGCTCGACGATCTGGCCTCTTGCGGCCTCGTCGCGCTGATCGAAGCGGTAGAGCGCTTCGATCCCAAGAAAGGCGCGAGCTTCGAGCAATTCGCCTGGACCAGGGTTTCCGGCGCGATCATGGACGAGCTGAGGCGCCAGGATTGGGCGTCGCGCTCGGTGCGGCACTTCGCACGCCAGATCGACTCGGCCCGCGAGGATTTCTTCATCAAGAACGGCCGTTCTCCCTCGGAGCCCGAGTTGGCCGACGAGCTCAGCGTTCCCCTGAGCGAGATCCGTAAGCAGCTGGGCGAGCTCGAGCGGGCGGAGGTCTGCTCGCTGAACGCTCCGACCCGCAACGGCGACGAAAGCGAAATGCTCGAGATCGGCGATACGGTCGAGAACCACGAGCTGGGCAGCGAGCCCGAGCAGGCGACACTGGCCAGCGAGCGTGCGGCGATCGTGCGAGATGCCATCTCGTCGCTATCCGAGCGCGAGCGAATGGTGCTCAAGCTAGTCCACGTCGACGAGCTCCAGGGGGCCGAGATCGGAGCGCGCCTCGGTGTCAGCGAATCGCGCGTGTCGCAGATTCTCGCCGGCGCCCGGCAGAAGCTTCGCGCCCGCCTGGTCAACTACGACGTCGACGAGCCGATCGCGGCCTGACTCGGGACTCGACGAACAGCCCGTTTTCGTTCTCGGCGCACCGACACGCGCTGCGACGGTCATAATCGCCTTGCGGCCGACCGGAGCGAAGCGTGGATCAGACGGGCAGCGAAGACAGTAAACAACCAGCGGAGAAGAGCGCGGCACCGTCCGAGCCTGCCGCCGACGAGCCGAGCGCCGGAGCCGGGCCCTCCCAACCCGAGGACGCCCCCGAGAGCGCGCGCCGAGCCTTCGACCTGCTCGAGCGCTTCAGCGGCGAGCTGGAGGAGATCCTGCGATCGCTCGAGCGCACGAAGAGCGCGCCCCCGGTAGCTCCGAGCCCGCCGCCTCCGGAGCGTGCCTACCGGCCCTCGAGCATCCACTTCGACTCGAGCCCGATCTCGACCAGGATCGACCCCTACGCGCTACCGCAAGTCGAAACCCCGGGCGCCAGCGGCCGCCCGGTAACGAGAGTCCTGCTCGAGGTGCTCTTCCTGGTCATAGTCGCCGCGATCTCGGCCAAGACCGGTCTGCGCCCGCTTCTGCTGATTGCCGCCGAGGCAGTCGCGCTGCTGATCGTCGTCTCGATCGAGCTCGGTGTTGCGCAGGAGAGACGTCGCATCAGGCGACTTCCTGCCGCCGGCCCCTCGATCGCCGCCACCGGCACCGAGGTCGCCACGATTGCGCCCGCAGTCACCTCCATCACCCTCGATCAGGTCGAGCCCCTGGTCTGGCGAACCGATCTACAGGAGGCCGAGGCCGACTGGCCGCTCGCGGCCTTCGAACTGGCGAGCGAAGAGGAGCCAGGCGGAGAATCGCCGGAGCCCGAGAATCCCGCGGCGCTCGATCTCACCCTGGAGACTCGACCGAGCGCCGATCGGGAGAATCCCGAGCCGGTTCCGGAGGCGATCGACGAGGCAAGCCCCGAGCCCGAATCGCAACTCGAAGTCGAGCCGGAGGTCGAACCGGTGGAGGAATCGCAGACTGACTCTCTCGACGAGGCGGCAGAGGAGGTCGAGCCGGCGCAACCTCGACGCTTCCACCTCTTCAAGCGCGAAGCGAGCGAGCCCGAGGCCGAGCCGGACGCCGAGCCGGAGCCGCGACTCGAGGCGGAGCCCGAGGTCGAGCCGGACGCCGAGCCGGAGCCGCGACTCGAGGCGGAGCCCGAGCCCGAACCGGCGGCGGAGTCGGCGGAAGCCGAGCCCGGGCATCGAGGGCGCTTCCACCTCTTTAGGCACGAGGCGGCGGAACCCGAAGGCGACGAAGAACCCGAGGTCGATCGGGATACCGGCCGGGACGTCGAGGCGAATGCCGAGCCCGAACCACTGCTCGCCGTGGAGCCAGAGGTCGAACCGGCGGGGGAATCGCCTACGTCTCTGGACGAGGCGGAGGAGGAGGTCGAGCCGCCGCAACCTCGACGCTTCCACCTCTTCCGGCACGAGGCAGACGAGAACGAGGCTGAGGTCGAGGCCGAAGTAGAGCCCGAGCCCCAACTAGGGCCGGAGCCGGACGTGGCGGCGATGTCGGACGCACCGGCTCCTCTCGGGGCGGCCTCCGAAGAGGCCGCGACCGAGGAAGACGAGCCCGAGCGCAAGCAGCGGTTCCACCTGTTCCGGCGCGAGGCCGACGAGAACGAGGCTACAGCCGAAGCCGAGATCGAGCCCGAAATCGAAGCTGCGGAACTGGAACCAGCGGCGGAGTGGCCGGCTCCCGTCGAGGCAGCCGTCGAGGAAGACGAGCCCGAGCACCGGCGGCGCTTCCACCTCAGGCACGAGGAACGCGAGCCCGAGCCGGAGTTCGAGGCGCAGGACGAGTCCGAATCGGAGCCGCTACTCGAGGCGGAGCCGGAGATCGAAACCGGTGCAGACAGCGTCGGCGAGATCGAGGAAGCGACGGCGGAATCGCCGGCTCCTCCGGACGGCGCGGAGGAGGAGGCTGAGCACACCCGACGCTTCCACCTTTTCCGGCACGAGGAGAACGAGCCCGAGGTCGAGGGAGAGCTCGCGGAGGCGGAAGCCGAGCCGGAGATCGCGGCAGAAGCCGAGCCCGAGCATACGCGGCGCTTCCACCTTTTCCGGCACGAGGAGAGCGAGCCCGAGGTCGAAGTCGAGCCGGAGGCTGAGCCTCAGCTCGTGGAGCCGGTGGTAGAGCCGGCGGCGAAGTCGCCGGCTTCTATCGAGTCCGCGCCGGAAGAGGTCGCAGCCGAGGAAGCGGAGCCCGCGCAACCGCAGCGCTATCGCCTGTTCGGGCGCGAGGCAGGCGAACCGGAGAGAGCAGCCGAGCCCGCCGAGCAGCCGGGAGAATTGCCCGAGGTTGCGCCGGAGGAGCGATTGCCTGCTCGCTCGCGACGCCTCCGTCGATTCCGCGAAGAGCAGCCGGCGACGGAGCAGGAGGTCGCAGCCTTCAAACGCGACAAGTCGACCGAGCTCGAGGCTGTCGAGGGGTTCCCACTACCAACCGAGAGCGCGGAGATGGAGGTCGAGGTCGACCTGCCTCCCGAGATTGCGATCGAAGCGATCGAGCTCACGTTGGAGGATCTCGGGCGAGGCGAGCCCAGGATGCGCCGGCGCCGCTGGCCACTCCGAGCCGAGAGCGTCCCGGAAGTCGCGGCGAAGCAGCCGGAGTTCGAGGTAGTCGACGGCGAGAGCGAGCTCCGCCTCGCGGCCGAGCGCGAACGGCGGCAGCGGGAGCGCGAATACCTGCGCAGCCTGCGATCGTCTCGCTAGTACCGTCTAGGCGCGGTTTCGCGAGTGGGAGCCGGTCGTGCGATCGCCGCAATCCGTCCCCGAACAGACCGAAGCGGGCGCCGCATGCCCGCTTCAATCCGATCTGGGGGAGATCCGTGTATGTTTTTGGCCTCTGGGCCCCCGCCGCATCGGGGCCCGGGC
>Ga0209745_1000676_pt1 | contig 20693 bp, 19 predicted proteins | sample BarGraNGADG00312_FD_184495 | JGI IMG/M metagenome (GOLD analysis project Ga0209745, IMG submission 184495) | Arctic peat soil microbial communities from Barrow, Alaska - Barrow Graham LP Ref core NGADG0004-312 (SPAdes) (version 2) | ecosystem: Environmental > Terrestrial > Soil > Wetlands > Peat...
GCGATCGCGAGCCAGGGGTCGAGGGGCGCGACGGGCGCGTCCGAGCCGAGCACGATCGTCGCGCCGGCCGCACGCAGGCTCGCGTAGGCGAAAGCCCGTCCGGTGCGACCCGCCCAGTACCGGTCGGCCACGTCGCGGTCGTCCAGCGCGTGCTCAGGCTGCACGCTCGCCACGACACCGAGGCCAGCGAACCGGTCGAGATCCTCGGGCGCGAGCAGCTGGGCGTGCTCGATGCTCCCGTGCGCACCCGTCGCCGCGAAAGCGTCCAGCGCGAGCGTGTTCGCGTGGTCGCCGATCGCGTGGATCGCGCATCCGAGACCGTGCCGGGCGGCCTTCGTCATCAGCAGGGCGAGCTCCTCGGGCCCGACGGCGAGGACCCCGAAGGCTGCCGACGTCCCGTCCAGGCCGGGGTAGGCCTGATGGCAGTAAGCCGTCCGCGTGTTGAGGGAACCGTCGCTGATCACCTTGAGCGGGCCCATGGTGAGCAGCCCGCCCGTGCCGCCGACGACATCGCCGGTCACGAGCCCCGCCGCGACGGCCTGGTCCAGGTACTCGGGCCACGCCGCGGCCGCGACCCGAAGCACGTCGGTTCCCGCGCCCATCCGGCGCCGCCACACCGCAAGGTTGTCGGCGAGCTCGAAGTCGACCACGGAGACGACCCCGCGCGCGGCCGCCGCGCGCGCCGCCGCGTCCACCCACCCGTCCAGGACCGGCGCGGGCACTGCGCTGACCGCCTCGCTGATCGCGAACCACTCGCGGTCGCGCAGGACTCCGGTCGGATGCCCGGCAACGTTGTGGCGCGCCAGCCCGGCCGAGCTCAGCCACGCGCAGTGCAGATCCCCCGAGACGAGCACGACGGGGACGTCCGGCAAGCCCGCCGCCCGCAGCGCGTCGTCGAGCAGGACCGCGCAGGGCACGTCGGGCCACAGCCCGTCCCGGAACCCGAACCCGACCAGCGGTGCGCCGGGGGCAAGCGGGCGCTCGCGCAGGCGCGCGACGACCAGGGCGGCGGCCCCGGCGGCCGACGCCGCCCCGGAGACGTCGAGACGCTGGCGAGCCAGCGCCCACTGGGTCAGGTGCACGTGCGCGTCTCGCAGGCCGCGCAGCACGGTGCGCCCGCCCAGCTCGACGCGCTCGATCACGCGCCCGTTGCCGGTGGCTGCGTCGTCTGACAGGCGAAGGTCCGACCCGACCGCCACCACGCGCCCGTCGCGCACACACACGTCGACCCTTGCCGACGAGCCGACCAGCCGGCCGCCGAGCAAGAGCACGGAACCACCCACCACTACCGCCACCCCATGTCATCGAACTCGGAGGTTGGTGCCGAGCCGCTCGCGGTGACCCGTCCCGCCGAGGCACTCCCATCCCACGTGCGGCCGGTGGCCGTCGGGCGCCGGTCCGTCAGCCGAGCGGGCGCCCTGTCAGCCGCTCGTACGCCTCGTGGTAGCGGGCCTGGGTTCGGGCGACGACGTCGTCGGGCAGCGGGGGCGGCGGAATCTCCCCGGCGCGGTCCCACCCCGAGGCGGGCGACGCCAACCAGTCGCGGACGTACTGCTTGTCGAAGCTGTCCTGGGCGCGGCCCGGCTCCCAGGTGTCCGCCGGCCAGAAGCGCGACGAGTCGGGCGTGAGGACCTCGTCGCCCAGCACGATCGCGCCGGCGTACGGGCCCTCGGTCGCACGCCCGAACTCCAGCTTCGTGTCCGCGAGGATGACGCCGCGACCGCGCGCGATCACCTCGGCGCGCGCGTACACCGCGAGCGTGAGGTCGCGCAGGTGCGCCGCGTCGTCGGCCCCGATCTGCCCGACGACGACCTCGAAGCTCACGTTCTCGTCGTGCTCGCCGAGGGCGGCCTTGGTCGCCGGGGTGAAGATCGGCGCGGGAAGGCGCGAGCCGTCCACGAGCCCGGCCGGCAGCGGGACCCCGCACACGCTGCCCCCGGCCGACCCGCCGGCGCGGTATTCGAGCAGGCCGGAACCGGTGAGGTAGCCGCGCGCGACGCACTCGACGCCGAACATGTCCAGGCGTCGGCAGATCATCCCGCGGCGCGCGACCTCGGCCGGCACGTCAAGGCTCACGACGTGGTTCGGCACGAGGTCGCTGAGCTGGTCGAACCACCACAGGCTGAGCTGAGTGAGCACGACGCCCTTGCCCGGGACCGGCGTGGGGAGCACGTGGTCGTACGCGCTGATGCGGTCGCTCGCGACGACGAGCACGACGTCGCCGTCCGGGTGCGGGGCGACGGGGGCGTACAGGTCGCGAACCTTGCCTGCGTAGAGGTGGGTCCAGCCCGGCAGGTCGGGGGCGTCGTGAGGTGCGGGGGAGCGGGTCGGCAGGTTCACAGGGCCATCCTCCCCCATCCTGCGACCCCGCACCTCGCATCCTGCAACCCCGCACTCCGCCGAAACGAACGGCCTGCGACCTCGCGCCGCTCTCGTGCAGCGATCGGTGCAGCGGTGGGTGCAGCCAACGTGCGGCGGACGCGCGGTCGCGGTGCACGCTCGCTGCACCGATCGGTGCATCCACGCCCAACGAGCCGGGCCAGGTGGACGACGCAGGCCGGCTACGAGGACGACGCCGCGAGCGCGATGTCGGTCCGGTGGTGCGAGCCGGGCAGGTCGATCCGCGCCACGCCGGCGTAGGCAGCCGCGCGGGCGGCCGCCAGGTCAGGACCCACGCCGACGACCGACAGGACGCGGCCACCAGCGGCGACCAGCACGCCGTCGTCGGTCAGGGCCGTGCCCGCGTGCAGCACGTGCACGCCGTCGACCTGCTCGGCGGCGTCGAGGCCGCTGATCGGGTCACCGGTGCGCGGGGTGCCGGGATACCCATGTGCGGCGACCACGACCGCCACCGCAGCTTGCTTGCGCCAGCGCAGTGGCGGCAGGTCGCCCAGGTGCCCGGTGGCAGCCGCGTGCAACACCACCGCGAGCGGCGTCTCCAGGCGCGCGAGCACGACCTGCGTCTCAGGGTCGCCGAACCGAGCGTTGAACTCCACGACGCGCAAGCCCCGGCTCGTCATCGCAAGACCGACGTAGAGCACCCCGGCGAACGGGGTCCCGCGGTGGGCCATCTCGTCGACGGTCGGCTGCGCGATGCGCGCGACCACGTCGTCGACCAGGTCGGCCGGTGCCCACGGGAGGGGGGAGTAGGCGCCCATGCCGCCGGTGTTCGAGCCGGCGTCGGAGTCGAGCGCGCGCTTGAAGTCCTGCGCCGGGGCGAGCGGCACCACGGTCGTCCCGTCGGTGAGGCAGAACAGCGAGATCTCCGGCCCATCGAGGTACTCCTCGACCAGCAAGGACCCGCCGGGTTTGTGCAGGCATCTGGCGGCGTGCGCTAGTGCCTCCGCCCGGTCGCCGGTGACGAGGACACCCTTGCCGGCGGCGAGTCCGTCGTCCTTGACGACATAGGGGGCGCCGAACGCGTCGAGCGCATCGACTACCTCGTTGATCGTCGTGCAGACGTGCGCCATGGCCGTGGGCACGCCCGCGACGGCCATGACCTCTTTCGCGAAGGCTTTCGAACCCTCGAGCGCAGCGGCCTCGCCGCTCGGGCCGAAGCACGCGATCCCGGCAGCGCGGACGGCGTCGGCCACCCCGGCGACGAGCGGCGCCTCGGGCCCGACGACGACGAGGTCGGCGCCCAGCGACGTGGCCAGCGCTGCCACCGCGGCGCCGTCCGTCGCGTCCACCAGGTGCAGCTCGGCGAGCGCACCGATACCGGGGTTCCCGGGGGCCGCGTGCACCTGGACGGGTTCGCCCAGTCCGACGCCGGCCGCCAGCGCGCGGACGAGGGCGTGCTCGCGGGCACCCGTGCCGATGACGAGGATCTTCACAGCCGGTGAGCCTAGCCCGGCGGAGGTACGGACGAAGGACTCCGGCCGCCGGCCGGCTGGGCGAAGGACGTCAGGCGCGGGTGAGCCGGCCACGCAGGGCCGCGAGCTGCTCGGTCATCTCGACCGGGAGGTTCGGGCCGAACTGCGAGAAGTACTCCTCGGTCAGGTCACACTCGACGAGCCAGGACTGCAGGTCCACGTGGAACAAGGCGCGAACGGTGTCGGTAGGCAGGTCGAGGCCGTCCAGCGCGAGGTCGCCGTCCGCCGGCAGGTACCCGACCGGCGAGAGCGCGGACCCGACGGTCCCCTCGACCCGGCGCAGGATCCACTCGAGCACGCGCGAGTTCTCCCCGAACCCGGGCCACAGGAGCTCCCCGCCGGCGCCCTTGCGGAACCAGTTGACCTGAAAGATGAGCGGTCGGCCCACCTCGCCCAGCGTCTCGCCCATCGCTAGCCAGTGGCCCCAGTAGTCCGCCATGTTGTACCCGCAGAACGGCAGCATCGCGAACGGGTCGCGGCGTAGCGCGCCTACCGTCCCCTCGGCGGCGGCGGTCTGCTCCGACGAGATCGTGGCACCCATGAACACGCCGTGGGCCCAGTCGAGGGACTGCGCGACGAGCGGCACGTTGGTCGCGCGGCGCCCGCCGAACAGGATCGCGTCGATCGGGACGCCCTCGGGCGCCTCCCAGTCGTCCGCGATGGTGGGGCACTGGCTTGCCGCGACGGTGAACCTCGAGTTGGGGTGCGCGGCCGGGGTACCGGAGGCCGGAGTCCAGTCCGCGCCGCGCCAGTCGATCAGGTGCGCGGGCGCCTTGTCGGTCCGGCCCTCCCACCAGACGTCACCGTCGTCGGTCAGCGCAACGTTGGTGAAGATGGTGCGCTCGGTCATGGTTGCGACCGCGGTCGGGTTGGTCGTGTCGCCCGTCCCGGGGGCGACGCCGAAGAAGCCGGCCTCCGGGTTGATCGCGCGCAACCGGCCGTCCACGCCGGGGCGCATCCACGCGATGTCGTCACCGATCGTCTCGACCTTCCAGTCCGGGATGGTGGGCCTGAGCATGGCAAGGTTGGTCTTGCCGCACGCCGACGGGAACGCGGCCGCGACGTGGAACACCCGCCCCTCGGGCGACGTCAGCTTGAGGATGAGCATGTGCTCGGCCAGCCACCCGCCGTCGCGGGCCATCACGGAGGCGATCCGCAACGCGAAGCACTTCTTGCCGAGCAGGGCGTTGCCGCCGTAGCCCGACCCGAAGGACCAGATCTCCCGGGTCTCGGGGAAGTGCGCGATGTACTTGAGGTCGTTGCACGGCCACGCGACGTCGTCGGGCCCACCCTGCTGGGGCACCGACCCGTCGGCGGCGACGAGCGGGACGCCGACGGAGTGCACCGCTGGCACGAAGTCACCGTCGGTGCCGAGCAGCTCCAGCACGGCGCTACCCATCCGGGTCATGATGCGCATGTTCACGACGACGTACGGGGAGTCCGTCAGCTGCACCCCGAGCTGAGAGATGGGGCCGCCGAGCGGTCCCATCGAGAACGGGACGACGTACATCGTCCTGCCGCGCATCGAGCCGGCGAAGACACCCTTCAGCTCGGCTCGCATGACGTCCGGTTCACGCCAGTTGTTGGTCGGTCCGGCATCCTCGGACCGCTCGGAGCAGATGAACGTCCGGTCCTCCACCCGCGCGACGTCCGACGGCACGGAGCGCGCCAGGAAGCTGTCGGGGCGCTTGGCCGGGTTGAGCCGCAGGAAGGTCCCCCGCTCGACGAGCAGGTCCGTCAGCCGCGTCCACTCCTGGGCCGAGCCGTCGCACCACTCGATGCGGGCCGGCTCGGTCAGAGCGGCGATCGCAGCGACCCAGGCGCGCAGACCCGCGTGCGAGGTCGGCCCGGGCTGCCCGCCGCCGGAGAGCTCCGACTGCTCGAGACGCGTTCGGCGAGCATCGGCCACGAAGTTCTCCAGGGGTGCCATGCGATCCGCCTCTCGAAACGGTTGAACCCGGTGTCGAACCCCGCGTGTGCTCACCCTCGCAGAGTTTCGACGCAAGAAACACGCCCTCTCCCGACCCCTTCCGGTTGCGGTTGGGTCAGCTGAGGAGGTCGTGCCGCACGATAGTCGCCTCGCGGTCCGGGCCTACCCCGATCGCGGAGACTCGGGTGCCGCTCATCTCTTCCAGCGCCAGCACATAGCGCTGTGCGTTGGCCGGAAGCTCCTTGAACGAGTGGCAGCCGGTGATGTCCTCCACCCAACCGTCGAGCTCCTCGAGGACCGGAGCCGCATGGTGGAAGTCGCTCTGGTCCGTCGGCATCTCGTCGTGCCGCACGCCGTCGACGTCGTACGCGACGCAGACCGGCACCTTCTCCAGGCCGGTCAGCACGTCGAGCTTGGTGAGCACGAGGTCGGTGAGCCCGTTGACCCGACCCGAGTAGCGCGCGACCACGGCGTCGTACCAGCCGCACCGACGCGGGCGCCCGGTGGTCACGCCGTACTCGCCGCCGGTCGTGCGCAGATGCTCGCCCATGTCGTCGAGCAGCTCGGTCGGGAACGGTCCCTCGCCGACGCGGGTGGTGTACGCCTTGATGACGCCGATGACCCGGTCGATGCGTGTCGGCCCGACGCCCGAACCGGTGCACGCCCCGCCCGCGGTCGCGTTGGACGAGGTGACGAACGGGTAGGTGCCGTGGTCGACGTCGAGCATGGTGGCCTGACCGCCTTCGAACACCACCGTCTTGCCGGCGTCGAGCGCCCGGTTGAGCACGAGCGAGGTGTCGGTGACCATCGGCCGGAGGCGCTCGGAGAAGGCGAGCAGCTCCGTCACCGTCTCCTCGACCGTGATCGCCCGACGGTTGTAGACCTTGACGAGCAGATGGTTCTTCTGCTCGAGGGCGCCCTCGACCTTCTGCCGCAGGATGTTCTCGTCGAACAGGTCCTGCACCCGCACCCCGACCCGGCTGATCTTGTCCGCGTACGTGGGGCCGATGCCGCGGCCGGTAGTGCCGATCCGGCGCTTGCCGAGGAATCGCTCCGTGACCTTGTCGAGCGTGCGGTTGTACGGAGCGATCAGGTGGGCCTCGCTCGAGACGAGCAGGCGACTGACGTCCACACCCCGAACGATCAAGGCGTCGAGCTCGGAGAACAGCACCGCCAGGTCGATCACGACACCGTTGCCGATCACGGGCGTGACTCCGGGCGAGAGGATCCCCGACGGCAGCAGGTGCAGGGCGTACTTCTCGGTCCCGAGGACCACGGTGTGACCGGCGTTGTTCCCGCCGTTGAACTTCACCACGTAGTCAGCGCGCGACCCGAGCTGATCGGTCGCCTTGCCCTTGCCCTCGTCGCCCCACTGCGCCCCGACGACTACAACGGCTGGCATATGATCCCCGCTCTCGCGCTGCCTTGACGACTGCGGCACGATCGAGGCGCAGCAGCCCGGGCACGGACGGCAGAGCTCCGGCACCCGTCGAAAGGCTACCCGAGCGCCCGCGCAGGACGCGGGTCGTCCCGTCAGCCCCGCGCGGCAGCGTCCGGACGGGGCGAGCACCGCGCGCAGGAAACCCGGTTCGGCACGCGCCCGACCGACACCTGACGGGGAGCACTCTGTCCGAAACCCGACGAAAAAGAGACGTTTGGGCGATTTGAAGTCCGTAATCTCACCACGAGCGCCCGTGATCGTCTAGCGTGCGAGCGGGAACAGAGCGACCGTCGCCCACAAGCGGGGGAAGCGCGCCTTCGGGCGACCCTGCTCGGAAAGGAGCATCGTGACACACGCCAACAGGCCGATCGGCGACGAGTCCTCCGCCCCGGAGGAATCGATGCCCCGTCCGTTCGGCCCCCGGGACGACGCCGCCGAGCCGGGCACTGTGCTCGTGACCATCGGCTCCGAGCGCACCCGGATCGTGCTGTCCGGCGAGGTCGACGCCGACCTCGGTCCCGAGCTGCAGCAGGCGACTGCCGATGCCGAGCGCGCGCGCCTGCCGATCGAGATCGACGCGCACCACGTGACATTCATGGACTCGTCCGGGATCGCGTTCCTCGCTCGGCTCTCGACCCGGAGCGAGCCGCGGGTCCGCCTGCTCGGGGTGCCTCCGACGGTCCGCTTCCTGCTGGAGGTCACCCGCATCGGCGAGGTGCTCGACGTCGTCGACGAGGACCCGAGCCCGGGCTGACGCTCCCCGGCGGACAACCGCAAACCCGCCGACGCCCGAACGTTGACATCCGGTGGGACATCGACGCTCGGGCGTCGGCGGGTGAGTTGCGTCGGGGTGAACCCAGATCAGGAGATCTTGGTACCCGTCGAACGCAGCTGCAGGCATGCCTCGACGAGACGCGCGGCCAGGCCGGCCTCTGCGAGCTTGCCCCAGCCCCGCGGGTCATAGTCCTTCTTGTTGCCGACCTCGCCATCGACCTTCAGGACGCCGTCGTACTTGGAGAGCATGTGGCCGGCGACCGGGCGCGTGTACGCGTACTGGGTGTCGGTGTCGATGTTCATCTTGATGACGCCGTTGTCGACCGCCTCGGTGATCTCGGCCGCGCTCGATCCCGACCCGCCGTGGAAGACGAGGTCGAACGGGTTCTGCTTGCCGAGGGACGCGCCGACAGCTTTTTGGATCTCCGCGAGGATCGACGGGCGAAGCTTGACCGCACCCGGCTTGTAGACGCCGTGCACGTTGCCGAAGGTGAGGGCGGTCAGGTACCGACCCTTCTCCCCGGTGCCGAGGGCCTTCACCGTGGCGAGGCCGTCCGCGACGGTCGTGTACAGCTTCTCGTTGATCGCGGCCGCGTGGCCGTCCTCCTCGCCGCCGACGACGCCGACCTCGATCTCGAGGATCGTGCGGGCCGCCACCGAGATGGCGAGGAGCTCCTCGGCGATGATGAGGTTCTCACCGAGCGGTACGGACGAGCCGTCCCACATGTGCGACTGGAACGTCGGCAGCTTGCCCGCCTTGACCTGCTCGACCTCGAGCGCCAGGAGCGGACGAACCCAGGAGTCGAGGTTCTGCTTGGCGCAGTGGTCGGTGTGCAGCGCGACGGTGATCGGGTAGTTCTTGGCGACCTCGGCCGCGTAGGCCGCGAGCCCGAGGGTCCCGGCGACGCGGTCCTTGATGGTCGAGCCGGACGCGTACTCGGCGCCGCCGACGGAGACCTGGATGATGCCGTCGCTCTCGGCCTCCGCGAAGCCCTGTAGCGCGGCGGTGAGGGTCGAGGACGACGTCACGTTGACGGCGGGGTAGGCGAACTTGCCCGCCCGGGCCCGGTCCAGCATCTCGTTGTAGCTTTCCGGAGTTGCGATGCCCATTGACGACTCTCCTGCACGTGTGGCGGTGGTTTGCGTTTCCCCCCGAGTGTGGCACGGATGCCGAGCGCCTCGCCGGGACGTCGTGTCAGCCGGCGCCCGCGTGCTGAACGATCCACGTGTGCATCGCGATGGCCGCGGCCGCGCCCGCATTGATCGACCGGGTGGAGCCGAACTGTGCGATGTGCAGCACGTCGCGGGCCCCCGCGCGAGCCGCGTCAGACAGCCCGACGCTCTCCTGCCCGAACAGCAGGACGCAGGAACGGGGCAGCGGGTAGCCCTCGAGCGGCACCGACCCAGGCAGGTTGTCGATGCCGAGCACCGGGAGCCCGGCGTCGTCTGCCCAGGTGAGGAGCCCGTCAATGTCCGGGTGGTAGTGCAGGTGCTGGTAGCGGTCGGTGACCATCGCCCCGCGTCGGTTCCAGCGACGCCGTCCCACGATGTGCACCTCGGCGGCGGCGAACGCGTTGGCCGTGCGCACGACGGAGCCGATGTTCAGGTCGTGCGCCCAGTTCTCGATCGCGATGTGGAACGGGTGGCGACGCGTGTCGAGGTCGGCGACGACCGCCTCCATCGACCAGTACCGGTAACGGTCCACGACGTTGCGCCGGTCGCCGTGCGCGAGCAGGTCCGGGTCGAATCGCGGGTCGTCGGGCCACGCGTCGGGCCCGCCGGGCCAGGGCCCGACGCCGACCTCGGGCCGGGCGTCCTCGTCGCGACCGGGACCGTCGGGTCCACGGACGTCAGCCATGCGTGCGCCTCCAGGCCTGAGCGCTCCGGTGCGTCGTCGGGCGCGGGCCGCGATCGGCGGGCCGGTCCCCGAGCCGTCGCGTGACCCTGCGCGGTGGAAGTGCGTCGGACATCGGTTCCCTTTCGCGCCGGGTCACGCCGGCCGCGCCCCCGACGACCCTAACCAGAAACGTGGCGGGCGTTCTCAGCCAACTTGTGGGGCGCACACAGGGTGTCCACAACTCGCCCGGTAGCCTTGAGGGTGTGCTCCATCTGACGGCCCTCGCGGCCTCCCTGCCCTCCGCCGGTGCCCTCCATGCCCTCGGGCCGAACTGGCTGTCCCTCGACTACCTGGTGCAGCAGTACGGCGCGTACGCGATCATCGGCGTCTGCATCATGATCTTCGTGGAGACGGGACTGCTGTTCCCGCTGCTGCCCGGCGACTCGCTGCTGTTCACGGCGGGGGCGCTCGTGGCCCAGCAGACGCTCGACTTCCCGCTATGGCTCCTGTGCGCCCTGGTCTTCCTCGCCGCGTTCCTCGGCGACCAGACGGCGTACTGGATCGGCCGCCGCGTCGGGCCACGACTGTTCAACCGCCCCGACTCGCGGGTCTTCAAACAGGAACACATCGCGCAGACGAACGCGTACTTCGAGAGGTACGGCGGGCGCACGATCATCATCGCGCGCTTCATCCCGTTCGTACGGACCTACTCCGCGGTGTCCGCCGGCGTGGGCCGGATGAACTACCGCCACTTCGTCAGCTACGACGTGGTTGGCGCGCTGCTGTGGGGCGTCGGGGTGACCCTGCTCGGCTACTCCCTCGGGACGATCCCCTTCATCAAGAACAACATCGAGGCGCTGCTGATCCTGGTCGTCTTCGTTTCGGTGTCGCCGGTGGCGATCGAGCTCCTGCGAAAGCGGCTCGGCGCGCGCCGCGCCGCCGCGGTCGCCCTCACCGAGGTCGAGCGGGACGTCGTCCAGGGATAACCCACGAGATCCGCAGCTGGCTGTCCGACATGGACGGCGCGGGGGTCCCCGACGTCGCGCTGATCACGCGCGCCACCGGGCGGGACCCCTACTTCGTGGGCGAGCCGAACCCGATGGTGTTCCGCTCGGCGCTCAACCGGATCGACGCGTGCTCCGAGCGCACCGCGATCGTCGGCGACCACATGGGCACCGACATCGTCGCGGGAATCGAGGCGGGGCTCAAGACCTACCTCGTGCTCACCGGCTCGACCCGCGCGGAGGAGGTCGGCCGGTTCCCGTTCCACCCGCACCACGTGGTGGACTCGATCGCGGACCTCGTCGCCCTGGTCTGACCCGCCCCAGCGGGTCGCGGCGTTGATCAGTCGGTCGGGCCGAAGCTCACGTTCGGGACGGCGCGCACGTCCAGGTCCTCAGTCTCGAAGTACTCGGCGCGAGCGAAGCCGAACATCGACGCGATCATGTTCGCCGGGAACGTCTCGACCTTGGTGTTCAGGGTCCGCACGTTCGCGTTGTAGAACCGACGCCCGGCCGCGATCCGGTCCTCGGTGTTGGCGAGCTCCGCCTGGAGCTGTTGGAAGTTCTCGCTCGCGCGCAGCACGGGGTAGTTCTCCGCGACCGCGAACAGGTGGCCGAGCGCCTGGGTCAACGCGTTCTCCTGCTGCGCCGCAGCGGCGGGGCTCGCCGGTCCGCCGACGGCGGCGGCCCTCGCCCGGGTGACCTCGTCGAACACGCCGCGCTCGTGGGCCGCGTAGCCCTTGACCGTCTCGACGAGGTTAGGGATCAGGTCGTGCCGGCGGTTCAGCTCGACGTCGATCTGGCGCCACGCCTCCTGGACGAGGTTCCGCAACCGGACGAACCCGTTGTACGTAGCGATCGCCCAGATGCCGACGATGACGATGATCACCAGGACGGCGATCACCACGATGATTCCTGCGTTCACTTCTCTCCTTCGGATCTGGTGTCGTTTTCGGATCTGGTGTCGTTGCTCGGATCGTAGCCGTGCTCCAGCCAGACGAACCGCGGGATCGAGCGCACCACGGCATCGAGCAAGCCGAGGCGCGCCGCGACGACGTCGAGATCCGGCGCGCCGACGGTCCAGGTGAGGATGTCGGTGCCCTCGATGCGGAGGTTCGCCGACGTGCCGGGCCGCAAGAGGCGCTCCATGAGACGTGGGTTGACGACGTCGTACGCGAAGCGCGGCATGTGCGAGGTGACGCGCCAGGCGCGGTTGAACTCTTCGGACTCGAATTCCAGGTCCTGACCTCCGAGAGCCTTGGCGAGCCGGGCGCCGAGCCCCTCGTGCGTGAGCTCGAGGGTGGGCAGGTATGCGGGCAGGCTGAGGGTCAGCACGTGGAACGTGTGGACCGTCCGGCGCTCGCCGTCGCCGGCCGTGTACCGGTAACGAAACGACTTCGCCGGCCGGCCCTGCCACCTGCCGGAAAGCACCTCGGTCGCTCGGCGCGAGCTCCCCACGCCGAATGGCACGCCGTGCCAGCACTCGGTGAGCTCGGGCCCGGAGGCGCGGTACTGCCACCCGTTCACGGCCGCCCATGCCAACAGCTGCCGGCGCCGCCGGCGACCAAGGACGAAGCCGACGCCGACGCCGGCCAGGCCTACAAGCAGGAGGACGGCCAGCACACTCGCATCCATGCGCCGGCTCCCCTCGTCGGACTCAGTCTTGCAGGCCCAGGTCCGCCAGATCGAAGACGTAGTAGTACGGCACCCCGAGCGCCTCGATCCGCTCGCGCGCACCCGTCGCGCGGTCCACGATCACGGCGACGCCGACGACGTCGGCCCCCACCTCGCGCGCCGCCTCGACCGCAGCGATGGGCGAGGCCCCGGTGGTCGACGTGTCCTCCACGACGACCACCCGGCGCCCGGCGATGTCGGGGCCCTCGACCCGCCGCTGCATTCCGTGTGCCTTGGCCTCCTTGCGGACCACAAACGCATCAAGCTCCTGCCCGCGCGAGGCGGCGGCGTGCAGCAGCGCGGTCGCAACCGGGTCGGCGCCCAGGGTCAGTCCGCCCACGGCGTCGACCTCGCTCGCGGGGAGCCCGACCTCCTCGAGCAGATCGAGCAGCACGTGCCCTACCAGTGGCGCGGCGCGGTGGTGCAGCGTGACGCGGCGGAGGTCGACGTAGTAGTCCGCCTGCAGGCCGGAGGACAGCGTCACCCGGCCCCGCACGATGGCGAGCTCGGTGATCAGGTCACGCAGCTGCTCGCGGGGGGTGGGGAACATCAGGGCGGGATCGGGTCCGGTCACGCGCCCAGGCTACGGCCACCCGGATGGCATCCCGCGCGTCAGTCCGAGGTCGCGTCCTCGGGGCTCCCGATCTCCTTGCGGTACCTGCCGATCGCCCGTACGGCCGACCGGGGCAGGATGCGAACGACGCCGGAGAACGCCCGGTAGCGCAGGCTCGGGGTGGAGATGACAACGCCGCGGCGCACGTCGGCGAGCGCGGTCGCGACGACGGCGTCCGCGTTGAGCCAGGCGATCTCCGGGTAGGCGCTCACGTCGACGTCGCCGCGCTCGTGGAACTCGGTGTGCACGAAGCCGGGACACAGCGCGGTGGCCGTGACCCCGGTGCCCTTGAGCTCGACCGCGAGGCCCTCGGTGAACGACCGCACCCACGCCTTGTGCGCCGAGTAGGTGCCGCTGGCGAGCAGCGCGGCGACGGAAGCCACGTTGAGGATGGCCCCCCGCCCGCGCGCCGTCATCTGGCCGGCGGCCGCGTGCGACAGCACGAGCACCGCCCGGACCATGACGTCGAACGCCCGCTTCTCGACCGCCAGGTCACCTCCCACGAACCGCTGGTGCAGCGCGAACCCGGCGTTGTTGATCAGCAGCCCGATCGGTTTCTCGGTCGAACGCAGGCGGTCGGCGACCCGCTCGACGTCATCGGGCACCGACAGGTCGGCGGGCAGCACCTCGACGTCGACGCCCGCGGCGGCGTGCAGCTGGGAGGCGAGCCGCTCGAGCCTTGCGACGTCCCGCGCAACGAGCACGAGGTCGTAGCGCGCGGTGGCGAGCTGCCAGGCGAACTCCAGCCCGAGGCCGGCGCTGGCGCCAGTGATCAGTACGGTAGCCATGCGGTCAGCCTACGGCGGACGGACCCACCCGTATGCGGGTTCGCCGGCAGGGGTACGGATAGCCTGACCGCATGCGGCTGGCCACCTGGAACATCAACTCGATCCGCTCCCGGACGGACCGCGCCCTTGCGTTCCTCGAGCGCACGGGCACGGACGTGCTCGCGCTGCAGGAGACCAAGTGCAAGGACGACCAGTTCCCACGCGCGGGCTTCGAGGCCGCCGGCTACGAGGTTGCGACGTTCGGCCTGAGCCAGTGGAACGGAGTCGCGATCGTCTCCCGCGTGGGTCTGGAAGACGTCGAGAAGGGGTTTCCCGGGCAGCCGGCGTTCGGTGCGGAGCCGGCGGAGCCGGTCGTCGAGGCACGAGCGATCGGCGCGACCTGCAGCGGGGTGCGCGTGTGGAGCCTGTACGTTCCGCACGGGCGCGCCGTCGACAACCCGCACTACGCCTACAAGCTCGAGTGGCTCGCGCAGCTCAAGGCCCAGGCCGCCGGCTGGCTGGCCGCCGACACGGGGAACGCGGACGCGCAGATCGTCCTGATGGGTGACTGGAACGTCGCCCCGACGGACACCGACGTGTGGGACCTGGCTGCGTTCGCCGGGCAGACCCACATCACCGCTCCCGAGCGCGCGGCGTTCGCGGCCTTCGACGACGTCGGGTACACCGAGGTGACGCGCGAACACGTCCCGGAAGACCGCAAGTACACCTACTGGGACTACCAACAGCTGCGCTTCCCCAGGAACGAAGGGATGCGGATCGACTTCGCCTACGCGTCCGCAGCGCTCGCCGCCCGGACCACGGGCGTGGTGATCGACCGGAACGAGCGCAAGGGCAAGGGACCGTCCGACCACGTGCCCGTGATCCTCGACCTGGCGGGCTGAGCCGGGCAGACTGAGCCGAGCGCGGGCCGGACGGGCGGAATCCTCGGACCACCAGCAACCGGTGCGCTCGCGCCACTAGGTTCGTCGCCATGAGTACGCCCCCCACCTCGTCGCCCGACCCGGACCGTCCCGACACCGCCGCGCCCACGCCGCGTACCCCGACCGGTCCCGAGTCGCCGGTGCCGGTCAGCCCCCCACGTCCCCCGCAGTACGGGTACGCGCCCGGCTACCCGCAGTACCGGTACGGGCCCGGCTACCCGCAGTACGGGTACGGGCCCAGCTACCCGCAGTACGGGTACGCGCCCGGCTACGCCGCGCCGCCCACGAACGGGCTGGCGATCGCCTCGCTCGTCACGAGCCTCACCTCCCTCGTCATGGGGATCACCGCACCGGTCGGCCTGATCCTGGGGATCTTCGCGTTGCGTGCGATCCAGCGGGACGGCACCCCGGGCCGCGGGTTCGCGATCGCGGGCATCGTCGTCGGCGCGGTCATGACGCTCATGATTGCGGTCTCGGTCGCCTTCTTCATCTTCTTCGCGGCGATCGCGACCGTGCCTGCTGTGGTGGGCCTCTCGACGTGAGCCAACCGTCGCCCGCGCAACCCGACGAGGCGTTCTACGCACCCGGTTGGCAGCCCCCGCGACCGCCGACCGACGGGCTGGCGATCGCCTCGCTCGTGACCGCCGCCGTAGGCCTCGGACTGGTCGGGGTGGGGCTCGGCGTCGCCGCCCTGGTCCGGATCGGCCGGCTCGGCACCCGCGGGCGCGAGCTCGCGATCGCCGGCATCGCGGTCGGCGCCGTGTGGACGCTGGTGGTAGTGGCGATCGGCGCTGTCACCATCGGCACGGCGCTCGAAGCGCGGCCGCTGCCGTCCGACGTGCCGACGGCCCGGAACGCGCACGCCCGCCAGCTCGTCACCGGCAACTGCGTCGACCCGCTGCCCGCCGACGGCATGATCGACGTCGTCCGCGTCGTGCCGTGCGCCGAACCGCACGCCGCCCAGGTGATCTCGCAGTACGTCTTCGATCCCGACGCCGTGTGGCCCGGCCAGGCGGCAACCGACCGCCGCGTCGCGACAGCGTGCGAGCTGAGCGCCGCCGAGCTCAAGGCCGGCCTGACGCCCGTCACGTGGGCCCCAACCGCCGATTCATGGACCCGCGGCGACCGCACGGGCCTCTGCCTCTCCGCCAACCCCTCCGCCGGGAGCTGAACGACCTCCCCTTCGCGCGGCTTTCAGGGGGCGGATCAGCTGCTCTCGGCGGAGGTCTGGATCGTGAGGATGAGGGATTGCGCGGATGGAGCGTGGTCGACGGTGACCGTTTGGCCGTCGCGGACCTCGCCCCCGAGCAGCATGCGCGCCAACCGGTCACCGATCTCGCGCTGGACCAGGCGGCGCAGCGGCCGCGCCCCGTACGCAGGGTCGAAGCCCTCGATCGCCAGCCACTCGCTCGCGGCCGGGGTGACGTCGAGCGCGAGGCGGCGGTCGGCGAGCCGGTCAGCGAGCCGCGCGACCTGCAGGTCCACGATCTGCCCGATCTCGGCCAACGAGAGCGCGTCAAAGAGCACCACGTCGTCGAGCCGGTTGAGGAACTCGGGCTTGAACGCGACTCGGACGGCCGCCATCACAGCATCGCGCTTCACCTCGTCGTCGAGCATCGGATCGACCAGGAAGTGCGAGCCAAGGTTCGACGTGAGCACCAAGATGACGTTGCGGAAGTCGACGGTGCGGCCCTGACCGTCGGTGAGCCGACCGTCGTCGAGCACCTGCAGCAGGATGTCGAACACCTCGGAGTGCGCCTTCTCGACCTCGTCGAAGAGCACTACGGAGTACGGCCGACGCCGCACGGCCTCGGTGAGCTGGCCACCCTCCTCATAGCCCACGTAGCCGGGCGGTGCCCCGACCAGCCGGGCGACGGAGTGCTTCTCGGAGTACTCGGACATGTCGATGCGCACGATGGCGCGCTCGTCGTCGAAGAGGAAGTCCGCCAGCGCCTTGGCCAGCTCGGTCTTGCCGACGCCGGTAGGTCCGAGGAACAGGAACGATCCCGTCGGCCGGTCAGGATCGGATATGCCGGCCCGCGCTCGCCGGACCGCATCCGAGACCGCCGCGACAGCCTGGCGCTGGCCGATGAGGCGCTCGCCGATCGCGTCCTCCATCCGCAGGAGCTTGGCGCTCTCGCCCTCCAAGAGGCGACCGGAAGGTATTCCGGTCCACGCCGCCACGACCTCGGCGACCTCGTCCGCACCGACCTTCTCGGCGATCATCGGCGCTGGCGCGGGCCCGACGGCGCCCACGAGGGTCGCACGCTGCTCTCGCTCCTCGGCGGCGGCGATCGCTTTCTCCACGGCCGGGATCTCACCGTAGAGCAGACGGCTGGCGGTGGCCAGATCACCCTCGCGCTGCGACTTGTCCGACGCCATCCGCAGCTCGTCCAGGCGTGCCTTGAGCTCCCCGACCCGGTTGTGCCCGGCCTTCTCGGCCTCCCAGCGCGCGGTCAGGGCCGCGAGCTCCTCCTTGCGGTCGGCAAGGTCGGCACGGATCTTCCCCAACCGCTCGACCGAAGCCTCGTCGTCAGCGTGCTCCAGCGCGAGCTCCTCCATCAGCAGCCGGTCGACCGCACGGCGCAGCACGTCGATCTCTATCGGCGAGGAGTCCAGCTCCATCCGCAGGCGCGAGGCGGCCTCGTCGACCAGGTCGATCGCCTTGTCGGGTAGCTGGCGGCCCGGGATGTACCGGTTGGACAGTGTCGCCGCCGCGACCAGGGCGGCGTCCGAGATGGTGACCTTGTGGTGCGCCTCGTACCGCTCCTTGAGGCCGCGCAGGATCGCGATCGTATCCTCGACGCTCGGTTCGCCGACGAAGATCTGCTGGAAGCGGCGCTCCAGTGCCGGGTCCTTCTCGATCCGCTCGCGGTACTCGTCCAGCGTGGTCGCCCCCACGAGGCGCAGCTCCCCGCGGGCCAGCATCGGCTTGAGCATGTTCCCGGCGTCCATGCTCCCCTCGGCGGCGCCCGCGCCGACAACGGTGTGCAGCTCGTCGATGAACGTCACGACCTGACCCTCTGAGCCCTTGATCTCCTCGAGCACGGCCTTGAGCCGTTCCTCGAACTCGCCCCGGTACTTCGCCCCCGCCACCATCGCAGCCAGGTCGAGCGCGATCAGCCTCTTACCGTTCAGCGACGCCGGGACGTCACCGGCGACCATCCGCTGGGCCAGCCCTTCGACGACGGCGGTCTTGCCGACACCGGGCTCCCCGATCAGCACCGGGTTGTTCTTTGTTCGGCGCGAGAGCACTTGGACCACCCGGCGGATCTCGTTGTCCCGACCGATCACCGGGTCGAGCTTGCCGTCCCGCGCGGCCTGGGTCAGGTCTACCCCGTACTGCTCCAGAGCCTTGTACGTGCCTTCCGGGTTCGGGCTCGTCACCCGTCCCGACCCGCGCACCGCGGGCAAGGCGTCGAGCAGGACGTCCCGGGTCGCGCCGCCGGACCGGAGGGCGTCGCCCGCCGGGGACTGCCCGGCCGCGATGCCCAGCAGCACGTGCTCCGTCGAGATGTACTCGTCGCCCAGCGCCTCGGCCTCGGACCGGGCGGCCTCGAGGACCGCCGAGGTGGCGCGGGACGGCGTCGGCTGCACGACGGCCGAACCGCTGGCCGCGGGCAGTGCGACGAGGGCCGCCCGCACGCGGCGGCCGAGAGCCTCACGGTCCACGCCGACGGCGTCGAGCAGACCCACCGCGATGCCATCGGACTGGGCGAGCAACGCCTGCAGAAGGTGCGCCGGTTCGAGCTGAGGGTTACCGGCAGCGGTGGCCTGCTGGATCGCGTCCCCCAGCGCCGCCTGGGTGCGAGTCGTAAGCTTGGCGTCCATGGATCCTCCGGTCTCGCCGTCGAGGTCGAGTGTGGCCCTCCCAGAACGCGAGATGGCCGACGAGACCATCTTCACCCTCGTGCCACCGCGCCACGGCATGGCACGGTGGCACGATCAGCCCATGACTCGCATTTCGGATGCACCCACCGCCGACGACGCCGTCCCGGACATTCTGGGGGCGGGGTGGACCTCCCGAACGATCCGGCTCCGGCCCGACGCCGAGGGCGACGTGGTCGCCACGTTGGTGCGCCGCGACGGTTCCGCGCAGCCCACCCGACGGGCTGTGCTGTACATCCACGGGTTCGGCGACTACTTCTTCCAGACCCACCTCGGTGATGCCTGGGCCGAGCACGGGTACGACTTCTACGCCCTGGACCTGCGCAAGTACGGCCGCTCGCTGCGCCCCGGCCAGACGCCGAACTTCGCCACGGACCTGCGCGCCTACCTCGAGGAGCTCGACGCCGCCGCCCGGATCATCCGCCAGCAGGACAGCCACGACGTGCTCGTCGTGCTGGGCCACTCGACCGGGGGCCTGCTCGCGGCCCTGTGGGCGCACGCGCTGCGGGGACGCGGGGCGATCGACGCGGTCGTGCTCAACAGTCCTTGGTTCGACCTCAACCGCGGGTGGTTCGAGCGCGTGGTCCTGACGCGGACGGTCGACGTCGTCGGCCGCTTTGCGCCCCGCATGATCGTCGGCGCGATGGGCTCGGACTACGGGCGGAGCCTGCACCGCGAGTCCGGAGGCATGTGGGACTACAACCTGACCTGGAAGCCGCACGAGGGCTTCCCGGTTCGAGCCGGCTGGCTGCGGACGATCCGTCGGGGCCACGCCCGCGTCGCTCAGGGGCTCGACATCGACTGCCCCGTGCTCGTGTGCTGCTCGACCGCCAGCGGACCGTATGACCGGCTGCACCCCGACATCGGGACCACCGACAGCGTGCTCGGTGTGGAGCAGATCGTCGCCCGGTCGGCGAGGTTGGGTCACGACGTCACGATCGTGCAGATCCCCGGCGGCGTGCACGACCTGGCGCTGTCCGGTCCGGTCGCCCGGCAGGAGTACTTCGATGCGATGTTCGCGTGGGCGGACAAGCACGTCCCGACGGGCGAGCTCGGGTCGAGAAGCCGTTCCCAGCAGCCGCCCGCAATGGTGTGATGGGCACTGTGCGCCGCCGTTCCGTCGGTGCCGAGACGGACGGGAGAAACACATGATCCACGAGGAAGCCTGGCCCCAGGGAACTCCCGCCTGGGTCGACGTGATGGTGCCCGACCTGGAAGCAGCTCGGGCGTTCTACGGCCCGCTCTTCGGCTGGGACTTCGCCGTCGGCGCTCCGGAGTCGGGCTACTACACGATGGCACTCAAGCACGGGCAGCCGGTCGTCGGCCTCGGTCAGACGCAACCAGGCACGGTCGGCCCGCCGGTGGCGTGGACGACGTACCTCGCAGTGGACGACGCCGACGCGACGGCCGCGGCCGCGACGGCGGCCGGCGGGACGGTCCTGGCAGAGCCCATGGGCGTGCTGGAGTTCGGCCGGATGGCTGTGCTCGCCGATCCCACGGGGGCCGTCTTCGGGATCTGGCAGTCGGGCGCGCACACCGGTGCAAGCCTCGTCAACGAACCCGGGACAGTGATCTGGAACGAGGGCCTCAGCCATGACCTAGCAGCAGCGCGCGCTTTCTACGGCTCGGTGTTCGGGTACACCTTTGACGACATGTCCGGGGTCGGTTTCGAGTACGCCACGGCCAACGTGAACGGCAAGAACGTCGGCGGCCTCGGCGGTACCGGCACGCTCCCCGACGACGCGCTGCCGCACTGGCAGGTCTACTTCGCGGTGGCCGACACCGACAAGGCAACTGCCCGCGCCGTCGAGCTCGGCGCGACGGTCGTGGACGGCCCCCGGGACAGCCCGTACGGTCGGCTGACCGAGTTGAGCGGCCCGGCCGGGGAGCAGTTCACCCTGATGTCCACCACCGAGCCCGAGAGCGCGGATCGGCCCGACCAAGCGAGATGACCG
>Ga0209745_1000679_pt1 | contig 20675 bp, 18 predicted proteins | sample BarGraNGADG00312_FD_184495 | JGI IMG/M metagenome (GOLD analysis project Ga0209745, IMG submission 184495) | Arctic peat soil microbial communities from Barrow, Alaska - Barrow Graham LP Ref core NGADG0004-312 (SPAdes) (version 2) | ecosystem: Environmental > Terrestrial > Soil > Wetlands > Peat...
TCCTCGCGCAGGGCCTCGCTGGTCAGGACGAAGTCGCGGCCGTCGTCGGCCTCGAGGCGAGGCCCTCCCGCTCGATCGCGAGCGGCGTGGCGCGCTCGCGCATTTTCCACGTCTGAAACTCGTCGACCGTCATCGCCATCGGCGAGATCACCACACCGGCCAGCTGCCAGGCGAGGTCGGCGCTCAGGCCCGTGATGGCGCGGTCGTCATCCCGCTCGACGTGGTCGAGCAGGACCAGGCCATCTGAGCCGACACCGGGATCGAAGGACTAATGACCCGGCCAAGCCTCCTTGGGTCCGGCTCGACCGGGTTATGGAGAGAACGGGCGCTGGCGGAGCCTGGAGACGACCTGGCGGTGGTTGGCGCTGTTTCTGTTGAATGACCTGTGGTTGGTCTTTCGAATCCGTCAGCGGAAGAAGAAGGAGGCGATCGTCTGCCGCAGGGCGGGGATCGATTCGGTCTGGTTGATGGCAACGCGAAGGTGCGAGCCGCCATCGAGGCCGCGGGTATACCAGGCGGAGAGGGCCCGCACCTTGTTGATCGCCCATCGTTGCCGGCCGCGCGCCGGAGGGTAGGCGTGGGCCAGACTCTCGTCAGGCCTGAAGGTCGGTCCTCCATGCTCGCAGGCCCGCCCGACATCCTCGGCCGTGTCCTGGGCCAGCCCGGCCTCGTCGTCCTGCCAGATGTCCACCGTGGTCGCCTGGTGACGGAAGCCCATGGGCTCGTTCTGGCGCTGGTTGAGCAGCAGGTCGATGTATTCGATCAGGAAGCGGCCGCGGTCGGCCAGCGAGACCTGCGGCGCGGGTTGCCCTGCCGAGACTGCCGCCGCCTGCGCGAAGATCCACGGGTTGCGCAGCACGCCCCGCCCGACCAGAACCCCGGCAACACCCGTTTCAGCCAACCGCTGCAGCAACTCCGTCGGCTCGATGCAGTCGCCGTTCCCGTAGACGGGAATGGACACGGCCCGCGCCACGCGCGCGATCAAGTCCCAGTCTGACCGGCCGGTGTAGCACTGCGCCGCCGTCCGCCCGTGCACCGCGATGGCCGCCGCCCCGACGCGCTCGAGCATCCGCGCCAACTCCGGCGCGTTCACTTCGCGATCGTTCCACCCCGCGCGCATCTTCACGGTCACCGGGATCGACACCGCGCGTGTCATCGCCTTGATGATCTTGGCCGCATGTTCCGGTTCGCGCATCAGGCTGCAGCCGGCACTGTGCTTCGCCACCTTCGGCACCGGGCAGCCCATGTTCACGTCCACGACGTCGGCGCCCATCTTCTCCACCACCTGCGCGGCGCGCGCCATCTTCTCGGGATCGCCGCCGAAGATCTGCACGGCAACCGGCCGCTCCTCCTCGGTGAACTCGGCGTACTCGAGCGTGCGATCGATCCCTCGCACGAGCCCCTCGCTGCTCACCATCTCGGTGACCACGAGTCCGCACCCGCCCTGTCTCTTCACGAGACGGCGGAACGCCGAGTCGGTCATGCCGGCCATCGGCGCGAGGGCGAAGGGGGAAGACAGTTTGATCACAGGACTAGTCGGAACTTACGTCGTTCAGTATGCGCGGACGTCCGCCGCATCAACCGTCGCCGACACCGCCTGCGAGATGAGATCAACCGACAGCACCAGCCTCGCGTGCGCGCCTTTCTTCACCAGCAATCCGATCATGCCCTTGAGCGGGCCGTCCACAACCTCTACGCGCGAGCCTTCCTTGATGAACGGGCACGGGTCGTACCGCAGGCCGCTCGCCACGAGCCGGCGGACGCCTTCGACCTCGACGTCGGGCACGGGCGCCAGTTGGCCGTCGAACGAGACGATGGTGGCGACGCCGACACAGGTGCGGACCTCCAGCGCCTGGCGCGGGTCGAACCGCGCGAAGCAGTAGCCGGGAAACAGCGGCCAGTCAACCTGCTTCTTCCGATCTTTCCAGCGGCTCCAGCGGGTGACGGTGGGAAGGAAGGCCTCGAAGCCCTTCCGTTCGAGCTGCTGGTGAACCGATTTCTCGGCGCGCGACCGCGTCCAGACGGCAAACCACGGGGGAGCGGGAGGGTCAGGTGTCAAAGGTCACTTTTTCTCGGGCCCCGCCGCCCGGTCGGCCGCGCTCAGCTCCTCGGCCACCTTCTGGTCGAACATCTTCTTCAATTCCGGGTTCTTCCAGTCGATCACCGCCTGCGCCCGCAGTTTCTGCATGTACTTGGTGAACTCGGCCGCCTGCTTGGTGGCCGCCACGCGGTTCCCGATTTCCTCGCGGGCCTTGTCCCACGGCACGATCGTCGACTCGGTGAGCGTATCGACCTTGAAAATCTGGTAGCCGCTGGCCGTGCGGATGACCGGGGTGATGTCGCCCGCCTTCAATGGCTGGAAGATCGCGCGCAGCGAGGGCTCGAGATCCGTGAGGCCGATCGGCCCGATCAACCCGCCGTTGGCCTTCGACGCCGCGTCGGACGACTCCGCGACTGCCTTCTCAAAGTTTGCGCCTGCCACCAACGCCGCGTGCAGCGCGTCGGCCTTGGCCTTGGCCGCCTCGTCCTGCGCCACGCTGAACCCTTGCGCCTTGGTCGGCACCGTCGCCAGAACCTCGCGCAGCATCATCGTCGCGGGCGTGGTGAACTCCGACTTGTGCGCCTCGTAATACGCCTTGCCCTCGGCCTCCGCGATCGAGATCCGGCCCAGCACCTCGTTGCTCTGCACCTGCTGGACGATCATCGACTTCTCGAGCGACTTCCGGAGCTCGACGAGCGTCATGTTCTCGGTCTTCAGCGCGTTCTGGAACGCCTCCTCGGTCTCGAACTTGTTTTCCTTCTTGATGTTCTCGAGGATCTGCTTGAACTTCTCGTCCGTCAGGCGATACCCCAGCTCCTTGCCGCGCTGGAGCAGGAGCAATTCGTCCACCGTGTCCCTGATGATCTGCGGCGTGATTTCCGCCAGCACCTTGTTCAAATCGGCATTGGTCATCGTCTGCGGGTTCTCTTTCCGCTGACGAATGGCCGCAGACTGACGCGCCTCGAGGTCGGTCTGCGTCAGGATGTCGCCATTGACCTTCACCAATACCCGCTCGATGATTTCCGCGCGGACAGTGGCCACGACCAGCGCCACGAGGGCAAGAACGATGACGACAGAGGTTCTCTTCATAGGTCAAATCCCGTGAACCCTATATTTTACTTCGATCCAAGGAGTACGCTCAAGACGTTCCGCGCGCGCGTCAGGACGCCGGCCGGGCCCCGCGGATCTTCCTTCTCCGGCCGCAGGATCGCTTCCTTGCTGAAGCCGGGCCGCACTTCGTTCTCGGTCGCGCGTACGGTCCACCACGAACCCGCCGCTGGCCCCAACCGGCCCGGAACCACTCTCTGGGCCTGGCGCGGCCGCACCGCCGGCCCCTTCAACACCTTCGCCCTGGCCGCCGTCCAGTTCAGGTCCAGCTTGAGGCTCGAAGGCGGCGCCAGCGTCACCTCGGGATGCTCGGCGACCAGGCGCAGCACCCGAAGTGGGTCCGGTCCGCCCTGGCCCTTGAATGTAAAGACGACGGTCGAGCCCTGCCGGTCGATGGATTCGACGCCAAGACGGTCCGCGACAATGCGAATACGGCCGTAGTCCACCAGGTTCAGCACCTCGGGCGGCATTGGCCCGTAGCGGTCTTGGATCTCCTCGACGACGCCGTCGAGTTCGGCATCGCTCCGCGCCCCCGCGACACGGCGGTACAGCGCGAGCCGTTGCGCCTGTTCGGGCACGTACTCCTCGTCGATGCGCAGGTCGATGTTGAGGTTCACCGTCGCCCGCGTCTCGTCCTCGACCTCCTCGCCCTTGAGCTCGCGCACGGTCTGTTCGAGCAGCTTCATGTACATCTCGAAGCCGATCGCTTCGATGTGACCGCTCTGTTCGCCGCCGAGAAGATTGCCGGCTCCCCGGATCTCGAGGTCGAGTGCCGCGACGCGGAATCCGCTGCCAAGGTCGGAGAACTCGCGAATCGCCGCCAGGCGCTTGCGCGCGATCGACGACAGCGTGTTGCCGGGCGGGATCAGGAGGTAGGCGTATGCCGGCCGATCTGACCGCCCGACACGCCCGCGGAGCTGGTAGAGCTGCGACAGGCCGTATCGGTCCGCGCGGTTGATGATGATGGTGTTGACGTTCGGGATGTCGAGGCCGTTTTCGACGATGGTGGTAGCGAGGAGGATGTCGTACTTCCTCGCGACGAAGTCCACCATCGCGCGCTCCAGCGCGTCGTTGCTCATCTGCCCGTGACCAACCACCACCTTCGCCTCCGGCACCAGCCGCGTGAGCAGGTTGCCGATCGAGGAGATCGACTCGACGCGGTTGTGCACGAAGTAGACCTGGCCGCCGCGCGCCAGCTCGTTGCGGACGACGCGCGCAATGAGCGGCTGGTCGAAGCGCACGACGTTGGTCTGGATCGCGAGGCGGTCTTTCGGCGGCGTTTCGATGATCGACATGTCGCGGATGCCGACCAGCGACATGTTGAGTGTGCGTGGAATCGGCGTGGCCGTCATCGTCAGGACGTCCACCTTGCGGCGCATCTGCTTGATGCGTTCCTTGTGAGCGACGCCGAACCGCTGCTCCTCGTCCACCACGAGCAGGCCGAGGTCCTTGAACACGACGTCCTTGGACAGCAGGCGGTGGGTGCCGACAATCACATCCACCTTCCCGTCGGCCAGGTCGGTCAGCGTCTGCTTGATCTCCTTGTTCGTACGGAAGCGGCTGACCATGTCGATGCGGACCGGGAAGCCGGCAAACCGCTCGCGCAGCGTCTTGAGATGCTGGAACGCCAGCACGGTGGTGGGAGCGAGAAAGGCCACCTGCTTCCCGTCCATCACCGCCTTGAATGCCGCGCGCATCGCCACTTCGGTCTTGCCGTAGCCGACGTCGCCGCACAGGAGGCGGTCCATCGACGTGGACGACTCCATGTCGGCCTTGATGTCGGCAATCGCCGCCTGCTGGTCGGTCGTGAGATCGTAGGGGAACGAGCCTTCGAACTCTTCCTGCCAGTGCGTGTCGGGCGAAAATATGTGGCCGGGGATCGCCTTGCGCGCCGCGTAGAGCTTCAGGAGCTCCTCGGCCATGTCGCGCATGGCCTTCTTGACGCGGGTTTTCGCGCGTTCCCAGGTCGTGCCGCCGAGCCGGTCGAGGAGAGGCCGGCTGGCGCCGGTGTACTTCTGCAGAAGGTCGAGACGCTCGACGGGGACGTACAGCTTGTCCTCACCCGCGTAGCGTAGTTCCAGGAACTCCTGCGTCGTCTCGCTGTAGGGATCGGTCGCGATCTGGCGAAGTCCGACGAACCGGCCGATGCCGTGGTCCACGTGGACGACGAAGTCGCCGACCTTCAGGTCGCGGAAGTCGGAGAGGAAGGCGCGCGCGGCCGATCGGCGACGGTCGGAGGGGCGGCGCTCCTCTTCGAAGACGTCGGTTTCCGCGAAGACCTGGAGCGCGGCGTCGGGCAGGCGGAAGCCGCGTGACAGCGCGCCTGTGGCGACGAGGACGGCGGCAGCGTGCGCCATTTCGCCGCGCGCCTGGATGTTCTCGCGCTGGCGCGGATCGACGAAGACGGGAACGGCAATCAGCTCGTAGTCGCGGAGCAGCTCCACGATGCGTTCGGCGCGGCCAGGCGTGGCGGCCACGAAGAGGACCGTCTGGCCAGATCCCCGAGCGCGACGGATCTCCTCCACCCAGTCACCGATGCGCCCGCGAAACTCGACGGCGGGCTGGCAGTGAAACGCCTGCTGACCCGCGGGGCCAGTGCCCGCGGGACCAGTGCCCCCGGGGTCAAAGCCCGGCGGCACATCCTGGGAGGTGTGGCGCGGGTCTCGAGACCCGCGATCATCGATGCCCAGTTCCTCGATCGTTGTCGCCAGATCGAAGAGGACGCCGAGATCGTCGAGCGAGACGAGCAGCTTTTCCGGCTCGGGGACCTGGACACCGCGCGAGAGGACATCTCGGTAGCTGCCTGCCAGCTGCTCGAGGGATTTCGCCGCGCGCGCGCGGACCTCGTCCGGTTCGCAGACGAATAGCAGCGGGCGCTGGACGAAATCAAGGAGCGAGGAGGAACGGTCGCCATCGAGATCCGCGGGGCTGCCTTCGACTTTGCTCAGGCCAGGGAAGCCCCGCGCCGCGGCAGCCTGGTCCTCCGCCGTTCCGCCTCCCCGTCTTCCCGCTTTTCCGCCTTCTTCGTCAGGCTCCTCCCACTCCCAGTCGTCGTCGTCGGCTTCGTTGTCCTGGACAGAGTCGTCGTCGAAGTCCAGGGTGTCGCCCCGCGGCCCCCCACCTTCCCGCCGTGCCGCCTCCCCGCCATCCCGCCTTTCCGCCTCTCCGCCTTCCGCCGTGAACACCTCCCGCAGCGGGACAATCGTCACGCTTCCCACTTCTCCGATGGATCGCTGCGTCGCGGGATCGAAGTGGCGGATCGACTCGATGGTGTCGCCGACGAAATCGAGGCGAACGGGCTGGGCGCTGCCGGCCGGGTAGAGGTCGATCACTCCGCCTCGGACGCAGAACTCGCCGTGCGCATCCACCGGGTCCTGGCGTGTGAAGCCGGCATCGACGAGCAGCGCCGCCAGCGCGTAGGGATCGAAGTCGGCGCCGCTCTTCAGCTCGAGCGATGCGGCAAGAAGTCGGGCGGGAGACGACACGCGGGGCAGCAACGCGGCGGCCGACGCCACAATCACGCGCGCGGTGCCGGTGGCGGCGGAATGGAGCGCCTTCGCGCGGGCGGAGAGCACACCAAGGTGCGGGGCAAGCCCGCGATACGGGTCAACCTCGTGCGAGGGGAACGGGAGAACGGCCTGCTGCGCGGCCGAGTCCGACAGCCCTTCCAGCGCGGCCAGAAAGAACCGGACGTCGCTGCTCAATTGCTCGACGTCCGCGTCGGTCGGCACCACGACAACCATCGTCGTGCCGGTCGTGCCCGGCTTTGCGGGTGCGGCCTGGCGGTTCGCGGCGGCGGCCAGGTAGAGCGCCTGCGCGGATGGAGGGAGTCCCGAGACGCGCGTCGATCCTGACGCGCCGAGCGCGGCGTGCGCGATGGTGCTCTTGAGCAGCGCCTGGAGGGTCAGTGATGTGGACACGGTCGAGAAAGTGGCCAGTTGTCAGTTGCCAGTTGCCAGTAGAGTCAGCAGGCAGTTGTCAACTGAATCCCAACTCCAGATTCCTGGCGTTCTGCTGGCGCGGGATGTTTCAGCCGCGCCTCTTAATCCTCTCGATCATACTCGTCGTCGAGAAGCCGGGTGCAAAGGCGATGCGGATGACCCTGCCCCCGCGGGCCTCGACGACGTCGCGGCCTACGATCCGATCTGCGGCCCAGTCGGCGCCTTTCACCAGGATGTCTGGCTGAATGGCGGTGATGATGGCGTGCGGATCGTCCTCGTCGAACACCACGACCGCGCCAACCGCCGCCAGTGCCCCCAGCACCTCTGCCCGTTCCTGCTCGCGGTTGATGGGACGCTCCGGCCCCTTGATGGCGCGGACGGAACGGTCGGAGTTGACGGCCACGATCAGCGCATCGCCCTTGGCGCGGGCGTCGGCAAGATAACGGACGTGGCCCGGGTGCAGCAGGTCGAACACGCCGTTGGTGAAGACGATCGTCTTGCCGTCGGCGCGGAGGCGTTCGGCCCAGGCCATGGCGTCGGGACGGCTCAACACAGGCATGCGGACGGCTCTCCTCAGACAGATTCCAGGGGCCCCACCGCCGCCTCACCACCGGCGGGCACCCGGGGCCGCACCACCGCCGGCACACGAGAGGCGGCCGTGGACCGGGCTGCTGCGGAGGGCGACTGGCGAGGTCCGCCGTTCGACTCGCGTGTCACCCCGTTCGCTCACGGCAGGCCGAACGCCCTGAGCGAAGTCGAAGGGCGAGCGGAGCCCGGCGCAGCAGTCCTGGCCGCGGTCGCCGTCTCACCACCGGCGGGCACCCGGGACACCGTCCCTACTACTTCCGTTCCCTGATGTCCTTCACGCTGATGCCGGCCGTGAACTCCCACGTGTGCGGCGGACGGTAGATGCCGACGTCTTTCGTGTGCGACTTCACCCGGAAGCTGTACAGGAGCCGGTGGTAGTCGTACGGGTAGCCGTCCACGCGGTGCGCGGCGACGTCTATCTTGTAGGTCCCCTCGACCATGTCGAGGCTCTTGATGCGGAACGTCACCGTCTGCTCGCCGCTGAACTCGGCAATCTCCAGTTCTTCGATGTCGGTGTTCGTGCCGTAGCAGCAGACTCCGTCCGCGTTGAACACGCCGACGCCGAACACGACGTCTTCCACCTTCTTGTGGGCGCGCACGGTCATCTGGATCGACACCGCCTCACCCGACTGGCACACCTGCTTGGCGGCGCCGTCTTCGCCGAGGATTCGCACGTCCACGATTTCGACCTCGCGCGATCCCCAGCGCCCCTCGCTCGCCGTGAACATGTTCGCCGGCGGATCGATCGCGTCCCCCGCGGCCTCGCTCGCCGCGCCGGCCGACGTTGGCGCCGCGTGGTCCACGCGCTCGCGGGCGCGGGCGTCGAGCGCCGCAAGGTTCTTCTCCTCGGTCTTCGCGACATCGGTGATGTAGGCCGACACCACCCTGCGCGGATCGCCCTCGCCCCGAATCCTCCCGCTGTCGAGCCACAGCACGTCGTCGCAGAACTTCTCGACGAGGTTCAACGAGTGGGTGACCAGCAGGATCGTCTTGCCGCGCCGGCGGAACTCGGCGAACTTGTCGAGGCACTTGTGCGTGAACGCCTCGTCGCCGACCGCCAGCACCTCGTCGATCAGCAGCACGTCCGGATCGACGTTGATGGCGACGGCGAACCCGAGGCGCATATACATGCCCGAGGAATAGGTCTTGACCGGCGCGTCGATGAAGTCCTTGACCTCGGCGAACTCAACGATCTCATCGAAACGCTTCGTGATCTCCCGCTTCGAGAGGCCGAGCATGATGCCGTTGATGAAGACGTTCTCGCGCCCGGAGATCTCGGGGTGGAAGCCGGCGCCCAGCTCGATCAGCGCCGAGATGCGTCCCTCGACGCGCACGCTGCCCTCGGTCGGCTTGGTGATGCCGGCCACGAGCTTGAGCATCGTGCTCTTGCCAGACCCGTTCCGGCCGATGATGCCGTACGTGCTCCCCTGGGGCACCGCGAACGAGACGTTGCGCACGGCGGCGAAGGTCTCGTCGGGGTGCAGGTCGCGCAGGAGGGTCCCCTTGAGCAGCGCGCTCTTGAGGGTTGCGAACTGCCGACGGTTGCTGAACCGCCGATAGACCTTGGTGACGCCGGACGCTTCTATCGCAAGCATGTCAGTAGGAACACCCCGGACCGGATCTCACACTTCTTCGGCGAACGAGTCGCGCAACCGGTCGAACAAGAAGTACCCGAAGAGGAACAGGCCGATCGACGCGAACAGCAGGATCACCAGGCCGCGCCAGTGGCCGAACGGCCCCGGCGGGTTGCCCGGGTAGAACAGCAGTTCCTGGTACGAAATGGCCAGGTGCGTGAATGGGTTCAGGTTCAGCAGCGTGTGCTGCAGCGAGCCCTTCGCCACACCGGTCATCGGGTAGATGATCGGTGTGGCGAAGAACCAGAAGGTCATCAGGTTTCCGAGGATGTCCTTGAGGTCGCGGAAGTGCACCGTCAGCGCCGACACGATCAACGCCATCCCCGTCGTCAGGATCAACTGCGTCAGCAGCACCACCGGGAACCACAAGACCTCGGGCAGTTCCAGCGGCCGCCGGTAATAGATCAGGAACCCCACGAGGATTGGCAGCCCGAACAGGAAGTGCACCATGTTCGACAGGACGGTGACGATGGGCAGCACTTCGGCCGGGAAGAGGACTTTCTTGATCAGGTTGCCGCTTGAAATCAGGACACCCGACGCTTCGAGGACCGACGAGGAGAACCAGGTCCACGGCAGGAGGCCGCAGAACAGGAAGAGCGCGTACGGCTTCTCGGGGGACCTGTTCGGCAGGACGAACTCGAAGACGAACGAGTAGACCAGCAGCAACAGCAGCGGGTTGATGAACGACCAGAAGAAGCCGAGCACCGACCCTCGGTAGCGCGCCTTCAGTTCGCGGGCGACCAGGCTCTCGATCAGACCGCGGTAGCGAATCAGTTGGGCGAGATTGTGAAACATTCCTACAGCCTCACCAGGATCGCCGTGATGTTGTCGGGGCCCCCGCCGAGGTTCGCCGCGTGCACCAGCGCGTCGCAGATCGTGCCGCTCGACGCGGCGTGGGTCGCATTCGACTCGTCCTGCACGAGGATGCCGGCGATCTGGGTGTCCGACAGCACGCCGAACAGGCCGTCGCTGCACAGCAGCAGCGCGTCTCCCGCGGCGAGCGGCGCCCAGCCGAACTCGGCCTGCGGTTCCGCGCCTCCCGTCAGCGCGCGCGTCAGGAGGTTCCGGCGAGGATGCCGCCGCGCCTCGTACTCGGTGAGCGCGCCGGCGTGCACCTGCTCTTCGACCCACGAGTGGTCGCGCGTCAGCCGGTCGAGCTGCCCTGCGCGCCAACGGTAGACCCGGCTGTCGCCGACGTGCCCGACGGTCGCGCCGCGAATCGGCTCGCGCACGCCATTCGCGTCTCCCTCGAACAGCGCCGCGGCGATCGTCGTCGCCATCCCCTGCCGTCCGCGCGCCGACTCGATCTCGGTCCGGAGGCGCACGTTCGCGAGATGAAGCGCCCAGTTCAGCCGGTTGCCGTCGAGACCGAGCGCCGGCTGGTACTCGAACGGCCAGGTGGTGTCCTCGGTCCAGCCCTGGGTCTCGGCAATCGCCTGCTCGATCGCCTCGATAGCCGCGCGGGACGCCACTTCGCCCGCCTCGTACCCGCCAACTCCGTCAGCGACGGCGAACAGCCCGAGGTCCGGGCGGGCGCAGTAGCTGTCTTCGTTGGACTCGCGGCGGACGCCTGTGTGTGTGGATGCAGAAAAAAACAGCGGCATGACTGTGCCGAATCCGGGGTGGAGGATTCCTGACTCCTCTTGTTATCCGCGGGTGCGCGCCCTGTGGGCCACGTTCAACCGGGAGATGGCCTTGAGCAGCGACACGCGGGCGCGCTCGAGATCCTGGTCGCGCGTGGCCATGTTCTGCTCGGCCCGGTGGAGCGCCGACTGCGCGCGGTCCACGTCGATCTCCTCGGCGCGCTCGGCGATGTCCGCGAGGATGATGACGCGATCCGGCATCACTTCGGCCACGCCGAACGCGACCGACAAGTAGAACTTCTCGTTGCCCTTCCGGTACCAGAGCTGCCCGACCTGCAGCATGGCGAGCATCGGCGTGTGCCCCGGCAGCACGCCGAAGTAGCCTTCCGATCCCGGCACCTGGACTTCGTCCACGCTGTCGTGGACGATCGCCCGGTCGGGCGTGACGATCTCGAGGGCCAGGTGCGCGGGCAATGTCATCAGTGTGTCTCTGTCGGGGCGGGTTTGAAACCCGCTCCTACGTCTTCATCTGGGCCGCGCGTTCCACCGCCTCTTCGATCGTGCCGACCATGTAGAACGCCTGCTCTGGCAGTCCGTCGTGCTTGCCCTCGATGATCTCCGTGAAGCCCCGGATCGTGTCGGCAATCGGCACGTACTTCCCCGGCGTGCCGGTGAACTGCTCGGCGACGAAGAACGGCTGCGACAGGAACCGCTCGATCTTGCGGGCGCGCGTCACGGCCAGCTTGTCGTCTTCCGACAGCTCGTCGATGCCCAGAATCGCGATGATGTCCTGCAGGTCCTTGTAGCGCTGCAGCACCTGCTTCACCTGGCGGGCCACGTTGTAGTGCTCCTCGCCGACGACGTGCGGGTCGAGGATGCGCGACGAGGACGCCAGCGGATCGACGGCCGGGTAGATGCCGCGGTCCACGATCGCGCGCGACAGGTTCGTGGTCGCGTCGAGGTGGGCGAACGTGGTGGCCGGCGCGGGGTCCGTGTAGTCGTCGGCGGGCACGTAGATCGCCTGCACCGACGTGATCGACCCCTTGTGCGTGGACGTGATCCGCTCCTGCAGTTCGCCCATTTCCGTCTGCAGCGTCGGCTGGTAGCCGACCGCGGACGGCATGCGGCCGAGCAGGGCCGACACTTCGGAGCCGGCCTGCGTGAAGCGGAAGATGTTGTCGATGAACAGCAGCACGTCCTTCCCTTCCGCGTCGCGGAAGTACTCGGCCGTGGTCAGCGCGCTCAGACCGACGCGCAACCGCGCGCCAGGCGGCTCCGTCATCTGCCCGTACACCAGCGTGCAGCGCGACTTGGTCGGGTCGCCGGCGACGATGACGCCGCTCTCCTGGAACTCGAGCCAGAGGTCGTTTCCCTCGCGCGTGCGTTCGCCGACGCCGCCGAACACCGACACGCCGCCGTGCTTCAGCGCGATGTTGTGGATCAGTTCCTGGATGATGACCGTCTTGCCGACGCCGGCCCCGCCGAACAACCCGATCTTGCCGCCCTTCAGGTAGGGCTCGATCAGGTCGATGACCTTGATTCCGGTCTCGAACATCTGCAACTCGGTGGACTGGTCGACGAGCGCGGGCGCGGCGCGGTGGATCGGCCAGCGCTCTTTCGCGTTCACCGGCTTGTCGGGGAAGTCCACCGGGCGGCCGAGGACGTCGAGCACGCGGCCGAGCGTTTCGGGGCCGACGGGCACCGTGATGCCTTCGCCCAGATCGATCGCCTTCATGCCCCGCTGCATGCCGTCGGTCGGCTCCATCGCGACCGTCCGCACGCGGTTCTCGCCCAGGTGCTGCTCCACCTCGAGGATGACGTCGAACGGCGTCGAGCCCTCGGCGCCGTCCGACACCACGCGGACGGCGTTGTAGATGGCCGGAAGGTGCCCGCTCTCGAACTCGAGGTCGACGACGGGGCCGATGACGGACACGACTCTACCGGGGTGCTGAGAAGATGTCTGTTCCATGTGAAATCGCCAGCTCGCGAAAGGAGTCCGCGCCTACAGCGCCTCCGCGCCCGAAACCACCTCGATGATCTCCCTCGTGATCGCCGCCTGCCGCACCTTGTTCATCGTCAGCGTCAGCGAGTCGATCACCTCGCCGGAATTCTTCGTGGCGTTGTCCATCGCCACCATCTGCGCCGCGTTCTGCGCGGCAGCCGACTCGAGCAGCGCCGTGAAGATCTCGAACTCCACCAGCCGCGGCAGCACCTCGTCGAAGATCCGCTGCGGCGACGGCTCGTACAGGTAGTCCACCATGGCCGTCGGGTCGCCCTGCTCGAAGTGCGCCTTGGGCATCGGCAGCAACTGGTTGATGACGATCCGCTGCTGCAGCACCGACTTGAACTCGTTGTACGCGAGGAAGACGCGGTCCGCCTTGCGCGACGTGAACGCGGCGATCACTTCGCGGGCAATCGCCTGCGCGTGCTCGTAGCCCGGCTTGCGCGTGAAGTTCACCAGCTCGAAGCGCGTCGGGTACCCGCGGCGGCGGAAGAAGTCACGCCCGCGACGCCCGATCAGGCCCAGCGTCACCTCCTGCCCCCGGTGCTCGACGATGTAGTTGGAGGCGGCGCGGATGATGCTCGCGTTGAAGCCGCCGCACATCCCCTTGTCGGCCGTCAGCACGATCAGCAGCACCTGGTCGCCGTCGCTCAGGTCCGGCTGGGCGAGCAGCGGGTGCGTGGACGGATCCACGCGCGCGGCCAGGTCGGACAGCACGCGCACGATTTGCCGCGCCATGGGACGCGCGTTGAGCATCCGCTCCTGCGAGCGGCGCAGATTCGCCGCGGCCACCATCTTCATGGCCTTGGTGATCTGCTGCGTCGACTTGACGGCGCGGATCCGGCGGCGGATATCAATCAGTGATGGCATCGGTGGCTATGCAGCCTTGCGGGCGGCGAGAAACTGCTCGCCGAACTCCTTCAGGGCGCCGCCGATCTCGGCCTTCAGCTCGTCGCTGATCACCTTCTTCTCGCGAAGGGTGGTGAGGATGCCGGGGTGCCTGGTCTCGATGAACCGGAACAGCTCCACCTCGTACGTCAGCGCGTCGGACACCTCGATCGGATCGAGATAGCCGTTCGTGCCGGCGTAGATGATGAGCACCTGCTTCTCGACCGACAGCGGCTGGTACTGCGGCTGCTTGAGGATCTCCATCAGCCGCTTGCCGCGGTTGAGCTGATCCTGCGTCGCCTTGTCGAGGTCGCTCGCGAACTGCGCGAACGCCGCAAGGTCGCGGTACTGCGCCAGGTCGAGGCGGAGGCGGCCGGCCACCTGCCGCATCGCCTTCACCTGCGCCGACCCACCGACGCGCGACACCGACAGGCCGACGTTCACCGCCGGGCGCTGCCCCTGGTTGAACAGGTCGCCCTCGAGGAAGATCTGGCCGTCGGTAATCGAGATGACGTTCGTCGGGATGTACGCCGACAGGTCGCCCGCCTGCGTCTCGATGATCGGCAGCGCCGTCAGCGACCCGCCGCCCAGATCGATTTTCATCTTCGCCGCGCGCTCGAGCAACCGCGAGTGCAGGTAGAAGACGTCGCCCGGGTACGCCTCGCGGCCCGGCGGCCGCCGCAGCAGCAGCGAGATCTCGCGGTAGGCCTGCGCGTGCTTCGAGAGGTCGTCGTAGACGCACAGCGCGTGGCGCCCGCTGTCGCGGAAGAACTCGCCCATCGCGCACGCGGCGTACGGCGCGATGTAGAGCATCGGCGCAGGGTCGGCCGCGGCGGCCGCCACGACGATCGAGAACTCCATCGCGCCGGCTCCCTCGAGCGTCTTCACGACGTGCGCGATCGTGGACGTCTTCTGCCCGATCGCGTTGTAGATGCAGATGACGTCCTGCCCCTTCTGGTTGATGATCGTGTCGATCGCAATCGCCGTCTTCCCCGTCTGGCGGTCGCCGATGATCAGCTCGCGCTGGCCGCGGCCGATCGGGATCATCGAGTCGATCGCCTTCAGCCCGGTCTGCACAGGCTCGCGCACCGGCTGGCGGTCGACGACGCCCGGCGCAATGCGCTCGATCGGGGAGAACTGCTTGGTCGCGATCGGCCCCTTGCCGTCGATCGGCTGGCCGAGCGGGTTGACCACGCGCCCGAGCAACTCCTCGCCGACCGGCACCGAGATGATGCGCCCCGTGCGCTTGACCGGATCGCCCTCCTTGATCTCGCGGTACTCGCCGAGCAGCACGGTGCCGACGCTCTCCTCCTCGAGGTTGAGCGCGATGCCGAAGACGCCGTGCGGGAACTCGATCATCTCGCCGGACATCGTCCGCTCGATGCCGTGGACGCGCGCGATGCCGTCGCCGATGGAGACGACCGTGCCGACCTCGGCGACATCCACGTCGACCGCGTAGCTGCCAATCTGGTCGCGAATGATCTTGGAGATTTCTTCGGCTTTGATGTGCATAGGTGTCTACGTCGCGCTGGTCAACGCGTCCTTCATCTTCTCGAGCTGCCGCCTCACGCTGCCGTCGTACACGACGCTGCCGATCCGCGTCACGACGCCGCCGAGGAGCGACTCGTCCACGCCGGCCGTCATCGACACCGTGCGGCCGGTGCGCTCCGCGATCGCGCGCTCGATTGCCTGCACCGTGTCCGCAGGCAACGGCACGGCGCTCGTCATCTGGGCCTGGACGATGTTCTGGAAATCCATCAGGCGGCGGCGGTAGTCGTCGAGCAGGTCGGGCAGCAGCACCATCCGGTCGCGTTCGGCCAGCATCACGAGCAACTTGCGGACGATCGGGGTGGTCGCGAGGCGCGCGAGGAGTTCGCTGACGAGCGCCGCCTTGCGCGGCGCCGGGATCGAGGGGTTCACGAGCGCCCGGCCCAGCTGCGGGTGGCCGGCGGCAAGCGACACGAACGCCGAGAGGTCGCGCTCGGCCTCCAGCGGGTCCCCTTCCTTCCGGCTCACGTCGAGCAGCGCCCTGGCGTAGCGGGCGGCTGAACTACGGTTGGTCACGCGATCATCCTCTCCGGCCTCTTTCCAGCGTCGGGCGGCTGCATCAGTGCCGCACCTGTTCCACGTAACGATCGACGAGCCTTGCGTGGTCGCGGACGGTGATCGTCCGCTTCACGCGCTCGGTCGCCACATCCACCGCCAGCTCGCCCGCGCGTTTCTTCAAGTCGCGCTCCGCGATGCGGAGCTGCGTCTCAATCTCGCGCGTCGCCTGCTCGAGCAGGCGCCGGCGCTCCGTCTCCGCGAGCGCATGAATGCGCGACCCTTCAGCGGCAATTTCTTCCGCGCCCCGGCGTTTCAACGCCTCGACTTCGCCGGGCAGCCCCTTCAGCTTCGCCTCGATCTGCTCGAGTTGGGCGCTGGCGTCTCTCCGCAGCTCCGCGGCCTTCGTCAGCTCGCTCCGCACGTGCACGCCTCGTTGTTCGAGATAGCCGACGAGCGGCGAACGGAGGAGGTAGACGAGGGCGCCAGCGAGGATCGCAAAGTTGAAGAGACGAGCGACGAGCGCCCAGGGCGATTCGACATGCTCGCCTTTGCTTTCGGCGGCACCGTGCTCACCGGCGGCTGCCTTCGCAGGCGGCTCCGCGGGCTCGCCTGGAGGCTGTGCGCCGTGGGACTGTGCTGGTTCGGCGGCCGCCGCGGCCGGCTGCGCTGGTTCGGCGGCCGCCGCGGCCGGCTGCGCCGGCTCGGTGCGCTGGCCGGCGTGGCCCACGTCCGGCCAGGCACAGATCATCCAGGCCACCGCCACCACCACGATCGACACGCGGAACGTGCGGCATCGGTCAGCCCCGAACAACAGCGACGGCAGGAATGGTGAAGTCGTGCGGGTCAACGGGTCACGACGCTTTCCGATCGAGCACGCGTTCGACGATCGCCTCGCCGAGAGCATCGGCCTTCTTCTCGAGCTGCGCCCGCGCCTCCGCCGCCTGGGCCTTGAGGCGCGCGCTCGCGTCGGCCACCTGCGCGTCCACGTCCTGACGCGTCTGCACCATGAGCGCGGCTCGCTGCTCGTTGGCCTGACGACGGTTCTCGTCCATCTCGCGGTAGACCTCGGCCTGCGCGGCCTTGGTCCGCTGCTCGAACTCGGCGGCCGCCTCGCGCGCGCGGCTGGCCGATGCCTGCGCGAGTTCCTGCGCGGCGCGGATAGCCGTCTCGCGCTCGCGCATCACGCGGCCCAGGGGACGGAACAGGCCGCGGTCCAGCACGAACGCCAGCAGCAGGACGATGACGATGACCCAGAAGACAGCGAGACCTGGGAGCACGTGCGAGCACCTCCCACCCGTGTGCGAATCCGCGAGCCGCGCACCGGGACCACGTGGACCCGACGAGGGACAAACGGCACAAAAACATCAAGTTATACCACGACGGGCGAAACGAAGGAAAGCAACAGCGTGTTCGCGCCAGCCGTGCGGCGGCGGACGCGGCCCGGTCTGTCGCAACCGGCAACTCACACCTGCCAACTGGCCACTGGCCTGTTCCGTGCGGCTTCGGCTCCCGCGTTCAGTGAAGCTCGATGGCCGCGCCTGATGACTGCTCTACCGTGCCAATCCGCGCGGCGTTCACGCCCGCGGCGGCGAAGGCCGCGGCCGCCTGGTCGGCGACACGCGCGTCCACGGCAGCAAGCAGGCCGCCGGAGGTTTGCGGGTCGAACAGGAGTGTCAGGAGAGGCGCCGCCACCAGCTCCATCCCGCGCACGTTGGCGGCAAAGTATCCCTCGTTCGTCTTCAGTCCACCCGATCGGTTGGATGCCAGATCGAGGGCCCCCGGGATTAGCGGCACCGCGCTCGTGTCGATGCGCAACGTGGCGCTGCTGCCCTGCGCCATCTCGCTCCCATGGCCGACGAGGCCGAAACCGGTGATGTCCGTGCAGGCGTGCACGCTGCCGGCTGGGAGGCTCATCAACGCTTCCGCCGCCCCGCGATTCAACTGCACCATGACGTCGATGGCCGCGTCTGCCGCCTCCTGGCTGGCCCGGGCGAACTTGACCGCGGTGGCTATCACCCCCGTGCCGATCGGCTTGGTCAGGAACAGCACGTCGCCCGGGCGGGCGCCGGCGTTCGTCCAGATGGCGTCGGGCGACACGACGCCAGTCACCGAGTAGCCGAACTTGATCTCGCGGTCCTGGACTGTGTGTCCGCCGAGGAGCACGACGCCGGCCTCGCGCAGCTTGTAAAGGCCGCCCAGAAAGATCTCGCGAATGGTGGCCTCGTCCACGTCGGCTATCGGAAATCCCGCGATGGCGAGGGCTGTGAGCGGCCTGCCCCCCATGGCGTAGACATCGCTCAGCGCGTTGGCCGCCGCAATGGCGCCGTAGGTCGCGGGGTCGTCCACGATCGGCGTGAAGAAATCGACGGTCTGTACCAGGGCGGTCTTCTCATCCCACCTGTACACACCCGCATCGTCCGCCGTCCGGAAATCGACCAGGATACGGTCGTCGTGTTGCGCCGGGATATGGCCCAGGACCTGGGCGAGCTCGCCCGCGGCGAGTTTGCTCGCTCAACCCGAGCAGGACACCATTTCCGTCAGTCGCTTCGCCATTTTCGCTCCGGTGTCAGTCAAATAAATGACCCAGTGGTCACCAATATGACCCTCGGGTCATTGGGCGTCTCCTGGGTCGCCACGCTCCCGCCGTCGGCGGCCGCGGGGATCGCGCGGTCTGATTCGCGGGTGTACCTCGCGCTCAACCCCGCTGAGCCCCTCCCGACGAGTCTCCGCGTCCCTACTCCTCAGCGTCAGCCCCGACCCTTCATCGTCAGTTCCGACCCTTCATCGTCAGTCCCGACATCCCGCTCAGTTTTCCGTCAGCAGTTCGAAGAGCCGCTGCAACTCGTCTTCCGACTTGAAGTCGATCTCGATCCGGCCGCCCTTGCGTCCGCGGACTATCCGAACCGGCGCACCCAGCGAGAGGCGCAACTCCTGCTCTGCGGCCCGAGTATGGACGTCTGACTTCGGCTCCTTCCGGGGTGGCAGCGGCGTGGCTATGCGTTTCACGAGCGCTTCGGTCTCGCGCACCGAGAGACGCCGCGCCAGGACTTCGGCGCTGGCCTTGGTAATCGCCGCGTCGTTCTCGAGCCCGAGAAGCGCGCGGGCGTGGCCCATCGACAACCCCCCCGAGCCAACCTGGTCCCGAACGCCGACCGGCAAACGCAGCAGACGCAGGGTGTTCGCAACAGACGATCGGTCCTTCCCCATCGCATCGGCAATCTGCTCCTGCGTGAGGTCGAACTCGTCGCTCAGACGGCGATATGCCAGCGCCTCTTCGATCGGGTTCAGGTCCTCGCGTTGGAGGTTCTCGGTCAGCGCTATCTCGAGGAGTTTCCCCTCCTGCCCCGCTGCGATGTCCTTGACGATGACGGGGACCTTCAGCAATCCCGCGTGCTGCGCCGCGCGCCATCGCCGTTCGCCTGCGATGATCTGGAAGCCCGGGCCCTCGCGGCGAACGATGATCGGCTGGATGAGGCCGTTCGCGCGGATCGACCGGGCCAGGCCTTCGATGCCGGCCTGGTCCACATGGGTTCGTGGCTGGAACCTGCTGGGCACGAGGCGGTCCACATCCACTTCAAGGGTGGCGGGACGCGGTTCGGGTGCCTCTGGAATCAGGGCGCTCAGGCCTTTGCCGAGTGCGGGTCGCTTATCTGCCATGCACGTTCTCTCTGTAGACCACTGTCGACTCTGGGCTCTAGGGACTATGTCTATCCCTGTCTCGCCTGCGCCGGCAGGCCCGAGTCCTGCGCCGAGGTCTTCCGCGCGTCTCGCTCGATCAACTCACGGGCGAGCGCCAGGTACGCTTCTGAACCGCGCGATTTCGCGTCATAGAGCACGACTGGCAGTCCGTGGCTGGGAGCCTCGCCAAGCCGAACGTTCCGGGGAATCACCGTATCAAACGTCTTTTCCTTGAAGAACTGCCGAACGTCGCTCGCCACCTGTTGGCCGAGGTTTGTGCGCTCGTCGTACATCGTCAACAGCACGCCCTCGAGATCCAGCGCCGGGTTGAGCGCCGCGCGCACGCGGCGCATCGTCGCCACGAGTTCCGCGAGCCCCTCGAGCGCGAAGTACTCGCAGTGGAGAGGAATCAGCACCGAGTCGGCGGCCACGAGCGCGTTGAGCGTCAGGAGGCCGAGCGACGGCGGGCAGTCGATGAAGATGTAGTCGAACTGGTCGGCCAGCGGACGGAGCAGCCGGCGCAAACGGTGTTCCCGCGCCAGGAGACCGACCATTTCGATTTCTGCGCCGGTCAGGTTCCGGTCGGCGGGCACGATGGATAATCGATCGACAGCCGTGAGCCGCACCATCGCAGAGAGGTCTCCACCGACGTCCGGGGAAGTGAGCGCGTTGTAGATCGAGTAGTCGGGATCGACCTGGTCACGCATTCCCATGCCGCTGGTCAGGTTGGCCTGGGGATCGACGTCAACAAGCAGGACATGACGCTCGGCGAGGGCGAGCGAGGCGGCCAGGTTGATGGCGGTCGTCGTCTTTCCGACACCGCCCTTCTGGTTTGCGACAGCGATTATCCTGCCCATTTTCAATAAGTTACAGGAAATGTGCCTGGCGATTCAAGATCTCGGAATTTGGGAACTCGAGAGTCTGGGAATCTAGGAATCTGTGAATCTCCCGGAAGAGACAGCTCGAATCGTCAAGGATACCGTACGATCCCGACGAACGCGACGGCAACTTCGTCGGTTCGTCGGTGGGCGCGGTTCAACGATTCTCGAGTTCGATGTCCCCAGCGTCCGGGCCGAGAAAACCGGGAGCCGCGGAAAGAAGAAAGCCGCGCACCAGGCAGCACCGACCCTTCAGCGTCAGTTCCGACCCCTCATCGTCCCGCCTTCG
>Ga0209745_1000681_pt1 | contig 20636 bp, 20 predicted proteins | sample BarGraNGADG00312_FD_184495 | JGI IMG/M metagenome (GOLD analysis project Ga0209745, IMG submission 184495) | Arctic peat soil microbial communities from Barrow, Alaska - Barrow Graham LP Ref core NGADG0004-312 (SPAdes) (version 2) | ecosystem: Environmental > Terrestrial > Soil > Wetlands > Peat...
CGAGTCCGTGCTGAGGGCGATTGGGCTGGACGTACCCGGGTTTCGTCTCGTGCCGCAGGTCGAGATCCGCATCCCCGGGCGCATCTCGCATCGTGTCCGGCGCGCGTAGCCTTGCCGCCATGACCTTCGCGAACACCCAGGAACCCGGCCATGACGCTGGATTCAACACTCGTGCCATCCACGCCGGACAGGAACCGGACCCTAGGACCGGGGCCGTCGTGCCGGCGATCTACCAGGTCTCGACATACAAACAAGACGGAGTGGGCGGCCTTCGGGGCGGCTACGAGTACAGCCGATCGGCGAACCCGACCCGCACTGCGCTCGAGGACTGCCTCAGGGCGCTCGAGGGCGGCGGCCGCGGTTTTGCCTTCGCCTCCGGTCTGGCCGGGCAGGACACCGTGATCCGGTCGCTGCTCAAGCCCGGTGACCACCTGGTCGTCCCGACCGACGCCTATGGCGGCACCTACCGCCTGGTCAACAAGGTCGCCCTCCCGTGGGGGGTGGAGCACACGGTCGCCAAGATCTCCGACGTCGAGGCCGTCCGTGCCGCGATCCGACCGGGCCGGACCAAGATCGTCTGGGTCGAGACGCCGACCAACCCCTTGCTGGGCATCGCCGACATCGCCGCGCTCGCGGACGTCGCGCACGAGGCGGGCGCGATCCTTGCGGTCGACAACACGTTCGCCACGCCCTACCTCCAGCAGCCGCTGGCCCTGGGCGCTGACATCGTGATGCACTCGACCACGAAGTACTGTGGCGGCCACAGCGACGTCGTGGGCGGCGCAGTGGTGACGGGGAAAGCTATTGCGGTTGCTGGATTCGAGGACGCCCAGGAGCGCATTGCCTTCCACCAGAACTCCATGGGGGCGATTGCCGGACCGTTCGACGCGTGGCTGGTGCTGCGCGGTCTGAAGACCCTCGGAGTTCGCATGGACCGCCACTGCGACAACGCCGAGAAGGTCGTCGAGTTCCTCCAGGGCCACAGCGCGGTCAGCGCCGTTCACTACCCGGGTCTGCCCAGCCACCCCGGCCACGACGTCGCGACGAGGCAGATGAAACGCTACGGCGGGATGGTCTCCTTCCAGGTCAGCGGGGGCGAGCAGCAGGCCGTGGACGTCTGCGGCGCCACGGAGATCTGGACGCTGGGCGAGTCGCTCGGTGGGGTCGAGTCCCTCATCGAGCACCCTGCCCGTATGACGCACGCCTCCGTCCGCGGGACCGAGCTGGAGGTGCCCGCTGACCTCGTGCGTCTGTCCACCGGTATCGAGGACGTCGATGACCTCATTGACGACCTCGACCGCGCGCTGACCAAGGCCGCCGGCTGATGCCCACACCCCCGACCGGACACCGCCACGGCACCGAATCGGGTCCCTTTGACCGTCAGTTCGGTGCGGCAGCGGTGTTCGGTTGAGGCGGGTGCTCTGCGTTGACTTCGGGTCGACGTTCACCAAAGCCGTCCTCATCGACCCCGCGGACGGCCGACTGTTGGCCGAGGCGTCGGCGCCGACCACGGTCAACACCGATGTCCTCGAGGGCTACCGATTCATTCGCGAAACCCTTGCCGCTCAAGGGTTTCCGGCCGCGAATGAGGTTCTTGGATGCTCCAGTGCCGGTGGCGGTCTCCGGCTCGCCGTCGTGGGTTACGAACGCCACGTCACAGCCGAGGCAGGCCATCGGGTCGGACTGAGCGCTGGCGCGAAGGTCGTGCACGTTGCTGCCGGGCCGATGACCACCGCGCAGGTGGCATCGCTGAGGGCCGCGCGCCCCGACGTCATCCTCCTCGTCGGCGGCACCGATGGCGGAAACGCGGATGTATTGGTGCACAACGGTTCTCGGCTGGCCAAAGCCCGGATGGGCGCTCCTGTCGTGGTCGCCGGCAACGTCGACGCCCGGGCCGAGGTGGCGGCTTCGTTGGGGTCGACCGGCCGGCGATTCGTCCTCACCGACAACGTGCTCCCACAGATCGGCGTGATCAACCCGGACGGGGCTCGGGCGGCCATCCGCCAGGTGTTCCTGCGGCACGTCATCGGGGGCAAGGGACTGTCCAAGGGTCCCGAGTTCGCTGCGATGGTTCGGGCGGCCACCCCTGACGCGATGCTGCGCGGAGTCGAGACGCTCGCCGCCGGGACGGACGGGGATGTCCTGGTCCTGGACATCGGCGGAGCCACCACCGACGTCTACTCGGTGATCAGCCCTCAGGGTGAGGACGCCACGCTGCGCAGGGATGTCGTCGCCCCGCTGTGGCACGCACGAACGGTTGAAGGCGATCTCGGGATGCGCTGGAACGCCATCGGTGTCGCTGAGGCGGCGAAGGTGGAGCATCTGCTGTCCGGCTCCGACCTGGTGCGGCTCCAGACCTGGGCGGCCGGAATGGAGGCCAACCCGGCATACCTGCCGAACGACGAGGGCGAGATCGAGCTCGACCTGACCCTCGCGCGCGTGGCTGCCCTCACCGCAGTGCGGCGGCACGCACGCCCTTCGAGCGTGTGGGACCCGGCCCGTCCACTGGCGAGCGTCACCCAGGTCATCGGTTCCGGTGGTGTGCTGCGGCACAGCTCAAAGGCCCAGCAGGACAACGCGTTGCGAGCCATCACGAACGACTTCAGCGGTGGCTGGAAGGTTCCGGCCGCGGCGCGCACAACGGTTGACTCGTCATACCTGCTGTTTGCGGCCGGCCTGTTGGCGGACGCTGAGGGTTACGGACCCGAGGTGGCTGCCAGGGTGGCCGAACGGGTCCTGGCTTAGGAGGCCCCTGCACCTGTACTGAGCCGGGCGGCGGTACCCTGCGCCAATGGCATCAACGCCGCTGCCCGTGACCCTCGACGACGTGCTCGCTGCGCAAGAGCTGCTCAGGGGGATCGTGCGCCCCACCTCGCTCGAGTCCAGCCGCGTGCTGTCCGAGCGTGTGGGCGTGGACGTCCACTTCAAGTGCGAGAACCTCCAGCGGGCCGGATCCTTCAAGATCCGCGGCGCCTACACGCGCATGTCTCGCCTCAGCGTGGAGGAGAAGGCCCGCGGTGTGGTTGCGGCCAGCGCCGGAAACCACGCTCAAGGCGTAGCGCTCGCGGCCCAGCTGCTCGGCATCAAGTCGACCGTCTTCATGCCGATGGGCGCGCCGATCCCCAAGTTGATGGCCACCCGAGGGTACGGTGCCCACGTCGAACAGCTCGGCACCAGCATTGACGAATGTCTTGTGAGGGCAAGGCAGTTCGAGGCCGAGACCGGTGCTGTTCTGATCCATCCGTTCGACCACGTCGACATCGTCGCCGGGCAGGGGACCTGCGGCCTGGAGATCCTTGAGCAGTGCCCTGACGTCAAGACCATCCTCGTCAGCGTGGGCGGCGGGGGACTGCTCGCCGGCATCGCGACGGTCGTCAAGGCCAAGCGGCCCGATGTGCTCGTCATCGGAGTGCAGGCGGAGAAGGCCGCGGCATACCCGGCATCCTTGGCGGCCGGTAAGCCCGTGGCCCTGGCCACGATGGCCACGATGGCCGACGGCATCGCTGTTGGCTGTCCGGGTGAGGTGCCGTTCGCGATCGTGCGCGAGCTCGTCGACGCGATCGAGACGGTCAGCGAGGAGTCGTTGTCGCGGGCCCTGTTGTTCCTGCTCGAGCGGGCCAAGCTGGTTGTCGAGCCAGCAGGCGCCGCGGCCGTCGCGCGACTGCTCGATGCCGGCAGGGGCGCCTACGAAGGGCCGGTCGTCGCCGTCCTGTCCGGCGGCAACATCGACCCGGTGTTGCTGTTGCGGATCATCCGCCACGGTCTGGCCGCTGCCGGACGCTACCTGCAGTTCCGGGTGCGGGTCCCGGACAGCCCGGGCTCGCTGGCGGGGTTGCTGGCCGATCTGGCCGACGCCGATGCGAACGTCCTGGAGATCGAGCACGTTCGCACCGATGCGAACCTGCCGGTGGACGAGGTCGAGATCGCGGTGCAGCTCGAGACCAAGGGCAGGGCACACTGCGACGACCTGTTGATAACCCTGCGCGACAAGGGGTACTCGATCGTGTTCGGCTGAGTTGCGGCAACAACGTGGTCCGGCGTTGGAACTCCCAGCCTCCTGTCACTCCGGGCGGTGAGGCGATCAGATCACGGTGATCAGCCGGTGTACGGCTTGGCGTTGAGGACCTTGACCTCGATCTCCTTGCCGTTGGGCGCCCGGAAACTGGTCACGTCGCCGGCCTTCTTGTCGAGGATGGCCTTGCCCATCGGTGACTTCTCGCTGTAGACCTCGAGGTCCGAACCGTCGGCGATCTCGCGGCTGCCGAGCAAGAAGGTCAGCTTGTCGCCGAGCATCTTGACGGTGACGACCATCCCGGGCTCGACAATGCCGTCATCCGGGGGGGCGTGTCCCACGATGGCGTTCTCCAGCAGCTGGGTCAGCTGACGGATCCGGGCCTCCATCTTGCCCTGCTCCTCCTTGGCTGCGTGGTAGCCGCCGTTCTCCTTGAGGTCGCCTTCGTCACGAGCCGCCTCGATCTTCTTGGAGATCTCGGTGCGGCCCTCACCCGAGAGCTGGGTCAGCTCGCCCTTGAGCCGGTCATAGGCCTCCTGGGTCAGGTAACTCGCGGCAGGCGTCGCGGTGTCGGTCACGTCTAGCTCCTCGTGTTGCGGGGGCTTGGCAACGGTCCGCCATGAACAGCGGTATGCCGTGAGCCAAGCAAGGGGGCCCGGACCCTCGATCTGATGATCGGCAGGGACCAGACCCACGGTGTGAAGCGTCAATTGTACCAATCTTCTGCCCATACGGGGGCAGACCGGCTCAGCGGACCGAGCAGGAGCTGACCACTCCGGTGACCGCGCGGCTCGTGGTGCGAACCCTGGTCGTGCGTTTGACCGACGACGTGTCCGACCCCGGAATGCCGACCTCGACAAGTCCCACCGTCCCGAACCCCTTGTCCATCGCACGGATCGCGCAGGTGACGTCTCGACCGGCCGGCGGGCTGACGAGGTAGGTCACGTCCACAGCCCTGTCATCGATGACGTGATAGCCCAGGTCGGTCCAGCTCGGCTTGCCGACGGTGCTGGCCAGCCCGAGCCAGACGGCCATGGCGCAGCCGAGCAGAATGCCGATGGTGCCGACGACCCACCATTTGGCAGTGCCCGGGGCGGGGCGGGGGATCGGCACGGGGCAAGACCTTCCGGGGGATCGTCGTCTGCGGGTGACAGGATGAGCGTGGAACCATTGTCCGGCATGTCGTTGAGCGGGAGCGCACGTGGAGCAGAGACTGCGATTCATGGCGGTGCATGCTCACCCCGACGACGAGTCGAGCAAGGGCGCGGCGACCATGGCCAGATATGTGGCGGCCGGCGTTGACGTCCTGGTGGTGTCATGCACCGGTGGCGAGCGCGGCGACGTCCTCAACCCGGGACTCAAGCACGACCCCGAGATCCTGCGCGACCTGCCCGAGGTCCGCCGTCGCGAGATGGCCAAGGCCGTGCAGATCCTCGGTGTCCAGCACACCTGGTTGGGCTTCCTGGACTCGGGTCTTCCCGAAGGCGACCCGTTGCCGCCGCTACCTGAGGGTTGTTTCGCGCTCGAGCCGATCGCCGTGACAACCGAGGCGCTGGTCCGGGTCATCCGGGACTTCAAACCGCACGTCATGACGACCTACGACGAGAACGGCGGCTACCCCCACCCGGACCACGTCATGTGCCACACGGTGTCGATGTCGGCCTTTGGCGCGGCGGGTGACCAGACGGCATACGAGCATGCCGGCCAGGCGTGGCAGCCTCTGAAGATCTACTACAACCAGACGCTGACCAAGGGCCGGATCCTCGCGTACCACGAGGCGATGGAGGCGGCGGGCATCGAGTCCCCCTTCGGCGAATGGGTCTCGCGCTGGGAGGATCGCGGCGAGCGCACCATCACCACCAAGATCGAGTGTGCCGACTACTTCGAGCTACGCGACCAGGCGCTCATGGCTCACGCCACCCAGGTAGACCCCGATGGCTCCTGGTTCAAGATGCCCCTGCAGATGCAGAGGGAGATCTGGCCGACCGAGGATTTCGAGGCGGCGTTGTCCTATGTCCCGGTCGAGCCGCAGGAGTCCGACCTGTTTGCCGGAGTCGGCACACCTGAGCAGGCCAGTGCGCTGGCGACATCGGGCGATCTTCACATCGCGTATGACGGACGCAAGGAGGCCTGATGGATCCCGAGAGCGTTGCCGTCACCGCCGGACTGGGTGGCTTCTTGTCCTTCTTCCTGCTCGCCGTGGCGCTGTACTTCCTGATGCGCAACATGAATGCGCGCATGCGCCGAATGGCCTATCGCGAGGAGCAGGAGGCCAAGGCGGCTGAGGGAACTCAGGGTGATGATGGTTCAGGCCCCCGCCCCCCCGATTCCTCTGGCCCGCAAGGTGGCCCGGCCCTAGGCTGAGCGAACGGTGCGGGGCTGCCGTGCCGACCGACTCGAGCAGACGGAGGTGACCGTCATGGGCGGTCGCGTGGTGCACTTCGAGATCCCCTTCGACGACGGCGACCGGGCCCGGTCGTTCTACCAGACCGCGTTCGGCTGGAGCATCATGACCATGCCCGAGATGGGCGGCTACACGCTGGTCTCCACGGGGCCGACCGGCGAGCAGGGGCCTTCGGAGCCGGGTTACATCGGGGGCGGCATGATGCAGCGCGCCGACGGTTTCAGGGGGCCGGTCATCACGGTGGATGTCGACGACATCGACGCCTCGCTGGCGAAGGTCGAGGAGCTCGGCGGTACGACGGTCCGGCCGCGTCAGGAGGTCGGGCAGATGGGCTTCAGCGCCTACTTCACCGACCCTGAGGGCAACCTGATGGGTCTGTGGCAGAACGCTCCTCAGGCAACGGGTCCGGACGCGTAGACCGCCATCGACACCGCTATGTAGTGGACCACGAAGGCCGCGACGGTGCAGACGTGGAAGATCTCATGGAAGCCGAACCACCGCGGCGAGGGGTTGGGTCGCTTGGTCCCGTAGATCACCGCGCCCAGGGTGTAGAGCAGCCCGCCCACGGCGATCAGGATGACGACGGCAGCCCCGCCTGCTTGATACAGCGGCTTGAGGTAGAACACGGCCACCCAGCCCAGCGCGACGTAGATGGGCGTGTAGAGCCAGCGCGGCGCGCCCACCCAGAAGACGCGGAAGAGTACTCCGCCGACCGCACCTATCCACGCGATGAGCAACAGGCTGCGGGTCTGGGCCGGCGGCAGGAGCAGCAGCGCGAAGGGTGTGTACGTGCCGGCGATGATCAGGAAGATGTTGGAGTGGTCCAGGCGTTTGAGCAGGCTCTGGACCGACGCGGACCAGGTGCCGCGGTGATAGACCGCTGAGGTGCCGAACAACAGGGCAGCCGTGATGGCGAAGATGATGGCGCCGATGCGGGCCTTGCCATTGGGGGCAAGGGCCACCAGGACGATGCCCGCGGCCAGGGCCAGCGGGAAGGTTCCTGCGTGGATCCAGCCGCGCAACAAGGGCTTTACGGCCGCGACAGCCGCAACGGCCGCGTCCAAGGGGCTGCGGTCGGTCTGGGGAGGTGTGGAGCTCATGCGACAACGGTAACCTACGGAACCGTAAGTTACGACCCCGTAACTTGTGATGCCGCTCGCGTTGCGTCGAAGGGAGCCACAGGAGCGCGGGGTACCGTTGGGTCAGGCCAAGAGATCAAGGAGGCCCGCCCGTGGGGCTGCGTGACCTTCTGTACGGCGCGTACGAGCGTCGGCTTGCCGCTGGCCTGCCGCCGCAGAGCCTGCCGCGCCACGTTGGCGTCATGCTCGATGGCAACCGCAGGTGGGCCAAGGCCAACGGCGCAAACACCGCGGAGGGACATCAGGCGGGCGCAGACAACATCTCGCCGTTTCTGGGCTGGTGCGAGGACGTCGGCGTCGAGGTGGTCACCCTCTGGTTGCTTTCGACCGACAACCTCAACCGTCCGGCGAAGGAGCTGGAGCCGCTCCTGTCGATTATCGAGAATGTTGTCGCTGACTTGGCCGCCTCCGGACGCTGGCGACTGAATCCCGTTGGGGCGCTTGACCTTTTGCCGGCGGAGACTGCGCGGCGCCTCAAGGAGGCGGCGGACGCCACGAGTGACGGCCACGCCATGATCGTCAACATCGCAGTCGGCTACGGCGGGCGCCGGGAGATCGCCGATGCCGTCCGCTCGATGTTGCAGGAGCACGCAGCCAAGGGCACCTCGATCGAGGAGCTCGCCGAGCTCTTCGACGTCGAACAGATCGCCGACCATCTCTACACCAAAGGTCAGCCCGACCCCGACCTGGTGATCCGCACCTCGGGCGAGCAGCGGCTCGGCGGCTTCCTGCTCTGGCAGAGCGCCCACAGCGAGTTCTACTTCTGCGAGGCCTACTGGCCGGACTTCCGCCACGTTGACTTCCTTCGCGCCCTGCGTGCGTATGCCGAGCGCGAAAGGCGTTACGGCTCATAGCTGCTACGCGGGCGGGGACGACGCGTAAACGACACTGAAGATAACCGCAGCTGAACATCTTGCGTGTCGCCACGGATGTGCGCCATGCCAGCCCCCGGCAGGCCTAGCGTCAGCAGTGACGCAAGGCACCCGTCCTGCGTTCGGGAGGCCCGCCACATGGAGCGATCTCAGCTCCGGACGGAGGGCCGGTATCGGCCCTACCGTCAGCTGGCGGCCCGGTCCCGGCACCTCGTCCGCGAGTAGAGGCATAGCCGTCAATGCTGTGCCGAGGGAGTGAAAATGGCCACGGTTCGTCGTTCTTCGACCGGCTCAACCGCCAGCACCAGGGGTCACCGGGCGACCACGCACACGGCATCTCCCACGCCAGCAGGGGGTGGACCCAAGACGTTCGTCCTCGACACCTCCGTACTGCTTTCCGATCCGCGCGCCATGCTGCGCTTCCACGAGCACGAGGTGGTGCTCCCGATCGTCGTGGTGACCGAGCTCGAGGCCAAGCGGCACCACCCGGAGCTCGGCTACTTCGCCCGGCAGGCGCTGGGGCTGCTCGATGAGCTGCGCATCCAGCAGGGGCGCCTGGACGCTCCCGTCCCCGTCGGGGAGGACGGGGGGAGCCTGCGCATCGAGCTCAACCACACCGACCTAGAGTCGCTTCCTGCGGGCTTTCGACTCGGCGACAACGACACCCGCATCCTGGCCGTCGCCAAGAACCTGAGCAACGAGGGTCGCGTCGTCACCCTGGTCAGCAAGGACCTGCCGATGCGCGTCAAGGCGTCGGCGTGCGGGCTGGAGGCGGCCGAGTATCGCGCCGAGTTCGCCGTCGACAGCGGCTGGACCGGTATGGCCGAGCTCAACGTCTCGGTCGAGGAGATGGACTCGCTGTACGAGACCGGTCGCCTCGAGAGCGCCGCGGCGCGCGAACTGCCTTGCCACACAGGGCTGGTGCTGATGTCGCCCCGCGGTGGGGGCCTTGGGCGGGTGGGCCCGGACAAGGCGATCCGGCTGGTGCGTGGTGACCGTGACGCGTTCGGTCTGCACGGACGCAGCGCCGAGCAGCGTATCGCCCTGGACCTGCTGATGGACCCCGACGTCGGCATCCTCAGCCTCGGCGGGCGGGCCGGCACCGGTAAGAGCGCTCTGGCCATGTGTGCGGGGCTCGAGGCGGTCATGGAGCGGCGGCAGCACCGCAGGGTGATCATCTTCAGGCCCCTGTATGCCGTGGGCGGCCAGGAGCTGGGCTATCTGCCGGGCAGTGAGTCCGAGAAGATGGGTCCCTGGGCTCAGGCGGTCTTCGACACCCTGGGCGCGCTGGTCTCGACAGAGGTGGTCGAGGAGATCATGGACCGGGGGATGCTCGAGGTCATGCCCTTGACCCACATCCGGGGCCGGTCCCTGCATGACGCCTTCGTCATCGTCGACGAGGCCCAGTCACTCGAGCGCAACGTGCTGCTGACCGTGCTCTCGCGGATCGGCCAGAACTCCAAGGTGGTCCTGACCCACGACGTCGCGCAGCGCGACAACCTGCGAGTCGGTCGCCATGACGGTGTCGCTGCCGTCATCGAGGCGCTCAAGGGCCACCCGCTCTTCGCCCACGTCACGTTGACGCGCAGTGAGCGCAGCCCCATCGCGGCGCTGGTGACCGACCTGCTGGAGGGCCTGGAGGTCTGAGGGCGGCTGAACCGGAGGGACAGCACGGCGGAGGGGCGCACTGGCGCCGGACCGCCAAAAGTGACCAATACCTCACCCATTCCTGCTGTGCGGCCGAGGGTGACGCCGTGTGACTGATGTGTCTGATGGTGCTGGAGGGATTGGGCGGACGAGCCGATGATTTGGAATCCTGGGACATGTTTGGGACGGTGGAGACGTTAAGTCTCGTTTTCATAACATTGGTGTGGTTGGTGTGGCAAATGACTTGGCTGGGCGGCGGTCTTCCGCGCCGCTCTCGCTGAGTCTTCCTGCGTCCACGGGCCACCACATCCGATGGTCCGCTTCTTTGTGGAGGATGGATGACCACGCCTTACCAAGGCCGACACCAGGGCCGGCACCGGGCCAGTTCACCCGGCCGTGACCGTACTCGGGGTACGGCCCTCGAGGGGCCCTTTGTCTTCTCTCGCGCCCTTCGCCGTCCGCTGGCTTCGGCCGCGGCGGTCATTGCTGTTGCCGGCGCCACCGCTGCCGGTTATGCGTCCGCGGCCAAGCCGCACACACTGGCCGCCTCGTTCACGGCCAGCCCTGCGGCAGTGGCTCAGGCCATGGAGCTCTCGGACAACCAGATCGACACCAACGCTGCACTTGCCCATGCCCGCCGCGCAGGCGTGCAGCGTGCGTCTGCCCTGACCCAGCAGCAGAAGGTCGCCGCGGATGCCACGGCAGCGGCGCTCTCGCTGGCTCGCCAGGTTGCAGCTGAGCGCGCCTCTCGCGAGCAGGCACGCCAAGGCATCCTTGACCGGGCACAGTCCAACCCCCGGGCGGTCGGTCGCCTACTGGTCTTCGACCAAGGCTGGTCAGCGGAACAGTTCGTTTGTCTGGACAGCCTGTGGACCAAGGAGAGTGGCTGGCGCTGGAACGCCGCCAACAGCAGCTCCGGCGCCTACGGCATCCCCCAGTCCCTGCCCGGCTCCAAGATGGGTTCGGTCGCCGGCGACTGGAGCACCAACCCGGTCACCCAGATCACGTGGGGCCTTAAGTACATCGCCAACAGGTACGGCACACCGTGTTCCGCGTGGGCCCAGTCCCGCGCCGCGAACTGGTACTGAGGCTCACCGAGCGGCTTCGGGGCGGGTCATCGAGAGCACATCAAGCGCTTCGTCGAGCTGAGCCTCGGTAAGGTCGCCCGCATCGATGTGGCCACGGGCGATGACGATGTCCCGGATGGACCGGCGTTCGAGCAGAGACTGCTTGACGACTGCGGCTGCGCCTTCGTAGCCCAGGTAACGGTTGAGGGGTGTGACGATCGCCGGCGAGCTCTGAGCCAGGTCCAGGCATCGCTGCTCGTCTGCGGTGATGCCGTCAACGCATCGGTCGGCCAGAAGTCGGGAAGCGTTGGCCAGGAACATCAACGACTCCAACAGGTTTCGCCCGATCACAGGGAGCATGACGTTCAGCTCGAAGTTACCGGCAGCACCTGCCGTGGTGATGGTCGCGTCGTTGCCGATGACCTGTGCGCACACCATGAGAACCGCTTCGGGTATCACGGGGTTGACCTTGCCGGGCATGATGCTGGACCCCGGCTGCAGGTCGGGCAGGTGGATCTCGCCCAGCCCGGCCCGCGGACCAGAACCCATCCAGCGCAGGTCGTTGCAGATCTTGGTCAGGCTGACCGCGAGGACCTTGGCGGCCCCGCTGAGGGCGACCAGAGCATCCTGCGCGGACTGGGCCTCGAAGTGGTCGCCCGCCTCCCGGAAGGTGCTGCCGGTCGCCGCTTCGAGCCTGGCGATCACGGCCGATGCAAACCCCGGTGCAGCATTCAGACCGGTGCCGGCCGCGGTCCCCCCCAGCGGCAGCTCGGCAGCGCCGTCGGCGGCCAGGAGGAGCCGCTCGCTGGCCAGCTCGATCTGACGCCGATAGCCGCCGAACTCCTGGCCGAGAGTGACGGGCACGGCATCCATCAGGTGCGTTCGCCCGGCCTTGACGACATCGGCGAAGGCGCTCTGGCGACCATGCAGAGCATGCGACAGGTGGTGCAACGCCGGCACGAGCACGTCCCGAGTCGTGAGCACTGCGGCAACCCGGATGGCGGTGGGGAAGGTGTCGTTGCTGGACTGCCCGGCGTTGACGTGGTCGTTCGGGTGGATGCCCAAGCCCGTTGCAGTGTGGGCGATTCGCGCCACAACCTCGTTCACGTTCATGTTCGTGGAGGTGCCAGAGCCAGTCTGGAAGACGTCGATGGGGAACTGGTCGTCATATAGGCCGAGCGCGACATCATCGGCTGCTGCGGCGATGGCCCGAGCGATCGCCGGATCCAGATCCGACAGCTCGGCGTTGACCTGGGCGGCAGCGGACTTGATCTGGGCCAGGGCATGGATGATCGGCAACGGCATGGTCAGCCCGGAGATGGGGAAGTTCTGCACCGCCCGAGCCGTCTGGGCGCCCCACAAGGCGTCGGCCGGCACCTCGATATCGCCCATCGAGTCGTGTTCGATCCGGCCGGGGCTATGGGGATCACTCATGGCACCATCATGGCTCAGAGCTTGCGCAGCCGAACCCTGCGGACGCTGTGGTCCTCTCCCTTGGACAGCACGAGGTTGGCCCGGCCCCGGGTGGTCACCACGTTGTCGATCAGGTTCGGCCCGTTGATCGAGCCCCAGATGCCCTGGGCGGTCTCGCGGGCCTGTTCGTCGGTCAGCGCCGCGTAGCGGTGGAAGTAGGAGTTCGGGTCCGCGAAGGCGGTCTCGCGCAGGCGAAGGAACCGCTCGACATACCAGCCCTTGATGTCATCCGTCCTGGCGTCCACATAGACGGAGAAGTCGAAGAAGTCGCTGACCGCCAGACCGGTGCGTCCGTCGGCGAGCACCCTGGGGGCCTGCAGGACGTTGAGTCCCTCGACGATGAGCACGTCCGGGCGGCGAACGACGATCCGCTCGCCGGGGACGATGTCGTAGGTCAGGTGGGAGTACACGGGCGCGCTCACCTCGTCCTTGCCGGACTTGACCGCGGCGACGAACCGGAGCAGGCCCCGACGATCGTACGACTCGGGAAAACCCTTGCGCTCCAACACCCCCCGGCGTTCGAGCTCCGAATTCGGGTAGAGGAAGCCATCGGTCGTCAAGAGCTCGACCCGAGGCGTCCCGGGCCACCGCGCAAGCAGCTCACGAAGGATACGGGCGGTGGTCGACTTGCCTACGGCCACGGACCCCGCCACTCCGATGACGAACGGGGTGCGCTCAGGGCGCTCGCCCAGGAAGTCCGTCGTGATGCGGTGCAGGCCTGCTGTCGCGCCGACATAGAAGTTGAGCAGGCGCGACAGGGGCAGGTAGACCTGCTCGACCTCGGTGAGGTCCAGGCGTTCGCCCACGCCTCGCAGCCGGGTCACGTCCGCCTGCGTGAGGCTCATGGGGTGATGGTCGCGCAGCCGAGCCCACGCCGCACGGTCGAGCTCGACGTACGGCGACGGCAGGGCATGGCCATTGGGCGGTCGCACGCGGCCCATTGTTGCGGACGCTCGGGCGGCGCGTGGACCGGGACGCCTCCCGTTAGGCTGGCCGGTATGTGCGGGATCGTGGGATACGTAGGGTCCAATGTGGACGGCAGGGCCCTCGAGGTCGTCATGGAGGGCCTGGCGAGGCTTGAGTACCGCGGCTACGACTCGGCTGGCGTCGCCCTGGTCACCGGTGACCACGTCGTGACCGCCAAGCGCGCCGGCAAGCTGGCCAACCTGAAGCGCGCACTGGCCCAGGAGCCGCTACCGGAGTCGAGCACCGGCATCGGGCACACGCGTTGGGCCACCCACGGCGGCCCGACCGATGTGAACGCGCACCCCCACCGAGGCGGCAAGGACGGCAAGCTGGCACTGATCCACAACGGCATCATCGAGAACTTCCACACGCTGAAGTCGGGGCTGATCGGTGAGGGCGTTCAGTTCCTCAGCGAGACCGACACCGAGGTCGTCGCGCAGCTCGTGGCGCGTTCCTATGACAGCACCGGTGACCTGACAGAGGCCATGCGTCAGGTCGTCGGTGGTCTCGAGGGCGCGTTCACGCTGTTGGCAGTTCATGCGGACCAGCCCGGGGTCGTCGTCGGCGCCCGTCGCAACAGCCCGCTGGTCGTGGGTCTGGGCGACGGCGAGAGCTTCCTGGGCTCCGATGTCGCCGCCTTCATCAGCTACACCCGCGAGGCGCTCGAGCTCGGCCAGGATCAGATCGTCACCATCACGACCGAGGGTGCCAACGTCATCAACTTCGACGGGACACCGGCGCAGGGCAAGCACTACCACGTCGACTGGGATGCTGCTGCCGCTGAGAAGGGCGGGTTCCCGAACTTCATGGCCAAGGAGATCAACGACCAGCCGCATGCCGTGGCTGACACGCTGCTGGGTCGCACGGACGGGGCCGGTCGTCTGGTGCTGGACGAGCTGCGCATGGACGAGGCCGAGCTGCGCGCCGTCGACAAGATCGTGTTCATCGCCTGTGGCACCGCGGCCTATGCCGGCATGGTCGCCAAGTACGCCATCGAGCACTGGACCCGTATCCCGTGCCAGGTCGAGCTGGCCCACGAGTTCCGCTACCGCGACCCGGTGGTCGACGAACGCACCCTCGTCGTCGCGATCTCGCAGTCCGGAGAGACGATGGACACCCTGATGGCGGTCAAGCACGCACGTCACCTGGGCGCCCGCGTCATCGCCATCTGCAACACCCACGGCTCGACGATCCCGCGCGAGTCGGATGCGGTGCTCTACACCCATGCGGGCCCGGAGATTGCGGTCGCCTCGACCAAGGCATTCCTCGCCCAGATCACCGCCTGCTACATCCTCGGGCTCTATCTGGCCCAGCTGCGCGGCGGGACCTACGCCGACGAGGCGCAGGCCGTGATGAAGGACCTGAACGACATGCCGGCCAAGATCCAGACCGTGCTGGACGGGCTGGACCGGGTCCGAGAGATCGCCCGCTTCATGGCGGACACCCGGTCGGTGCTGTTCCTGGGCCGTCACGTGGGCTATCCCGTGGCTCTCGAAGGGGCGCTCAAGCTCAAGGAGCTGGCATACATCCACGCGGAGGGCTTCGCGGCGGGTGAGCTCAAACACGGGCCCATCGCCCTGATCGAACCCGGGCAGCCCGTGTTCGTCATCGTGCCCTCGCCCAGCAGCGAGCACGGCCTGCACGGCAAGGTCGTCTCCAACATCCAGGAGATCCGCGCCCGCGGAGCTCGCACCATCGTCATCGCGGAGGAGGGCGATGAGGACGTGGTCCCGTTCGCCGATGTGATCTTCCGTGTCCCGGCCACGCCGCCCCTGCTGGCGCCCCTGGTGACGACCGTCCCCTTGCAGGTGTTCGCCTGTGAGCTGGCCTCGGCCAAGGGTCTGGACGTCGACCAGCCGCGCAACCTGGCCAAGTCCGTTACGGTCGAATGACCAAGGCAATGCAATGACTGGGGCGTTGTCATGATCATCGGGGTCGGGATCGACGTCGTCGATGTCGCGCGCTTCGGCCAGACCCTTGAACGCACGCCGCGCCTGCTCGCGCGGCTGTTCACCGAGTCCGAGCGCTCGCTGGGGCTCAACTCCCTGGCGGCCAGGTTCGCGGCCAAGGAGGCGCTGGCCAAGGCGCTGGGTGCACCCGTTGGCCTGTGCTGGACCGACGTGAGTGTCCTGAGTGGCAACGACGGGCAGCCAAACCTGAGGATCGGGGGCACCGTCCAGGCGCGCGCCATCTCACTGGGCGTGCACGATCTGCACGTCTCCCTCTCCCACGATGCCGGCATCGCCTCGGCCGTCGTGATCGCCGAGGGCTGAGGCCAGGATGATCCGCGCGTACTCCGTGTCCTGTGTGCGCCAGGCCGAGGCCACGGCGATGGCCGGGCTCGAAGAGGGCGAGCTGATGTCCCGCGCGGCCTCGGGCCTCGCTGAGGTCGCGTCCGCGAGACTGGGTGCCCCGGGTGGCAGACGGGTCGTCGCGATGGTCGGCGCCGGCAACAACGGGGGAGATGCGCTGTATGCCGCGGCCCTGCTCGCGCAGGACGGCGCGGACGTTGTGGTGCTCAAGGTCGCGGAGTCGGCACATGAAGGTGGTCTTCGCGCAGCCCGCGACGCCGGCGCTTCGGTGCTCAATGCCGTTGGTGTTCATGCGGATCCGCAGTCTGTGGTCTTGTCGGCGTTGGGCGAGGCCGAGCTGGTCATCGATGGGATCGTCGGCATCGGAGGACGATCTGGCCTGTCGCCGCAGATCGATGACCTGCTGCGCGAGGTGAGTGACACGGCATACGTCGTGGCCGTCGACCTGCCAAGCGGGGCAGATCCGGACGGCGAGGTGGCAACGCGGTCCTGCGTGTTCGCGGACGAGACGGTGACCTTTATCGTGCCCAAGCCGGTGCATCTGCTGCCTGCCACCGAGCCCGCCGTCGGGCGGCTCACGGTAGTGGACATCGGCGTCGAGATGAGCGGGGTGCCGGTGGTCGAGCGGGTCACCCCCGACGACCTCTCTTGGCTCTGGCCGCGTCCTGGGCCGGCGGACGACAAGTACTCCCGTGGTGTTCTCGGCATCGTTGCCGGCGGCGAGAACTACACGGGGGCAGCGCTGTTGGCGGTGATGACGGCCGTCTCCTCGGGGGCGGGGATGGTGCGTTACGTCGGTCCACCGACGCCGACCCTGCTCGTTCGCTCGCAGGTGCCCGAAGCCGTCATCGGCGAGGGCCAGGTGCAGGCCTGGCTCGTCGGACCCGGCGTCGACGCCGGCGACGAGTCGACGGAGGGCCGAGCCCAGCGTGTCGCGGCGCAGTCGGCCCTGGACTCCGGTTTGCCTTGTGTCGTGGACGCGGGTGGCCTCGAGCTGATCGTCGAACCGCGTTCCACCCCAACCCTGCTCACACCCCACGCGGGCGAGCTGGCCCGTCTGTTGAGCCGCCTTGACGGCCCTGTGGACCGCGCGACGGTGGCTGCTGCGTCGTTGGCTCACGCCCGGCGCCTGGCCGACCTGACGAACAGCACGGTACTGCTCAAGGGGGCGACGACGCTGGTGGTGTCTCCCAGTTCGTCGGGTCTGCCCGTGCGCGCGCAGGCCGACGCGCCGTCGTGGCTGGCAACGGCCGGGTCGGGAGACGTGCTTGCCGGGCTGGCGGGGACGTTGCTCGCATCTGGACTGTCCCCACTGGACTCGGGCAGCGTCGCCGCACTGGTTCACGGGCTGGCTGCGGACGCCGCGAACCCCGGTGGGCCCGTTCGCGCCCTGGGTGTGGCACATGCCATACCCGGGGTGGTTGCCGCGTTGCTGGCTCGCTGGGCCACTCGATCCTGAGAGACTCTTGTGATGACTGATGAGGTTCATGAGTCCGCTTGCGGTTCTGCCGGTGATGGCGGTGCTGACCATGCCGCTGGCGGTGAGCCCGCGCGGGCAACCGTGGATCTGGACGCGATCCGCCACAATGTCGAGGTTCTGCGGCAACATGCCGGATCGGCTGCTGTCATGGCTGTCGTCAAGGCCGACGGCTACGGGCACGGGCTGCTGCCCAGTGCCCGTGCTGCCATGAGTGGCGGCGCGTCGTGGCTCGGGGTCGCCCAGCTTAGTGAGGCGATAGCGTTGCGGGACAACGGAATCCACGTGCCCGTCCTGTCCTGGCTGCACGTTCCCGGTTCCGACTTCACGGCCGCTGTCGCTGCCGACATCGATCTGTCCGTGTCCGCGTTGTGGTCTCTGGCCGAGATCGCTGGCGCGGCTCGAACCCTGGGGCGCACGGCCCGCATCCACCTCAAGGTCGACACCGGACTCGGCCGCAATGGCGCCTTCGGAGAGGACTGGCCGATCCTTCTGCACGCTGCCCGCGGCATCGAGAACGAGGGTGCTGTCCGGATCGTCGGTGTCTGGTCGCACTTCGTCTACGCGGACGAGCCGACGCACCCGACGGTGCGCTTGCAGCAGGAGCGATTCGCTCAGGCCGTGGACGAAGCCGAGCGCGCGGGGTGCGACCTCGAGGTGCGGCACATCGCGAACTCCGCTGCCACGCTGACCAATCCCGGCGCAGCCTTCGACCTGGTCCGCCCGGGTCTGGCCGTCTACGGCCTGTCACCGGTTCCGTCGCTGGGCGACCCGAGGTTCTTCGGGCTGACGCCGGCAATGACGTTGAGCGCCGATCTGGCTGTCACCAAACGGATTCCGGCCGGCCAGGGCCTCAGCTACGGACATCAGTACGTTACTTCGCAGGACACGGTTGTCGGCCTGGTGCCGATGGGCTACGCCGACGGCATCCCGCGTAACGCCACGAACGTCGGGCCACTGAGCCTTGGAGGCAGACGGCACACGGTCTCAGGTCGGGTCTGCATGGACCAGTTCATCGTCGACCTGGGTCCCCAGAGCCGGGCGCGGGCGGGGGACCGGGTGACCCTGTTCGGATCCGGCGAGTCGGGTGAACCGACGGCGCAGGACTGGGCGCAGGCGACCGAGACGATCTCATACGAGATCGTCACCCGCATCGGGGCGCGGGTACCCCGCATCTACATCGGAGGTCAGTAGTGAGTCGCCAGCGTCGAAGCGGTCTCACGGGCCTCGGCGTCGGACTGACTGCTGCCGCAATCGCCGCTGCGGCGGGTGTTGCCGCCGATCGTCTGAACCGCGCACGCCAGACCGCCAAGGCGTTGGACTCCACTGATGCCTACGAAGAAGAGGCCACCACCGAGGTCATCGTCATGGCCTCCGACGGCGTGCCGCTGCATGTTGAGATCGACGAACCTGAAGGCCGACCCACGGGGCTGCCCAAGGGCGCAGCTGTCCCTACGGTGGTGTTCTGCCACGGCTACACCCTGAGTCTGCGCAGCTGGGTCTTCCAGCGGCGAGCCCTCAAGGCGGTCGGCTATCGAGTGGTGCTCTGGGACCAGCGCGGCCATGGTCGGTCGGGGGCCGGGTCCAAGGAGTCTTACGACGTCGATCAGCTCGGCCTCGACCTTGGTGCCGTCATCCGTGAGGTCGTCCCCAAGGGCCCGCTGGTCCTGGTCGGCCACTCAATGGGCGGAATGACGTTGATGGCCCTGGCAGTTCACGAGCCCGAGCTCATCAAGGGTCGTGTTCTGGGGGTGGCATTCGTTTCCACCAGCCCGGGAGGCCTCTCGGCGGTCTCGTGGGGCCTTGGCAGCTTGCTGGGCAAGGCGGTGCACCGGCTTGGACCGGTCGCAGTCGGGCAGCTGGCCGGACGGCAAGGCCTGGTCAACTCGGTGCTCAGGGCGGGCCGCGACGTCGAGGAGTTCTTCGTCGACCGCTACTCCTTTGCCTCACCGGTGCCGCTGAGTATCGTGCGGCTGACGGCCGACATGATCTTCGGAACCCGCATCGAGGTCATCTCGGACTTCATGGAGACTTTCGACCGGCATGACAAGCGCGAGGCGCTCGAGCAGTTCATCGGCGTCGAGACATTGGTGCTCAACGGAGTTCAGGATCTGCTCACGCCGCCGCAGCACAGCGAGGAGATCGTCAGGCTGATCCCGGGCGCCGAGCACGTCCTGGTCAACGACGCTGGCCACATCATCATGCTGGAGCACGGTGACGTGGTCAGCGAGCAGCTGCTCTCCCTCATCGAGCGGGCCGAGCGCGCCGCGGCAGCTCACATCGACCAGCGCGACAAACCGCGCGTTCGCCGACTGATCACCGACCTGACCAAGAGACGTCGGGTGGAGAAGGCTATTCAAGAACGTCGCCATAGTGTCCCCTGAGAGCGCTCCCGATGACTGCTGAGACGGTCGGCTCCGCCAGCCCCGCTCGTCAGGCGCTGCTGCGCACCGTCGAGGACACCCGTGCATGGGGCGCCAGGCTCGGAGCTCTGCTCAAAGCGGGGGACCTGGTCGTCCTGACCGGCGACCTGGGCGCGGGCAAGACCACATTGGCGCAGGGCATCGCGGACGGTCTCGGCGTGCGTGGCCCGATCACCTCACCGACGTTCGTCATCGCCCGCGAGCACCCTTCCCTGGTTGGCGGCCCCGGCCTGGTCCACGTCGACGCCTATCGGTTGGCTGGGTCAGCCGAGCTCGCCGACCTGGATCTCGAGGCCTCCCTCGAGGAGGCCGTCACGGTGGTCGAATGGGGTCATGGTGTGGCCGAGCAGCTCAGCGACGGTTATCTCGAAGTGACCTTGCGCGGACACGAGATCCGCACCGTGGAGGTCGTCGGCCACGGCGGGCGGTGGACTGGCACGTCAGCCTGCGCGGCGCTGGATGACCTCGTCTCGTTAGCCTGAACCCGTGCTGCTGCTCGCAATCGACACCGCTACCTCCGCCATCACCGTCGCCCTGTACGACGGTGAGAGGGTGCTGGCCGAGTCCACCACGCTCGACCCTAGGCGCCACGGGGAACATGTCGCTCCCGCGATGGGCGAGGTTCTGGCCCGGGCCGGTCGCACTGCGGCGGATGTCAGCGCAGTGGTGTGCGGCACCGGCCCTGGGCCGTTCACCGGGCTGCGCGTGGGGCTGGTGACGGCGCGCACGTTCGCGTTCGCCCGCGGCGTACCGGTGTTCGGGGTGTGCAGTCTGGACGCGCTGGCTCATCAGGCGTGGCTGGAGGATGCGGCTAGCATGGGCCAATCCTGTGTCGTGGCAACCG
>Ga0209745_1000683_pt1 | contig 20622 bp, 17 predicted proteins | sample BarGraNGADG00312_FD_184495 | JGI IMG/M metagenome (GOLD analysis project Ga0209745, IMG submission 184495) | Arctic peat soil microbial communities from Barrow, Alaska - Barrow Graham LP Ref core NGADG0004-312 (SPAdes) (version 2) | ecosystem: Environmental > Terrestrial > Soil > Wetlands > Peat...
ATCCGCGGCCAGACCCTCGCCGGAGCAGTCGCGGCATTCCTCGCCGCGCTCGTGGCGGCAAAGTTCCTCGAACGCTGGTTCCGCACCCGAACCCTGACGCCGTTCGCCGTCTACTGCCTGATCGCCGGTGCCGCCTCCATCATTCGCTTCGCCTGACTACGGAGCGCGGAAGTAGAAAACCGAGTCCGCGCGAACGAGGACGTCCCGCCCGGCCAGGTGGGTGCGACCGGTCGTGGCCAGAGCGTCGCGGACCAGGCGCCTCACCCCGCGCGAGGACCCGCAGTTGCCCTAGCGCAGCCGTTAGGCGACCACGACCGGGGCGACGGTGTCGGTGGACACGGTGGCCAGGATCGCGTTGAGGCCGCGGACCCCGGAGTACCCGAACGCGGTGCCCTGTTTCTGGTAGCCGTGGACCTCCGCGATCGTGTCGTCCAGGTCGACCATCACCGTGGCGGTCGCGTCAGCCGCGCCCAGCAGGGCCGTGTCGGCGGCCATCCCCGCGAACGACACAAGATTCGGATCGTCGAAGACCGCCGAAGCCACCGGCGGGGTGCAGAAGAGCTACATCTACGAGATGCCCTTCTGACCGGCGAATTGGAACCCCAGACAAGTCCCATTGCCCCAGGTCGGAAGGATATTCTCACGCCCGCACGCCCGTCATCGAAGCACCCCCATCGGTGAATTCTCAGGCTAAGCAGTGTTTCACGCAGTGCCGAACCGGCTCACGTCCACCGCGCCCGCGAGTGCCGCTTTCGGTGCGGCGCGGTTCCTAGGGTTTCACCTGACGTTTGGCTGCCGGCTGCCCGCGAGTCCTCGGTTCGCCGCCTTTGCCAGCTAGACAACTGTGTATGAACTTCTCAACCGCACTGCGCAAGCGAACCGTTGCGTTTGGGGCAGCTGCCCTCATGGCCGCGGCGGCAGCGGTCGTCTCCGCTGCTCTCGCCCAGGCTGACCCGGGTGGTGCCAACCCGACCGGGATCAAGCACGTGTGGCTGATCATCTTGGAGAACAAGTCCTACGACGCGACGTTCACCGGGCTCAACGACAACACCTACCTGTGGAAGACGTTGCCGCAACAGGGCGTCCTGCTCAAGAACTACTTTGGTACTGGACATTTCAGTCTCGACAACTACACGTCCATGGTGAGCGGACAGGGACCGAACCCTGACGGCCAGAACGACTGTCCTCAGTACAAGGACGCGGTCGGCGCCGTGATCACCAACCCCGCTGACCCGAACACTGGGCAGTGGGCGTCGGCGGCCGGCCCGAACGGTCCGGCCGGCTCCAACGGGTGCGTGTATCCCGCAACCGTGTCGACGTTGTTCAACCAGCTCGACGCGGCCCACGTCAGCTGGAAGGGCTACCTGCAAGACCTGCAGAACACCGCCGGCCGCGAGGACTACACCTGCGGTGCGCCAGGCAATCCAGCAGGAGCGGGTGTCCCCGACCCGGGCGGCGCCACAGCCACTGACCAGTACGTGCCAAAGCACTCCCCGTTCCCGTGGTTCCACTCCCTGCTCGACGGAACCGACTGCGCCACCAAGACCGTCAATCTCGATGACACCTCCAAGGGCCTGTTCCACGACCTGCAGAGCGAGTCGACGACGCCCGGGTTCAGCTGGATCACGCCGAACAACTGCAGCGACGCCCACGACGCCGTGTGCCACGGCAACAACCTGTCCGGCGGCTTCAACACCGACGGGACACCCAAGGCGCCGATCAACTACACCGGCGGCCTCTACGCCGCTGACCTGTGGCTCGAGCACTACATCCCGATGATCGAGAAGTCCAAGGCGTTCAAGGAAGGTGGCCTTGTCGACGTCACCTTCGACGAAGGCTTCCCCCCCTTCACTTTCACCGGCAACAGCTTCCGGAACTCCCAGACCGTCGCCGCGAACGCGGCGGCGTCGATCGCAGCGGACTCGGCCGGAGAGAACATCTTCGGTCGCAACGTCAACACCGAGCCGACGGGGCCGAACACCCCGCTGAAGACTGATGCCACCGGCAACCAGCTCTACCCCGGACCCGGCTACAACGCCTTCGTGGACCGTCCGAGCGACCTTCCGGGCCTCATCCTCGGTGGAGGGGGCAAGGTCCCGGGTCCGCGCACGGATGCAACGGCTACCGGCGACCAGGACTCCAACACGATCATCGACAACTCGATCGTGATCACTGACCAAGGCCGCGGCGTGACCGGGACGAACGTTCCCACCAGCTGCACCGTCGGCCAGGTCCAGGACGCCGGCCCCCAGTTCCCGTCGGTGCCCACCCAGTCCGGCGGCCGGGCAGTCAACGGGTCGTTCTCGCTCGCCTGCAACGGCGTGCCCACCGCACCAAGCGGACCGGTCAGCGGGATCACGCTCGCGGCGCGCACTCCGGCGACTGACCCGCTGTTCGACGCCACTCACGCCACGACCGGAGGCGGCGACACCGGGAGCGTGCTGATCAGTCCCTTCATCAAACCCGGCACGACCAGCACCACGTACTACGACCACTACAGCTGGCTGCGCACCATGGAAGACGTGTTCCAGGTCAAGTCGGCAGCTCCCGGCCTCGACGGCCTAGGGCACATCGGGTTTGCCGCCCAACGCGGGCTCGCGCCCTTCGGGCCCGACGTCTTCAACAATCCCAGAGGCGAGCACCGTTGATCGCGATCACCGCTGATCCGATGACGACCGCATCCCACCTCTACCAAGGCGACCTCCCGGGTCCCGGCCTTCGGAGAGCTCGCATCTTGGGGACTGCCCTCATCTCTTGCGCGGTCGCGGTTGGCGTGACGGCGTGCGGGACCACCACCGCGGATTACGGTGGCCTCCCGTCGTGGCTGCCCACATCGACGATGCCGGTCCACCACGTCGTCAAAGCCAGCGCCGACCAGCCGCAGCTCGGCGTCGAGGGCGACACGATGTCGGTCATCCTGGCCGCCGGGCAGGTCAACGTGACGGTCGTCGGGCCAGACGGCACCACGCAGGGACGGTACCCGGTACCCGCGACCACGCCCTGCGCCTTCGTGGTGACCTTCGACGACGCAGCGGGAAGCGTTCCGATCAACCCGGCCGATTTCACCATCGTGGACGAGATGGGCAACGTCCATCACCCCCAGCTCAGCATCGACGGCACGTCCCCACCGACCCACGTACCGGCCGGCCAGCCGGTCAACCTACGTATCGACGAGGTCCTTCCCACCGGTGGAGGACAACTCCGCTGGTCTGCGGGCGGGCCTGCCGCGATAGCGTCGTGGGACTTCTCGGTCGAGATCGACTGACGACGAGTCCGTTCACGTCACTAGCTCAAGCAAACGCGACCCTGACGCACGCGTTGTTCTGGCTCTGTCGCACCCAGAAGACCTCGAGCGACAGGTCGACGGGATACCCCGAGCGGTGGGCACAGGGCATCGAACTCTCCGGAGAACTGCTTGTCGCTCGACGGCTACGTAGCGGACGAGGACGGCAGCTTCGACTGGGCTGCGCCAGACGAGGAGGTTGGTCGACGAGTGCCACATCTTCGTCGTATCCATCGTGGTGGGAGGCGGCAGACTTTGCCTCCCCAACGATGTCCGCCGGAAGCTCGAACTGAACCGGCTACAGCGGGACAGCGGGACGCTACCGCAGCGTCACGCGAAGCGGCCCGCGCTCTGGTCACCGCCGGTATCTCGGGTGCAGACGCCGCGACCGTGCTTGGGGTGTCCCCACAACGGGTGTCCCAGCTGCTCGCGCTGGTCAAGCCCGCACGAGTGCGGGTGACAGGTCCCGACCGGTGCGTGGCCGATGGGCGGAAAGACGGTTCTCGCCCGGGGCGCACTGTGCACGATCACAGCGATCCGATACTTCTTCTGTCCAGGTAGTTGCGGACTGGTCTCGGCGCTGCGAGACTCAGAGCGAAGAAGCCTGGGAACGTGCACAGTTCCGGGCTACGGATCGACCTGGATCTGGACGGGTGGAGCAACGGTGGCAACGGTCGCAACCGAGTATGAGGAGTTGTTGATCTCGCTACGCGAACAGGAAAGTCGTGTGCAGTTCGACGGCTTCGACAACGTCACGGCCTACCGGCTCGGCCTGCAGATGGCAGCGAGCGCGACTGAGCGATCCTTACCCATCGCGTTCGCGATCCGACGGGGTACGCAGCTCTTGTTCCAGGTCGCGATGCCCGGCACCTCGGCCGAGAACGACGTCTGGTTGGACCGCAAGCGACGCGTGACCGAGCTGTCCGGTCGGAGCTCCTATCTCGTGAAGATCCAAGCCAACAGCACTGGCGGGACGTTCGAGGAGTACTCACGCATGGACCCCGGTCTCTACGGGGCCGACGGTGGCTGTTTCCCGGTGATCGTCCGGGGCACGGGCCCGGTCGGAACCGTCACGGCCTCAGGCCTGACCGGCGCCGAGGATCATGCCTTTGTCGTTGGTGAGCTCGCGACGTTCCTGAACGCCTGACCGCCCTGACTTGACCGGCGGGCTGTGATACCGCCGGCCCCCGCAGACCGAGAGAGGACCATTCGATCATCGTGAACAACACGGGAGCGGCTGCTGTCGCAGCGACCAACGAACTGGAGCCGTTGGGGCTGCGGTACCTGGAGGTGGGTGCACGGTCACTTGAGCAGTCGGTTGCCTTCTACGTGGATCTGCTCGGGTTCTCAACGGTCGCTCCACCGGTGGAACAAGCGGATGGCCGGGTGCAGTGGGTTGCCAGCGGCTCTGTTCAGTTGCGCATCGTCGAGGCGGGACGCGATGCCACGCCTGGGGACTGGCGCAACGATGACCTACAACGGGGCGTGCGGCATTTCGGGTTCAAGGTCGAGGACATCGACGCCTGGTGTGATCGGCTCGTGGCCGCAGGTGTTGAGTTTCTCTCCAACCCGACCGACGTGCTGGGAGATGTACGAATCGCCTTCTTCCTCGACCCGGCCGGCACCCGTATCGAGTTGGTGCAGGGCAACCTCTCCTATCAGCACGTCGACTCGCCACGTGCGGCCGCCGAGGACGGAGCCATCCGGATGGCTCCGGCGGATCCACCGCGATTCGACCACGTCGCCTTCACTGTTGCGGATCTGGAGCGATCGCTGGCCTTCTATTGCGATCGGCTTGGATACGAGCTGATCGGCAGCATTCGGCATGAAGGCGATCCGCGAGGCTTCCTCATGACCTACGTCCAGGCGGGACCTGCTGTTCTGGAGATATTCAGCTTCGATGCCGCGACGTCGAAGAACCCGGCGCGCCGCGGCGCGCCGGTGACGGGTATTCGAAGCATCGGGCTGGGGGCCAACGACCCAGATGCGCTGCAGGGTGAGGCCTTGGCCGCAGGCAGGGTGCCCGATCGGGCCTGGGAAGGCCCAGTCCTCGACCCCGATGGTCTGCCGTTGAGCTTGTACGTGCCGGCCTAGGCCACCCAGGAAATCAAGCGGCAGGGCGTCACGGTTCAGCGACGAGATTCGAAGAGAGTCGTCGCTTGGCTGTAGCCAGCGCCCGTATCCGCAATGGCGACACAGGAGGACGTGCAATGACGAAGAGACAGTTTCCGAGCGATTTCGTCTGGGGAGCCGCGACTGCGGCATACCAGGTGGAGGGTGCTGCCGCCGAGGACGGTAAGGGCCGCTCGATCTGGGACACCTTCTGTGAGGTGCCTGGCGTGATCGTGGACGGTTCCACGGGAGCGGTCGCTTGTGACCAGTACCACCGTTACGCCGAAGACGTGGCAATCATGGCGGAGCTCGGCCTCGGTGCGTACCGGTTCTCCATTTCGTGGCCCCGTGTCCAGCCTGATGGGCGCGGACCAGCCAATCCCCGGGGGCTGGACTACTACCGGCGGCTGGTTGACGAACTGCATGCCCACAACATCGAGCCGTACGTCACGCTGTACCACTGGGACCTGCCGCAGGCCCTGCAGGATGCCGGCGGCTGGCCGGAGCGCGACACCGCCTACCGGTTCGCCGACTACGCCGAGCTGGTCGTGGACGTCCTCGGAGACGGGGTGAGCAACTGGATCACGCTGAACGAGCCGATGGTTTCAGCGAATGCCGGTTACGGCAACGGGATCCATGCCCCTGGCATCCGTGACCTCGACGCGTCGCTCGCGGCCACCCACCACCTCCTTCTCGGCCATGGTCTGGGCCTCGCTGTGCTGCGTGAGCGGGTGCGGCCGGGCAGTCGGTGCGGGATCACTCTCAATCAGACCATCGCCGACCCGGCCAGCTCGGCGCCGGCAGACGCCGCCGCGGCTCGCCGCGTCGACGGGCACAACAACCGGATGTACCTGGACCCGGTCTTGACCGGCACCTACCCTGCCGACATGGTCGACCTCTTCGGGTGGTCGCGCTTCGCCTTCGCACATGAGGGGGACCTGGACCTGATCAGTCGGCCGATTGACTTCCTTGGGGTGAACTACTACCGACGCTCGCTCGTTCGGGCCGCACCTGGGGTCGAAGGGCAAACCTCGGGGGTGCTGAAGTCCGAGATCCTCCTCCCGGAGGACGCGGAAGTGACTGCCGTCGGATGGCCAGTCCAAGCTGACGGTCTGCGCGACGTCCTTGTACATCTCACGAAGCAGTACCCGGGGCTGCCGCCGCTCATGGTCACGGAGAACGGCGCGGCCTTCGCCGACCCGGAGCCCGAGCGCGGCGCCGTCGACGACCCGCGGCGTCTTGCCTACCTGCGCAGCCACATCGCAGCGACGTACGACGCGCTGGCGGCTGGCGTCGACGTGTGCGGATACTTCGTGTGGACGCTGGTGGACAACTTCGAGTGGGCTGAGGGGTATACCGCCCGGTTCGGGATCGTCCATGTCGACTTCGCGAACCAGCAGCGCACCATCAAGTCCAGCGGACGGTGGTACGGCAAAGTCGCAAGCACGGCGACCCTTCCGGAACAGGCGACCCAAGCGGAGCGCGGCGGACCGGAGGACCTGGCATGAGCAGCGTGCTGGTCACGGGATCCACTGACGGAATCGGAGCCGAGATCGTCCGCCAGCTCGCCGCCCAAGGCCACCGACCGGTGGCGCACGCGCGCAACGACCGACGCCGGGACGAAGCGCTGGCGCACCTCCCCGATGGAACGGCCGTCGTCGTCGGCGACCTCGCGTCGCTAAAGTCCACGCGGGACATGGTCCGACAGCTCGCCGAGCTGGGCGGCGTGGATGTTGTCGTACACAACGCCGGCTTCGCAAGTCGCGACGAAGAGCCGCGGCTGACGAATGACGGCATCGAAGAGACTCTCCAGGTCAACGTTGTGGCGCCCTACGTGCTGACCGCGCTGTTGCCGACCCCGGCACGGATCGTCTTTGTCAGTTCGGACTCGATCGTTCACGTACATCTCGATCTCGCGGATCTCCAGCTCAAGACTGGTTGGACCGCGGCTTCGGCCTACGCCAACTCGAAGCTGGCACTGACGATGCTCGCGTTCGGCGTGGCCAGGTTGCGCGCAGACGCCCTCGTCAACGCCGTGCACCCCGGGTGGGTGCGGACGAAGATGAGCGGCGACGAGGCGCCGCTCAGCGTCGAGCAGGGCGCTGACAGCCCTGCATGGCTCGCGGTGTCCCAGGAACCTGCAGCGCTCGTCTCCGGCGCGTTCTTCCAGGAGCGTCATCAGGTCCGGTTCAACGAACAGGCGTATGAGGTTGCCTTCCAGGATGGCGTCCTCGCCGCTTGCAGGGCGATGACCAGCCTTGATCTCTAGCAGCCAGGCGGGGAGCGGTGCCCGGCCCGTCGCGTTGTTCCTGACCCTCCAGCGGTACGGGCAGGTCGATCTCGCGGCGCGGCGGTCAAGACCTGCGAAAAGATGCATTGAATGCGCCTAGGCTCACCAACTGTGGAGCAGTCCAGAAGGCGAACCCGGCCGACGATCCGCGACGTCGCGGCGGCGGCCGGGGTTTCGCGGGGGACCGTCTCGCGGGTGCTCAACGGCGGGCACTGGGTCTCGCCCGAGGCGCTGGCCGCGGTCAACGAGGCGATCCGCGCCACCGGCTACTCGGCAAACGCCCACGCACGCAGCCTGGCCACCGGCCGGTCCAACTCCGTGGCGTTCTTGCTGACCGAGCCACAGCATCTCCTCTTCGAGGACCCGACGTTCTCGATCCTGCTGCGCGGTGCAGCGGAGGCCCTGGGGAAACGGGAGATCCCCCTGCTGCTCATGGTGGCCGGCAGCAACGAGGAACGCAGCCGTATCACCGACTACTTGGGCGCCGGGCACGTGGATGGCGTCCTGGTCGTCTCCTCCCATGCGGGCAGCCCGGTGATCGGGTCGCTGCTGCGCAAGGGCGTCCCGATGATCGCGTGCGGAGCCCCGCTGGGCTTCGAGCAGAAGGTCGGCTACGTCACCGCCGACGACGCCGGGGGCGCGCGCGCGATGGTGCGACACCTCCTCGAGCGAGGCCGGGAGAAGATCGCGACGATCACCGGTCCGCTCGACACCCCAGGCGGCCTCAAGCGCCTGGAGGGGTACCGCCTCGAGCTCGGTGAGCGCTACCAGGAGACGCTCGTCGCGCACGGTGACTACACGCGCGAGGGCGGCGGACGCGCGATGCGGGAGCTGCTCGACCGGCGCCCCGACCTCGACGCCGTCTTCGTCGCCTCCGATCTCATGGCAGCCGGCGCACTGACGACTCTCGCGGCCGCGGGGCGTCGGGTGCCGGACGACGTCGCCGTCGGCGGCTTCGACGACTTCGGCCTCGCCGCAACCCTGCAGCCCCCCCTGACGACGATGCACCAGCCCCTCGAGCGGATCGCCCATGAGATGGTGCGCCTGCTCCTGGAGGTCGTGGAGGGTCAGGAGATCGCGGCCATCACCCTGCCGACGACGCTGGTCCAGCGCGCCTCGACCTCTCCCCAGCCGTCGTCGAGCGGTTCGAGGCCTGGTACCACACCCGCCGACGCCGCGCCGGCCTCGGCAACCTGAGCCCGATCGAAATCGCAGGAGCGAGGGCATGGATCCTGTTCACCGCTACGACTACTCCCCGTGGCTCTTCTGGACCGAGGCGACGCCCGGCGAGCGGCAAGCTCAGGAGAGCCACCACGCCGACCTCGCGGCGCGATGTGACCTGAAATGCGGTGAGAACAGCTACATCTCGCCGATCGCGATGGTGGATCCCGAGCGCCTCCGGATAGGCAACAACTCCTACATCGCTGCGCACGCGTACGTGACACACCATCTCGAGGCGGGCGACGACTGCACCATCAACCCCTTTGCGGTGGTGCGTGGCTCGGTCACCTTGGGAAACGGCGTGCGAATCGGGGCGCACACGTCCATCATCGGGTTCAACCACTCGATGGATCCCGCAACGCCGGTCTTTCGCCAACCCACCGCGACCAAGGGCATCGTCATTGGTGACGACGTGTGGATCGGCTCGAACGCGGTCGTCGTGGACGGCGTGACGATCGGCGATCACAGCATCATTGCGGCCGGGGCGGTCGTGACGAAGGACGTCGCGGCATGGTCGGTCGTCGGAGGAAACCCGGCCACGTGGATCCGAGACCGTCGCGACGGCCGTCGCGAGGTGTCGGCGCCGACTGGCGAGGACCTCGCGGAGAAGCTGCGGAAGTTTGCGGATGCAGCACGCGGGCAGGCCAGCGCCATTCTGGAGCGTTCCTGGGACGGCCGGTGGGCTGGTGGCCTCTTCGTCGATCGACCCGGAGCCGTGCCGACCGTGCGAGCGCAGTGCGACGCTGTCGAGATCGCGGATCTGCTCCTGGGATCGGAACCCGTGCAGCTTTCTCGCGACGAGCACATCCGACGACTGCGAGCTGCCCAAGATCCCGCGAGCGGTCTTGTCCCGCCACTCGGCCCCGATGGCCTCCCGGAGCACAGATCCCCCGTGTTCGGAACGAACGACGCGACCTACCACGTGCTGTCGGTCGGATATGCGCTCGACCTGCTGGGCAGCAGCTTTGCCCACCCAGTCCACGCCGTCGCGAAGATGACGGCAGCGGAGCTGCACGCCGCCCTCGAGCAGCAACCGTGGGAAGCGTCCGCTTGGGCGGCAGGCGCGTGGATCGACGCCTGGGCCACCGCCGCCCATTGGAACGCCGCGATGGGAGCGACGAACGAGCCGGGTGCGCTTGAGGCCCTTTTCGGGTGGCTAGTGACACGCGTTGACCCGTGGACCGGGACCTGGGGCTCCCCGTCGTCCGATGAAGGCCGGCTTCAGGTCATCAACGGCTACTACCGGCTGGCGCGAGGCTCGTTCGCACAGTGTGGCGTTCCCGTCCCCTATCCGGAACGCGTGGTCGACACCGTGCTGGACCATGCCCGCGATGCCCGCTACTTTGCGCCCGGACGCCAGAATGCCTGCAACGTGCTCGACGTCGCCCATCCGCTCTGGCTGACGCGCCAACAGACCGATCACCGCACACCCGAGATCCAGGCGTGGGCCCGAGTCCAGCTCCACCACGCGCTCGGGCAGTGGCAGCAGGACGCTGGGATGGGATTCGCCGCGTGCCCGCCCGGTACCCGTGGCGTCGGCGAGAGGACGAAACCGGGACTGCAGGGAACTGAGATGTGGTTGTCGATCGTCTGGTTGCTGGCCGACCTGCTCGGGATCGACGAGGCGCTCGGCTTTCGGCCCCGCGGAGTACACCGACCGGAGCCGATCGGTCTCGCCTTACGCGGGCGTCTTGCTCGGGGCGGGGTGGAGCTCGAGCCTGCCGCGGGGCATGCCGGTGATCTCAGGGTGGTGGGCGACAAGCTCGCGTAGCAGGCCCCGGTTGTCGAAGCGCAAGACCAAGACCAGCGCCCTGTGACGGGGGCCGGGAGCCCCGCGTGCCCACGCCCAAAGAAGACGCGCACGGGGTGCATGCGCTTTTCGGCCCGGATTGGTCGTGGTCGATCGTCCGGACCTAGAACCGCACCCCGTGCGCGTCCGCGAATCTGACAGCTGGCTGTCTCACCCGGCATCGACCGCGTCCTCGTCACCCGTTCCGTTCACCGGGGCCGAGACTCGCAATCGATGCCGGGAAAGCCCGCCTACTTAACTACCTTGAAGCCCTTCTGCGTCAGGTCAGCCAGGGTAGTTGCCTGCATGTTGTCGAGAGCCGTGAGGAAGTCCGCCTGTTTCTTCGACAGGGCAGCCTTGCCGAACTCATCGTTGAATGAGCTGTATGCGGCGTTGACATTCGGACCATAGGTGAAGGAGTTCACCGTCTTGGAGATGTCCGCAAGCTGCTTGTAGAAGTCGGGCTGGTTGCTGAAGAAGGGCGGTGGCACGTCGAACAGCTTCCCTACGTCCGCCGTGTCTGACGGGAAGACCCCTCCCTGCTGCACGAGACCCTTGACCCCGTCAACAGAGGCGTCCAGCCAGATGACGAACTTTGCGGCCTCGGCCGGGTGCTTCGTCTGCGTCGTCACCGCGTTGACGGAACCGCCCCAGTCGCCCGTCGCTGGCTTCGAGACATCCCACTGCGGCAGCGGAACCATCGCCCACTTACCCGCCGTGTCCTGAGCGTTGCCGGCGAGCACGCCAGCGGCCCAAGCAGCACTGATCCAACCCACCTGTGCGCCACTATTGAGATCGGCGTTCCACTGCGGCGTGTACTGCGGCTGATTGTCGATCACGCCAGACTGCACGAGGCCGCCCCAGAAGCCCGCGACCTTCTTGGACGCGGCGGAGTTGATATTGACCTTCCATGAGGTGCCGCTCGTCCCCCACCACGACGCCCCCGCCTGCTGAGTCAGCCCGGCAAACTCGCCAGCATCGGCCGACGAGAAGGTCCCGAGGTACTGGCCGGGATTGGCATCGTGGACCGCCTTCGCAGCGGCGGCGTACTCATCCCACGTCTTGGGTGCCGTCAGGCCGAGCTTGTCGAAGACGTCCTTACGGTAGTAGAGCTCCATCGGCCCGGTGTCCTCAGGGATGCCGTAGACCGTCTTGCCCCCCAGGGTTGACGCGCTCCAGTCGCCCTTCGAGAACTTGCCCTTCACGTCAGAGGGGACATAAGACGAAATATCCTTGAGGGCGTTGCTCGCCACCAGCTCCGGGATCGTCTGAAACTCGGCCAGGGTGACGTCGGGCGCACCGCTACCACCCTTGATAGCGGTGAGCAGCTTGGTGACTGCAGGGTCGCCTTGCGCGACCTTAAAATAGTGCACCTGGATATTCGGATTCTGCTGGTTCCAGACGTCCACCACCTTGTCGATGTTCGGCACCCAGGACCAGAAGGTCAGGGTGACCTTCTCGTTCGATTTGGTGCTGTTGGTCGCCGTTCCCGAGCCGCCGTTGCTGCCGGTTCCCGACGAGCAACCTGCTGTGAGTAACACTGCTGCGAGGGCGACCGTCGCAACCGCGCCTCGTACAGATGTGCGCATTGTTCCTCCTCATTGAGAATCGATGCGTCGTCGCACCGACCTGTCCCGACCTGCTCCCCCTAGCCCCAAGGCTTGAGAGAAGAATCACTGTGACACCACTGTGACCGGTACCAGTAATCCACGAACAGTTCCGGTTGTCAAGGCAAAAAATGCTCCGTGATGGTCTCGATTCGGACACACTTTGGCGCTGTGAGCGCGCACAGGGTTGCACCAGGGGTGAGTCGGTTGAGGAGTGGGCTGAGGTCCCTGAGATCCGAGCCCGGCTCGTGGTCAGTCGCCGGCCCCAACCGCCGGCGCCGACCTCGTCCCGTGACGGCCGAGCGACGGCTCAAGCCATCGGTTGGCAAACGTTTACCGACAAGTTTCACCGACGACCTGATCGCTTCGAATCCTGCGAGCCAGCACGATGTGCCACGGCTCTTTTCGTCCGCTGGCGGATCCGGCGTGAAATCAGCGAGAAAGCAATTCTCCGGCTCAATTTGAGCAGCTGTCTCCCCAGATACCCGGCCCATCACAGATGAGGGTGTAGCGGTCGGCGGCGCGTTCGACAGTGACACGGCAGTCGGCATGATGTCGATTGCGCACTCGCGCCGCCGCGGTGCTAGCGTCTTGGCGATCGTGATCCGTCGGCAGGAGGTGAGACCCATGAACGCAGTATCCACAGTGGGCGCTCCCCTGCAGTCCACGATCGCGCGACTGAGGTAGTCGCCACTGGGAGCGCCCGACAGGCAATTCGCGAAAGGCGACTCCCATGAACACAACACCTTCTTCAACTCCGCACCTCACCTCGACGACGGCCTCCGACCGGCCGAGGTCCGACCAGGATCAGCCGCGGGTCGACGCCACAAAGCGGGCGCGCGCCGCGGGCGAGCGAGCGTTGGTCCTCGGTGGCGGCGGATCGACAGGGAACGCGTGGCTGATCGGCGTCATCGCCGGCATGTTCGATGCCGGGCTGGACGTGACCACAGCCGACCTGACCATCGGGACGTCAGCCGGCTCGACGGCCGCGGCCCAGATAGCTGGCGCGACCCCGACCGAACTGCTTGCCGCCATCCTTGCCGCTGCCCCCCAGCAACGGACCGGTCCGGTCGGATCCGACCGAGGACGCGTTCCGATCAGGCCGGTGGCGGACCACATGGAGAGGATAAGCAAAATCATCGCCTCCGCTGAGGATGCGGCTGACATGCGCTGCAGAATGGGCGCGGCGGCACTCGACATGGATGCGGCGTCGGACGGCTCCTGGCAAACACAGTGGCGCGCCACCGTCGCCGCGCGGCTGCCCAGTCAGCTCTGGCCGCAACGAACGGTGCTCATCACGGCGGTCGATGCCCATACCGGTGAACCGGTCGTGTTCGACCGCCACAGCGGAGTCGACCTGGCGGACGCCGTCGCCGCCAGCTGTGCCAGTGGCCTTCCCTACAGGATCGGGGACAGCCGATACATCGACGGCGGCTACCGATCCAACGCCGAGAATGCCGATCTGGCAGCCGGATACGCACGGGTGCTGGTGCTGTCACCATTCGGCGGCCGAACACTCACGCCGCTGGACTGGGGCATGCACCTCGCAACACAGGTCGACGAACTACGCGCACGCGGCAGCAGAGTCGAAACGATCTTCCCGGACAGCAACGCCGAGCACATGTTCGGCGCCAATGCGATGGATCTGTCGCTGCGTCCACCCGCTGCTCGAGCCGGTTACGACCAAGGCAGAGCCCTTGCCGAGCAGCTCACCGTGTTCTGGCGCTGACGCCCTCGAAATCAGTCGACTCGGTAGGCGTGACGACACCTGCTCATGCCTCGGAGGCCGATGGGCGCGACGCGCCTCACGCCACCTTCATGCGCCCTGACCTGGGCTCGTTCTGCCGTCTTGACGAGCTCGGCCTGCAGGTCGTGGGTCAACGGCTCGAGCCCGGTCGTGCGGTGTTGGCCTGCCGGGTCGTCGAGACCGACGAGTTCGCCCGGTGGTGTCGCCGCTGCGGATGCGAGGCTGCGCCGCGCGACAGCGTGACCCGGCGGCTGGCGCACGAGCCGCTGGGGTGGCGCCCGACGACGTTGCTGATCACGATCCGCCGCTATCGCTGCACCGGCTGTGGGCATGTGTGGCGCCAGGACACCAACGACGCGGTGCTGGCCGAGGGCAGGCGTGTGTTGATCGAGGACCCACACCGGTTCGACGCCGCCGTAGCCGCACCCGAGACGCCCGGCCGCGGGACTACTGCGACCTCGGTCCCGAGGAGGTCGAGCGCGCGGGTGCGATGACCCCGTTCTTCCTACTTGAGGGCACCGGCACTGAGGTCCACCCGCCAATACCGTTGGAGAGTGAGGAACAAGGCGATGAGAGGGATGATCGACAACAACGACCCGGTGACCACCAGGGTGTAGAGCGCCGGGACCGAAGATCCCTGGTTGAGCAAGGTGTACAAGCCGACGGTGAGCGGGTAGAGCTTGTCGTTGCCCAACATGATGTAGGGCAGCATGAAGTTGTTCCAGATCCCCACGAACTGGAAGAGGAATATTGTCACCAAGCCGGGCAGCATCAAGGGGACCGCGATGCGCCGGAAGATGAAGAGCTCCTTCGCACCGTCCGTGCGGGCCGCCTCGATCAGATCGTTCGGCACCGCAGCGGCCGAATATATTCGGCCGAGATATATGCCGTACGGGGTGACGATCTGAGGCAGGATGATCGACGCGTAGGTATTAGTCAGTCCGAATTTCGCGAACAGGAAGTACTGCGGAATCGCCAAGATCACTCCGGGGACGAGCACACCGGCGAGGAGCGTCGTGAAGATCGCGCTCTTGCCCCGGAACTCATACTTCGCCAATGCGTAGCCGGAGAGCGCGGAAACGGCGACGGAGAGCAGCGCACCGCCGCCTGCGTAGATGGCAGTGTTGAACATCCACCGCCAATAGACGCCATTGCTGAACTGGGTCAGTGCAACGATGTTGTCCCAGAGATGCGCGCTTGGCGCGAAGGTATTCGTCGAGAACAGTTCCGCCCGGTTCTTGGTCGAGGCGATGAGCACCCACGCGACCGGCAGCAAGCAGTAGACGGCCCCAATCAGCAGAAGCCCGGTCGCGACGTAGCTGGTCCTGCCACCTGCGCCGATGTCTGCTTTGCCGCTGGACAGGCGGGGCAGCACGCGATCCTGCTTCACAAGCGTTGACATCAGCTCTCCTGACTGAACGCGCCGCGCTGGATGAGCCGCAGGAAACCGAAGGACAGGGCGAAAGTCACGACCGCGATCGCGACGCTGGCCGCCGAGGCAGAGTAGATGTCGTTACGGGTGAGAGCGTCACGGTAAACCGTCATCAGCGGCGTGAATGTCGATGAGATCGCATTGCTGATGGGCCTCAAGGTCGTTGGCTCGCTGAACACCTGTAACGTCGAGATCATCGCGAAGATCGCCGTCATGATAATAGACGGGACAATCATGGGGACCTTGACCCGCAGAGCGATCTGCACCTCGGACGCGCCATCGAGGCGGGCAGCCTCGTACAGTTCGGTGGGTATCGACTTCAACGAGGTGTACATGACAACCATGTTGAAACCGACGCCCCCCCAGAGGGCGATGTTCGCAATCGCGAAGATGACGAGCTCTCCGGAGAGTAGTTCGGGCGGATTCTTCCATCCTAGTTGGCTCGCGATGTCGTAGAACGGGCTGACGCTCGGGAGGTACAGAAAGCCCCAGATCAATGAGGCGATCACGGCAGGGACGGCGTATGGCAGGAAGATCGAGACCCGGGAGAACGCCTGGGCGCGGCTGCGACGAGAATCAAGCAGCAGCGCGAAGAGCAGCGCGAGCAGCAGCATCGACGGCACCAGAATGAGACCGTAGACGAGCACCCGGATCGCACTTTGGAGGAAACTTGGGTCGCTCAGTGCGCTGACGTAGTTGCTGAAGCCGGCCCAGACCGGCTTGGTTGCGCCGGGGCCGAGGCCGAGGCCGGATACCTCGAGCCTCTGGAAGCTGAGGAACACCGTGTACACGATCGGGGCGGCCAGGAAGAGCAGGAACAGAACGATTGCCGGAGCGAGCATGACGTAGGGCGTCATCGACGGCCCGCGGCGCTTTCGTAGAGAAGCGGCGACACCTATCGGCCGCTCGGGAGCGAGAGCGGGCAAGGCGCCCCTGGTGTCGGTCACGGCAACTCCTTTGTTGTTAGCACAGTGCGACGTCGAAGCCTCGGAGGCACGGGAGAACCAGGGCGCGACGCCTGCCAAGCCCGGACGCTGGGATCCCCTGGCGTCCCCGCAGCCGGCCCTTCCGAGCCCCGGTCAGACCCGCTGCCATCGGTGCCACCCGCGAAGGCAGTCGCTGCCACCACGGCGCCCACTCGAGAGCCTGAGTCCAGGCGCATCCGTCCTCCTCGTTAAGGACCCGCCACACCGTTGCGGCGGGAGGTGCAACCGCGTGGCTATCTCGTCGGGAACCCCTGTGTACGGTTACAGTAACGGCTTAATGCGTGACCTTGTCAAGAGAGGCGAACCTGGTGTTATCTGTTCGATGCACGCACTCAATCAAACTGTGACCGCGCACAGCGTTGTGTGTCCGAGGAGCGTCATGAACCCCAGCTCTACCCCGTCGACGACCGCCCCCGCAGAAGCGGGTCACGTGGAGCGTTGGTCGCCCGGCCTGCTGCGCGTGGCGCCTGTCTGGGCGTGGTTGCCTGGTGTGGAGGCGGTCTGCTATGGCGGGGACTACAACCCCGAGCAGTGGCCGGAGGAGGTCTGGGCGGAGGATGTCGCGCTGATGCACGAGGCCGGCGTCAACCTGGTGAGCATCGGTATCTTCTCGTGGGCGCTGCTCGAGCCACGGGAGGGCGAGTACGACTTCGCGTGGTTGGACCGGCTGTTCGCGCTCCTGCACGCCGGCGGCATCAGGATCGACCTGGGCACCCCCACGGCCTCACCGCCCGCGTGGTTCTTCCACACCTACCCAGAGGCGCGGGTCGTCACGCGCGACGGTGCGGTCCTCGGCTTCGGTTCGCGGGGGATGGCCAGCCCGAGCTCGCTGGACTACCGACGGGCCAGCACCGACATCGCCCGCCGGCTGGCGCGTCGCTACGGCGCCCACCCGGCGCTCGCACTGTGGCACGTCCACAACGAGTACGGCGCCCCGGTCGCGGAGTGCTACTCCGCAACGAGCTCGGCCGCCTTCCGCACCTGGCTGCGTCGTCGGTACGACACCCTCGACGCCCTGAACGCGGCCTGGGGCACCGCGTTCTGGGGCCAGCGGTACGGCGATTGGGAACACATCTCGGCTCCCGCCGTCGCCCCGAGCGTGGTCAACCCCGCACAACGGCTCGACTTCGCGCGCTACACCTCCGACGCCCTGCTCGAGTGCTTCATCGGTGAGCGCGACGCGATCCGCGCCGAGTCCCCCGGCGTCCCGATCACCACCAACTTCATGGCCACGAACTGCCTGTCGGTGGACCTGTGGCGGTGGGCGCCGGAGGTCGACATCGTCTCGAACGACCACTACCTGACCGCGGACGACCCGCGCAACCACGTCGGCCTGGCGATGGCGGCCGACCTGACCCGGTCGGTGGCCGGCGGGCAACCGTGGATCCTGATGGAGCACTCCACCTCGGGCGTGAACTGGCAGCCGCGCAACGTGGCCAAGCGCGCCGGCGAGATGGCCCTGAACGCGTTCACCCACTTCGGCCGCGGCGCGGACGCGATCATGTTCTTCCAGTGGCGGGCGTCCCGCTCCGGCGCGGAGAAGTTCCACTCGGCGATGCTGCCCCACGCCGGTACGTCCAGCCGGATGTGGCGGGAGGTCACCGCGCTCGGCCGAGCCCTCGGCCACCTCAGCGAGGTGCGCGGCTCGCGGGTCCGGGCGCAGGCCGCGATCTTGTGGGACTGGGAGTCGTTCTGGGCGCAAGACCTCGAGTGGCGCCCGAGCCAGGACCTCTCGCACCGCGAGCGGATCGAGGCGTTCTACGACCGGCTGTGGCGCGACGGCGTCACGACCGACTTCGCCCACCCGGAACAGGACCTGTCGGCGTACCGGCTCGTCGTGGCGCCTGCGTCCTACCTGCTCACCTCGGCGGCGGCCGCGAACCTGCGCCGCTACGTCGCCGGCGGGGGGACATTGCTCGTCTCATACTTCGCCGGGATCGTCGACGAGCACGACGCAGTGCACGTCGGCGGCTTCGGCGCGCCGCTGCGGGACGTCCTCGGCCTCACGGTCGAGGAGTTTCTCCCGCTGCGCCAGGGCGAGTCCGTGCATCTGAGCGCCGGCGACGTCGTCGGCGACGTGTGGGCCGAGGACATCTCTCTCAAAGGGGCCGATGTCGTCGCCACCTTCATCGACGGACCCGCGACCGGGAAGCCCGCCCTGACGCGGCACAGCGTTGGGTCGGGAACCGGCTGGTACCTCGCCACCCGGATCGACGTGAACGGGCTGAGCGCCGTCCTCGAACCCGTCTACCAGGACGCCGGCATCGCGCCAGCCAGCCTGCCCGAGGAACTCGAGGTAGTGGTTCGACACGGCCACGACGCGGACTACACCGTGGCGATCAACCACAGCCGCGACACGGCCGAGATCCCCTGCGCCGGCGAAGACCTCCTGACCGGCGACCACAGCGACTCGACGTTCACGGTGTCCGCCGGCGGCGCGCGCGTCGTGCGCACCGTCTCCTCCACCGGGCCGACTGTCGGTTGACCGACGCGGCACACACCATCTGACGCCGCAGCAACGATTCTAGAAGGCATTATCCCGTGCGCCGGAGTACCCGAGCTTCTTGGAGATGTTAAGCGCCGTCTGCTGCATGACGGGGACCAGAGCCAGCATTCTCTCCATCGGCATGTAGGGATTGGTCGCGGAGATGCTGATGGCGGCCACGATGGCTCCGCTCCCGTTGCGCACGGACGCTGCCACGCACCGGATCCCCGGCTCGTTTTCTTCAAGATCGAGAGTTGCTCCCTGCTCGGCATAGCCCTTCATCCGATGCAGATACATTCCCCGAGCTTCCGGTGCGGGAGCGGATCCGGCGTGGTCCTGGTCAAAGACGGGCGCCCAACGTTCGGGCTCGTCAAGCAACAACGCTTTACCGATCCCGGTCCGGCTCAATGGCATGCGATACCCCACCCGGGAGCGCATCTCTGCGCCGCGTGAGCCAGAGATCTTGTCCACGTAGAGAACCTGCCCGCCATCCTCGACGGCCAGATGGACGGTGTCTTGGTACTTTCCCACCAACTGTTCAAGGATTGGCCGGGCTATCGCGGGCACCGGACTCTGGTAGAGGGCATGGAACCCCAATTCGATCAGAACGGGCCCGAGGGAGTAGTCAGCGCCGTGGGAACTGCGTAGATAGCCACGCTGATCCAGCACCTGGAGCAGGCGATGTGCCGTGCTTCGGCCGATTCCTGTCGCCGTACATACCGCCTTGAGGTCCCTCGCTCCGTTGCGGACCGCGGCCACCACGTCAAGGCCCCTGGCCAAGGTCTGCGTACCCGGTGGCGGGACGTCGCGCCCACCGGCCGCTCCCGCATCCTCGTTGCTCACAAGCTGGTCCTCCATCCATCATCGCTGGTCAGACGGCCAGCCATGCCTTGAGGCTCCGACTCTATCCCACTATTTCGGACATCAGTTGCACTATCGGGATGGGTCTCTCAACCTTGCATCGTGGGCGGAGTCGCAACTCCTGCTCACGCTGATCGACCGTCTCGCGCCGATCCACCGTGAATCAAGGGGAAATCGTGAATCACAACCGGGCACGACTCATAGCCCTGGACTGGGGAACGAGCTTTTGCCGTGCCTACCTCCTGGGCGCCGGCGGCGTCGTGCTTTCACAGCGACGCCAACCGTCCGGGATCATGACCCAGCCCGCCCCCACCGCCTCATCCGGCACGGCGTACGACGTCGCATTCGATCAGACCTTCGAGGAACTTTGCGGGGAGTGGCTCGGAAACACTCCGGGACTGCCCGTCATTGCCTGTGGAATGATCGGGAGCAACCACGGTTGGGCCGAAGCCGAATACCGTCCGGTCCCCGCTGACCTGGTGACGAGCGAAATTGTCCTGACCAGGGTCCAAACCCGATCAGGCACCACGGTGCACATCATTCCCGGTCTGATCGTCGAGTCGGCCGTGCCGGACGTGATGCGCGGAGAAGAGACACAGATCCTCGGGGCGCTCACCGAGCACATGAGAGCCGGCACGCTCGACTACTCGACAGATCACATCATGCTGTTGCCGGGCACCCACTCGAAATGGGTTCGAATCACCGGCACGACCGTCACTGACTTCACGACCTGCATGACCGGCGAGTTCTACGCGCTGCTCACCACCGACAGCACCCTGTCTCGGCTGGCCACGCACGCGAAGGATCCG
>Ga0209745_1000684_pt1 | contig 20610 bp, 18 predicted proteins | sample BarGraNGADG00312_FD_184495 | JGI IMG/M metagenome (GOLD analysis project Ga0209745, IMG submission 184495) | Arctic peat soil microbial communities from Barrow, Alaska - Barrow Graham LP Ref core NGADG0004-312 (SPAdes) (version 2) | ecosystem: Environmental > Terrestrial > Soil > Wetlands > Peat...
GCGAGCCCACGCACGGCACGAGCGGGCAAGACGTCGCCCCGAATCACCGCGACCATGTCAAGGGTGCGCCGCGTGGCCCGGACGTCGTGCGTGCGGAACACTCCCACGCCGAGCCACGCGGCCACTGCGGTGGCCGCGAGCGTGCCCTCGAGCCGCTCGTCCGCAGGCAGGTCGAGGCTTTCCCCCACGAAGTCCTTGCGCGAGAGCGCCATCAGCACGGGGTGGCCGAGCGCGACGAGCGCAGCGGTCCGGCGCAGGAGGTGCAGCGAGTGCCAGGTGTTCTTCCCGAAGTCGTACGTCGGGTCCACGAGCACGCTCGCGGGGTCGATGCCGAGCGCTATCGCGCGCGCGGCCGCGGCTGCGAGTCTCGCCAGGACGTCGTCGACGACGCCGTCCCGCGGGTCGGCGTCCACCTCAGCGGGGCCGACCCCCGCTCCGACCCCGGCACGCGCACGCGCACGCGGATAGGCGACCCGGAACGGATCGGTGCGCGGCAGCGCCCCGCCGGTGTGCGAGCACACCACGCCGACACCCTCGGCCGCGGCCACCTCGACCAGGCCAGGGTCGTGCCCCGCCCAGGTGTCGTTGATGAGGTCGGCTCCCGCCCGCGCCGCCTGCCGAGCGACGTCAGCGCGCCAGGTGTCCACGCTGATCAGCAGATCAGGGTGCCGTTCGCGGACTTGCGCGATCACGGGGACCACCCGGCGGGCCTCCTCGGCCGCGTCGACCCGCGGGCCGCGCCCGGCCCGGATGCCGCCGATGTCCACGAGGTCCGCGCCGTCGTCGGCGGCCCGCGCGATGGCGTCGGCCGCCGACGACGCCGAAGGGTGGCGCGTGGGCGGATAGATCGAGTCGGGGGTTCGGTTGACGATCGCCATCACGACCGGGTGGTCCGGCCCGAAGGTCCGGTCCCGCAAGCGCACCGCGGCGCCTGCCGCGGGGACACCGATCGGGTGGTTCACGCGCCCTCAGAGGCGCGCGCCGCTGCCTGCTGCGCGCTGGCGTTCTGGGCAGATGCGGCGTCCTCCTCCGCGCGCAGCTGCGCGTGGCGCTCCGCCACGTGGGCCACAGCCTCGTCCGGGTCGTCGACCACCTTGATGAGGTTGAGGTCGTGGCGGCCGATCATGCCGCGTTCGAGGACCGGGCCCGCGAGCCAGTCGAGCAGCCCCTGCCAGTAGGCACTACCCACCAGCACGATCGGGAACTCGGTGACCTTGTGCGTCTGGACCAGCGTGATCGCCTCGAACAGCTCATCGAACGTCCCGAACCCGCCCGGGAGCACGATGAAGCCCTGCGCGTACTTCACGAACATCAGCTTCCGCGCGAAGAAGTAGCGGAAGTTGACCCCGAGGTCGACCCACTGGTTCATCCCCTGCTCGAAGGGCAGCTCGATGCCGAGCCCCACCGACAGCCCGCCTGCCTCGTTCGCGCCCTTGTTCGCTGCCTCCATGACGCCCGGTCCGCCGCCGGTGATGACCGCGAAGCCGGCCTTCGCGAGCCCCCGCCCCACCCGCTCGGCCAGCGCGTACTCCGGATGATCGGGCTTGAGTCGAGCCGAACCGAACACGCTCACGGCCGGCCCGACCTCGGCGAGAGCGCCGAAGCCCTCGACGAGCTCGCTCTGGATGCGCATCACCCGCCAGGGGTCGTCGTGCAGCCAGCTCGCGCCCTCCCGGGTTGCCGCCAGCAGTCGCTGGTCGGCAGTGGTGGTCGGGATCTGGCCGCGGCGCAACAGCACCGGCCCCTTGCGGTACCCGCTCCCGGGTACGTCTACCCCGTCGTCACTCGTCATGCCCCCGACTCTAAGAGGTGAGCCACGCCCGAAGCGCATCATGACAGAGCCGGATCTGCCCGACGGCGCATCGTTCGTCGCCGGTGTGCGCGAGGATCGGGTCACCCGGACCGAAATTCACGGCCGGGATGCCCAGCTCCGCGAACCGCGCCACGTCCGTCCACCCGAACTTGGGCGCTGGGACCCCGCCCGTGAACGCAAGCACGGCAGCCGCGAAGTCGGCCGCGGCGGGGGCGTCGAGCCCGGGCCGGGCCCCGGACGCGGCGTCGGTGAGCGTCACGTCGAAGCCGTGGAAGAGGTCGCGCACGTGCGCCTCAGCCTCGGCGACCGACCGGGCCGGCGCGAACCGATAGTTCACCGTGACCACGCACTCGTCCGGCACGACGTTGCCGGCCACCCCCCCGCGGATCGCGACGGCGGACATGCCCTCGCGGTAGACCAGCCCGTCCACCTCGACGGCGGCCGCGTCGTACTCCGCCAGCCGGCGCAGCACCTCCGCCGCCCCGTGGATGGCGTTGGTCCCCAGCCAGGACCGCGCCGAGTGGGCCGCGATGCCGGGCACCCGCACCTCGACCCGGAGCGTGCCGTTGCAGCCGCCCTCAAGCCCCGCGTTGCTCGGCTCCCCGAGAACCGCGAAGTCCGCGGCGAGCCAGTCGGGGTGGTGTCGGGCGATCCGGCCGAGCCCGTTGAGCGCCGCGTCGACCTCCTCGTGATCGTAGAAGACCCACGTCACATCCCTGGTCGGCGCCGTGAGCGCGGCTGCCAACGCCACCTGGACCGCGACGCCACCCTTCATGTCGACCGCACCGCGCCCCCAGATCTCCTCGTCGGCCCCGGTGCCGACGACCGTCGTCGGCAGATTGTCCGCGATCGGGACCGTGTCGATGTGCCCGGCGACGACGACGCGCGACCCACGCGCCAGCCGCGTGCGGGCTACCACGGCATCGCCGTCCCGCCGTACGTCCAGGTGCGCGTAGGGGCGCAGGGCCGCTTCGATCGCGTCAGCGAGTGCGGTCTCGTCACCGCTCACGGACGGGATGTCGCACAGCGCCCGCGTGAGCACGAGCAGGTCGCTGGTCGGGTCCAGCGCGGGGGTGGGGTGGGTCACGCCCCGACCCTACCGACGCTCGCGTCGCGGAATGTCGGCCCGAGCCCGATTAGGGTTGGTGACATGAGCGCGCGCACCGCCTGGGGCTTCGGCCTGGCCACGATCACCACCGATGCCGGGACGATTCCCGGCGGCGCGACCCTTGAGGTCTGGTACCCCGCGCCGGCGCTCGGCGCGCCCCCGGCCGACGCGTCGGCGCCAGCCGACCTGCGCGGCCTCGAACGTACGGACGCTGTCCGCGCCGTCCGCACCGTCGTCGTCCGCACGGTGATCGACCTGGACACAGCCCCCGCCGACGCGGCCGACGCCTACCTGCGCCTGCACCTGCTCTCGCACCGGCTGGTCCGGCCGCACGGGCAGAACCTCGTTGGCATCTTCGCCCGGCTCGTGAACGTGGTCTGGACCGACCGCGGTCCGTGCGCGGTCGAGGGCTTCGAGGCGACCAGGCTGCGACTGCGGGCCGCCACCGGCACTGCTGTCACCGTGTACTCGGTCGACAAGTTCCCGCGGATGGTCGACTACGTGCTGCCCTCCGGCGTGCGGATCGCCGACGCCGATCGGGTACGGCTCGGCGCGCACCTCGCGCCGGGCACGACGGTCATGCACGAAGGCTTCGTGAACTTCAACGCCGGCACGCTCGGCGTCTCGATGGTCGAGGGCCGCATCTCATCGGGCGTCGTGGTAGGCGGCGGGAGCGACATCGGCGGCGGGGCATCCATCATGGGCACGCTGTCCGGTGGCGGCCGCGAGGTCGTCTCGATCGGGCGGCGGTCGCTGCTCGGCGCGAACTCAGGCCTCGGCATCCAGCTCGGGGACGACTGCATCGTCGAGTCCGGCCTGTACGTCACCGCCGGCACGAAAGTCACCCTGAGGGGCTTCACCGACGACGACGACGCCTCGCTCGACGGCCGCGTGGTCAAGGCGCGCGAGCTTTCCGGCGCCGACAGCGTGCTGTTCCGCCGCAACTCCCTGACCGGTGGCGTCGAGGCCGTCGCGCGAACCGGCGTCGGTGTCGATCTCAACGCCACCCTGCACCACCATTGACGAGCGGCCGCACCGTGTCCCGCCGCCGCCGGTCCGTGCGTAGCACGCTCACCCTGCTCGCCGTCCTCGGACTGGCCGTCACGGGGGTCGTCGTCGGGCTCGACCACCTCCGCGGCGGTCAGGTCCGTCCCGAGCGCTGCGCGGCCGTGACGAACGGGACGAGCTGGTACCTCAGCCCGGCCCAAGCCGACAACGCGGCGCTCGTCGCGAGCATCGCCGTGCGCCGTGCGTTGCCGGCCCGCGCCGCCACCATCGCGATCGCGACCTCGCTACAGGAGTCCAAGCTCGTCAACCTCGACCACGGGGACCGCGACTCCCTCGGGCTCTTCCAGCAGCGGACCTCGCAAGGGTGGGGGACGGCCGCGCAGCTCATGGACCCCGTGTATGCGACCAACGCGTTCTACGACGTGCTCATCAAGATCAACGGGTACGAAGGCCTGCCGATCACCGACGCGGCGCAACGCGTCCAGCGCTCGGGCTTCCCCGAGGCCTACGCCCAGCACGAAGCCCAGGCCCGGGCCTGGGCGTCAGCGCTCACGGGCTACTCCCCCGCGTCCGTGACGTGCGACCTGCGACCCGCCGAGGCGGCCGGGTCGGCGGCCGCGGTCACGGCCCGGGTCGGGCGCGACTACGGCCGTCTGCCGACGAAGAAGGCCGCGGACGGCACTCTGACCGTCGATGCCGGCTCCATCGGGACGGGCAGCTCCGCCGACGACACGCGCCTGGGCTGGTCGCTCGCGCAGTGGTCCGTCTCGGTCGCGAACGGCCTCGACATCGACGCGGTCGCGACGGCCGACCGGGTCTGGACCCGCTCGGGACCGAAGTGGGCGCCGTCGGGCACCGATCCGGTGCCGCCCGGCGAGGTGCGCCTCACCCTCGCCGCCGGCTGAACCGCCCGCCCGGGTCAGATGTGCTCGGGGGCGGACGTGGATCAGCGGGCGTCGAGCGGCACGTAAGCGCGTTCGGTCGCGCCCCGGTAGACCTGCCGGGGGCGGCCTATCTTCGTCGTCGGGTCGCGCATCATCTCGCGCCATTGCGCGATCCAGCCCGGCATGCGGCCGAGCACGAACAGCGGCGTGAACATCTGGTCCGAGAAGCCCATCGCCTTGTAGATCAGGCCGGTGTAGAAGTCCACGTTGGGGTACAGCTTGCGCTCGATGAAGTACTCGTCGCCGAGGGCGATCTCCTCGAGGTTCATCGCGATGTCGAGCAGCTTGTCGTGGATGCCGAGCTTCTCCACGACGGCGTGGGCGCTCTTCTTCACGATGGCCGCACGCGGGTCGTAGTTCTTGTAGACCCGGTGCCCGAAGCCCATCAGTCGGACACCCTGCTCCTTGTTCTTCACCCGGCTCATGAAGGCCGACGCATCGCCGCCATCCGCCTGGATCTCGATGAGCATCTTCAGCACGGCCTCGTTCGCGCCGCCGTGCAGCGGCCCGGAGAGCGCGTTGATGCCGGCCGCCACCGAGGCATAGAGGTTGGCATGGCTCGAGCCCACGATGCGGACGGTCGACGTCGAGCAGTTCTGCTCGTGGTCCGCGTGCAGGATGAGGAGCTGGTCCAGAACCGCAACCGTGGTCGGATCGGGCTCGTACTGCACGTACGGGACCGCGAACGTCATCCGGAGGAAGTCCTCGACGTACCCACGCGAGTAGTCCGGGTACAGCAGCGGCTCACCGGTCACGCTGCGGTGCAGGTAGGACGTGATGGTGCGGGTCTTGGCCAGGATCAGCACCGTGGCCAGCTCGACGGTCGCGGGGTCGAACGGGTCGAGCGACTCCGGGTAGAACGTCGACAGCGCGTTGACCGCGGAGGACATCACGGCCATCGGGTGCCCGCTGCGCGGGAAGGTCCCCAAGAACGTACGGAAGTCCTCGTGCACCAACGTGTGCCGGTTCACGCGCTCCACGAACGCCTCGAGGTCGGTCGGCGTCGGCAGCTCGCCGTGGATGAGCAGGTAGGCGACCTCGAGGAAGGTGGACTTCTCGGCCAGCTGCGCGATGGGGTAGCCGCGGTAGCGCAGGATGCCCGCGTCGCCGTCGATGTAGGTGATCTCGGAGTCGCAGGAAGCGGTGTTCATGAACCCCGGGTCCAACGTCACCAGCCCGGTCTCCTTGAGCAGCGAGGAGACGACGAGGCCGTCGTGACCCTGCGTGGCGCTGACCAGCGGCAGATCGAGCGACTTTCCTCCGACCGTAAGCCGACCGGGTGCCTTGACTGCGTTGGACATGCGGTTCCCTTCTGGATGAGATCGCGCTCACGCTACCTGTGCCCAGCCGTCGACGACGATTCGAGGCCACCGGGACCTCCTGGTCACGTGATCGTCATGCACCGCTCAACCGGGCGGTGGCCTCCGCGACCGCCTCGTCGGAAGCCGTCAGAGCGATGCGGACGTGTGCGGCGGCGGCGGCGCCGTAGAACACGCCGGGCGCGACCAGGATACCGAGCGCCGCGAGGTCGCCGACCGTCGTCCAGCAGTCCTGCGGCGCGCCCGCAGGACGGGCCCACAGGTACAGGCCAGCGTGCGAACCGTCGACCTCCAGACCGGCCGCGTCCAGCGCGCCCAGCAGCCGGTCCCGCCGCGCCCGGTACCGCTCGCGCTGGGAGTCCACGTGCGCATCGTCGCCGAGGGCCACGGTCATCGCCGCCTGGACGGGCCCGGGAACGATCATCCCGGCGTGCTTGCGCGTCGCGAGGAGCGACGCGATCAGCACCGGGTCACCCGCGACGAACGCCGCCCGGTAGCCCGCAAGGTTCGACTGCTTGGACAGCGAGTAGACCGCCAGCAGTCCGGTCAGGTCGCCGCCCGTGACCCGCGGGTCGAGCAGGCTCGGCACGCCGGCGCCCACCCACGGCTGCTCCCAGGGCAGCTCGGCGTAGCACTCGTCCGACGCGACGACCGCACCCAGGGCCCTCGCCGCGACCACAGCCTCGCGGAGCTGGGCGACCGAACGGACGGTCCCGTCCGGGTTGCCGGGCGAGTTGAGCCACACCAGCCGAGTGCTCGTGCCCGCCCACGCCGCCACGTCGTCGGCGGGCAGCGGCATCGCCCCGGCGAGTCGCGCGCCGACGTCGTACGTCGGGTACGCGGCCCGAGGATGCACGACGACGTCGCCTGCGCCGAGCCCGAGAAGCGAGGGCAGGAACGCCACGAACTCCTTCGAACCCATGGTCGGCAGAACGGCGGTCGGGTCGAGGTCCGGCACGCCGCGCCGGCGCGCGAACCAGTCGACCACCGCCTGGCGCAGGGCGGGCGTGCCGTGCGTGGTCGGGTAACCGGGCCAGTCCGCGGCCGCGGCCAGCGCGTCGCGCACCACGGCAGGGGTCGGGTCGACGGGGGTGCCCACGGAGAGGTCGACGATGCCGCGCGGGTGCGTGCGAGCGATGGTCGCGTACGGGACGAGAGCGTCCCACGGAAAGCTGGGGAGCGTGCCGGTCAGTAGACCCATCGACGTCGGGGCCTATTCGCTGACCACCTGGAGGGGGAGGGTGGCGATGATGGGGTGGTCCTTGTCGATCATGCCCATCTTCGCCGCTCCGCCCGGGGACCCCAGGTCGTCGAAGAACTCGACGTTCGCCTTGTAGTACTCGCTCCACTGCGCCGGGACGTCGTCCTCGTAGTAGATGGCCTCGACCGGGCAGACCGGTTCGCACGCGCCGCAGTCGACGCACTCGTCGGGGTGGATGTACAACGACCGTCTTCCCTCGTAGATGCAGTCCACGGGGCACTCCTCGATGCACCCCTTGTCCTTCACGTCGACGCACGGCTGAGCGATGACATAGGTCACGGCTGGTCCTCCTGAGCCCGTCTGATCGGATCGCCACGATCGGCGGCATCTCCTAGTATCCACCAGATGATCACCGTGCATCCGACGTGGCCGACGTGACGAGCCCCGGCCCGGACGCCTCGTCACCCGGGCTCCGACCCTGGCTCGCCTGGCCGGTGGGGGTCCGCGTGATCGTGCGCCGACGCCTGACCGAGGGCGGCTACTCGGACGTGCTCGGCGACCTGCTCGCGGTCGACGACGACGGCGTGCGCGTCGCGACCCGGCGGGGCGAGGTGCACGTCCCGGCGGCCGAGATCGCGCTGGGCAAGCTCATTCCACCTGCGCCGCCCCGGCGCGGCCGCGACGCGACTAGCGGATCGACCTAGCCGGCCGGCTTGTCGCAGATGATCGTGTTCTGCGGGGTGTAGTGCGTGGTGTAGCTCCTCGTCTCGGTGAGCACGCCGTTCAGCAGCAGCTGGCGGGTCACGGTCACCGTGAAGCCCGGGTTGCCGGCGGACTGCGGCGTGCACGTCGGGGACGCGGAGTGCACGGTGGTCGGCGCTACCACGTTGGAGCGGGCGCTCGTGGTCGAGTTCACGGTCCAGTACTTGGTGCCCCAGATCGCGACATGCAATCGGCCGGCCTCGATCCAGGACCGCAGCAGGGCGCCGGTGGGGCTCGTGTTCTTGAACTTCAGGTCGATCGAACCGGTGTACAGCGTTGCCTCACGCCCTTCGGGGTACCGGGTGAACCACTCGGAGTGCGGGTGGTGCTCGACATCCTGGAAACCGGCGAGGTATGCGGCGTTGTAGGTCGTCGTGGACAGCTGCGACAGCCCACCGCCGACGCCCTTGACGTGCTCGCCGTTGACGATGACGTTCGCCGAGTTGTACCCGGCCGCGGCCGTGATGGGGCCGAGCGCGTCGGTGAGGCTGAAGGTCTCGCCGGGCAGCACGAGCTTGCCGGTGATCTTGGCGGCCCCGACTCTCAGGTTGTCGGTTCGCAGCGGCTCGTTCGTCAGCGGCGTCGAGAACTCGGAGACCAGCTCGGCGATCCCGAGCGCCTGGAGCTTCTCGGTGGACTGCGCCGGATTGCTCGGGACCAGGTCAACGTGCGCGGTCCGGTTGTCGGCGACCCCCGCCGCGGCGACGGCCGCCGCGAGCGCGGCCGGGTCGATCGTGGTCCCGGACGTGCCGGGCACGAGCACCGGCGCACCGTTCACGAACGTGAAGCCGCCGTCGGCCGACGGCGTGAGCAGGTTGGTCGTGCGTTTGACGATCTCGGAGACCAGGCCGGGGCCGTCGAGCGCCAGGACGAGGTTCGAGTCCTTGGCAACAAAGGTCGCGTGCGCGGTCACCGCGGCGGCCGGGAGCTCGACCGTCTGGCCGGCGACAACGACGGAGACGGGGGCCCGCGCGAGCGGAACGGCGACAGTGGACATCGCGTGATCGGTCTCCGCCTGGCTGATGTCGGGACCGACCACGCGGATCGGCAGCACGAGCGGGCGCGACGCGGTGAGCCAGGTGGTCCGCAGCACCTGGGCGGCGCGGTCAGGGTTGACCGCGGCTCCGTCCACGGCCGCGGTGACGTGCGGGGCGCCGTCCGCAAAGACGATCGCCCCGTCGACGGGCTCGGTCACCAGGGCCGCGGCGACCGTGTCGACCGCGGTCGTGAGCTTGGCCTTGTCCACCGCGGTGACCGCGGGTTCGTGACCACGCCCGAAAAGCTGGTACCACAACCGCTCAGGCCGGAGGTCGAAGCCCGTCAGCGCACGCACCGTCGCGGCAGCGTCGAACCTCAGCCCGGCGTCAGCCGGCACCACAGTGGTGCTGATGTCGCCCGCGACGATGGCGATCGGCTCGTTGACGACGTGAGCAAGCCCGGCCTTGAGGGTCGCAGCGGCGGCGGCGGAGTCCTGACCACCGATCTGCACGCCGGCCACCGTGGTACCGCGCGGGACCCGGTCCGCGAACGCCAAGGATGCACCGACGTAGGCGCCGCCCAGCACCACCACGACCGCGAGCGTCGTCAGCAGCACCCGCGGCCAGCGGCGGCGGGGCTCGTCGGCCTCGAAGACAGCGAGCGGCGAGGCGGGCGCGAGGTCGTCCGCGTCCTCCTCCAACGGGCGCACGTCGCTGTCGCGCCCGGACTCCTTGACCATCGGATCCCCTCCCTCCACCGCAACTACGAAGCGGGCCCCCCGCCGAGTCGCGATTCTACGGTGCAACGCGCGCGTGGGAAGCGAACCCGATCAGCGGACGGGTCGGATCCGCCCGCGCAGGTGAACCAGCCCGCCGACCGCCACAGAGCCCTGCCGGACCGTGACCACCTCGCCGACCACGAGGTCGTGGTCCCCCGCGCGGTGGATCGCCGAGGTCCGGCACTCGAACCACGCCGCGGCGTCGTCGACCAGGGCCGCACCGGTCACGGAGCCGACGGTGTGGGCGACCCGGTCCAGCTGAGCGATCGCGGGCCGCCCGGGCGACGCCAGCCAATCGGCGACCGGACCGGCTGTGTCGGAGAGCACACTGAGCGCCCACCCGTCGACGTGGTCGAGAGCCTCCCGGAACCGTGCGTCCTCGTGGACGGCGAAGAGCACCAGCGGCGGCTCGAGCGAGACGGAGACGACCGCGCTCGCCGTCATCGCATGGTCGACGCCGCGCCAGCGCAGGGTGACGACCGCCACCCCGGCGGGCAGCCGACCGATGGCGGCACGGAAGTCGACAGGGTCGACGACCGGGCGTGCGGCGTCGTCCGGCGTCACGGGCCGAGGTCGGGGGTCGTGACTCGCGCGGGCGGTTCGTCGCGGAACAACCGGGCCGGCGCGAAGGCCGCGACGGCCACCATGAGCATCCCCCCGACGACCCACACGTACCCGATCGTCTGCCCGGCCGGGACGAGGACGTCGCCCCCAGGACCCTTCAGCGAGAGGACCTGCACGACCGCGACCAACCCGAGCCCGTACCCGAGCAGGCCCACGAGCCCGATCCACGCCCGGACCCCCACGGCGGAGGCCAGCACGAGGGCAAGGCACGCCGCGATGCCCCACGGCACCACCGCCCGGTGCATGACGGTGCCGGCAGCGCCGACCAGACCGCCCAGGACGAGCGCGGCCACCCAGTGCACGAGCGCCCCCGGAGAACCCCTGACCATGGCGTTCAGGCTACCGGCCGGACGGCGGCGGGCCAGTGCACGCCGCGGTCGCCGCCCGCGAGCCGGTACGACTCCCGGCTCAGCAGCGGTGCGAGCACGTCGTTGCTCAGCGCGTAGCAGCCGACGACGGCGGGCCGCCGGTCACCCGACCGTCCGGCACGCGCAGCGTGCACCACCCGAGCGGGGTCGAGGGCGATCGAGCGCACCTGCGTGCCGTGGGCCGCCAGCGCCGCCACGACCCGGTCCAGCACACCCGTGACGTCGACCGTGACGTCGACGTCGGCCGTGGGCACGGCCATCGAGGGCAGCAGGCCGTCGGGATCCGGACGCACGAGCTCGGGGTGGTCATCGAGCAACGCCGCCGCGACCGGCAGGTCGGGGAGAGTTCGGTAGGCGCGGCGCAACACCTCGGAGGCCACTACCGCCCAGAGCACCGCGCCCGGGACGTGCGCCGGCGAGCCATCGAGATCGACCTCCGCGTCACCCGCCAGCTCGAGCGCGCGCACGGTCACCGCGTGCGCCCGGATGTGGTCGGGGTGCCCGTAACCGCCACCGGGCTCGTAGGTGACGACGACGTCGGGTCGGCGATCGCGCAGCACCCGGGCGAGCCTGCCTGCTGCGTCGTCGAGCCCGGTCGCCACGAACGCGCCGTCGGGCAGATCCGTCCCGCCGGCCGCGCGACCCACCCCGGCCCAGGCCATCCCGGAGTCGGAGAACCGGACCGGGAGGGCGCCGTCGGGCCGGGCGCCGACACCGACCCTGTCGAGGAAGACGTGGTCAGCCACGCCCAGCGCCGCCAGGGCCGCGGCCAGCTCGGTCTCGCGGTGGGCGGCGAGGGCCGGCCCGTCACCCTCGAGGTGCGCGAGCCCGGCGCCGATGACCTCACCGAGCTCACCGCGGGTGCACGTCACCACCGTGACGGGGCGACCCGCGGCGGCCCAGACCGCGAGCAGGCCGCCGGTCGCGAGCGTCTCGTCGTCAGGGTGGGCGTGCACCGCGAGCAGCCCCCCGCGGCTCGCCCGCCGGCGAGCGGCCCGCGGGACCGAGGGCACCATGATCGGCGGACGCGGCCCGCGCAGCCCGGCGGTCAGGCCCGCTTGGCCTTCGCGAACGTGCGGGCCCGGTCGGACTGGTCGAGGATCACCTTGCGCAGGCGCACGACATCGGGCGTGACCTCGACGCACTCGTCCTCGCGGGCGAACTCGAGGGACTCCTCAAGGGTGAGGTGACGCGGCGGGGTGAGGTTCTCGAACGTGTCGCTGGCGGCGGCGCGCATGTTCGTGAGCTTCTTCTCCTTGGTGATGTTGACGTCCATGTCCTCGTTGCGTGAGTTCTCGCCCACGATCATCCCCTCGTACACGACCTGGGTCGGGTCCACGAAGAACGACCCGCGCTCCTGCAGGTTGATCATCGCGAACGGCGTCACGAGGCCGAACCGGTCGGCCACCAGGGACCCGTTGACACGGGTCTCGATCGGCCCGGCCCACGGCTCGTGGCCCGCACCGATCGACGACGCGATGCCGGTGCCTCGCGTGTCGGTGAGGAACGTCGTGCGGAACCCGATCAGGCCGCGCGCCGGGATCTTGAACTCCATCCGCACCCAGCCGGTGCCGTGGTTCGCCATGGTCTCCATGCGGCCCTTGCGCACCGCGAGGAGCTGGGTGACCGCGCCGAGGTACTCCTCGGGGACATCGATCGTCATGCGCTCCATCGGTTCGTAGATCTTGCCGTCGATCCGCTTGGTGACGACCTGCGGCTTGCCGACGGTGAGCTCGAAGCCCTCCCGGCGCATCTGCTCGACGAGGATGGCCAGCGCGAGCTCGCCGCGACCCTGGACCTCCCATGCGTCGGGACGCTCGGTGGGCAGCACCTTGAGCGAGACGTTGCCGACGAGCTCCCGGTCGAGGCGGTCCTTCACCTGGCGAGCGGTGACCTTGTGCCCCTTGCCACCCCGGCCGGCGAGCGGGGAAGTGTTGATCCCGATGGTCATCGAGATCGCGGGGTCGTCGACCTTGATCAGGGGAAGCGGACGCGGGTCGTCCGGGTCGGTCAGCGTCTCGCCGATGGTGATGTCGGCGATGCCGGCCACCGCCACGATGTCCCCGGGGCCCGCGGAGTCGGTCGGCACCCGCTCCAGCGCCTTGGTCTCGAGCAGCTCCGTGATGCGCACATTCTGAAGGGTGCCGTCGGCCCGGGCCCAGGCCACCGTCTGACCCTTGCGGATGGTGCCGTTGAACACGCGGAGCAGGGCCAGCCGCCCGAGGAACGGCGAGGCGTCAAGGTTGGTGACGTGCGCCTGCAAGGGCGCGCCCTCGGTGTAGGTCGGGGCCGGGATCTTCTCGAGGATGATCTTGAAGAGCGGCTCGAGGGTCTCGCAGTCCGGCAGGCCGCCGTCGGCGGGCCGGACGAGCGAGGCGCGGCCGGCCTTGGCGGCGGAGTACACCACGGGGACGTCGAGGATCGCGTCGAGGTCGAGGTCCGGCACGTCGTCGTGCAGGTCGCTCGCGAGCCCCAGCAGCAGGTCGGTCGACTCGGCCACGACCTCCTCGATGCGCGAGTCGGGCCGGTCCACCTTGTTGACGAGCAGGATGACGGGCAGCTTCGCCTCGAGGGCCTTGCGCAGCACGAAACGGGTCTGCGGGAGCGGACCCTCGCTCGCATCGACGAGCAGCACCACGCCGTCGACCATCGACAGGCCGCGCTCGACCTCGCCGCCGAAGTCGGCGTGGCCGGGGGTGTCGATCACGTTGATCGTGATGCCTTCGGGGTGACCGGCTGCGATCGCGGCAGGGCCGGTGTAGTGCACTGCGGTGTTCTTCGCGAGGATCGTGATGCCCTTCTCGCGCTCGAGGTCACCGGAGTCCATGGATCGCTGGTCCGGGTGGGAGTCGTGCGTGCCGAAAGCACCGGACTGCTTGAGCATCGCGTCGACGAGCGTGGTCTTGCCGTGGTCGACATGGGCGACGATGGCGACGTTGCGCAGGTCGGAACGGACAGACATGAAGGACTCGTTTCAAAGTATGGGGAGCACCGCGTCGTGGGGCGCGCGACAATCTTACCTTCCCACCGGTCCGGCCCCGGCCGTAGACCCAAGAAAAGGCCCTTGACCGGCCGGAGAAGGAGCCGTTCCGGCACACTCAGGTGCGCCGCGGATCGCTCAGAGGACGTCGAGCTTCGCGCCAGGAATCGCCGCCAGCAGCTCGCGGGTGTATTCCTCGCGGGGGTTGTCGAAGACCTCGTCGGTGGTGGAGGCCTCGACGATCTTGCCGTTCTGCATCACGCACACCTGGTCCGCGATCTGCCGCACCACGGCGAGGTCGTGGGTGATGAACAGGTAGGTGAGCGCGAGCTCGGCCTGCAGGTCGTTGAGGAGCGTGAGGATCTGCGCCTGCACCAGCACGTCCAGGGCCGAGACGGCCTCGTCGCACACGATCACGTCGGGCGACAGCGCGAGGGCACGCGCGATCGCGACCCGCTGACGCTGGCCGCCGGAGAGCTCGTTCGGGAACCGGCGCATGGTGCCCTGGGGCAGCGCCACCATGTCCAGCAGCTCACGCACCCTGATGACCCGCGACTTCTTGTCCCCGATCCGGTGCGTGCGGAGCGGCTCCTCGATGGTGCGGAAGATCGAGTACATCGGGTCGAGCGAGCCGTACGGGTCCTGGAAGATCGGCTGCACCCTGCGGCGGAACGCGAACAGCTGCTTGCGGTTCAGGGTGCTGAGGTCGGTGCCCTCGAACCGGATCTTGCCCTCGGTCGGGTCGAGCAGGTTCAGCATGATGTTCGCGACGGTCGACTTGCCCGAGCCGGACTCGCCCACGAGCGCCATCGTCGTGCCGCGCTTGATGGTGAACGAGACGTCATCGACGGCCTTGAACTCCTTGGCCGCGCCCGGGCGACCGCCACGCAGGTGGAAGACCTTGGTGAGGTTCTCCACGGCGACGACATCCGCCCGGGCCGCGCTGACGCCGTCGCCACCGGTGGCCGCGAGCAGCTCGACGGCCTTCTGGCCGCTCGCCTTCGCGCTCTGGATGCGACGCGACGCGAGCGAGGGCGCCGACGCCACCAGACGCTGCGTGTAGGGGTGACGCGGCGCGGTGAGGATCTGCCGGGCCGGGCCGGACTCCACGATCTTGCCGCGGTACATCACGAGAAGATGCTCGGCGCGTTCGGCCGCCAGGCCGAGGTCGTGCGTGATGAACAGGACCGCGGTGCCGAGCTCCTCGGTCAGGGACTGGAGGTGGTCGAGGATCTGCCGCTGCACCGTGACGTCAAGGGCCGAGGTCGGCTCGTCCGCGATGAGCAGCTTGGGCCGGGCGGCGAGGGCGATCGCGATGAGTGCGCGCTGGCGCATGCCGCCCGAGAACTCGTGCGGGTACTGCTTGGCGCGGCGCGCAGCGTCGGGCAGGCCCGCCTCGGTGAGCAGCTCGGTGACTCGGGCGTTCGCCGCGGCACCCTTGGCGATGCCGTTCGCCTTGAGCGCCTCCTTGACCTGGTAGCCGATCTTCCAGACCGGGTTGAGGTTGGACATCGGGTCCTGGGGGATGAGACCGATCTGGCTGCCGCGCAGGGCGACGATCTCGCGCTTGGAAGCCGTGGTGATCTCGGTGCCGTCGAACATGATCGACCCGGCCATGACCTTCCCGGTGCCCGGGAGCAGATCGATGATCGCGTGCGCGGTGGTCGACTTGCCCGAGCCCGACTCGCCCACGATGGCGACAGTCTGACCGGGGTAGACCGTGAGGTCAGCGCCGCACACCGCCGCGACCGGGCCGTTGGCCGTGGAGAAGGAGACCTCCAGACCCCGGATCTCGAGCAACGGCGTCTCACCGGGCGTCGGCACCGGGGCCACGGTCGCAGTCGGGAAGGTCTGGCTCATCGCTTGCGCGCCTTCGGGTCCAGGGCGTCGCGCACGACGTCGCCCATCATGATGAAGCTGAGCACAGTCAGGGCAAGGGCCCCGGCCGGGTAGAACAGCACGGAGGGTTGGCTGCGCAGCGACGTCTGCGCCTTGGAGATGTCCGCACCCCAGGACGTGATCGTGGGCGGCAATCCGATCCCGAGGAAGGAGAGCGTCGCCTCGGCCACGATGAAGATGCCGAGCGAGACCGTGGCCGTGACGATGATCGGCGCAGCCGAGTTGGGCATGACGTGCCGCGCCAGGGTCATCAGCCGGGAGGAGCCGAGCGCCTTGGCTGCAGTGATGTAGTCCGATTGCTTCACGCTCAAGACCGCGCCGCGGGTGATCCGGGCGATCTGCGGCCAGCCGAAGACGCCCAGCACCAGCACCACCGTGATCACGTTGCGGTTCTGCTGGAACATCTGCATGACGACGATGGCGGCCAGCACCAGCGGGATCGCGAAGAAGATGTCGGTGACCCGGGAGAGCAACGAGTCGAACCACCCGCCGTAGAACCCGGCGAACGCGCCCACGACGGCCCCGATCACCACGACCGCGATGGTCGTCAGCACGCCGACCGTGACCGAGGCACGGGCGCCGTAGATGGTGCGGGCGAAGATGTCGCACCCCTGCCGGTCGTACCCGAAGACGTGACCCGATGCCGGCGAGCCGAGGCTGTGGTCGAGTTCGCAGAACCGCGGGTCGAGCGAAGTGAACATGCTCGGGACCAGGGCAACCGCGACCACCAGCAGGATGAGGGCGGCCGAGATCCAGAACAAGGGCCGACGGCGCAGGCTGTGCCAGGCGTCGGCCCAGAGGCTGGTCGGCGCGGCCGACTCGTCGACGCTGTCGACGGCGCCGAGCGCGGTCTGGTCAAGGTCCGCAAAGAAATGGGCCTGGTTCGGGCGGGTTGGTTCAGGCATAACGAATCCTCGGATCCAGGCCCGCGTACAGCAGGTCGACAAAGAGGTTGGCGACGATATAGACGACGACCAGAACTGTCACGAGGGACACGACAGTGGGCGCCTGACCCCCCAGGATCGCCTGGTACAGCGTGTGGCCGACTCCCGGGATGTTGAAGATGCCCTCGGTGATGATCGCACCCGACATCAGACCGCCGAGGTCGGCGCCGAGAAACGTGACGACGGGGATCAGCGAGTTGCGGAGCACGTGCACATTCACGACGCGAGCGCGGGACAGGCCCTTGGCCGTCGCCGTCCGCACGAAGTCCGCGGAGAGGTTCTCCGCCACGGAGGTCCGCGTCAGGCGGAGGACGTAGGCGAACGAGACGGCGCCGAGAACGATCGCCGGCATCAGCAGCGTCTGGAAGGTGACGTCCGCGCCGACCGTCGGCGGGAGCCAGCGGAGCTTGACCCCGACGATGAACTGCAGCACGAACCCGATCACGAAGGTCGGCAGCGCGATCACGAACAGGCTGACCACCAGCAAGGTCGCGTCAAAGAACTTGCCCTTGCGAAGCCCCGCAACGAGGCCGAGGGCGATACCGAAGAGGCCCTCGAACCCGAGAGCCATGACCGCGAGCTTGAAGGTCACGGGGAATGCCTCGGCCATCACGGAGCTGACCGCGCGGCCCGAGAACGTCGTCCCGAAGTTCAGGGTGACGATGCCCTTGAGATACAGCAGGTATTGGATGATGAAGGGCTTGTTCAGGTTGAACTCGGCGCGGATCTGCGCTGCCACGGCCGGGTTCAGGCCCTTGTCGCCACCGAGGGCCTGCACCGGGTCACCGGGCAAGGCAAAGACCATGGCGTAGATGAGCAGAGTGGCACCGAGAAAGACCGGGATCATCTGCAAGACCCTGCGCCCGACGTACCAGGCCATCAGGTCTCCTCCTCGTGTGGATCAGTTCGGGCAGGCGCACATCCACCGGCGGGTCACTCTAGACCGCGTCCCGAGGGAAGCACGATTTGAGCACATGGGAGGGGGCGGGGACCCATCCGGGCCCCCACCCCCTCCGCCTGACTGATGGTGCTCGGTCAGCCCTTCTTGGTGACCTTGTACAGCAGCGGGAAGCTGTCCCAGCCGAACTGCACGTTGCTGACCAGTGTGGACGAGCCTGCGGTGACGTTCGAGTACCACAGCGGGATGGCAGGAAGGTCCTTGAACAGGATCTCCTGGACCGAATCGAACTTCTTGTTGGCATCGGCGATCGACGTGGCCGCGAGGCCCTCCTTCAGCAGGGAGTCGACCTGGGGGTTCGAGTAGACCCCGTTGTTCGAGCCGGCACCCGTTCCGTAGAGCGGGCCGAGGAAGTCGTACAGCCCCGGGTAGTCCGCCTGCCAGCCGGACCGGAACGCACCCTTGATCGTGCGGGCCGTGAGCTGCGTGCGGAAGTCGCCGAAGGTCGCGACGGGGTTGCCCTCGGCCGCGATCCCCAGCGTGTTCTTCAGACTATTGGTCACGGCATCGACCCAGGCCTGGTGACCACCGTCGGTGTTGTAGGCGATGGTGAAGGTGCCAGACCACGGCGAGATGGCGTCGGCCTGCTTCCACAGGTCCTTCGCCTTTGCCGCGTCGAACGTCAGCACGTCATTTCCGGGGATGGAGTCCGACCAACCGGCAATGACGGGCGAGGTGAAGTCGCGGGCCGGCGTGCGGGTGCCCTGGAAGATCGTCTTGGTGATCTCCGTGCGATTGACCGCCAACGAGATGGCCTGTCGCCGGAGCTTGCCCTCGGCGCCCGAGAAGTGCGCGAGAGCCTGCGGGATGGTGAAGGACTGGAAGATCGCGCTCGGCGTGTTCACCGCCCGATTGCCCAGCTCCTTCTGGAAGGTGCCGTAGGCGCTGTCCGGAATGGAGTCGAGGACATCGAGCTGATCGGCCAGCAGGTCGTTGTACGCGGCATCCAGCGTGGCGTAGAACTTGAACGAGACGCCGCCGTTCTGGGCGACCCGGTCACCGGCGTAGTCCGCGTTGGGGACGACGTCGATCGCAACGTTGTGCTGCCAGGCGCCCTTCTTGGCGAACTTGTACGGGCCGTCGCCGATCGGGTTCTCGCCGAAAGCGGCCATGTCCTTGTATGCCGCCTGCGGGAGCGGGTAGAAAGCCGAGTAGCCCAGCTGCAGCGGGAAGTCGGACTCGGCTTTGGCGAGCTTGACCGTGAAGGTGGTGTCATCGACGACGACGAGGCCGCTCATGGTCTTCGCCGTCGGCGCGAGGAACTTGGTCGAGTCTGCCGGATCGGGGACCGTGACGTCGGAGTAGCCCTCGATCGGCTGGAAGAAGCTGTTCAACAGCTGCTGGGGAACGTTCGGAAGGGTGGTCGCACCGAAGTTCCAGGCATCCACGAAGCTCTTCGACGTGACCGCCTCGCCGTTGGTGAACTTCCAGCCGGACTTCAGCTTGATCGTGTAGGTCTGCGCGTCCTTGGTCGTGATGGAATCGGCGACCTCGTTCTTCGGCGCACCCTTGGCGTCGTAGTACTCAAGACCCGCGAAGAGGTTCTCGAGAACCTTGGCCCCGCCGACCTCAGAGGTGTTGGTCGGGATCAACGGGTTCTGCGGCTCGCTGCTCCAGTCCGTGATGACGCCCGTCGACTTGCCCCCGCTACCCGTGCTGCTCGTGCTGCTCGGCGTGCTGCTGCAGGCGGTGAGCACGAGTGCGCCCACTGCTACCGAGGCAGCGAAGCCGGCGATGCGCCTGATCTTCAATGTTCCTCCTGAGGAGATGGCGGCACGGCCGACCGCAGAGCTACGGGTCCAAGCCGGTCCCGCCCACGCGAACACCCATGTGTCGCCATGGGATTGTCAAAGTTTACAGACCTGACCGGATGAATACGTCGACATTCGCCCGCAAACTCCGATTGTTACAGAATCGAAACTGACTGGAAGCATCCAGCATGTGAGACGAACTCGTGATTCAGGGCCGCCCGCGCGGCCGGCCAGGAACCGTCTTTACCGTCCTGCACACCTCGGATCGGACATTGACGTTGCAGGCTCCGGCAGACTCTGCTAGGCCAGCCTGCTCCGGCGTGTGGTCATGATCGCGTGCCAACATGGCCGCCATGCTCGCCGCCAGACCCACCGGACCCACCGGACCCACCACGACCGGCCGCGTCCTGCGTCCGCGCTCGTCCATCGCCGCCATGATCGTGGGACTTGTCGCCGCGCTCGCCTGGGCCTGGTCCGCCGCGGCTGACGGCGGGGTCCTCGGTCTCGCGCGCCAGGCGCCGGACATCTTGCTCGCGACCACGCTCGCCTATGGCGTGCTCGTCCGCCCTGCCGTGGCGATCAGCCCGACGGGCATCACGCTGCGCAACGTCGTTCGCGACGTCGATGTGCCGTGGGCCGCGCTTGCCGAGGTGCGCACGCGGTTCGCGCTCACGCTGGTGACCACCGATGGCCGCCGGTTCACCGCGTGGGCCGCCCCCGCGTCGGGTCGGCACACCGACACCCGCCTCACCCGACGCGAGCTGGGTGCGATCGGCTGGGACCCCGCCGACGACCTCCCGACCGCGAGCGCATCCCCGGAGAGCTCCTCGGGCGCGGTCGCCGCCTGGGTGCGCCGCGAGTGGAGCCGGTCGATCGAGGCCGACGCCCACGGTGGCCCGGGTTCCCGTCTCCCGGCCGCACTCGAGCCGAGGACGCGCACCCACCTCGCGCGTGGCGTCGTCGGGCTCCTCAGCGTCGCGACCGTGCTGGTCGCCGTGACGACGCTGGCTTGAAACCGGTCACGCGACGAGTTCGCTGGTTTGCGGCGAGTTCGCCCGTTCACACCAGCGAACTCACGGCAAACCAGCGAACTCACGGCAAACCAGCGAACTCACGACAAACCAGCGAACTCGCTGCAGGCCGACGAACTCACGGCGGGCCGGACCCGCGGGTTA